>Ga0209040_10003292_pt1 | contig 12442 bp, 10 predicted proteins | sample BogFormECP12_OM3_FD_188240 | JGI IMG/M metagenome (GOLD analysis project Ga0209040, IMG submission 188240) | Bog forest soil microbial communities from Calvert Island, British Columbia, Canada - ECP12_OM3 (SPAdes) (version 2) | ecosystem: Environmental > Aquatic > Freshwater > Wetlands > Bog ... | reverse complement strand
GCGGTGACCGAACGCGGGTCGGCGGCCCAGCGCTCGCGGTCGGAAAAGGCGAGCTTTTTCGCCTCGACCATGACATGGACGGCATCGGCCGATAGGAGGCCCATGGCGGCGAAATCGAAATGCTCGAGGATTTTTAGCTCCTCGAGCAGCACGAAGCCGGTCGAATTGGGCGGCGCCTCGAGCACGGTGAAGCCGCGGTAATCGATGGCGATCGGCTGCTGACATTCGGTGGTGAAGTCCGCGAGATCGGCCACCGAGACGAAAGTCCCGGCTGCTACGAGACCCGCGGCCAACCGCTGCGCCAGCCGGCCGCGATAGAAGGTTTCGGCTCCCTCGGACGCGATCTCTTCGAGGGTGCGGGCGAGATCGCGCTGCATGATCAGGGCGCCGACCGGCGGCGCTCCGCCGTGGATCAGAAAGGTGGTGGCGCTCTGTGGGTCGATGCCGAGCGTCGCCCGGTACTCTGCTGCGAAATGCCGGTAGTGTGGGGTGACGGCGAAGCCGTCATGCGCAAAGCCGATGGCCTCGACGAAGAGATCGCGCCACGGCAGCCGGCCAAAGCGGTGATGCATCGCCTCGACCCCGGCAAGCATGCCCGGGACCGAGACCGAACGCGGCCCGACGCGCGGAATGCCGCCGGCATAGCGCTCGGGGGTCGCGGCGGCAGGTGCCGTACCGGTGCCGTTGAACACCACGGCGCGGCCGGTCGACTGCTCGTAGACCTGATAGAAGCCGTCGCCGCCGAGCCCCGACATCATCGGCTCAACGACGGAGAGCGTCATCGCCGTCGCCACCGCCGCATCGACGGCGTTGCCGCCCGCCCGCAGCGCCAACAGCCCGGCCTGGGCGGCCAGCGGATGGTTTGCCGCAACAGCACCCCGCCTTCCGATGATCAGCGGGCGATAGCAACGCGGTTCGGCACTCATGGGCGATCTCCTTCGCCGTTCATGACTTGCAGCAGTGGCGGGCGGCATCCTAATTTACGAGGGCACAGGCGTGTATAATCAAGTGAGTCCGCATAATGCTCAGGCTCGATCACCTGTCTCTGCCGGTTCATGATTGGCAGAAATCACGCGATTGGTATAAGAATCATCTCGGCTTCGAAATAGAGTTCGAAATCCCAGACCGGAAAACGGCCGCGATGCGCGATGACGCCGATCTAACGATTTTCCTCTATGAAGGGCAAGTTTCGGAGTGCCCCGGTATTTCGTTCACGATCCAGGTGGACGATGTCGAGGCGAGGCACAATGCGCTGGCCGCCGCCGGGATTTCCTTTGTCCACGCGCCGATGAAGGTGTTTTGGGGCTACGGCGCCGAGCTCTGCGATCCCGACGGTTACAGGCTGAGGCTGTGGGATCAGAAATCGATGAAGCAAAAGGGCGGTGGCTAAGAATAGCGATGAGAGCCTTGTGCCGGCCCGCCCTGATTGGGATCCTGATATCGCTGCTGGCGGCCGGCTGCGCCAATAGCGACGCCGCCTCGGACAAGGACAGGCATGGCAGCTTTTACGGCGGCATCTCGGGCGGCGGGACTTGGCCGTGACCCTGCGACAGACGAGCTGTGGGGTGATCGTCACTGACGGGCAGCGCCTCCTGCTCGGTCACGCGACCCGCTCGCCGCGCTGGGACATTCCCAAGGGCGTCGCGGAGTCTGGCGAGAATTTCTCCGGCGCCGCCGTGCGGGAGCTTCGCGAGGAAACCGGTCTGGTCGTGTCGCCGGACGAGCTCGTGGCACTCGGTGTGCACCCCTATCTGCGCGGCAAGGATCTGGCGCTGTTCGCGTGGGCACCGCAGCCCCTGCCCGATCCTGGGAGCCTCGCCTGTACTTCGAATTTCGCTCTCGCCGACGGGACATTGCTGCCGGAATTCGATCGCTTTGGGCTCTTTCCGTGGGACGAAGCGCTCACCCGGGTCGGCAAAAATCTTGCCCGGGTCTTGACGTCGATCCCACGCGAGACTCTATGCGGCACTTCGGGTTGAGGCGGCGCTTGTGATAGGGTGTCGCGATCGGTCATGCGAGGAGGAGCACTATGCCTAAGCTGCGTCACATTGCCATTGCTGCGGAAGACCCGGAGGCGATGGCCGAGTTCTACAAGAAAGCCTTCGACTTCAAGGAGGTCGGCCGGCCGAATTCGGCGCTCGCCGACGGCGTGTTCCTGAGTGACGGCACCCTCAACCTGGCGATCCTCAAATTCAAGACCGACCAGCTCGGCAAAGGTCTCGACTATCGCGGCATCCATCATTTCGGGGTGCTGGTCGAAGATGTCGGCGAGTTCTCGAAAAGGCTCGAGGGCCTCGGTGCCGAGTATTACGTCGACCGGAACCAACAAGAGCCGAACGCCGGCTATTTCGAAAAGAAGTTCTACGGCCCGGAGCGCGTGCTCTTCGACATCGCCGAGCATCCCTGGGCCGGGTGCGAGCCGCTCCCGGCCGAGGTCAAAGAGGCCGCGGAATAGCCTGTCTCCAGATCGTCATTCTCGCGAAAGCGAGAATCCAGGGCCGCCGCTCGACGCGCCCCCTGGACCCCCGCTTTCCGCGGGGGTGACGGTAATCGCGTCTGGAAAAACCGACACCAATAAAAGGAACCGAAATGGCCAAGCTTCGTCACATCGCTATCGCCGCGAAGGATCCCGACGCGATGGCCGAATTCTACAAGAAGGCGTTCGATTTCAAGGAGGTCCGCAAAACGGACGGGCCCCTCGCTTATGGGTACCATCTGAGCGACGGTACGATCGATCTGGCGATTCTGCGGTTCAAGACCGACCAGCTCGGCAAGGGCCTGGACTATGCCGGGCTGCACCATTTCGGCGTCCTGGTCGAGGACGTCGAGAAGGTCGCGACCAAGCTCGAGGGCTTGGGTGGCAAGCACTACATGGACCAGGGCGGCGACCGGATCGGCGGCTTTGAGGTCAAGTTCTACGGCCCCGAAGGCGTTCTGTTTGACGTGGCCGAGCACCCCTGGACCGGTACCGAACCCTTACCGGTCGAGGCCAAAGAGGCGGCTGAATAGCCGCAATGCGTCGTCCTCGCGAACGCGCGAACGGCTAGCTGATTGTCGCATTTGGCCGGCTGAGGGTCCGCCGCCATTTCGCACGCAGGACGCTCGGCCGCTCGGGGTAACGCTCCTCGAGAAACCCCGCCGCCGTCACCCGGTCGGTCCGGAAGCTGCGGAAGTCTTGGCGCAACTCGCACCAGGCGACGAGGTGGCGGACTGTCTCGCGATAGCCGACCGTCACCGGCCAGACGGTGCGCTCGCTCTCGTGGCCCTGTTCGTCGCGATAACGCAACGTAATCTTCCGGCCGGCGCGAATCTGGGTACGCACGCGCGCCATATCGAGACCGTCGGCGGCAAGGTTCCACGCCGGTGGCGTTTCGGTCGCCGGCTCGAACACATAGGGCCGAAGGCGTTCCGGGACGACGGCGCCGATCTTGGCGATCAGATCCTCCGCCGCCCGTGCCAATGCCGGATCGCTGTGACGCGCGACCCAGTGGGCACCCAGCACCGCAGCCTCGATCTCGTCGGGTGTCAGCATCAGAGGCGGCAGGTCCAACCCCGCCTCCAGCACATAGCCGACACCCGCCTCGCCCCTGATCGGAACCCGCTGAGTCATCAGGTCGGCGATGTCGCGATAGACTGACCGCTTGGAGGTTTCGAGCTCGGCGGCGATGGCGTCGGCGGTGATCGGCCTCGGTGTGCGCCGCAGGATCTGAATGATCTGAAAAAGCCGGTCGGCGCGCCTCATCAGCCGTTATCACTCACTGTTGCTGACAGCATGATGGCAGCAGAGTGGCGGTAGGCAATAGCGCCTGCTCGATTAGACACCAAATAATCTGTCGTGAGCCGCCATAGGATTTGGCCATGAGCGAAGCCAAAAGTCTGTTTGCGATGCTGCGACAATCAGCCGATCCGACCACGATGGACGCCATCGAGAAGCTGGTCGAGGACGGCCCGGATCGCGCGCTTTGCCGGGTCAACGTGCTGAATTTCGCAGCCCGCACAGGGCTCGATGAGGAGCGGGCGATCGCCGCGTTCCTTCACGCGGCACGACTCGGGATTTTCGAGCTGTCGTGGAACGTGTTGTGCCCGGGCTGCGGCGGCGTGCTCGAGACCAGCGCGACGCTCAAGAGCGTCAACCACGAGGAGTACGCCTGCGCTCTATGCGCGGCCGGTTATACCCCGACGCTCGACGAGATGGTCGAGGTGACGTTCACGGTCAGCCGGCGGGTGCGCAGGATCGCGGCCCACGATCCGCACGAGCTTCCGCTGGCGGAATACTTTCGCCAGATCTTCTGGGGCTCGGGCATCGATCCCCCGGATGATTTGGAGCAGCTGATCGAGGAAATCACCCTCGACGCGGTCGAGCTTCCACCGGGCGAGAAGGCGCTGCTTTCGCTGCAGCTACCGGCGGAATTCGTGATCGTCATGGACCCGGTGACGCATGCGACCCAGTTCCTCGATGTGAAGGGCGAGCCGACGCGCGAGCGCCAGAGCCTCTCGCTCGTCTTCGATCGGATCGTCGCGCCGACCGGAACCTTAGAGCTGCGCCCGGGACCACTACGCCTGTCGCTCGAGAACCGCACCGACACGCGAGTGTTGCCCGGGCTCTGGATCGCCGGCGACAAGCTGCACGAGCTACTCGGTAGGCGCAGACCCTTCCTCACCGCGAAACGCCTGCTGACGAACCAGCTCTTTCGCGACATCTACGGCACCGACACGATCGACGTCGAGCAGCGCCTCAAGATCACCAGTATGACTTTTCTGTTTACCGATCTCAAAGGCTCGACCGAGCTCTATGAGCGCGTCGGCGACCTTGTCGCGTTCGACCTCGTAAGAGCGCATTTCCAAGTCCTCAACGAGATCGTCGCCGCCGAGGCTGGTGCGGTGGTCAAGACGATCGGCGACGCGGTCATGGCGACCTTCCCGACACCCGATCGCGCTCTCGCCGCGGCACTGCGCATGCGCGATGCGATGCGTGACCTGAACCACGCTCGCAACGGCGAGGATCTGCTGCTCAAAATCGGCATCCATGAGGGGCCGTGCCTCGCGGTCGTGCTCAACGACCGTCAGGATTACTTCGGCACGACCGTGAATATCGCGGCGCGCGTTCAAGCCTTGGCCGATTCGCGTTCGATCCTCGCGACCGGGCCCGTCGTCACCCACGCGCGGGCTTCGACGTTGCTGGAGAACAGCGGACTGAAGCCGGTGCCGCAGCGCCGGGCGCTGCGCGGCATTACCGACGAGCTGGCGGTCTACGAGATCCCCTGACCCATCCCGGAACCCGGTTCTTGTGGTGTTTCGATGAGCGAAGCCAGAAACCTGTTTTCGGTTCTTCGTCAATCGGCCGATCCCGACACGGTGGCCGCCATCGAAGAACTGGTGGAGCACGCTCCGGATCGCGCGCTCTGCCGCATCAACGTGCTGGATTTCGCAGCAAAGCGGGGTCTCGACGAAGAACGCGTTATCGCGGCCTTCCTTCACGCCGCGCGGGCCGGGCTTTTCGAGCTTTCCTGGAACGTGCTGTGCCCGAACTGCGGCGGCGTGCTCGAGGAGGCCGCGACGCTCAGGAGCGTAAACCGCGACGAGTACCATTGCGCTTGGTGCGCGGCCGGTTACGCGCCGACGCTCGACGAGATCGTCGAGGTGACGTTCACGGTCAACCGGCGGGTCCGCAGGATCGCGGCGCACAACCCGGACGAGCTCCCCCTCGCGGAATACTTCCGTCAGATATTCTGGAGTTCGGCCATCGATCTGCCCGAAGACCTCGATCCGTCGATCCAGGAGATGACGCTCGACGCGGTCGAACTTCCACCCGGCGAGAAGGCATTGCTCTCACTGCAGTTGCCGGCGGAATTCGTGATCATCCTCGACCCGGTGACGCATACGACCGAATTCCTCGACGTCAAAGGCGAGCCGACACGCGAACGCCAGAACCTGTCGCTCGTCTTCGACAAGGTGCGTGCGCCGACCGAGACGGTCGAGTTACGTCCGGGGCCGCTGCGCCTGTCGCTCGAGAACCGAACCGATATGCGTGTGTTGCCGGGATTGTGGATCGCGGGCGGCAAGCTCGAACAGCTCCTCAAGAGGCGCAAGCCCTTCCTGACCGCAAATCGCCTGCTGACGAACCAGGTCTTTCGCGACATTTACGGCACCGACACGATTGACGTTGATCAGCGCCTCAAGATCACCAGCCTGACGTTCCTGTTCACCGACCTCAGAGGCTCGACCGAGCTTTATGAGCGGGTCGGCGATCTGGTTGCCTTCGATCTGGTCAGAGCACATTTCCAACTCTTGAACGAGATCGTCGCGTCCGAAGCCGGCGCCGTCGTCAAGACCAGCGGCGACGCGGTGATGGCGACCTTTCCGACACCCGATCGAGCAGTCGCCGCGGCGCTGCGCATGCGCGAGGGGATTCGCCGTCTCGGCGATGGACGCAACGGTAACGAGCTGCTGCTCAAAATCGGCATCCATGAGGGGCCTTGCCTGGCGGTCGTGCTCAACAACCGGCAGGACTACTTCGGCCGAACCGTGAACATCGCGGCGCGCGTGCAGGGCTTGGCCGATTCGCGTTCGATCCTGGCCACGGGATCTGTTGTCAAGCACCCGCGGGCCTCGACATTGCTCGCGACCAGCGGCCTCCACCCGGTACCGCAGCAGCGCGCACTGCGTGGCATCGCCGAGGAGCTCGCCGTGTACGAGATTCCCTGATTGGAGTGCTACTGGGGAAGCTTGCCGCCGAAGAAGCGCGCCCGGAAGCGCCGGATACCATCGCTTGCTTATCGACCGGAGGGTAACGCCTATGTTACTTGTCGGCCCTGGCTGAGATCCGATAGTTTGTCTCCTCGGGCGGACATCGCGCGTGTAAGGACTGGTCTCCGCGCTGCATTGGGCGCGATGAATGAGGGCGAGATGGCACTGACGCGGAGCTTCAAGGAACTGGTGCAGCGGCACATCGCGACCGATCCGGCGTTCGCCGAGGCGTTATTGCTCGAGGGGGTCGAGACGATGCTTTGCGGCGACCTCGAAACCGGCAAGGCGATTCTGCGCGACTACATCAAGGCGACGGTAGGGTTCGAGGAACTGGGCGAGGCGACCGGGACACAACCCAAGAGCCTGATCCGCATGTTCGGGCCGCGCGGCAATCCGCAGGCCCGAAACCTCTTCAGTGTGCTCGCCTATTTGCAAAAGCACGCCGGCGTAGAGCTGCACGTAACCACCGCGTCCGAATAGGGCAGCGGCTGGACAACCCGGGGCAGTCCCAACCGGCGGGTTGGAACGGATCGAAATCGTCTCCTGCCGCTATGTTGGCCGAGCAACTCGCGCATCCCGCTAGCCTGGCGGAAGATCCTCTTTGTGAGAAGTCCTCGAGCAATTGCGAGACTGCGCGGAAGTTGTAGCTGGCCAACAATGCCAATGCAGACAGGCCGAGATCGTCGCCCTCGAGAGACTTCAAGAGGCAACCAGCGAACATGCCGATAACTTCGCCGAACGCAAAGCCGAGAATTATAACTTTCTTGACCCGTCCACGGTCCCAATAGGAGAGCAGTGAGCCATCCAATTTGCGCCGAAGGCCAATAATAGCTGCAGCCGCTGCGCCAATAAAGGATTGACTGGTTTGCAGGTTGGGGAAGGCGAACGGAGTAAGTGGATTGGGCTTTGTGGCCACGAGCGTCCCCCCCCTCACCGTCGATGTGATGAGAGAGGCTGACGCTTCGTTTGAGGCTGGGCAAAGCCGCATACCCTAATTCTGAAGAATGTCCACCAGACCAGAGCTGATGAGTTCGAACACGAGATGCTCGGAGATCGGCTCTCGCATTGGGATCGGAATTCAACGAGGGAGTTTTTACCCGCAGTTCCAACCCGGACCAATGGCCCCGGCGTCCCTCCGCTAGCACCGAGTGGGTCTGGTGAAATCCTTAGATCATCGAAACCGTGCCAGGGCCGGACGCGACCGGATGCCGGATTCGTCTTGGGCCGATAGTCTTTTGAGTCGAAAATTTACCATAGTGTGCTCAAGTTCACACATGACTACTGACTGCCTGTCCTAAACTCATCGCAATGGACAACCGCTCAGGATGTCCTTAGTGGGGAGAAATGTGATGACCGACACCATGATCGAGCGGACTGTCGTCCCTTCAACCCTGCCCAGGCGACAAGAGAAGGCGTAGCTGCGGAAAACGACCAGACCCGTTCTGCATTTGAGCAAAATCGGAGTGCAGGCGATCCCCCGGCTTTGACGCCTGATCGAGGTGTGGAGCCCCAGGGCGACGGCCCGCAGAAACCCGACTCTCAGCCGGCAGACCCTCAGCAGCCGTTCAGGCTCAACGATATTCAGGTTGGCAACAAGGATGGTCGCGGACTTTCCATAACACACATCTATGCTGTCCAATCCGACGAATACGCCATCTACCAAGCTGGTGACGTGATGGTGCACTTCGCCGATGACCCAGGGAAAGCGCAGGCCCAGAGAAAATCTCTCCTTCCATTGAGTTCAGCTCGGGCGGAAGTCAATGCACTTGCCCAAGGATTGGCGTGTCGCGAAGTTTGTGATCGACGGCTCGCCTACGCGTTCCAGCTGGCCTTAGATGGCGACATAGACGGCGCAAAAGGGACGGTCGCAGCAGCGAAAGCCTTCGTATTGGCGAAGCGTGCCGCCCGCGGTCGCTTCCAGTATCTGAAGTGGAGTTACGGTACGGCTGCCGTGCTGATCGGGCTGCTATTCGTGGCCAGCCGGTTCTATCCGTTCCAAGAAGCTTCCAGCGATCTGTGGCTTGCTGCCAAGGCCGGCTTAATCGGTGCGGCGTTCTCCATCGCCCTCGCGATCCGAGGAAGAACAGTTGCCCTCGACACGGAACTCCTCGACAACGTGACCGACGGCACCCTACGGCTTTTGATCGGCGTCATCTCCGCCGGGGTTCTACTCTTGCTCCTGGCTTGTGGCATCCTACCAAGCCTCAAGATCGGGGATGCCCAGTTCGGCGGCAGCGCCCTGACCTGGCAGATGGTGCTGGTCATCGGTTTCGTTGGGGGTTTCCTGGAGAGGCTTGTGCCGGATCTCCTGGAGAAGAAAAATTCCCAGGGCAACGGCAGCAATATGACCGCGGGGGCTGCTGCGCCGACCGGATGAAATCGCCAAGACAAGGTGTGAGGTGCACCGATGATTGTGATCAGATCCCTGGACGGTCACGACATCAACCCGGACGAGACCACGGTCGTGCTGATTCGCCGGGCCTTACTCGCACGATGCTGGACATCTACGGCGTCACGCCGGCGGTTCTGGTGACCGCCGAGAGACCTGATGCTCTCGTGCCCCGCCTTAGGGTCAATCCACCGCTCGCCGAGCTGACCCGTCCGGACCTAAGTCCGATCTGCCCTCACCTAACGTCTGGTGGTTCAAAATTCGAGCGCAAGAGCCACCCAAATGGTGGGTTATGAAACCTATGTTCTGATTTCGTCATCTTCGGAGGGAGAGCGATGGCAGCCGATTACCCACCCCTGACACAGGGTGAAATCGACGAGTTATTCATTCAAGTCGAGCCACCGGCCCCCAACACCTTCGAGTTCGCTCTTGTCCTGGGGGGAACGGTCTCCGCTGGCGCATATACCGCAGGAGCGGTGGATTTCCTGATCGAGGCCCTCGATTGTTGGACCACGGCACGGGACAAGCATGATGCTCCTGCACCCCAGCACAGGGTGCTCCTCAAACTCGTCACGGGGACATCGGGCGGTGGCGTCAACGCTGTAATCGCAGCCCGAGCCTTGGCTTACGATTTTCCCCATGTCGTCCGGGCGACCCCTCATGCCGATCGGGATACCGGAAATCCGTTCTACGAAACTTGGATCAATCGACTTACCCTGAACGGCTTCCTCGGGACGAGCGATATCGACCAGGGGAAGCTTGTCTCGCTCCTGGACGGCAAGCCAATTGATGACGGTGCAGCCTACCTCAGGGACTTCGCCTCGGGCGAGCCCATCGAAAGGAGCTACCTGGGCGACCCGTTCCGGGTCATCCTCACGCTGACCAACCTACGAGGTGTACCCTATAAGACCCCGTTCGGCGATGACACGCTCGCAGAGACCTTCGTCGATCATGCGGACTACGCCCGCTTCGCAGTCGTCTATCCGGGGCGTTCCCTCTCGAAGCCTCGCCCCGATGAATTCGTCATCGGTTTCGACAATGCTCGCCTACCGCAGGCGATCGATTGGCAAGCGTTTAGCCAGTTCGCAAGAGCGACGAGCGCCTTTCCTCTTGGATTTCCGTTCCGGCAATTGAGCCGGCCAACGGTGCATTATCGGTATCGAGTGGCGGTACTACCACCGGGAAGCGCAGGCGAACCTGCAAGGGTAATTGGGCGTCAGCCTGACTGGCCCGAACTATCTGAAGGGTCGCCCGATTTGCCCCTTGATTACCACTTCCTGGCAGTCGATGGGGGCGCGACCGACAACGAGCCCATCGAACTCGGACGTACCGCTCTTGCCGGAGTCCTCGGACGAAATCCCCGCAACCCCAAGACGGCAAATCGAGCCGTCGTTCTCATCGATCCATTTGCGGGCCGAACTGGTCTTGGGCCAACTGGGCCAACACCACTTCCGGATCTGGTAGGTGCGATCGTATCGACGTTCATCGAGCAGACGCGTTATGATAGCGAAGACCTTCTGCTGGCTGCCGACCCCAACGTCTTCAGCCGATTTATGATCACGCCGAAACTAGATGGTCGCGTCGGTGGCGAGGCCATTGCGAGCGATGGTCTCGGAGCCTTCCTCGGTTTCGCCTGCCCCGCCTTCATGCGGCACGACTACCTCCTTGGCCGAGCGAATTGCCAGGAATTCCTGCGATCGACCTTCGTGCTTCATCAGGGTAACCCGATATTCCAAGGCGATGTCTGGACGGCAGAGCAAAGGCAATCGTTGGGTGTAACGATCGAGGGAGAACGTTATCTCCCGATCATCCCCTTGCTCGGCAATGCCGCGGTGCCCGAAACCCGTGATCCATGGCCCGTCATCTCCTCAATCCCAGCATCTACAGAGATGCTATTGAAAAGCGGTTCAAGGCGATCGCCGAATTCGAGGGCAGCGGTGGGATCGTTTCGGGCACCGCCTCCTGGCTCGTTGCCCACCTCGGGGAGGGAGCGGTGACAGATTTGGTTATCAATGCGATGAACAAGGCGCTCAAAGACTCGGACCTGAATTAACGCAAGGGGACGATCGCAGTCCGACGGGTTGCTCATCATGTCCTCGAACGCGGGTGACTCGAAGTACGACTAATTCGCTATCGACCATTGCCTGGCCCTGTTTGTTTCCAAAGTCTCTGCCCAGCCCCTACGAGACGAACATGTTGCGACATCGCCCTTCTCTCGATGCCCGCTCGACGCGGACCGGCGAGCAACGGCACGATGGCGGAATTGCGCCTGGCTCTAGGCGAGGTCCGGGTCCATAATCATTCGACGCGCCCGCACGACTACCGTCCGGACAGTCGAACGGCTTGATGGATCACTGGTGGTGATGTCCGCGAATAATATCAGCAGAAGTCGGGGGTAAGACGCGTGCGCAGGTTCTTCGGGTCGATCGGTTCCGTCAGCCGAGTTACTATCGAGAGCCAAGCCCTCAAGAGCAATATGCTGGGTGATCCGTTGGTACGCGTCGTTGATGTGTACGTCCCGGCAGGACATGACGGGCAGGGATTGCCCTTGCTGGTGGATCTGGTCGGCTTCACGGGCAGCGGCCTATCCCATACGAATTGGGCCGGCTTCCGCGAGAACCTGCCGGAACGGCTCGACCGGCTGATCGGCGAACAGCGCATGCCGCCTGTCGTCGTCGCCTTTCCCGATTGCTTCACCCGGCTCGGCGGCAACCAATACATCAACTCGGCTTCGATGGGCGCTTGGGAGGACTTCCTGCTGCATGAAATGTTGCCGGCGATCGAGCAGCGCTTCGGATGTGGCGGCACCGGACGCCGCGGCGTGTTCGGCAAGAGCTCCGGCGGGTATGGCGCGGTCACGCACGCGCTGCGCCACGCCGACATCTGGGCGGCCGCGGCCTGTCATTCCGGCGATATGGGCTTCGCGTTGTGCTATCTGCCCGACATGCCAGCGGTCTTACGTACACTGGCCGGCGCTGAGAACTCCGTCGAGCGCTGGTGGCAGCAGCTCGAGGCCGCAAAAAAGCATCCGGAGGGTTCCGGCAAGGTGATCAACGCGCTGGCGATGGCGGCCAGCTACGATCCCGATCCGACGCAGTTCCTCGGAATCCGGCTGCCGGTCACGCTCGACACCTGTGAGATTATCGAGGAACGCTGGGCGAATTGGTCACGACAAGATCCTGTCGTTGCGATCGAAACCCAGGCGGACAATCTCCGCCGGCTGAAGGCGCTCTACATCGACTGCGGAGAGAAAGATCAGTTCAATCTGCTCTACGGTGCCCGCCGGTTCGTACGACGGCTGAGCGA
>Ga0209040_10003291_pt1 | contig 12442 bp, 11 predicted proteins | sample BogFormECP12_OM3_FD_188240 | JGI IMG/M metagenome (GOLD analysis project Ga0209040, IMG submission 188240) | Bog forest soil microbial communities from Calvert Island, British Columbia, Canada - ECP12_OM3 (SPAdes) (version 2) | ecosystem: Environmental > Aquatic > Freshwater > Wetlands > Bog ... | reverse complement strand
GAGGAAGTGATAGTCGACCCCGTCGCTCTCACCCGCTCGCGGGGCTCGGGTGGTGGCGGAGACGGACAGCTCGAGTTGCGGCAGGCGCTCCATCAGGCCGCGGATTAGCGTTCCCTTGCCGACCCCGGAGGGTCCCGTGATGACGAACACGCGCGCCACGCCAGGGACCCTAGTGCCGCGTCCGGCCGTTTCCCCCTCTCCAGGCGGTCGCTGGGCCGGCGGGCGGCCGCTAGTGGTGAAGGAGGGAGATGAGCTCGGAGCGCTGGCGCTCGGAGAGCCCGCCGATCGTCTTGCTCGGGGCGATGCGGCAGTGGGCAAGAATCTTGTTGACCTTCACGCGGCCGTACTTGGGCACGGCGAGCAGCATGTCGAAGACCTTGGCCGTCTCGACGTACTCGGGCGGCTCGAGCAGCAGCGAGTGGATCGAGCGGCGCCCGGACTTCAGATCGCGCTTGAGCTGCGCCCGCTGGATGCGGATCTGGTTGGCTCGCGCGAGTGCGTCCATCCTCTGATTGAGGGACCGCTCGGGGGCGGTGGAGGTGTTTGCGGACGTCGATCCGGTCGCCGTGACCATGGGCGGCGAGTCTACACACCAGAGGCCGGCGATCAAGGCCAACTTCGCGAATTCACCTGCACCTCAACCTGAGGTCTAGCTAAATCGAGCCTTGTGGATGGTGTCGAGGCTTGTTTGCAGGGGTTTTTCGCCTACCAGGGATCGTTCCGGAGTGGGCGGCAAATGTCGCAACGAGCGGGGTTTTTGCAGCCGGCGGGGCCGGCATGCCGGGCTTCAGCCCGGGGTGCCCGGCGGCGCGAGCTCCCGTGCGATCGCGCGCGCGGCCGCCGGGTCGCGGAAGCTCTCCGTGCCCACGGCGACCAGCGTGGCACCCGCGTCGAGCAGCCCGCGGGCGTGCGCGGCGGTCTGCACCCCGCCCATGCCGACGACGGGGATGCTCACGCGCTCGGCTACGGCCGCGACCTGGGCGAGGGCGACCGTCCGGATCGCCGGGCCGGACAGGCCGCCGCTGCCGCCGCCCAGCCACGGCCGGCGGGCCCCGGCGGAAGCCCGCGGCGCGAGCGCCATCGCGCGCAGCGTGTTGATCAGCGAGACCGCGTCGGCGCCGGCGTCCTGCGCCGCCTGCGCGCAGGCGGGCACGTCGGCGGTGTTGGGCGTCAGCTTCACGATCAAGGGCTTGCCGGTGTGGGCGCGCACGGCTTGCAGTACCTCCCCGAGCTGGCCCGGGTCGGCGCCGATGTCGAGGCCCGTCTTGACGTTCGGACAGGACAGGTTGAGCTCGACGCCGGCGATCTCCGCGCGCAAGTCGCAGGCCTCGACGAGCCGGGAGAGCTCTTCGGCGGTGGAGCCCATCACGTTCGTGATCAGCGCCAGCGGCTGCCCCTGGCGCGCGCCGGCGCGGGCAAGCAGCTCGGCCAGCCGGGGCAGCTCCTCGCTGAGGTAGCCGTCGAGGCCCTTGTTGGGCAGACCGATCGAGTTGATGAGCCCGGCCGGCGCCTCCCACAGGCGCGGCGGCGGATTGCCCTCGCGCGGCTCCAGCGTGATCGTCTTGGAGACGAATGCGGCGAACGGGAAGGCCTCGCACAGCGACTCGCCGAAGGCGCGCTCGGCGGCGAGCGCGTCAAAGGTCCCCGAACCGTTGATCACGGGGTGGGCGAGCCTGAGGCCGCAGAAGTCGATGCTCATCGCGCCCGGCCCGCGCCCGGTTCGGTGGGTGACTCGGCGCCCGCGCCGGCTCGCCCCTCGGGGCCGTAGGCACCCGGCTCCTCGACGCGCTCGAGCTCGGCGGCGTCGATCACCGGGCCGTCGAGGCACACGCGCAGGTAGCCGCCGCCGCGCGCGGGCACGACGCATCCGAAGCAGGCCCCGAAGCCGCAGGCCATCCCGGCCTCGAGCGCCAGCTGGGCCGGCGTGCCATGCTCGGCACAGAGCGCCCTCACCACCTCCAGCATCGCGGGCGGGCCGCAGGCGTAGACGACCGCGTGGGGATCGCGCTCGAGGTCGGCGGCGAGCAGCTCGGTGACGAGGCCGTGATGCCCGCTGGAGCCGTCGTCCGTGGCGAGCCGGGCGCCGTCGAGCAGGGCGGCGCCCTGCGCGTGGGCGCGGTCGCGAAAGCCGAGCAGCACCGTGGTGCTGACCTGCAGCTCGTCCTGCAGGATCGCCAGCGGGGCGATGCCGACGCCGCCGCCGAGGAGGATTGCGCGGCGCCCCTCGCCCGGCGGGGTGAACCCCTGCCCCAGCGGGCCGAGCGCCCACATTCGATCCCCGGCCCGCAGCTCGCTCAGCCGCCGTGTGCCCGGGCCGACGTCCTCGAGCAGGAAGTGGGACTCCCCGCCCGCGTGGCGGGCGATCGAGAAGGCGCGCGGCAGGTAGGGCCGCTCATCCTCGCCGCCTCCCCAGCGCTCGGCCGCGGCGAGCATCGCGAACTGCCCCGGCTGGGGCTGCGGCGCGTCGGGATCGGCGACCCGCAGCACGCGGTAGGCGCCCAGCGCCTCGATCGCGGCGACGGTGAGCAGTCTGCGCGCGAACGGCGCCTGGCTCACGCCACCCCGGCTCCGTCGGGGCTGGCCGAGCGCTCCGCAGCCTCGGTGCGAGCGCCGCCGTGCAGCTCCTGCAGGCAGAGGACCTCGTACCCGCCTGCGCCGCCGTTGCGGTGGGCGCTCGCGATCGCGCGGGCGGCCGAGATCCCGGCCGCCAGCGTGGTCAGGCAGGGGATGCCGTGGGCGACGGCGGCCCGGCGGATCTCGTAGCCGTCGGTCCGGGCGCCCACGCCGGTGGGCGTGTTGACGACCAGGTCGACGTCGCCGCGCTCGATCCAGTCGAGCACGTGCGGCGAGCCCTCGGCGATCTTGTTTATCGGCTGGACGGGCACACCCATGCGCGAGATCGCGTCGGCGGTGCCGCGCGTGGCGACGATGCCGAAGCCACATTCGTGCAGGCTCTGCGCGATGAAGAACGCCCCGGCCTTGTCGGAGTCGGTGACGGTGATGAAGACCGTTCCGCGATCGGGCAGCGGCACCCCGGCGGCGGCCTGTGCCTTGGCGAACGCGGTAGGGAAGTCCCGCGCGATGCCCATCACCTCGCCGGTCGAGCGCATCTCAGGCCCGAGCAGCGCGTCGGAGCCCTCGAAGCGGTCGAACGGCAGCACGGCCTCCTTGACCGATACGTGCTCGCCGAAGCCCATGCCCTGCCTGCCCGCGGGGAGCTTCAGCTCGGCTATCCGCTCGCCGAGCATGATCCGGCAGGCGAGCTTGGCGAGCGGCAGGCCGATCGCCTTGGAGACGAACGGAACCGTCCGCGAGGCCCGCGGGTTGGCCTCGATCACATAGAGCTCGCCGCCGGCCACGGCGTACTGCACGTTGAGCAGCCCGACCACGCCGATCGCCAGCGCGATGTCGCGCGTGGCGGCCCGGACCTGCTCGAGCATCTCCTCGCCGAGCGAGTGCGGCGGCAGCACGCAGGCGCTGTCGCCGGAGTGCACGCCGGCCTCCTCGACGTGCTGCATGATCCCGCCGATCCACACGTCGGTCCCGTCGCAGAGGGCGTCGACGTCGACCTCGGTGGCGTTCTCGAGGAAGCGGTCGAGGAAGATGTCTCCCCCCTCCCCCGCCTCGCGGCTCAGGTAGTCGGCGAGCCCGTCATGGGCGTAGACGATCTCCATGGCCCGCCCGCCGAGCACGTAGGAGGGGCGCACGATCAGCGGAAAGCCGACCAGGTCGGCGCACTTCAGCGCCTCCTGCAGCGAGCGCGCGGTCGCATATGGCGGCGCCTTGTAGCCGAGGCTCCCCAGCAGTGCGCCGAAGCGCCCGCGGTCCTCGGCCAGGTCGATGGCCTCGACGCTCGTGCCGAGCAGCGGCACGCCGGCCGCGGCCAGCCCCGCGGCGAGCTTCAAGGGCGTCTGCCCGCCGAACTGGACGATCACCCCCGCCAGCTTGCCGCCCGCTCGGCCTCCAGCCTCGCCTGATCGGGCGGCGCTGGCGTCGTCCGGCTGCTTCTCGACGTCCACGACGGCCAGCACGTCCTCGAGCGTGAGCGGCTCGAAGTAGAGGCGGTCGGAGGTGTCGTAGTCGGTGGAGACCGTCTCGGGGTTGCAGTTGACCATCACGGCGTCGCGTCCGGACTCGCGGACGGTCATGGCGGCGTGCACGCAGCAGTAGTCGAACTCGATGCCCTGTCCGATCCGGTTGGGCCCGGAGCCGAGGATCACGACCGACTCGCGCTCGCCGCGGCGCACCTCGTGGACTTGATCCCGCCCACCGGGCTCCCAGCCGGAGTAGTAGTAGGGCGTGCGCGCGGGGAACTCCGCGGCGCAGGTGTCGACCGAGCGGAAGGAGCGCTCTCCCGCGAACGGCGCCTGCGGGTCGAGTGCAAGGGCGTGCAGCTCGCGCAGGAACCAGGGGTCGATCCTGGTCGCCTCGTGAACCTGCTCGACGCCCACGCCCCGCGAAAGGAGCTCGAGCACTGCCTCGAAGCGTGCCGGCCCGGGGGTGAGCAGGCTCTCGAGCAGGGTGGCCTCGTCGACGCCCCGCAGGTCGACCGGCTTGTCCAGCTCGCGCGAGCGCAGCGCCTTGGCGAAGGCCTGCTGGAAGGTGCGTCCGATGGCCATGGCCTCGCCGACGGACTGCATGTGCGTGGAGAGCGTGGGGTCGGTCCCGGGGAACTTCTCGAATGCGAAGCGCGGCCACTTCACCACCACGTAGTCGATCGTGGGCTCGAAGCTGGCCGGGGTGACGCCGGTGATGTCGTTGTCGATCTCATCCAGGCGGTAGCCGACTGCGAGCCGGGCGGCGATCTTGGCGATCGGGAAGCCGGTGGCCTTGGATGCGAGCGCCGAGGAGCGCGACACGCGCGGGTTCATCTCGATCACAAGGATCTCCTCGGTCTCGGGATTGACGGCGAACTGCACATTGGAGCCGCCGGTCTCCACCCCCACGGCGCGGATCACGGCGATCGCCTGGTCGCGCAGCTGCTGGAAGAGACGGTCGCTGAGCGTCTGCTGCGGGGCGACCGTGACCGAGTCGCCGGTGTGCACGCCCATCGGGTCGACGTTCTCGATCGAGCAGACGATCACCACGTTGTCGGCGTTGTCGCGCATGACCTCCAGCTCGAACTCCCCCCAGCCGAGCACCGACTGGTCGAGCAGCACTTGGCCGATGGGCGATGCCTCGATCCCGCGCGCGGCCAGCGCCTGCAGCTCGTGCTCGCTGCGGGCGATCCCTCCCCCGCGCCCGCCGAGCGTGAAGGCCGGGCGCACGATGCACGGCAGGCCGAGCCCGCCGAGCGCCTCGAGCGCCTGTGCGACGGTGGTGGCGATGGCGCTGCGGGGCATGCGCAGCCCGGCACGCTCCATCGCGGCGCGGAACAGTTCGCGGTCCTCCGCGCAGGCGATGGCGTTGTAGTTGGCGCCGATCAGCTCGACGCCGAAGCGCTCCAGCGTGCCATCGTCGTGCAGAGCCTTGGCGAGGTTGAGGGCCGTCTGGCCGCCGAGCGTGCCGAGCAGCGCGTCGGGACGCTCGCGGGCGATCACCTGGGTGACCGGTCCGGGCAGCAGCGGCTCGATGTAGGTGGCATCGGCGAACTCGGGGTCGGTCATGATGGTCGCGGGGTTGGAGTTGACCAGCACGACCTCGTAGCCCTCCTCGCGCAGCACCTTGCAGGCCTGCACGCCGGAGTAGTCGAACTCTGCGGCCTGCCCGATCACGATCGGGCCGGATCCCAGAATCAGGATCTTGTGGATGTCGTTACGCCGTGGCAATGCGCTCGAGGAAGCGATCGAACAGGTACAGGCTGTCGTGTGGCCCGGGTCCGGCCTCGGGGTGGTACTGGACGGTGCCGCCGGGCACGTCGAGCAGCTCGAGGCCCTCGACGGTGCGGTCGTAGAGGTTGACGTGCGAGAGCGCAGCGGCGCCGAAGTCGGTCTCCCAGCGGACCGGCTCGTCGCTGTCGATGGTGCGCGAGCCGCCCGGTCCGAGCGCGGCGAAGCCGTGGTTCTGGGAGGTGATCTCGATCCTCCCGGTGGCGAGGTCCCTGACCGGGTGGTTGGCCCCGCGGTGGCCGAACGGCAGCTTGAAGGTCTCGAGCCCGACGGCTCGGCAGAGCAGCTGATGCCCCAGGCAGATCCCCCATACGGGCTTCTTGCCGACGATCGCGCGGACCGTCGCCACGATGTAGGCGAGCGCGGCAGGATCGCCGGGGCCGTTGGCGAGGAAGACCGCGTCGGGGTCCTCGGCGAGCAGCTCATCGGCGGTGCTCGTGCAGGGGTGCAGCGAGACCCGCGCTTCGCGGGCGAGAAGCTCACGCACCATCGAGGCCTTGATGCCGGTGTCGATCACGGCGATCCGCGGTCCGGCGCCGCTGCCATGGCGGGTGACCTCGCGGGGCGTGACCACGGCGGCGAGATCCTGCCCGAGCATCGCCGGCTCGGCGGCGATCAGCTCGCGCGCGTCGGCCTCGGCCATCTCGGCTCCGAACACGCCGCCCCGCATCGCGCCGGCGTCGCGGATGTGTTTGACCAGGGCGCGGGTGTCGATTCCGCTGATGCCCTGTACGCCGCAGTCGCTGAGCCAGTCCAGCCAGCCGCGCTCGGCCGAGGGCGCGTCCTCGCGGTTGCAGGCCTCGCGCATGATCGCCGCGCGCGCCCACGGACGCTCGGACTCCATCGCCTGGGCACTGGCGCCGTAGTTGCCGATGTGGGGGTAGGTGAAGGCGATCAGCTGCCCGGCGAACGAGGGGTCGCTCATCGACTCCTGATAGCCGGACATACCGGTCGTGAAGACCACCTCGCCGACGGCGTGCCCGGCGGCGGCGCAGGCCCGCCCGTCGAAACGCGCGCCGTCCTCGAGCAGCACGTAGCCGGTCGCCGCTGGCCCAGGCGTGCCCATCAGACGATCAACGCCTGCACGGCCTTGAACTCGGGCGTGCCCGCCCGTCCGAGCAGCTCGAACAGGACGGCCTCGACGGTGCTGATGACCGCCCCGGCGCGCTCCAGGCGCTGAAGGCCTCGCTGATAGTCGACGTCGTGGCGCGAACCGACGGCGTCGGCCGGCACGTGCACCTCGAGGCCCTGATCGAGCAGGTCGTGGACGGTCTGGCTGACGCACACGTGCGTCTCGATCCCGCAGACGACCGCCTGACTGCGTCCCGCCAGATCGAACCCGTCGGCGCGTGCGGCGGAGAACACCGTCTTCTCGATCCGCGGCTCGTCCTCCAGCCCGAGCTCGGGGGCGGTGTGGCCGAGGCCTTTGGGGTACTGCTCGCTGACGAGGGCGGGGACGTGCAGGATGCGCGCGGTCTGCACGAGCTTCGCGCAGGCGCCGGCGACCTCGGCGAAGGTCGCATACGAGCGGAATCCCTCTTGCACGTCGACGACGAGCAGGGCGACGCGATCGCGGACGAGCAGGCTCATGCGGCCCCCGCGCCCGCGAGCTCGAGGCGGCGATGCGCCTCGGCGCCGCCGGCAAGGGTCAGCAGCACGCGGCCCTGCAGGGGGCGTTCGCCGAAACAGCAGTTCTCCGAGCGGCTCTGCCAGCCGTCCTCGCCGGCGATGAACTCGGCCTCCAGGTCCACGAGCGTGACGCTGGCGAGCTCGTCGCGAGCGATCATCGGGGTCGGCAGCTCGAACAGGCCCGCGCCGGCGGTCATCCGCGTCACGAGCATCTCCAGCGGCATGACTCCCGGCAGCACGAGACCCGTGTGGAGCGCCGCGAAGGCCGTCTCGAGCCCCGTGGTGCCCATCGGCGCCTGCTCGAACGGCACCTCCTTCTCATCGCGCGCGTGCGGCGCGTGGTCGGTGGCGACGCAGTCGATGATGCCGGCGCGCAGGCCCTCGATCAGCGCCTGGCGGTCGGCCTCGCTGGTCAGCGGCGGGTGCATCTTCATACGCGTGTCCATACCCCGTACCTCCTCGTCGGTCAGCAGCAGGTGGTGCGGGGTGACCTCGGCGCTGACCCTGAAACCGCGGGCCTTGGCGTCGGCGACGGCGTCCACCGAGGCTGCGCAGCTCAGGTGCTGGAAGTGCACGCGCGCGTCCTCGTAGCCGGCGAGGGCGGCGTCGCGGGCGACCATCGTGGACTCGGCGACGGTGGGTATCCCGCCGATGCCGAGCGCCGCGCTGACGGCGCCCTCGTTCATCGAGCCTCCGCGCGAGAGCGTGGGATCCTCCTCGTGCAGCGCGAGCACCCCGCCGCACAGACGCTGGTACTGGAGCGCCTTGCGCAGCATCCCGGCGCTGTGCACGGGCCTGCCGTCATCGCTGAAGCCGAGCGCCCCCTGTTCGCGCAGCTCGGCCATCTCGGTGAGCTGCTCGCCCTCCAGGCCGCGGGTGATCGCGGCGAGAAAGCCGACCGAGATGCGCGCTTCGCGCGCCGCGGCGTCGCGCAGCGAGCGCAACAGCGGAGCTGAATCGAGCACGGGATCGGTGTTGGGCATGGCGATCACGCCGGCGAAGCCCCCGGCGGCTGCCGCGCGGGTCCCGGTGGCGAGGTCCTCCTTGTGCTCCTGCCCGGGCGTGCGCAGGTGCACGTGCGGGTCGAAGAATGCGGGCAGCAGCGCGAGCCGGCCGTGACCCTCGATCAGCTCCTCGTCATGATCGGCGGCGATCGTGGCGGGCGCGCCGAGCTCGACGATCCGGCCGTCGCTGATGCGCACGTCATGAACGGCGTCGATGCCGGCGCGGGGGTCGAGCACGCGGACCTCGCGCAGCAGCAGCTCGGCCGGCCGCTGCAGGCCGATCGTCATGCGCTGGACGGCGCTCATGCCAGCTGACCGGTGGCGACCGCGGCGGCGGCGTCGGCGAGCTGGGAGCGCCCGGACAGCGGAGGGGCCTGCCTGGCCGCGGCGAGCAGCTCATAGAGAACGGCCATCCGTACGACCACGCCGGCCTCGACCTGTGCCGTGATGACCGCCTGCGGGGAGTCGGCCACCTCGCCGGAGAGCTCGACGCCGCGGTTGACCGGCCCGGGGTGCATGAGCAGCTGGTGCGGACTCAGCCGCCGCCCGTTGATCTGATAACAGCCGGCGTACTCGCGCAGCGAGGGCACCCAGGTCTCGCTCATCCGCTCGCGTTGCATGCGCAGCGCGTAGACGATGTCGGCCGAGTCGAGCTGATCGAGCGTGAAGCGCACGTCGCAGCCGAGTTGCTCGATGCCGCGCGGGATCAGCGTCGGCGGACCGGCGATCGTGACCTTGGCGCCCATCCGCTGGAAGGCGATGATGTTCGAGCGCGCGACGCGCGAATGGGCGACGTCACCGACGATCCAGATCGATGCTCCGTCGATCTGGCCGAGGCGCCGTCGCAGCGTGTAGACGTCGAGCAGGGCCTGGGTGGGATGCTCGTGCTTGCCGTCGCCGGCGTTGACGATCGCGGCGCTGCACCAGCCCGAGACGAGCTCGGCTGCGCCGGCCCAGGGAGTGCGCAGGACGATCGCGTCGGGCTTGTGGGCGCTGAGGGTGAGCACGGTGTCCTTCAGCGACTCGCCCTTCTCGACGCTGGAGCCGCTGGCGGCGAAGTTGACGACGTCCGCGGACAGCCGCTTGGCGGCCAGCTCGAAGGAGCTGCGGGTGCGCGTCGAGGCCTCGTAGAAGAGGTTGAGGACCATCCGGCCGCGCAGCGCCGGCACCTTCTTGATCTCCCGGTCTGAGACTTCGGCGAAGCGCTCGGCCTGGGTGACGATCCGTTCGATCGCAGGGCGGTCGAGGTCCTCGATCGAGAGCAGGTGCTTCATGCGCCGGCCTCCACCGCCGCCGGCGCGAGCGTGCCCGCGGCGATGGCCACCTCGTCGATGCCGTCGAGCTCGAGCACGCGCACGTGCACGTGCTCGGCCCGGGAGGTGGGCAGGTTCTTGCCGACGTAGTCGGGACGGATCGGCAGCTCGCGGTGACCGCGGTCGGCCAGCACGGCCAGCTGGACGCGCTCGGGCCGCCCGTATGCGAACAGGGCCTCGATCGCGGCGCGCGCGGTGCGGCCGGTGAAGAGCACGTCGTCGACGATCACGACGGTGCGCCCGGTGATGTCGAAGTCGATGTGCGAGGCGTGCAGCACCGGGGCCTCGGGGCGGCTGGCGACGTCGTCGCGGTAGAAGCCGATGTCGAGGTCCCCGAGCGGGACCGCGGTGTCGAGCAGCTCTTCGAGCAGACGGTGCAGCCGCTGGGCGAGGAAGGCGCCGCGCCGGTGAATGCCGACGACCGCGGGAACGGCACGTGGGTTGCGCTCGACGATCTCGTGCGCGATCCGGGTGAGCGCCCGCGCTACCTCCTCCTGGTGGAGGACCACCTTCTCATTGCTGTCCATCGTTTCCTTCCTGGCCTCGCCGGACCGGGTTAAAGGAGCACGGAAAATGTATCAGGGCGATGCGATGGCCTCGGAGCGCGAGACGACGGCGCCCTCCGGCGAATGGCTCTCGCGACCGGGCGCCCGCTCGCGGGCCTGGCGCTCCGACCAGCGCACGAGCACGGCTCCGCCGCGCTCGGGGAAGGGCACGTCGATCGTGTCGAAGTCGCGGGGCGCCTCGGTGGCCGCGAACACGGCCCGGGCCTCGTCGCGGAGCTCGCCGCCGGCATAGCGGCTGGAGATATGGGTGAGCGCGAGCAGCCGCACGTGCGCGTCGCGCGCGAGCTCGGCGGCCTGGCGGGCGGTGCTGTGCGATGTCTGGCGCGCCCGCTCGGCCTCCTCGTCGGCGAACGTGGCCTCGTGCACGAGCACGTCCGCTTCGTGCGCGGCGAGCGCCAGCGCCTCACAGGGCGCGGTGTCGCCGGAGAGCACGATCTTGCGCCCCTCCCTCTGCGGTCCCATGACCTGCTCGGGCCTGACGCCCGCGACCGTCTCTCCCCGCTGCAGCCGACCGAAGTCCGGCCCGGGCGTGACCCCCAGCTCGGCGGCCAGGCGAGCGTCGAGATGGCCCGGGCGGGCCTCCTCGACGAGGGCATAGCCGTATGAGGCGTGGCCCCGGTGAACGACGGGGACCGCGGCGATCAGATAGCCATCGAGCGACACGACCTCGGCGGGCGCGAGCTCGGCGATGGACAGCCCGTAGGGAAGACGGCCGTAGACGACGCGCATGACACCCATCAGCTCGTTGAGCCCTGGCGGCCCGTAGACGATGAGCGGCTGATCGCGCTCGCGCAGGGCAAAGGACTTCAACATCCCCGGCAGGCCGAGCCAGTGGTCGGCATGGAAGTGGGTGATGAACACGGCGTCCAGGTCGAGCAGCCCGACCGAGCGCAGCATCTGGCGCTGCGTACCTTCACCGCAGTCGAACAGCAGGCGGTCGCCACCACGGCGCACGAGCACCGCGGGCAGCCCGCGGCGGGCGCTGGGCGCCGATCCAGCCGTGCCAAGGAAGAACAGCGACAGATCCATGTTGGCTACGGTAGCGGCGCGAGGCCGCCGTGGCAGCGGATCAGCCCCCGAGCAGCGCCCCGGCATCGCGGCCCCCGAGCGCGTCGGCGAACTACCACTTGCCGCCTGTGATCGACCGCACGAGGCCCAGGTTCGCCGACATCGGCTACTCCTCCAGCCCCACGGCCTTGAGGGCTTCAAGGTCGAGGTGGAGGTCGTCGAACGCCTCTGCCCATTCCGCGCGGAGACGACCGAGCCCTTCGTACCCCTTGTGCGCACCAGCATCGGGCAGATCCGCTCGAGTGTGCCATTCGAAGCCGGACGCGAAGAGCCTGTGCAGCTCCGACTCGCGGTCGATGAAGCTGTAGTCGCCACGTTCCGTTTTCGCGTAGAACGCGCGCACGATGTCCACGTTCTGCTGCGACAACGCCTACTCCTCCAGGCCCGCTGTGAGGGCCTCTTAGCTAAAGCGTTCGCACTTTGCGATGCGAACTTGAAGCCGGCTAAGAAGATGGAGTGTCTGAAAGCACTCGTTTCGGGCGCCAATCGGGTAGCCACGGGTAGCAGCGCCGCTTCGGCGGTCCCGACGAGGCCGCCGGTGAGGCGCAGGCCCAATAGAATCGGGCTCTGGCGCCCGTAGCTCAGTGGATAGAGCGCTCGCCTCCGGAGCGAGAGGTCGCAAGTTCGAATCTTGCCGGGCGCGTATGGAAACTGTGTGGAAACTACCTGCAAATGGGGACCTTCTAACCTTCTAGAACTTTTCTCGAACCTAGCAGCGCTCGCTGCGTAGCGCGCGCTCTGCTCGCGCAGAGCCCCGGCGAGCACGGGTACCTCGAGTTCGAGGAGAACTGCTACTCGACGCCGTCCGCCCCCGCAAGCCCCCACGGGTGCGGCGGCCGAGGCGGGGCCGACGGCCTCCACGCTCGCCTACAGCGGCAGGTATGAGTGCCCGGGCAGTTTGCTGTGGCAGGTGTGATACGTACGCTTGCCGGTCAGCTTGTGCCCATCGCGCTGGCGCGCGACGATTGAGACTGTGAAGGTGCCCGCGGGCAGCCCGCGCAGGTTGATCGCCGTGGTGAGATGGCTCCCGGTAA
>Ga0209040_10003289_pt1 | contig 12444 bp, 10 predicted proteins | sample BogFormECP12_OM3_FD_188240 | JGI IMG/M metagenome (GOLD analysis project Ga0209040, IMG submission 188240) | Bog forest soil microbial communities from Calvert Island, British Columbia, Canada - ECP12_OM3 (SPAdes) (version 2) | ecosystem: Environmental > Aquatic > Freshwater > Wetlands > Bog ... | reverse complement strand
GCGACGATCGCGAGCTCGCCGTCCATGCCTATCAGAGCTGGGGGTTCGGCAGTCTGTCGCGCGAGATGATCGAGGTGCTAAATCGCTGGGCATTGTTTGTCTATGGCCCGCTGCTTGACGATCGCGAACGGCTGATCCAAGAAAAGCGGAGCGGAGCCTACGGCGCCAGCGTTGCCGAGAGCGTGCACCGCGATATCCGCCGGCTTGGCGGGGTCAGACCGCCACGAGAGTTCGTCTTTATGGACCGCGCGGCGATCGGGCTCGGCTCGGTGTTTATGCATCTCAAGGCCGAGATCAACTGGTACCAGCTCTTCCATGAGCTGATCGATGATTTCGACGAAGCGGCGCTCGCCGCCCGCCAGCATGCGGCGCTCGTCGCGGCAGGCGTGCCGTTGCCCGTTCCCTCGATGAGGAAGCCGCGCCGATGATCCAACGTGCGCTCCTTTCGGTCAGCGACAAGACGGGGTTGGTCCCCTTCGCCGCGGCACTGGTCGCGCGCGGTGTCGCCCTGATCTCGACCGGCGGGACGGCGCGCACACTCACAACAGCGGGGCTGTCCGTCACGGAGGTAGCTGAGGTCACCGGCTTTCCCGAGATGCTCGATGGCCGGGTGAAGACCCTTCACCCGGTGATCCATGCCGGTCTCTTGGCACGCCGCGACCGGCCGGATGATCTCGCGGCGCTCGCCGAGCGGGGGATAGCGCCAATCGACCTCGTCGTCTGCAACCTCTATCGCTTTGCCCAAACAGTCGCCTCCGGAGCCGATGCCACTGATTGTATCGAGAGCATCGATATCGGCGGGGTGGCCTTGATACGTGCCGCTGCCAAAAATCATGACGCCGTGACGGTGGTGACCGACCCGTCCGATTACGAGGCGGTGCTTACCGAGATCGCGGCCCAGGGCGGGTCGGTCGGTGCAGCAATGCGCGGGATGCTGGCGCGCAAGGCCTATGCCCTGACGTCGGCCTATGATGCGGCTGTCGCCGAGTGGATGGCGCGCGACGCAGGGGTCCTCTTTCCAGAGACGACTGTCCTTACCGGCCGGCTGGCGCAGCAATTGCGCTACGGCGAGAACCCGCATCAAGCAGCAGCCTTCTACCTTACGGCCGGTGAGCGGCTCGGGGTGGCGACCGCGCGGCAGCTCCAGGGCAAGGAGCTGTCCTATAACAACTATAGCGATGCCGACGCCGCGTTCGAGCTGGTCGCCGAATTCGCCCCACCCACGGTCACGATCGTCAAGCACGCCAATCCGTGCGGCGTCGCGATCGGCGAGACGTTGCGCGAGGCGTGGGAAAAGACGCTAGCCTGCGATCCGGTCAGCGCCTATGGCGGCGTCGTGGCGCTCAACCGTTCCCTCGACGAGGCGACCGCCGAGGCGGTCGGCCGGCTCTTCATCGAAGTCGTCATCGCCCCGGACGCGGCAGAAGAGGCCGCGGGAGTGCTTGCCCGCAGATCGGCATTACGGCTGCTGGTAACCGGTGCGATGCCCGACCCTGCCGCGATGGGCGGGAGCTTTCGCTCGGTGTCGGGCGGGTTCCTCCTGCAAGAGCGCGATCGGCTCTCTATCGGACGGGACGCGCTGCATACCGTGACCCGCCGGGCGCCAAGCGAGGCCGAGATCACCGATCTGCTCTTCGCCGACAAGGTGGTCAAGCACGTCAAGTCGAATGCGATCGTCTTCGCTCGCGGTGGGGCGACGGTCGGGATCGGCGCCGGGCAGATGAACCGCGTCGATTCCGTCAGGATCGCTGCCGCGCGGGCGGCGGATATCGGCCGGGCGGCGGGACTGCTGCAACCGCCGACCATCGGCTCTGTGCTTGCCTCGGACGCCTATTTCCCGTTTGCCGACGGGGTCGAGACGGCAATCGAAGCCGGGGTGACTGCGATTATTCAGCCCGGCGGGTCGATCCGCGACGGGGAAGTGATCGCTGCAGCGGACGCCGCCGGCATTGCCATGGTGTTTACCGGCATTCGTCACTTCCGACATTGAGAAAGAATCACCGCGATTCGGTGTGCAATTGCGTCGCCAGGAGCGCCATCGCGACGAGATCGACCGGCCAGAACAGCGCCGCCGAGTAGGCGACGGGGAGTTGCGAATACCTGACCCCCCGATCGGAACTATAGACATCGTAGATCAGGTGGTAGGCGAAATCGACGCAGGCTATCGCCGCATAGAGGCAGAGCCCGATCCGCCAGGCTCGCCGGGCCATGCGAGGCTCGTCAGACGACGCGAATGTTCTTGAACTGCCACGGATCCTCGCGGTCGAGATCTTCCGCAAACAGCCTCTCTCGACCGTCGAGGGGCGTCCAATCACCATGGACCCCGACCATGTCGCCGAGATAGGGGCGCGCGATGTCGAGCACGCGCTCGAAATCCATTTCCTCAGGCTCGACGATGCCCGCGCGCGGATGCTCGATCGCCCAGACGACGCCGGCGAGCACCGCCGCGGTAACCTGGAGCGAAGTGGCGTTGTTGTGCGGCGCGACGCGACGTGCTTCCGCGATCGTCAAGCGCGAGCCAAACCAATAGACGCCCTTCGAAGAGCCCATCAGCAGTACTCCGAGCTCATCTGTCCCGCTCGTGATCTCTGCCATCATCAGTCGCTTGCGCGGCTGTAGCTGCCAATTCTTGCCGGCGAATTCATGCAGGCTCAGCACGGCGTCGTCACACGGATGATAGGCGTAGTGGCAGGTCGGACGGCTGCGTACGCTCTCGCCGTCCTTCAGGGTCAGAAAATCGGCGATCGAAATCGATTCGCCGTGGGTAATTAGAAACCCGTGATAGGGGCCCTCAAGCGGTGTCCAGCTGCGGACACGGGTCGCGGCGCCCGGTCGCAACAGATAGATCGCCGCTCCACAGCCGAAATCGTGCCGGCGTCCATCTTTTGGGAAATGCCGTTCGTGCGTCCCCCAGCCGAGCTCCGCTGGTTGCGAACCTTCGCTGACGAACCCGTCGATCGACCAAGTGTTGACGAACTCGCCCGGCGCTTTGGCGACCGTCGCGACCTGCGTGTCGCGTTCGGCGATGTGGATGACCTTGACGCCGAGCCGTTCAGCCAGTAGCGCCCAATCGGCACGACCGCTCGGGACGGAGGCGCCGAGACCGGATGCACGGGAGAGGTCGATCAGCGCCTGCTTGACGAAGTGCGAGACGAGACCCGGGTTGGCACCGTGAGTAAGGACCGCGGTCGGTCCGCCGGGATAGCGCCGGCGCAGCGCCAGCGCGCTCTCGCGCAATGCATAGTTCGAGCGCGCGGCGGGCGGCAGGCTCGGATCGGTGTAGCCGCCCGGCCAAGGTTCGATGCAGGTGTCGAGATAAAGCGCGCCCTTTTTCTGGCACAGCTCGATCAGCGCGACGCTCGACACGTCGACCGAAACGTTGAGAAGGAAATCGTCGCGACTGAGTCGCGAATCGAGCATTGCCCGGTAGTTTTCCTGGGTCAGCACGGTTTCGATGAAGCGAATGCCGTACTCGGCGGCGACTTCATGGCCGCGCCGCTCGGCCGTGATGATGCTGATCTGATCGGGATCGACCCCGAGATGGCGCAACAGCAGCGGTAGGACGCCCTGGCCGATACTGCCGAAGCCGACGATGACGAGGCGCCCGGAGAAGGCGACGTGCTTCTGGTCGAACATGGCAATCGCAAGGTGATCGGCGTGGCCAAACCCCTACGGTCGGCGCAGGGCGTTGTCAAGCCGTGCACCCGTCGATCTCCCTTTCAGCCTCCTGGGCTGGAAGAGGGAGAAATCTTTGCGGGGAAAACCTCCCGTCGCGACAGGATTGCAACGGCCGCCGAGTCGGCTACTCTGCGACCGCTGTCAAGGAGCCTGCGACTATGCTGCGATTGGTGGCGGCAATAACCTTGAGCGCGCTTCTCGCGCCTGGAACTGCCCTTGCTCAGACGAAGAGCGGAAAAAGCGCCGGGTTCGAGCAGCTGAACCTATTCAGCCAGGCGTTCGAGCGCATTCGCCAGGATGCAGTCGAGCCGGTCACCGAATCGAAACTGATCGGAGCGGCCATTGCGGGCATGCTGTCCGGCCTTGATCCACGTTCGGGGTACGTCAGCGAAGCGACATTCAGGGCATCGCAGGCACCCGGGAATGACAATGCCGCCACCCTCGGGCTGACGGTGACGATCGACAGCGGTCAGTTGAAAGTGATCTCGCCGGAGGATGGATCGCCGGCAGCGCGGTCCGGGATCAGGCCCGGCGACGTCATCTTCGCGATCGACAAGGAGCCGGTTTACGATCTGACCTTGGGCGAGGTCGAGCAGAAGCTGCGCGGCCCGACCGGCACCGAGGTACAGCTGGCCTTGCGGCACGGCAGGGAGAAGCCGATCGATCTGACGATCAAACGCGAGGCATACCAGCTCCAGACCGTGGTCGGCCACATCGAAGCGGGGAACATCGCCTATCTCCGGGTTGCGGGCTTCGACAGCGGGACCCAGGCGGCGCTCGCCGGCGCGGTGCAGGACCTCCGGCGAAAGACCGGTAATAAGCTGATCGGTTTCATTCTCGATCTGCGGAACAATCCGGGAGGTGCCTTCGACGCTGCGGTGGCAGCGGCCGACGCCTTCATTGACAAAGGCGACATCGTCGTTGTCAAGGGACGCAAACCGAGCAGTGTCAAGCGGATCAGCGCCACCCCGGGCGATCTCGCGAAGGGCCTGCCGATCGTCGCGCTCGTCAACGGCGGCACGGCGCGGGAGACCGAGTTCGTCGCCGGAGCGTTGCAGGACAATCGCCGAGCGGTTTTGCTCGGCACCCAGACCTTTGGCGAGAGCTCGATCGAGAGTTTGATCCCTTTGCCCGGCAATGGGGCCATCCGGTTAACAACCGCCCGCTTTATGACGGCGACCGGCCGAGAGATTCAGGGCAAGGGTCTCGATCCTGACCTCGTCGTAATGCCGCTCAAGCTCGAAAAACTGGCGCAGGGTGACCGGCATCGCGAGGTGGACTTGCGTGGTGCTCTGAAGAATACCGATCCGATCGCCCCGAGCAGCGGGCCGCCGGCGAACGCTCCCTTGCGTGCGACCGACACCCCGGCCGGGCCGGAGGCTCCCTCCGTCGCGAGCGGCGACATTGGCTCGGCGAGCGATGAGCAATTGAATCAGGCCGTGGACGTCCTGCGCGGCTTGGCGCTGACCAGCAGCCGCTCGACTCAGTGAGTCAGCTACCTGGAACTTGCGCGTGTTCGTTTAATCCGCGCTGCACCTCAAAGCGCTGCTCCACCGACACCATATAGCGGTGCCGACTTCCTCGCCGATACCCGTCGACCAGGGTAATCTTTGAGCCGTGTTTAACAATTTCGCCATGTCTCAGGTCAGGGAAGGAGCGAGCCCGGACACTCGTTACAGGCTTCGCGCCCTTGCTCCGGTCACCTCAGTGCCCCCGTCGGTCAAGGTCGTCACCTACAACATACATACCTGCGTCGGCGTCGACCGGCGTTATGATCCGAGCCGGATCGGCGCGGTGTTGCGCGAGATCGATGCCGACATCGCGTGCCTGCAGGAGGTGGATGCGCGCCGACGTTACGATTGGTATGCCAACCAATGGGCCTATCTAGGCGAGGCTACAGGTTGCCGCGTTATTACCGGCGCCGGAATTCGCGAGTACCGAGCGCGGTTCGGCAACGCGATTCTGACCCGGTTTCCAGTAATAGCTGCACGCGCAATTGATCTTACCGTTTCTGGCTACGAGCCGCGTGGCGCGATCGATGCCGATATTCTGATCGGCAACCGGGTGCTTCGCGTGCTTGCCACCCATTTCGGTCTGCACGCCGCAGAGCGGCGCTTGCAAGCGAACCGACTGATGACCGCACTCGGCGAGCCTGCGGCGACGGCGAACCGGCGCGAGTCGCACGCCCTCCTGCTAATGGGCGATCTGAACGAGTGGCGGGGGCGAAGCGGCGCGATCCGCTCGCTCGATCGACGACTCGGACCGAGCACTGCTGCGCGCACCTTCCCGTCCTGGATGCCGGTGCTGGCGCTCGACAGGATCTACGCTGACGGACCGGCAGTGCTGCACGACGTTGCTGTCTATCGCTCCCCGCTAGCCCGCCTTGCCTCCGATCACCTGCCGCTGATCGGCAGTCTCAGCTGGGCCGCGCGAGACCAGCAGGGTCGCGAGCGACCACGGGTTTCGCGCCGCCGGACGAGACGGTCGGTCAACCAATTCGCTGACAACTGACGCCCGGTCTCTGGCGAGACGTCTTTGGCCAGAGCGCCTTCTGCGATCGGGGCGCGACCTCCGACCAAAGCCAGCACCGCCGGGTCGTCCGTCATCGCTTCGGAAACCACAATGTCGCCGACACGGCTTTTATTTGGAGGCTCGCGGCGAGCTCGACCGTCCAACCTGCGATGCATGGACCGCAATGCAGGCCGAGCTTAACCAAAGTGGTACAGTCTGCCGCATTGTATCGCCCCTGACGCTGGTCTAATCAAACGGAATGACGCCGAAGAAGAACCCGCTCAATCTAAACGCGTTGCAGCTCAGAACGCTTACCCTGCTCCAGGAGCTCGCGCACCTTCCCGATTATTCGCGACCTGGCGAGGAGCCGGGCAGCATCGTCATCGCCAACCTACCCTTGGCGCATGGCGACCATTTCCATTTGGGCGAGGCCGTCGTCGCGGCGCGCGACGCAACCGGGCTGCGCAATCCCGCAGTGTGGGCGGCGCTGGAGCGCAAGGGTCTGGTCCGTTGGTTGTCGGATTACGCCGCGCTGACGCCACTCGGCTTGGAGTACGGAACGGGACTGCGCGAGGCGATCCTGCATCGGCGTTGAGCTCTCGCCGAAGCGTAACCGATGGCCATGAGTCGAAGCTGGCGCGACGGACTTTTCCACCTATTAGCGACGGGAAGCTTCGCTCGTTAGATCGGCACGAGCCTCGCGCGCGCCGAAAAGCGCCGCAAGCACTCGATCGCTACCACGAAAAGCTGCGGGCGACGCCTACCGGGCGGTAGGGAGCGTCTCGCAACGCCGCTTCGATCTGCTCGATATTCGGCGGTTGGCCACCGATGGTGCCGAACTCTTCGGCATGGATCCCGCCGGCGACGAAGACGCTCTTGATGCCAGCCCCGGCCGCACCGGCGATGTCGGTGCGCAGGCTGTCGCCGACGGCAAGGATGCGCGAGCGGTCATCGACGCCGAGAAGGGCGAGGCAAGTGTCATAGACCGAGCGAAACGGCTTCCCATGCCAACGCACACGCCCTCCGCGTTCCTCGTACCACTGCGCCAACGCGCCGGCGCAAAGAGCAAGGCGACCGCCATGCATGACGACCAGATCGGGATTGGCGCAAACCATCGGGAGGCCATGCGCGAACGCCGTGCGCAACTGCGAGGCATAGTCCTCGATACGGTCGTCCCAGCCGGCGGGTCCGGTATTGAGGATGAACTCCGCCTCCTCGACGGTGCCGACGAATTCGAGCCCGAGCCCCTCGCGAATCCCGGTATCGCGCTCGGAGCCGATGTGTAGACACCGCCGGCCGAGCGCGGCGTAGAACGAATCATCGCGCCGGTAGAGGGATTGCCACGCCTCTTCACCCGATGACATGACATGGTGGTAGAGCCCGGCGGGCACGCCGATCCGAGTGATCCGCTCGACGACGTCGTCGGCTCGCCGTGGCGCGTTGGACAGGAGCACGATGCGCTTGCCCGCGTCGATCAAGGCGTGCAGGCATTCAAGGGCGCCGGGCAGTGGGGCGACACCGTCATGGACCACGCCCCAGAGATCGAGGATGAACCCTTCGTAGCACGGCACCAGCGCACCTATACCGCCAATCAGTGGAATTCCCATGATGCTCCAGCATCCCGATAAGTACGACAGGGGTGGCGAGGATCGAGGAGTTTCGTTGCTGCGTCCCAGCCGATCCTCCCGGGCCGATGGTTCTACCGGCAAGAGGATCGTCAGGCCAGGGCATGCTCCTCGCTCCGCCATCCAAACCTTCGAAACCAACTTCGGATCGAACCTCCTTGCGCCTGAGCGCACTTTTATTATCCTCGCGAACGGGGGTGACCGCATTCCATGCCGATCCGATATGCCGCAATTGTCGTAGTGGCGTGCCTGTTGATCGATTTGCCGGTGCCGCAGGCGACCCATGCCGAACCGGTATCGGACCGGCAAATCGTCCATGTCTTAAACCGGCTCGCGTTCGGCCCGACGCTCGAAGATTTCCGCCATGTCAAGTCGATCGGGGTCGACAACTATATTGCTGAGCAGCTCGATCCCGACTCGATCCCGGAGTCGTTCGAACTGCAGTGGCGCATCGCTGCGCTGGATACGCTCCGCTTGAACGTAGTTCAGCTCCGGCAACTTTACGGACCGCTACGCGCGATTCGAGGATTCAAACTGTCTCCTGAACTGGAGAAGCTGCAACGTGAGCGGGCGCGGGTCATCGTCCAGCAGGCCGCCGAGGCGCGTATTCTGAGAGCCGTGCTGAGTCGGCGTCAGCTGCAGGAGGTCATGGTCGACTTCTGGTTCAACCATTTCAACGTCTTCGCCGGCAAGGATTTGGATCATCTATGGATCGGCGACTACGAGCAGCGAGCGATCCGTCCCTTCGCGCTGGGCCGGTTTCGCGACCTGCTTTTCGCCGTAACGAGGCACCCGGCGATGCTCGTTTATCTCGACAACACCTTGAGCACGGCCCCCGGGAGCCCGGGTGCGCGCGGCAATCGCGCAGGGCTCAATGAGAATTTCGCGCGCGAGGTGATGGAGTTGCACACGCTCGGCGCCGATGGCGGTTATACCCAAGAAGACGTGGTCACCTTGGCCCGCATCTTGACCGGGTGGGGTGTCAATCGGCCGGATGCGCGTGAATTTCCCGAGTCTGGCGCCGTATTCGAAGGCGCTCGCCACGACTTCAGCCCCAAAGTCTTCCTGGGTCGTCCACTACGGTCGAGAGGCAAGGCCGAAGGCGAGGAGGCGCTCGATATTCTGGCAAAGAGCCCGGCGACCGCCCGCCACATCGCCTTCGAGCTCGCACAATATTTTGACGTCGACGACCCGCCGCCGTCTCTCGTCGAGCGGCTCGCTGTCCGGTTTCTGGCGACCGATGGCAATATCCACGAGGTGCTGGGGACGCTTTTCGCCAGCCGCGAATTCCGCGAGAGCTATGGCCGAAAATACAAGACGCCCTATCACTTCGTGATCTCGGCAGTGCGCGCAGCCGGCGTTCCCGTGGGCAACGTTCGTCCGCTGCTCGGCACGATGAGTCAGCTCGGCATGCCCCTCTTCGGCTGCCTGACGCCAGACGGCTACAAGAACACCGAGGAGGCTTGGCTGAGCCCAGACGCGACGACCCGCAGGATCAGCTTCGCGACCGCGTTCGCGCGCGGCGACCTGCCCGTGACCGGCATGTCAGCCGGAGCTTTGTCCGGCCTTTCCTTGGACCTGCCGCCACCGCACACAGCGAACCCGGTCGATGCCGCGCATCTTGAAGAAATCTTTGGCTCCACCATAACGAGCCAAACGCGCGAGATAATCGCGGGAGCTCCACCAAAGCTTCGCGCCGCTTTGATCCTCGGCAGCCCGGACTTCATGCGTCGATAACGACGATGCGGCGTTCGAGCGTTTTTCCACGCTCCGTCACGCGCGGCCGGACGCCTTGCGGCCGATTTCCAGTGCAGCGAAGGAATAGGTCGGTGCAGGCATCAAATAACGGAACCCCTTTTCCAGCAGCGCCGCGACGTTTTTGCTGTCGACGTGCGGATGACCGCAAGCAACGCTGTACTGCTTGCAGATCGCCAATATATCGTCGATCGCCGAAGCCACGGTGGGGTGGTCATACCGCCGGGGATAACCGAGATCCTGCGACAAGTCGCCCTCACCGATGATCACGACACCGACCCCGGGCACCTGTTCGAGCATGTGCGGCAGGTTCTTGATCGCGCGCACCTCCTCACACATGATCGCGACCAGAATCTCGCCCTGAGGGTTGAGCGGCCATACATCAGCGCGCTCATAATATTCCTGCTGGGTCAGCCCCCAATACCGCGCCGCCGCGGCGGGTGCATCACCGCGCTGACCGGGCGGGTCGAAATAGGCGGCCGAAGGCGGGCGCGGGTAACGGCATGCGGTAACGGCGTTGTGCGCCTCTTCGACAGTGCTGACATGTGGCCAGACAATGCCGTAAACGCCTTGATCGAGCACTTGCTTGGCGACCCATTGGCTAATCTCGCCGCCATTGGGCGGGATGCGCACGAAAGGCGTCACTGCCGGCGCCAAGCTGCCGGCGTGCAGTATCTGCCGGCGATCCAACATATATTGCAGGCAGTTGCGTAGAGCGTGGATGTCGTAGGGCCGGTGCTCCATTTCGAAGACCACGCCGTCATAGGGTGCAGCGTTGATCGCCTGTGCCGCGCCAGGTTCGGCCGCCGAAAAGGTGACGAAGGTCGGCTTGCCCTGCTCCAGGGCCCGGATCACGCCGTTCAGTCGGGGAATTTCAGCCATTATTCGTCTCCTCCCAAATGAACGCCACCCTACGAATCGCTCGTGCCACCGTCAACCTCTGCGTCGCGGCGATACGCCGCCCCGCCGATTCTTACCATGAGCCTCCGAGATAATCACGCACGCCATCCTCGAGCGAGAAAAATGGCGCGTCGAAGCCCCTGGTGCGGAGTTTCCTGATGTCGGCTCGAGTGAAATATTGATATTGCGCTCGAAGTGCCTCAGGGGTGTCGACAAACCGAATGTTCGGCGCGCGTCCAACTGCCGCACCGACAGCCCCGACCAGGTCGAGAAAGGAGCGTGCGATGCCGGTTCCGACATTGAACAAGCCGCTGGTCATGGGATTTCGCAGCAACCAGTTGACGACAGCCACACAATCCTTGACATAGATGAAATCGCGCAGCTGTCCACCGTCACCGTAGCGTGGATCGTGCGATCTGAAAAGAGTTACCGTCCCCCCGGCGTTGACGACCGGATTGATTTTTGTGACCAGCGACTGCATGACGCCCTTATGGGTCTCGTTTGGGCCGTAGACATTGAAGAACTTAAGCCCGGCCCACTGAGGCGGCGTCGGTTGGCCACGAACCACATCGTTCACTATGCGGCGATCAACCACGTGCTTACTCCAACCGTAAGCATTGAGGGGACGCAACGCCGCGAGAGCGTCGGGGCTCTGCTCGTCACTGAAACCGGCGCTGCCATCGCCGTAGGTAGCAGCAGAGGAGGCATAAATCAGCCGTGTAGCATTTGCCGCACACCACTGCCATAGATCCAAGCTGAGGCGCGTGTTGGTTGCTACGAATTTGTCGACGTCGTTCTCCGTGGTCGAGGAGATTGCGCCCATGTGCACGATCGCCGCCACCTTGTCGCGGTGGCGGCCGAGCCACTCGAACAAAACGTCTGGACGAACAATATCGTGCAGCTGAGCAGCGGCGATATTGCGCCACTTCTCGCCTGACCGGAAAAGATCGCAAACAACGACAGGTACCCCCTCCGCCGCCAGATCGAGAACGATATGCGACCCGATGAATCCGGAGCCTCCGGTCACGACGACCAGATCGTCACCGGGGAAGTTCTGTGATGGCGGCATAATCCATTCACTCGATGGCGAAATAGATGCTTGCGAAGCTGCTCTGTCACGGTGACGAGTTTACCGAACCCTTTACGACGATTCCGGTAATCACGGGCCCGGTGATCGTATTCAGCAACGTGAAGAACTTTTGCAGCTCGTTCAGTCTGGCGTTGGCGACGTAGATGACGTCTTTGTCTTCTACCGGAAAGCGCTGTGCAAAAAAATAGGAATTGGCGTCGCTAAGATCGAGACGGTAGACAACGGGAGAGCTTCCACCCGGACCGATCGCCAAAGGGGCCGCTTTAAGGGCGCCGACAACGTCAGGCGGCTCGAAGCGAAACAGAAATACCCCCGCCGGATCTGCTCGCAAGTCTTGCAGCCCTCCGGCCTTCGCCAACGCTTGGGCTAACGTTATTTCCTTGGCACCGAAGTTCACCTGCATGTTCTGTCCCGTTGCACCGAACACGGAGAAGGTTTGAGGGACTTGAACCAATGTCAACACGTCCCCGGGCCACGCATAAATGTTCTCGGCTGGGTCCGATACGAGCTTCTCCATTGGAATCGTAGCGGTGACGCCGTCGCGCGAAAGCCGTACGAAGGTGTCATAGACGGGGGCCTTGGCCCCGCCGGCGAGGGCAATAACATCGAGAAGGTGATCGCCGTTAACCGACAGCGGTACCCTGGCGCCGGCCACGACCTCTCCCGACACCGTCGCCGAGTTGGTGACGCTTTTGGTAATATTGACGAGCACCTGCGGCTCGATCGCCTTCTCGGCAAGGCGTTGCTCTATGATGCGCTGGACTTCGATGGGCGACTTTCCTGCGATGGGGATGCGGTCCGCGAAGGGCACGGTGATCGCGCCGTCGCGGGCGACCACCTGATCGGGGATGGTGACGCTTCGCGAACCTGGCGAGACACCGGCGG
>Ga0209040_10003287_pt1 | contig 12445 bp, 10 predicted proteins | sample BogFormECP12_OM3_FD_188240 | JGI IMG/M metagenome (GOLD analysis project Ga0209040, IMG submission 188240) | Bog forest soil microbial communities from Calvert Island, British Columbia, Canada - ECP12_OM3 (SPAdes) (version 2) | ecosystem: Environmental > Aquatic > Freshwater > Wetlands > Bog ... | reverse complement strand
AACGGTCCGTGACTTGCTGATCGGGCATCCATATCTGCTGGATGCCGCCCTGGAAGTGCCGTTCCAGCGTGACCGCGTCGGCGCGTCCGCGGATGAGATGCAAGTATTGCTTCTGATAATGGCGCCACTGGCTGAAGTGGTTCTTGGCCGGCGCGACGGCCAGCAGCACAAGCAAGATGACGCTTGCCGAGCCGAAGGCGCGAGCGCTGTCGCCGAAAAAGAACTGCCACAGAACATGAAGTTTATTCTTCATGACGGCCTAACCCCTCCAGGGCAAAACCCACGACCATCCCGGACCGCGGAAGAAAGTTCCGATGGCGGTGAGCACGATCAATTCGAACAAGAACCATGTCATGATCCAGAATGAGAGCGGTTTCCTGACCAGCCAGTGGCGAAATCCTTGCGCCGCTTGTGGATCGGTTTGTGCCGCCAGAAACATGAATGCCGCGACAATGACGGTGGGGACGAGTGCGACCCAGACATCGAAGACCGCCAGAAAAATACAGAAGACCACAACGACAATGCCGAAGATCCGCAAGCGCCTTGTCTTGTCACGCAGCCACAATCCTTCGGCTTCGACGTTGATGTTGAAATAAGGAATGATGATCAGCGCCATCACCACCAGACCAGGAATGAGAACGCCAGCTACGACCGGCGGGAAGTAGTGCAGTAATTCTTGCAAACCAAGGAAGTACCAAGGCGCCTTCGCCGGATTCGGCGTGTGCATCGGATCGGCCAGCCCTTCCAGCGGAGCGTCCCAGAGCAGCGAGGTGACGACCAATGCAATCGCGAGTACCTGGATAGCGACCGCGGCACGGAAGAAGACTTCGGGGTAGGTCATCACCCGGTCTTCATCTTTCACTCGCACCTGTGGCGACGTGCGCTTGGTTATGAAGGCTATCCGCCGGGGCGTCCTGCGCGCATCCGAGTCGACGACGGCAACAAAATCCTTTGGATTGCTCACTTCGCGCCCCCTTCCGCCGGAGATTCACCGGGATAGATTCCACCGTCTTTGCGGATACGCCAGAAATGGATGGCAATGAACAAGATCGCCGCCAGCGGCAGAATCACGCAGTGCAGCACATAAAAACGGAGCAGCGCATTGGCGTTGACCGCAGTACCTCCGAGCAGCAGGAAGCGGATCTTGCTACCCATCAGGGGCACCGCCGATGCGATGTTGCTGCCGACCGTCACCGCCCAGAAGGCCAGTTGGTCCCACGGCAGCAGGTAGCCCGTATAGCTCAAGAGCAGCGTCACCAGGAGCAGCACAACGCCAATGACCCAATTGAATTCGCGTGGCGTCCGATACGCGCCGCGATAGAACACCTTGAACATGTGCGCAAACACCAGAAAAACCATGGCATGGGCCGACCAGCGATGCAGGTTGCGCAGAAACACGCCCGACGAGACCACGAACTGAAGGTCCTTCATGTCGGCGTAAGCCTGCGGCACTGAGGGATGGTAATACAGCATCAGCAGAATGCCGGTAATCACGAGAATGAGGAACGTCCCGAAAGTCAGCGCGCCCAAATACCATGTCGCACTGAACTCCAGGGTGCGCTTGCGGGCCTTGATCGAGAACAGGTGCAGGAATACGTTCTGCTGTACGAACAACGCCCGGCGCAGGTTGCTATCACCGGTGCCGCTGCGGAAGATGGAACGCCATACGCGGTTCTCACGAACCTGGTCGACGAGGTTATCTATACTCTTCGCCATGCTAGACCCTCACCAGTTGCTTGATGGCGATGGCGTTGGAGCGGTCAACCAGTAAGTTGCCATCGTCGCTCAGCCACATGTGCAGCCACGGCAGCGGCCTTGGCGCTGGGCCTTCGATTTTCACGCCTTCCTTGTTGAACTTGCTGCCGTGACAAGGGCAGGCAATGATGCCGAGGTCAGGCTTATAGGCCGTCAGGCAGCCCAAGTGAGTACAGATTGCGGAGAGCGCAAAGAACCCCTCCCCCGTGCGCACCACGTAGATCGCCGTCTGCGGATCGAGCGTAACCGAGTCAGGAGCATAGTGGTCAGGTTTTCCAGCATCGACAATCGGCGACGGTTCGTAGAGGACGTTGGGCGACAAGTACTGATAAGAGAACGCGGTCGTGCCCAACGCCGCTACCGCAACCGAGCCAACTCCCAGCTTGACGAAAAACTGCCGCCGGCTCATCTCTTCTGGACTGTCGGGCGAAGCCGTTGGTTTTGGTTCCTCAGACATAAATCCTCAGTGTCATCATTTCGAAGGTGCCGCCGGAGCCGGCTTGGGCCCATCAAAGCTTTGAATGGTGATGAGCCCTGTCGGTTCGGAGGCAACGAAGTGATACGCTTCCATGGTGATCGTATTTGCGGGGCAGCGTAGCGCGCACAGACCGCAGCGGATGCAGCGGGTCTCGTCCTTCAACATCGCAGTTCCAGTAATGCTGCCTAATTCCGCGGGCTGTATATTTTCCAGTTCGAAGCTGAACAACTCGGGGTGGTCCGAGATGGCATCAATGGCGCTCGGCTCAAACTGAATACGGCCCAGCGGGACCAATTCCAGGCAATTCTCGGGACAGACATCCACGCAGGCGCCGCAGAGCACGCAGTCGGTCCCATCCTGCTCGCTGCCTTCAAGAATGGTGTTGACGTAGCATTTGAGACAGCGCTGCGCTTCGGCCACCGCTTCCCGCTCGGTGTAGCAGAGCTCGACCTCGGTCATGCCGGTTCGCCGGTCGAGCGGCAGCATCGGGATTGCCTGGCGGTGAATGTTCATGTAGTCCACAGCCATTTGCCAGCGGTCGAGCACTTGCACTTCAATCTGAGGTTCGGGATGCTTGCTGCCGCGAAGGTATTCATCAATGCCAACTGCCGCACGTTTTCCGTCGCCGACGCTGTCGATGATGAGACGCGGTCCGAATGCGCAATCGCCTCCGGCGAATACTCCGGGAGCCGACGTCATCAAGCTGTCGCGATTTACGTTGACCAGGCCGCGAGGCGAGACCTGCACGCCATCTTCAGGCCGCAGGAACTCGAGGTTGGGGGCCTGGCCGATCGAAAGAATGATGGTGTCACACTCAAACTGGGTTTCGCTGTTGTCGTAGAAGGCAGGACTGAATCGGTGATTCTCGTCGAAGACATATTTCGTCTTCAGGCATTCCAAGCCGACGACTTTGCCGTCGCGTCCGAGGACCCGCTTCGGCCCGAAACCGGGATGCATGATGATGCCTTCGGTCTCCGCCTCCTCGATTTCCTCCAACGCCGCAGGCATCTCGTGGCGCTGCTCCAGGCAGACGAGTCCGACTTCGCGAGCTCCCATGCGCAGTGCCGACAGTGAGATGTCCATCATCTCGTGAGCAGCGACGGCCTGCACGTTTTCTTCCGATGGAGTGATCTCACCCGGCGCATCGTGCTGGCGCAGCACTTCCCGCGCGGCCGAGCGCGCGACGTCCATGGCGACGTTGCCGCCGCCGATGACGATGACTTTCTTTCCGATGGTGAACTTGTAGCCGAGATTGACGTTCAGCAGAAACTCGATGCCGCGATGAACGCCATCGAGATCAACGCCCGGAATGGAGAGGTCGCGACTGCGGTGCGCGCCAACCGCGATCAAAACCGCATCGAAGCCTTGATGCCTGAGCTCGCTGATGGCGAAGTCGCGACCTGCGGCGGCATTCAGGCGCAGCGTGATGTCGCCAGTCTCGAGGATTTCGCGCACCTGCGCCTCTACCACGTTTCGCGGCAGGCGATACTCCGGGATCCCGAGGTAGAGCATTCCGCCGGCGACCGGCGACGCTTCGAAGATTGTGACTGAGTAGCCCATCACCGCCAAGTCGTGCGCAGCCGAAAGACCAACCGGCCCCCCGCCGATCACGGCGACCTTGTAAGGGAGTTTTCCAACCGCATGCGTGCTAGGCGCCACCGGATGACGCGACTCGGGACCGTGGCGCTCCGTTAGGAAGCGCTTCAGCGCGCGAATGGAAATTGGACGATCGATTTCGCCGCGCCGGCATGCGGTTTCGCAAGGGTGCGCGCAGACGCGTCCACAGATGCTGGCCATCGGATTCGGATCGCGGGCAAAACGATACGCCTCTTCAAAACGGCCCTCCGCGATCAGCGAAACATAGCGGCCTGCATTGGTATGCGCGGGGCAAGCCATCATGCACGGGAAATTGGTGTTCAGCCATTCCCGATCGACCTTTTTGTTGGCGAAGCGAAGTAACATCAGCCCTATCTGGAGACGAGGTGCGCGCGGTTGCGACTTGAATAAGGGCGGGGACTTCCCCGCCCTCAGTGCCTTCTATTTCGAGAGGGTGAAGTCGGCCTTGCCTGTACCGGCAACGTCAACCGGCTTGGTCTGCGGTTTCATGCCTTCATGCCAGGCGACCACGTTGTATTTGCCATCGGGAACGTTATCGATTTTGTAGTTCCCGCTGGCGTCCGTCTCGGCGAAATATGGCGTCGGGCTAACAATGATGTAGCCCGCCATCTCCGGGTGAACGTTGCAAAGCAACGACACCACGCCGGGGTTATCGAACTTAAAGGCCTTCTTCTCCCCCTTGGGCCAAGTGCCGAGATTATGGGTGAGTTTCTTATTGCCGCTGATGGATGGCCAGAAAACGTTGTGCTGGACAGTGTCGCTGTTCAGAAACTCGACCGTTGTCCCCTGCTGTACCACCATTACGTGGGGAGCAAAAACGAGACCCTTTTGGTCCATGACGGGTTGCTGGGTTGGGGCGGGAAACGTCTTGCCCTGGATGGTGTCCACATAAACAACCGATTTGCCAGGCGACACTTTGCCTTCGATTGTGCCGGCGACAGCCGTGGTTGCGATGGCGGCGACCAGCAGCAGAGTGAGTAGAAGACTGTGCTTCATGGATGATCCCTTTCTTATTGCGTCGATAGTAGATTCGTGAGCTAACTCGCTAGTATACAAACTCGAATCCCAGCACAAGAGTGTTGGTGTGGAATGAATTCACCGCCAGGGGCAGGCCGGTGAACGGGTTGGTCGCCAGCGTCACCGATTGCGACGGACGGAACTGGTACTCAGCAATGGCCTTGATGTTGGCGTGGATCAGGAACTGCACCGCCGGAGTGATGCGGTTCCGCGTCACCCCGGCCGCCCCGTTGAATGGCGATCCGGTGAAGCCGCCAGGCACCAGCGCATTGTGGTAGTCGGAGTTGGAGTTAACTGCGTCGTAGCGAAGCATCACATACATCCAAGGGTACGCCAGCCACTCGGCGTCTACGAAGCCGCCGCTGAACGTTGCCGGCGAACCGCGAACAAAGCCCGCCGGCGCGGCACCGCTCACGGAAACCAAAGTTCCGGTCGAGTCCACGGGGAGCAGGTTGTAATCGTGGCCGTACATGTACAGGGCATTGAACTGCAGGCAGCAGCGATAGTTGAAGGTCATGTTGCCGCCGACACGGTAGAACGGCTCCCGTGCGGTAAGCACGGCCGCGGTACCGTCCAGCAGAACCCCGCTCAAGCGCTGCACCGCCCGTCCATACAGCCAATAGGTGCCAAAGTTCAGGTAGGTATGGTCGCGCGGACCGCTGGGTCCGGCCGCCTGAATCGCACTTCGGCTTTCCTTATCGTGCTCCAGATTGAAGCGGTAGTTAAAGCTGGTGTAGATGTCCTTGAAGTTGGCATCAGAGGCTATGCCTACCCCGCCGAAGTTGCTTCCGGTGGCCGTCGGCACGTAGTTGTTATTGGTGCCTTGCGGGGTGCCGCTGGTGTTCTGGTCAATGAAGGCGATGGAATAGTTGTAGCCGCCGGTATGCAGACCGCCACTGAATTCAACACCTTTGCTCGAGCTGGCAACCGTGAACACGTTATTGACAAACTGCGGGTTAAACGCCGGGTTGACTGTGCCGATGTTTGCCTGTGAGTAGATGTCATACGGGCTGATCCAGATGGACTTCGACTGGGTGAACGGTATTTCGAGCTCGACCTGGCCTATGCGCAGGTTGAGTGAGTGCGGCGGCAATTTGATCAGCCGGCCGATGTTGACGAACTTCAGATAGGCTTCGCCAAGGCCTCCGTTGCTATTTGCTCCGCTAACGCTGATGTCATCATCGACCCAGAAGGCGATGTCACTGCCGAAGTTGCCAGCGCTAAAAATGCTGAAGAACCCGGTTTCGAAGTCGGTGGCTGGAATATAAGGCCCCACGGTTCCTTGCGGCAGCAGCTTGTTGTATTGGTTACGGTTGCTGCCGGTGTACTGGAAGTAGTTGTTGTAGCGCAGACCGATTGGCGGAATGCCGGGTATAGTTCCCGGCCAGATGGCCTTGGGCCACAGCTCGGCGTTGGCCGGCGCGCCCAGCATCACTGGCGGAATCTTGATCATCGACTCGTCGTCCTTGGGAAACTTGAAGCCGGCGTCCTTGAAGGCCTTTCCGAAGTCATTCAGCTTGGGGAAGTCAATGTGGCACGTGCTGCAACTGGTGCCATACATGCGTGAAAACGCAGGAATTGCGAAGCTCCTGCTCGCCGATAAAACCGTCAGCGCAAGTGCGAAGACCAGCAGAGACTTGTGAACCGTGAGGTGTGTCGATCGGTGGATCATATGGCCTCCTACTCCCCAACCTTATAGCGACGCCATGCCTGAGAAGTGTCCAGGCAATGCAAGAACCTTGTGAACAATTCGTCACTGCCGCGACCGCAGCAAGGCAAACCGCGTACGAGCAGTAACTCAAAACGCAACAGCGCGCCGCCTATATGGCGCGACGTATCCGTTCTCCGCCGATGGCCAGTGAATACGGGTGAAAAATCATTACGAAATGGTAATTTCAAATAATGGGCGGCAGTATCGCCTGCGCGGTGACCCGTCGGCAGTGACGTACGTCACAAAGCGTGGTGATGATCGTGCACTCGACTTCCTCGCGGGGTATATAGTGTGGGGGCTGTTGGGAGCCACAATCGGAATTCCGGCTAATGATTTTGGATCATATCGATCACGCGGGAGACACGCATGCAGGGGAAAAGGATTTATAAGAATTTATACTTCCAGGTATTGACGGCGATCGTCCTGGGGGCTCTACTCGGGCATTTCCGCCCCGAAACCGGGGCCGACATGAAACCGCTGGGCGACGGTTTCATTAAGCTGATCAAGATGATCATCGCTCCGATCATCTTCTGCACCGTCGTAACCGGTATCGCCGGTATGGAGGACATGAAGAAGGTGGGCCGGGTTGGCGCCAAGGCACTCATCTATTTTGAGATCGTCTCGACTCTGGCTTTGGCAATCGGCCTGCTCGTGGTCAGCGTGATTCAGCCCGGTGCGGGCATGAATGCCGATGTCTCCAAGCTGGACACCAAAGCCCTGGAAACCTTCACGGAGAAGGCGCATGCGCATAGCACGGTTGACTTCCTGATGAACATCATCCCCAACACCGTGGTGGACGCCTTTGCCAAGGGAGATATCCTCCAGGTGCTGTTCTTTTCTGTCCTGTTTGGTTTTGCCCTCTCCATGCTGGGTGAGCGCGGCAAAGTGGCCTTCAACGTGATTGACGAGGTTGCCCATGTCCTGTTCGGCGTGGTGGGAGTCATCATGAAGGTTGCGCCCATCGGCGCCTTCGGCGCCATGGCTTTTACCATAGGGAAATTCGGTCTCCATTCTCTCAGTAAGCTGGGCATGCTGATGGCCAGCTTCTACCTGACCTGCCTGCTGTTCATCTTCATCGTCCTAGGCAGCATTGCCAAACTATGCGGCTTCAGCATCTTAAAGTTTCTCAAGTACATCAAGGAGGAGTTGCTGATCGTGCTGGGAACCTCCTCCTCAGAGTCGGTTTTGCCCCGCATGATGGCCAAGCTGGAGAACCTGGGCTGCAGCAAGTCAGTGGTAGGTCTGGTAATTCCGACCGGGTACTCCTTCAACCTTGACGGCACCTCGATCTACCTGACCATGGCGGCACTCTTCGTGGCCCAGGCTACGAATACGCGGCTTACCTTCATCCAGACCCTAACCATTCTTGGTGTGCTGTTGCTGTCGTCCAAGGGTGCGGCCGGCGTTACTGGCAGCGGTTTTATCACTCTGGCGGCCACTTTTGCTGCTGTACCTACGATCCCAGTGGCTGGCCTGGCTTTGATTCTCGGCGTTGACCGCTTCATGTCCGAGGCGCGCGCCCTGACCAACCTGATCGGCAATGGCGTGGCGACAATGGTGGTTTCTCGCTGGGAGGGTGAACTCGACAAGGGCAGGATGTCGCAGGTTTTGAACAGAGAGACCGAAGCAGAAGCCGAAGAACCTGAGGCAATTCTGGAGGGCATCGCGGTGCCTGACAAACAGCCGGCAGCCGAGCAGGCTTGATGAGATGTACCGGAAAGTCAGTAATGAAACTACCGTTATTGCAGTTGTTCGCAACATTGAAAAGAAGTGGAGGAAAAGGCCATGCGAAAAACCAAAGCCCTCTTAATTGTGATCGGATTGTTTTCATACGCAGTTCTGTCGTTTGCGGCCGATAGAGACGATGCAAAGACCCTGGTGAAGAATGCGGCAGCATATGTAAAGTATCAGGGAAAAGAGAAGGCGCTGGCGGAGATCAGCACGCCCAAGGGGATGTTTGACAAGGGCGAACTTTATGTATTCGCGTACGATCTTCAGGGCGTTATGCTTGCTCACCCTAAGAACCCGTCGCTGATCGGCCAAAATCTGATGAAAGTTCCGGACACAGAAGGGAAGCTGTTTCGCAAGGAGATAGTGGAAAAAGCAAAGTCACAGGGTTCCGGGTGGGTCGATTATGTGTATCTGAATCCGGAAACGAATAAACAGGAGCATAAGACGACTTATTTTCAGAAGGTAGGCGACATCATCATATGCTGCGGCGTGTACCAGGACTACAGCCATAGCGGAGATTGAACGCGGTCGTCTATCCTCTGCCAGATACGCTGAGCGTGAAAACCTGACGCTTGATGCGCCGGACCCTGCGAGGCCAAGGTTCGTCTGAATTCGTGAAAGTGCGTTCTGGTCCCCAAACGTACTGCCCCATGGTTCTTTACCTCGGGACTAGTTACAGCACCTAACGACTAGTTACAGCCGGAAAATCTCAAAGAAACGATGCGGGTTCTCCAATTCTGCGAGCCCGACTGCAAATATTCCGTCGTGTACCACAGCAAGCAATCGTCCGCCGGATCGGGAACCATGCTGCTGTAATCGCCCCAGCGGTCGCTATATCCCTGCGAGGCTGTGCCCGCCATGATGCTGGCTTCTTGTTCCATCGTGCTCGGCGGATCTGTGAATAGGCGTCCGGTAAAATTGATCGACGGATACATGGTGCTGCTCGAGATGCTGTAGCCCATCGCCATGTCGCCCAGCTTGTCCATGGCGAGGCTGCCCATCCAGCGAGAGTTGCTGTCGGGTGCGAACGTGCTTTGCTGGAAGGCGGTGAAATTTCCGTGCTCCAGCGCCCTCAACTCGTACCAGCGGATTCCGTACGAACCATCGTTGTTTTGCACCGTATGCGTTACCACCATGCTCTGGTGCGCCGCCTGGCTAGCCGTTGCCGGTACGGCTGGCGGAACGAAGTTGCGATAGGCGAGCCGGTACATGGTTATCTGGCCCAGCGCATAGAGCAGAGTACTGGTGTCCTTTTGTGGAACGCAGTCGGCCCAGCACGCCACCGTGTAGGGAGCCACGGGTATCGGAAACGGGCCCGTAAAGGTTGCGTTCTGCGGATTAGCAAAGTCTACATGGAACTTAAAAAGATCCAACACATTGTTAGAGCCACTGACGTTACCGACGATGAAATTGGGTGCCCCTCGCGGCGGCGGGACAGCGCCATCCAGATCGGCAGGCAGGAAATGAAAAACGTCGCTGCCGGTTTGGAAACAGATGGCCGACGCCGGACCGCCTTGCAGCATCGAGCTGCGATCCAAGGCACACGCTGAAGTGGCCTGAAACACCCAATTCAGATACAAGTCGGTAGTTAGATAGTACGCATCGGGCCATACGGCGAGTTTAGGGTAGTCAGGAAGATAGTTGCCATAGGGAATAGCGTAACGGTAGTAAGCTCCTGTGGCATCGGAGGTGGTTGAGACCGCCAGGCAAATGAATAACGGCGGCGTAAATCCATATTCTCCCGCGATCTGCTGGATGATCCATCGCCCCGCCGCCCGGTCGAAGCGCACGGTTGGATCGCTCATCGCGTCCTCCGTCTCACATTGGCCTCCGAATCCCTGGAACAGGCTCTTAACGTAATACGGCCCGAAAGTGATGTTGCCTGTGGTCTTGTCGAACACGGCATATAGAAAATTGGTCGTCTGCACGTATTGCCCGTTGATACCCGGCGCGCCATTCGTATCGGGAGGGACTGCGCCGCCCTGCGTGATGCCTTCGAAGCTCGCCACAATTTGCGCCTGCTGGGAAGGCCCCCGCGAAGATTGCACGACCGGGTCGAACGCCGGCGGGATGTGACGAGTGGGCGGTTCCTCCATTTCCAGCACCTGCTGTCGTCCGGTATCGCGTACAGGTTTGATACCGCGCATCAGCTCGCGGAGCGGCGGAGAGGTGTCATGCCGAGCTGCCGGAATCACCGTCGGGCCCTTCACAGGCTGTTGCGCCACTACCGCGGGGAGCAGGTAAAGAGCCAGCAGCAACGAGATACCGATTCGAGACATACGATTTCACCTGGGATTGTCAACGGCTTATGAACAATTCATCCTTGTTTACAGACAAATTACATGGTGTTCACCCGAGACTCATCCAACAGATTGCTAGATTCGCTCCAGCACCGCCTTAAGATAGTTCCAGAAGCTTTCCACCGTCGAGATCTGCACCCGCTCGTTCGGACTGTGCGGGTCGACGATGGTCGGGCCGAAGGAAACCATCTGCATCCCCGGATACTTTTCGCCAATCACGCCGCACTCCAGTCCAGCGTGCATGGCAATCAGTTTGGCCGGTTCGCCGAAGAGCTCCTGGTGCACAGCCTGCAGCTTGCGCACGATTTCGCTGTTCGGCTCGGGCTTCCAGCCCGGGTAGCGGCCGAAGTGCTCCACTTCGAATCCCGCCAGCCGGAATACGGTTGCGACCATGCGGGCGGCGGCTTGCATGCTGCTCTCGATGGCGCTGCGCTGGCTGGTGACAATCTCCACCGCGTCACCTTTGGTCGAGATAATCGCCAGATTCGTCGAGTTCTGCGTTAGTCCAGGGACATCGGGGCTCATGGCCAGAACGCCATGTGGGACACTCACCAGCAAGGCCACCGTATTCTTTGCATCAGCAGCATCGAACACTTTCTCCGGCCGCAAGACCTTCTCCACCGTAATCTGAAGACCGGGATCGAAGCCACCAAGATCTGCCTTCCCTTCGGTTTCCGCCTGGGCCACCAGCGACGCCAACTCTTTTTCGCGCCCCTCGTCCATTACCACGATGGCGACAGCCTCGCGCGGAATCGCATTCTGCGCGCTTCCGCCGTTGACTTCGGCGATCTCTATGGGCAAGCGGTCGAGCGCACCCTGGAGCACGCCGCCCAACATCCGCAGAGCATTTCCTCGGCCCTGATGAATGTCGACCCCGGAATGGCCGCCCTTCAGGCCAGATACCTTGATCCGCCAACCCGCACCGGCGCTCGCCGGACGAAGCGTGACCTTGCGGCGCGCCGTCGTCTTGATGCCGCCCGAGCAGCCGATACAAAGTGTCCCCGTCTCCTCATTGTCAAGGTTCAGGAAGTACTTGGACTTCAGCAGCCCGCCCGGAAACTCCGCCGCGCCCGTCAGACCGCTCTCCTCGTCAATGGTAAAAACGAATTCCAGCGGACCATGAGCAATGTCCTTGCTCTCCATAACGGCCAGCGCCGCCGCCACTCCAACACCATTGTCGGCGCCCAAGGTTGTGCCGTCGGCCTTCAGCCAGTCGTCGTGGCGCACTACTTTTATGGGATCGGTGTCGAAGTTATGGGCCGTGCCTTCGTTCTTCTCACAGACCATGTCCAGGTGCCCCTGCAACAGCGCCATCGGCGCGCCCTCACGACCAGCATGCGCAGGCTTGCGAATCACAGTGTTGCCAACGTTGTCGTGGACAGCCTCAAGGCCGCAGCGCGCTGCTACGCCCAGGACGTAACTACGCGCTGCCGCCTCCTTGGTCGAGGGGCGCGGAATCGCTGCCAACGCGTCAAAATGCTTCCATATAGCTTTGGGTTCCAGATCTACAAGTGCTGTTGTCATCATGTGCTCCGTTGTGATTGGCATGAAACCATCCTACAGCAGCGGAGTGGAAAGAAAAGGCCGCTGTTGCGGAGTCGGCGACCGACCCGCCTCGCAGTGTTTTCATCGACAGTGCTGTCTGGACCCGCGATTCAGCCGACCGTTACTACTGCTCCCAACCGCCTCCCAGCGCCTGGTACAACTGCACGTAATTCTGCAATTCGGTGTACCACGCCTGCTCCAGGTTCAGCGCTGAGGTGAAGTACTGCTGTTGGTAGTACTGCACCTCAAGAAAGCTGGTGACGCCTCCCTTGAAACGCACTTCGGCAAGGT
>Ga0209040_10003286_pt1 | contig 12446 bp, 11 predicted proteins | sample BogFormECP12_OM3_FD_188240 | JGI IMG/M metagenome (GOLD analysis project Ga0209040, IMG submission 188240) | Bog forest soil microbial communities from Calvert Island, British Columbia, Canada - ECP12_OM3 (SPAdes) (version 2) | ecosystem: Environmental > Aquatic > Freshwater > Wetlands > Bog ... | reverse complement strand
ACGGGTTCGACGGGAGCAACGGGAGCTACCGGCGCAACGGGTTCGACGGGCGCAACGGGAGCTACCGGCGCAACGGGTTCGACGGGCGCAACGGGAGCTACCGGCGCAACGGGTTCGATGGGAGCTACCGGCGCAACGGGTTCGACGGGAGCTACGGGTTCGACGGGAGCAACGGGTGCTGGAGTACCAAACGTCCTCACGTATCAACCCAACGGCACTGCGTCGCCGCCAAACCAGTTCACGAGTTGGACGGCGCTCTACGCCGAGTTTCTCCTCACGTTCGGTCCGGTATGGATCTCGATCGACGTCACCTTCGCGCCGCTCGGGATTGCAACCATCGACGCGGGTACATGGGACTTCCAAGGGCGCGGCACTCTCGTCTCGTCGGGGCTCAACGCAAGCGGCGGAGCGCAACTCGCTATCCCTGATGGCTCTGTGTTGCAGAACCTCGCTGGGATGGATGGCGCCTACGGCGACATCCAGCTCAACACCGCCAGCGCAGCGATCTCGCCGCTGCAATTCATCGGCACGCCTCTGGCGCAGTTCCGTGTGCATGCCGCCGCATTCTTGCAGCGCGGTGCTGTATCGGTCATCGACGTAGCCGCAGGGCAGACGCTCTTCCTCATCCTCGATGAGGACATCAACTTCAACAGTTTCCCCGGAGGCTTCGGCGCTCTGGTGAATCTGTCTGCGGCATCGAGCACGCTCGCGCTGTCTGTGTACGAGGGTCTCAACCTGTTCCTCGGACCGCCCGGCAACTTCATCTCCGGCGTCGCCGGCTCCAACCTCTTCTACACATACGACGCAAGCTGGCCCGGCAACCCTGCCAACCCAAGCTTCGCAGGCACCACCAACCCGGCAACCGTCATCGACACTGCTCCTTTCGTCGCTTACGGGCCGGCTGTCCCGGGCGATTGGTCTCCGCCGCCTACGCAAGTGGCCTCTGCACTCGACCAGCTCGCAGCGCGACGAGGCTCAGACGTCATCTGGCAGCCGGGCGGCGCTGCGAGCGGTAACGTCGTGACTACGTGGGCGGCGGTGCAAGCCGCCGTCAACGCAGTCAAGGGCGCCATCCGCGTCTATATCGACACGTCTATCGCGCCTGCGGTCATTCCGGTCGGAACATGGAACGGCTTTGGAGCGGCCGAGATCAAACCGTGGGGCGAGAGCTTCCTCGTTACCGCAGCGGACGGAGCCACGCTCGAGGATTGGGCGCGCCTCGATGGGATGACGCTCGCCTGCACGTGCACGACGACTCCAGCTCTTTCGTTCCCGAACCCCGGCTCGTCGCTCATCCTTGACAACTTCGGGACGATCACGCTGCTCGCCGGCGCAACCGTCCCCGCGATTCAGCTCGCAGTGGCCGGCTTCAGCTTCGCGCTCATCAGTCGAATGGGTTCGCTCGACAACTCACAGGCTCCAACGGTTCCAGTCATCAGCGTGGCCGCAGGCACGACTGCTACGTTCTACATGCAGGATGCAGCGCCCAACTTCCCGGCGCTGATGACGGGCAACGAGATCGGTGGCGGTGCGGGAGCAACAGTCTTCTGGGAGAACGACGACACGGTGCCGGCGCTTGCCAGCACGCTCTTCACGGGCACCGTCAACCAAGATCCGACCGCCGACGCTGCAAACGAAGCGTACGAGCCGGCCGTTCCAGGCAACTGGTCTCCGGTCCCCGCGCTCGTCGCGCCCGCTCTCGACCAGCTCGCGGCGCGAACCTTCGGTGGAATGCAGACCATTCGCATCCCCATCGCTCTCGCAACCGTAGCAAGCGCGGCCATCATCCCAGCCGGCGCCGTCGTGACTCGAGCGTTCCTCGACGTCACGACAGCCTACTCGGTAGGCGCAACGATCAGCGTCGGGACGGCAGCTTCACCGGCCCTCTTCATCACTACGGTCGAGAACAATCCTCAACTCGTGGCGCTCTACGACTTCCCGCAGGACACACTCAACGCAGTAGCCGATCCGCTCTTGGTCACGATTGCTGGAGGCCCGGCAGCGGGCGCCGGATTCGTATTCGTCGAATACTCCACACCGCAAACCTGACGGACACCCTCATGCCCACCAACCAACCGCGACTCGTAACGGCGCCCGTCTTCGTCTTGAGACCGGGCGATCCGCTCGGCCAGCACGACAACGTCTACCTCGACTCGACTTCGCTCTGGAACGCAGCGTCGCTCGTGTCAGGCAGCAAGCGCATCGAGATCGACGGCAGCTTGGCGGTCGTCAACTGGCTTGCTGACGGCCTTCAGGACGTGTCGGGCGTGGAGTTCTTTTCGTCGCAAGAGGCTCTTCAGGGCTACACCCTCAACCTCAATGACGGCGTGCAGTGGACGTTCACGTCGCTCTACGTCAACGGCGTTTTCATCGAGTCCAACAGCACCAGCCTGCCCGTCTTCACGCTCAACAACCCGGGCGAGTTCGCCTTCCTCTTCATCTACCTGGAAGGCTCAGTGTGGTCGAACACGGCCGTAGCCACGTTCCTCGTGGAAGCTGGAGAGTTCTCCGCCGAGGTCAGCGATCTAGGAAACATCGGAGACGGAACGCATCCGACGATCAAGGCAGTCACGCCAGGAAGCTTCGACGGGATCTTCGTCGATGGTTCGGAGCTGGAGGTCGGCGCGTTCGATCCCACCAGCACGGGCACCTTCAGCATCTCCTACGATGCGGGCAGCCCACCCGGAAGCCAAGCGCCTCTGACACCGACGATGGAGCTCATTGATACCGCCCCGAACGTCGGCTACACGCCGGCGGTCCCTGCCGACTGGTCGCCTCCTCCCACGGAGACCGCAGCCGCCATCGATCAGCTAGCCGCGCGCCTCACCGGATCCTTCGCAGATCTCTTCGGCAACGGCGCGACGCCCGATCCAGTAATCAACGCACCGACACCCAACTTCGTAGGAGGCGACTACGACAACTTCACGCTCGGTCTTCTCGGTGTGCTCACACCGCCGCTAGGGCAAGGGATCGTCATTCGAGCTCAGGGCACCATCACGATCAACGGCACGATCGATGCGAGCGGCGTCATCGAACCGATCACGATGCCGGGTCTACCGGCTGCACTCAGCATCGGCGATCAAGAGCAAGCCGGATCGGGGGGCGCTGGTGGTGGCGGCGGTGGCCCGAATGGTAACGGTCAACAGAGCTTCACGAATGGGAATGGCGGAGGCGGAGGACCCAACATCGGCTACATCGTCGGGTTCCCGTCTTCGTCGGGCAACAGCGGTCAAGGTGGCGACGGAGGTCCGACCCCAACCGTGGGTCAGAACGGCAGCAATGCGACCGGTCCCGCAGTTCCCGGTGGGCCGTCCCCGTGGTTGCTCCAAGTTCTTCGTCTCCAGACATGGCGCATCATTGTCGGAGGCGTCGGCGGAGCTCCCGGATCGACAGGAGTAGAGGGCGGGCAGGGTGGACCCGGCAACGGCGTCGGCAATCCCGGAACCGGTGGCAACGGTGGTCAGGGAGGAACTGGTGGTAACGGAGGCGGTACCATTCTTCTCATCGCTCCGAACATCGTCCTCAATCCGGCTGCTCAGCTCATCTCCAACGGAACGAACGGAACGGACGGCACGCAGGGAGCTGTCGGCAGCAACGCCGACGCTGGATCGAACGCGGGCGGTGGTGGAGCCGGTGGCGGTGGAGGCGGTGGTCAGGGTGGTTGTGGTGGCCTGATCTATCTGCTGACGAAGTCGCTCTCCGATCCGGGTCCGTGCACGAAGAACGTGATCCCTGGGACTGGCGGTAACTTCGGAGCCAGTAACACGGGCGGTACCGGAGACGTCACGGGTCCTGCGCCCAACGGTCAGAACGGCGGCAGTAGCGGCAACGGATCGCCCGGCTGCTCCGGCTCCGTCGGGATCGTCTTCGAATACACACTCTGAGCTGTCAGGAGCTTTCAAGCGTTGCCGATGTACGACCCGTGGTACAGGCGCACCGTCGGGCCCAGGATGTCCGAGGGACGCACTGACCTACCGAGGCTTCAGATCGATACTCTGGTAGAAAACGAGGACGGCCGGGCCGTCGATCTTCACGCCTTCGGGTACGGGTTTGATCGTCCACGAGACCTTCAAGTCCGAGAACTTCCAGAACGGCGTCTGAGGTGCGGTCTTCTTTCCCATGGGCCTATCGATAGTAGCGCTGCTGCCAGTTCTCGTCGAACCCAGGAGGCCAAGGCCAGGAGCTCTTGTCGACCTGCTTGTTGGTGCCGTCGAACCACGAGTCAGGCAGGTTCAGCACCTCGCCGACACGAAGATCTTGGAACGTGATGAACCCGTTCGGGTACGTGCCGTACGCCTTCTGCGGGTTCGCGAGCACGAGCGAGCGTGTGCACTTCGGGCATCCCGTGAAATCGATCGCGATGTCGACGGGCGTGTCTCCCGGTTGGACTCTGTACTGGCGCATGACTTACCTGCGGCGGAATCGAGGGATGGCGGTAGAGGGGTGCTTGTTGGTTGGAGCCTGACCGAGACCCCAAGCCTGACCAAGTCCGAACTGACTGCGGTTGAACTGACGCATGGTTTCATCCACCTAGCGTGAGATCCACGGTGTAATGAGCAGAGGCGATAGCGGCGGCTTGGCTAGGAAACACGCCCTCCCATCCCATCTGCCCGGCTGTTGGGTCGCCTGCCGGGAAACGCAACTTCCATCCAGTCCCGTTGTACCAATCCGAGAAGTACGCGACGTCGAAGGTGTAGCCGCGATACGTCTCGACATACGTTGCGGATCGAGACAACCACCACACGAGAAGGCCGAAGCCAACGGCAGTGACGCCGATCGCGACGGCCGCTCCAGCATCGCGTGACATCGGATTCGAGAAGTAACGCTTGCGCGGCGACGGACGATCGAGCTCCGACGGCAGGCACGGCTGATCGATCGGACCCTGGATGGTGGACTTCACGGCGTAGACGCACTCGCCCTGCTCGTCGAGCACACGGATCGCGTTCGGGTTGGGTGGGATGCGCTGCGCGAGATCGCGCGCATAGCTCAGAGCTACCTTGAGCGCTTCGCTCTTGGGCTCGATGGCCGACGTCATCTTCTCGGTGCGCCACGGACTGTCCGGGCGCTGCTCGACCATGATCACGTTCCATCCGGCGTACATGTCCTGGCGGATCTGGAAGGTGTACTTCGCGAAGAGGTGCGGAAGCTGTCGCGCTGGTGTTGGAGCGACAGCCTGCTCAGGCTCCGGTCCCGCGCCACGTCGAATCGGCCATCGCTGTCCACCGAGAAGGATGAAGCCTTGCGCGTCGGCGTCGGTGGTTTCTTGATCCGAACGCGTCGCGAAGCGCGCGAGCTCGACAGCGTTCCTGAAGTTCTCTTCGTCGGCTTCGTCCTCGACGTACTTGAGATCTAGATTTTCGGCAGCCTCCAAAAAGGCACGCAGTGCAGAAACCATCAGGTCGGTGTCGTAGCCAGAGTCCTCCCAATCGTTGTTGATGAAGCCCCACGTTGCGTCAGCCTCCTCCCACTCGTTGCTGACAATGAGTCTTCCTTCGTCCGTGATGTCGTTCTCGCTCAGACGCCAGTACGATCGGATGCCCCACACACCCTCAGACTCAACACGCTTGCGGATCTCTTTCTTCTCCTTCGGGTCGTCGATGTAGCTGTCGTCGTACGGGTCTTGGTCCTCGACGTTGTCGAGCTTCCAGTACACGTCAGCAAACGTCTTGAAGGCTGCCTTGACGCGCGCGGAACGCATGGCATCAGGCCAGCTCCAACCCTTGGCAAGCAATCGATTGGCTTCGCGCGAGACACGGTTGCGCACTCGATCAATGAAGCCCTGGTCCATCCCGGGTCAGACTACACTAGGATGAGCGAGTGAGGCACCCATGAGCATCGGACAAGCCCCGCCTGCCCCGTCGACGCAGTTTCAGGTCGATGCATACCCCGGCGCAGACACCAACATCCTCGGCAGCGTCGCCGTCACAGTGACTTTCTGGAACTACTACAGCGCGTGGGCGACGGCCTACGCCCTGTACTTCGGCATTCAGCTCGAGGTCACGAACTACGTCTACAACCCGCAGGCGATCGAGCGAACCGTCAACGATCCAGGCACGTGGGAGAACTGGATACCGACGCTCGGCACGGGTGGGGTCAAACCGACCGGAACATCACCGCCGCCTCCGCCACCGCCTCCGGCACCACCAGCGATGACCGACTGGGGTCTGGTCGCTCTGAGCGGCGCAGCCATCGTGAGCGTCATCGGGCTGTTCATCCTCATGCTCAACCAAGGTGGAAAAGCGACAGCGAACCCGGTCCTTGTGTGGCAACCGAGCGCGGGCGGCACGGGATGGGTTAGCTACGGTCCTGTCGGAGCATTTCTGATCCGCAAGCAACCGAACGACAAGTGGGCGGTCTGGTTCTGGTCCACGAAGTACGGGCCGGTGAACACGCTCGACGAAGCCAAAGCTCTCGCTGAATTTCTCAGCGCGCACCCGCACTCCTTTCCACGTCGCTCCGGCAAGGGTGTGATCTATGCCGGCCCAAAACGGTTCTACCGCACGGAGAGGACGACACAGCCGTCCAAGACACGCTATCGCGTTCACATGGAGAGCGGCCGAGTGGTTGTCGTGTCGGCGGTGTCACCCGAATCGGCGATGAAGAGCGCTGTAGGAAAAAGCTCTGCGAGCGTCGACGATCCGCCGAGATACGCCGAGCCCATCTTCGATCTCTAGTCCTCGGGATCACCCTCGACGGTCACAACGGCCAACGTGCTGCCGCAGACGCAGTTGCGAAGCTCTTGCTCCTCGCCCCAGTCGAAGCGTTGGTAGCCGACGAAGTAGAGCTGCTTCCACTCCTCCTCGGTGTACGGCAGTCCGCACGAACACTTCTTGAAGATGGTAACGACTTTGGGCACAGCTTGAAGGGTTCCACCTTTGTACACGACGCGACGCGGGTTTCTGCGAAACGATCCTCGCGGAGGTGAGTTGAGCTCCGCGAGGCGTGCATCGAGGATGCGTGGAGCCTTCGCGATGAGCCACCAAGCCGCGAGACCGGCTGCCGACAAGCCGAGCGTGATCGCGAAGGCGTCCCACAGCGCGTTGGCAGTAGTAGCGGTTGATGGAGGTGCGGGTTGCGGCGGCTGCGGTTGCGGTGGCTGCGGTTGCGGCGGCTGCGGTTGCGGCGGCTGCGGTTGCGGCGGCTGTGGTGCCGGGTTTGGAGCGCACTGGTTGAGATAGTTGTACGAGTAATTCGTCGGGCAGGTCCCGTTGAGCGCCGGGTACTCCCACGTCTCGATCAGATCGACGTATCCAAGAACCTGCGGACTGTCTTCTCGACCTGGAGCGCCGTTCGGCCCCATGTAGGTTCCTTGACCTCGCAAGAGCACGCGACCAGATGGAGGAGATTGGAGAGGTCCCGTCAGCATCCATGTCGGAGCATCGAACCAGCCAGAATCATCGCTCGGCCAATCGCTCGGAAGCGTTGCACCTTGAGGCCACAGGGTCGAAACGTCCCACCCAGCGTTCGCGAGAGCTTGTTGGATCTGCGCAGCGCTTGCCGTGGAAGCTACGTTCGCAAGAAACCGATAGCCGAAGCTCATGAAGAGTGTCGTCATGAGGGCCTACTTTGTGACTCGAAAGCCAAGCTGTTCAGCGCGTTCGATCTTCTCGGCACGCGTCGAGCTACCTTCGAGAACGATCTCACCGTCATCTCTCACAGCGAAACGTGCGTAGCCGCCGTCGCCGTAGATGATCCCGAGCTCGATACCCATGTCGCCGGCGAAGTAGTCCTTCCAGAAGGGCAGGTCTTGCGGTCCGAGAACGCCCGGTTTGTGGGTCTCCCACCACGCGAACTGAAACGCGTGTGCCGTGTTGCCGCTGCGATACTTCTGCCACATGCGCTGGTCGTCTTGGAGCCAGCGCTGTCCCTCGAGCTCCGCAAGCTTGTCGAGCGCGTCGGTGTCGTAGATGTAAACCTTGCCGGCGGGGTTCGCGACAGTCAGCGGCATGGTGCACGACACTTCCTCGAACGAACCGAGCCAGCGCTCTCCGATCTTGCCCCACTTGGGATCGAAGTTTGGCGGAATCATCTTGTTGCGCGCGGCGTAGACGCATCGACCGTTCTCGTCGAGCAGTCGCACTGCGTTAGGGCTGTTCTTCTGCCCGGCTGCCGACATCTGCACGAGCTGTTTCCCGCTCGGAATGAGCTCAGCACGCCGAGAAGCACCGAACGCGATCTCTTGATGCGCAGCACCCGATGGCTCGCGTACGAGCCTGATCACGGACCACGGCCAGTACGGCGGTCCCGTGCGCTTGATCCGGTACTCGATGACAGGATGTTGCGCTCCTGGCGGAGTCCACGGGTTCTTCGTCGGCTTGCGCAGAAGAAGCAGCGCCCCAACCCCTGCAACAGCAACAACACCAAGACCGACGAGCCACATCGTGCTGCTCGATGACGCTGCTGCCGCTCCCACAGCAGGCACCGGTACCGGCAAAGGGCTCGCGAGAGACTGCCCCGAGAAAGCGCCGTAGCTGATCGTCCCGTCCGAATCGGGTAGCGCTGTCTTGTCCGCGCCGGTCCACGTAGCAATGATCGAGAAGGCCGTGGTCGTCGCAACGGCATCCGGCAGCCCAGCAAGAAGGCTCGTCGGATCGGTCGTGGCAACGATCTGCGAAACCGTCCAACCTTTGCCCTGCAAATAGGTGCTCGTCTGCGCCGAAGTCCACGACGACGGCACGCGCACGTCGAAGGTGTAGGCGGCACCCTTACTCACGAGCCGCGTGAGATCGTCGCGCGCCTGCGTAGCGAAGACCTCGTACGTGAAACCGTTGACTGTCTGAGGCGACAGCGGCACGTTCCACGAACGGTTCGCGACGGCCTGCGCAACCCACGTTCCGGTCGAGCCGACCTGGAGGAGCTCGAAGTTGCTTCCGACGAGATCGAACCCCCAATCAGACTGGAGGGATCCTTGAACGTCGCCGGACCACGAACCGCTAGTCGGCTGCTGCACGACGAACCGATAGCGAAAGCCCTGTGTGACGCTGCCGCTGCTGAGGATCTGCCAGCCCATCGATGCTCTCGATGCTACCGCATCTGGTGGGAGTTACACCTCGCCAAGCGCGATGCGCGTAGCGATCACAAGCTCGTCTCGCATCCGCTCGGAAGTTTCGCGATGAAGCGGCGTACGGAAGTACCAGTCAGGCGTCTTCGTGTAGTCGGGCGCGTTCGGGTATGCGCTGTAGAGGATCACGCCACCTCGCGGGTTGCCGGCCGGGATCGACCACGCACCCTTGAACTCGAACTCGTCCGGCAAGAGCATGAAGAGTCCCTCGGGAGGGATGTGGATCTCCTTGTGTGGCCGATTGAGCTGATAGACCGACAGGTCGAGAATGAACTGCTTACCTTTCACCTTGCCGACGATGATGAGATGCCCCGAGTACCCAGGACCATCGCACGTCTCGTCGATGACGAGGTAGCGTGCACGCTCAGGATCGAGTGGAGCCTCACCCTTCACGTACTGCCAGTACGCCTCGTTCATCGCCATCAACTTCACCGCCATCGGCCTGCCCACGATGCCGAACGGTTTGAGCGCTTCGATCCCTACCCTGGTTGCAGCAATGCAGCAGTCCGGCGTGTAGCACTGCCCAAGCACCTTCCACGAGACGTGGGCCATCGCCCCAAGCACCTTGAAGGGATCTCGCTTCGGATTCAGCCGGTAACGAGGGATGACGTCCACGACGCCAGCGTAGCGCACACCGCATCCTTCGTGGCTTCCTTGTCGTTCATCACGGTGCGTTCCCGACGGCTCGCACGACTCCGGGATGAACCCAACGTCCCGTGATCTCGCCTGAGAGCACGATGTTCTTGGTCACCCAGATGTAGCTGTCATTCTCCCAGTTGAGAACGGGCTGAAATTCGCCGTCGAAGGAGCTCGCCAGGAAGGTCCAGTATTCGAAGCCAGACGCGCGCCAGATGAAAATGGGCTGCGTGAACACACGCAAGCGCCAGACGCCGATCTCCTCGTCGGCCTCTCGCGTCGCAGCGGCCAACGGATCTTCACCGCTCTCCACGCGCCCGCCAGGAGTGGCCCACACGCCTGGATCGTTGACCTCATTCGATCGCAAGAGCAGCAAGTACCGCCCATGCTGCGATCGGATGAGAAGGCCCGCTGCGCGTCTCATGGTTTCAACGCGTTCGCTGGCGCGGAAGCGTTCTCGATGTTGATCGAAGTCGCGGCGTGCGATGGAATTTGCTCTTGGTCTCTGTCCATAGATGTTGGGTCGCCTGACCAAAGGTCATGTGGTGCTTGCGTGCGTAGATCTCGAGAGCAAGTGCTCCGACGCCGGCTGCGATCCCGAGGCCGAGGAGCCATTTGCTGGTGGTGCTCATGCCCGTGGCAGCAGCGCCTTGCGGTGCCAACGACGTCGTGGGCGTATTGGACGCGCCTTTGAACACCACACCAACAGGATGAGCGAGATGAGGAAGATTCGGGTTGAAGGACGGTCCGCTGTTGACCATCACGGAGATCGTCGCGCCCGCAGGAATGCCGGCCAGTGCCGCAAGACCGTCGAACGCTAGCTGCAATGGGTCATTGTCAATAACGTAGCTCTGCGTCGGACCGCTGACGGTGTAGCTGATCTTGCGCTGGGGAGCTGGCGCGGTGGTGTTGCACTGGACTGTGACACCACCGCTACCGCAATCACCGCCACCGAACCAGATTCCACCAGCCTGCTGACAGAGCGCTTGAGTGCACTCAACCTCGGTCGAGATCGTGCCTGTGGTGTGCGAAGCGTTCCACGCAGCAACCATGGCCGGTATGAGTGCTCCAGCCTGCGCCATTAGGTACTGGCGCACTGCGGTCACGAGCTGCGCACCACCCGCAGTGGGGTTGACGTTGCCGTTGGCGTTGTTCTGCGTGATGAGCTTGCAGATGTTTGGTGGACTTGCTTGGTTTTGCCAAGCCGTCAGCATTGCGTACTCGAGTGCCTGCTCGAACGAGCCCGGCCCACCCTTCATGGTTGGATCGGTCCAGTTGTAGATGAAGTAGCCCGGATGGTTGGGGTCTGGAATGTTCGTCTGCCGCCAGTCGTTCGAGCCCCAGTCGAGCATCCCCGCTGCGCCACCCCAACCTGGGCCGAGTTGCATCTCAGGGTTATTGCCTTGCGGCGGCACGTACTCGAACTGCGACCCGAGCCATCCCCAGTCGAAGGGGTTGGGTGACGAACACTCTTGCTGGTTGAGCGCGCCACCACATCCCTGCGGGACACACGGCTGGTTGTCACCGCCGCTGAACTGGAACTCGATGGCTTCGATGCCGGCGAAGAACGCGCCGATGAGCAGCCCTGGAGGGCCGCCGATAGCTGAAGTCAGCATCGTCGTGCCGATAGACGTGACCTCCTCGGCTACTTGGCTCCAGTTGCCACTGACGATGTCGCTGATGAGGTTGTAGAGCGCCTGCTCGTCTGCGATCGGGTTGTACTGGTTGTTGAGGATGTAGTCGCCGCCGCTCTGGGCGAACAGCGAAAGCATCTGACTCTGTCCATCGCCAAGCCCGATACGCCTCATGATTTGCTCCGCTTGATGCGCTTGGCCCGCAAGCGTTTGTCCTTCTCAGCGTACGCGATGATCTCCTCGAGAGTATTGAACTCGAGCTCCTGCTCATCAACCGTCTCTACGAGAAGCTGCCCGTACTCGGAGCCGTAGACGCCAATGACGTTGTACTCCGAGCAGACCGGGAAGATGGCCTGATACTCCTCATCGCCATCGTGGTAGGCAACCACAGCGCAATCACACTGAAAGAGGGTGATCTGGCGGCCGTACTTGCGCTCGCCGGAGTAACGCTTGGCGCGATCGATGTCGAACGCGAAGCCGAAAATGATTTCGTAGTCACCGATGCGCTTTTCATTCAGGTTGCGCGTGCAGTCAGCAAGCTCCTTGTTCGTGCGCCAGGTCGACAGGTGAAGACCGCGAAAGCTGGTGCCTCGATCGAAACCGCCCGAAACGCTCTCCCTCGAGTAGTGAACGAGCCAAGAGCCCTTGGGCAGCTTCTCCTGAGCATGAAGCGTCAAGTACGCCGGTGCGTCGAACGGATCGCTCTCGAGGTAGCTACTGATGGCGTAGGAGTTCTTGAGCCATTCGGTGAACGCTTTGAGCTGAGCTTTGGTGAGCTCTTCGACGGTCATCTCCTCTGGATCTTCGTCTCCGATCTCGATCTCTTCCTGTTCGATCCATTGAGGCAGGTAGTGGCCAAAGTCATACGGATCGACGTCGATGTCGAGGTAGCTGTAGAGCACGTTCTGGATCCACTTGCAGCTCGGCATCACGCGCCCCAGATCCAGACCTTCTTGATCCCCGGGCAGCTCTGCGTTCGAGCACGCACATCACGTCCGCGCCGGTACACCCAGCCACCGCCCTTCAGGATCTCGGTCGTGCGATCGAGCCAGCGCTCACGATTGCCTCCGTACCGAGGAAAGATGTCGATGAGCGCGACGTCGGCGGTGAGCTGA
>Ga0209040_10003282_pt1 | contig 12453 bp, 11 predicted proteins | sample BogFormECP12_OM3_FD_188240 | JGI IMG/M metagenome (GOLD analysis project Ga0209040, IMG submission 188240) | Bog forest soil microbial communities from Calvert Island, British Columbia, Canada - ECP12_OM3 (SPAdes) (version 2) | ecosystem: Environmental > Aquatic > Freshwater > Wetlands > Bog ... | reverse complement strand
CGCCGAAAAGGCCGGACATATGACCGCAGCCGACCAAGCCGGTCCGAACGTCAAAAAGGCCTTGCCAACGGGGCCGTCCACATATGACGGAGAATGGGCGAACTTAAAGTCATCTCGCGCTAGGTTTTGCGCAGCACGGCAACGGAGAAGCCCATGCGGAAGCCTTTGATCGTGATCGACCCGCAGCCGCGCGCCTTAAACGAAATCTTCGACAATGGGCTCTTGGAGCGGCTTAAGGCCGCGGGCGAGCTTGCGCTCCACGAGGGTCCGGGCCGCATGCCGGCGGACAGGTTCGAGAAGCTCCTGCCCGAGATGGAGCTCCTCATCGGCCAGAGCGATATGCCGAAAGAACGCCTCGACCGCGCTCCGAAGCTGCGCGCCATCATCAACGTCGAGACGAACTTTCTGCAGAACGTCGACTACGAGACGTGCTTTCAGCGCGGGATCCATGTGCTGGCGCCCGCCGGCGCGTTCGCGAAGCCGGTTGCGGAAATGGCGTTGGGGCTCGCGATCGATCTCTGCCGCGGCGTCACCGCCGCCGACCGCGCGATGCGCCGTGGCGACGAGAAGTGGCTGCTCGAAGGCGCCGAGGGCTGCTTCTCGCTCTATGGCGCGCGCGTCGGCCTCATCGGCTTCGGCGACCTCGCGCGCGCCTTCACCCCGCTCATCGCGCCGTTCGGCTGCGCGGTCACGGCTTATGACCCGTGGGTCTCGGCCCATTTCATGTCCGGCTTCGGCGTCAAGGCCGCCTCGCTCGAAGAAGTGTTGAGCGGCAGCCAGGTCATCGTCATTTTCGCGGCGGTAACGAACGAGAATCAGCATTTCCTGGGCAAGCGCGAGTTCGACATGATTGCGCCGGGCTCGGCCGTGCTGCTCATGAGCCGCGCCGGCGTGGTGGATTTCCCCGAGTTCTTGCGGCAGGTCGAGAGCGGCCGCTTCCGCGCGGCGACCGACGTGTTTCCGCAAGAGCCGGCGCCGCTGGACGATCCGGCGCGCAAGGTGGAGGGCCTGCTGCTTTCGCCTCATCGCGCGGGCGCGATGACGGATTCGCTTCTTGAGATCGGCCGTCAGACGGTCGCCGACGCCGAGCTGATCCTGAGAGGCCTGCCGCCGCTCTCCTGCCGGCGCGCCCAGCGGGAGACGGCGGCCCGCTCACGCTCGAAGCCGATCGAGCGCAGCTAGGGGCTGACGCCTGCCACTTGGCGCCTGCCAGGATCGGTGACTGCTCTCGGACCCTGCATCCGAGTTTGCTGGATGCCTCCGCCGGGCTTACAATTCGGGTGCGCCACGCCAGCAGTCCGGTTGCCGCGCGCATCTCGTTCGACCGGCCTAGATGATCTGGGCGAGGCGCATCGAACGTCAAGCAGGTTCACCACGGGAGGTCACCATGCGAGCGCTGTTCATCCGTGCCGTGCCGGTCATACTCATTGTGCCGCTCGTTGCCGCACCAGGGGCGGCTCAAGAGCGCTGCAAGTGGTCGTCCGACGACAGCTCCGGCGACGTAGCAACGTACCCACAGCAGCTTAATATCGACGTCGGAGACACGCCCGGACATATCATCGGCGTGTTTGAGATTCATAGCGTAGCGGGGCCGAACGCCAAGCCGAATTGCGAGGGCCTGAAGGATAAGGAGAGCTGGACTCACGGGTATCGGGATTACCGCGACCGCAATGGCCACACTTGGGGATACACGGTCACGATCCTCGAAAACGGCGACAAAATCTATGCGGAATATTCCGGGGTGACTGAGACCACAGCCGCCCCTGACGGCTCGACGAAGACCACGAGTGACATCGTCACAACCTGGACCGGCGGCACCGGCCGCTACCAGACGGTTCGCGGCATCGGCCGCGGCCATTCCCTCGTCGAGTGGGCGAAGGGCGAGTCGAAACCCACAGGCATTCACGGGTCCGCGGACGGCGAATACTGGTTCGAGAAATAGTCGGCCGGAGCGCCATAGTCGAAGTGATGCTCAGCTGAGCTGATGTCAGTTGGCCTGGCCGGCGCGACCGGCTTGGCGCTTGCACTGATCCGGCTGCGGCTTGCCTTATCGGCGCCTCATGAGGCAATGGGCGGAACCCGGCCTCAGTGGGATTAACGGGTTACGCGGTGCAGAATTGGGGGCAAAAAGGTCCGCTTCCCCCCGCGACGTTGCCCCGGCTCTGCGAGGAAAGGCGCTCCGGAGCGCCTTGACAAGAGAAGCCGCTCGGCTCTACGCATAGAACGTTATAGAAAAGCGCGCCGTCGGCTCAGCCAGCCCCATGGGAGCGACGCCCTTGGCGAAAACGCCCACCATCCGCGATGTCGCGGCGCGCGCCGGCGTCTCGGTTGCGACCGCCTCCAACGTAGTCAACGGCAATCGCCCAGTCGGCGAGGCGAGCCGACGGCGCGTTCTCGAAGCCATCGCCGCCCTCGGCTACCGGGTCGATCGCTCTGCAAGCGCGCTGCGCGGGAGCTCGACGCGCCTCATCGGAATGGCGGTTCCCGACATCACCAACGTCTTTTTCGCAGGCCTCATCCACGGCGTCGAGGCGCTCGCCGAGCGCGACGGCTACGATCTCTTGCTCGTCTCGAGCAACGAGGATGCGGGCGTCGAGCGCCGCCGGGTCGAGGCTCTGGTCGCCCGGCGCATCGACGGGCTCATCGTCGCGCCGGCGACCGACGACTCCATGCCGCGCCTTGCGGCGGAGGGCTTGCGGTTGCCGCCGACCGTGCTCGTCGACCGCGGCGCGGGCGCGCCTGGCTTTGACACGGTCAGCGCCGACTGCGAGGCGGGCGCCTACGCCGCCGTCAAACACCTCATCGAGCTTGGGCACCGGGACATCGCGGTTCTCGGCCATTCGGGGCGCCTTCAGAACATCGCGCTGCGGGTCGCCGGCTGCCGCCGCGCGCTTCACGAAGCCGGCCTTGAGGGCCGCGAGCGCGTCGTCTACGGCGGGCGGGACCTCGAGCGGCTGCGCGGCGCCATCGAGATGGAGCTGCACCGCGCCGATCGCCCGACCGCGATCTTCGCCCTCACCAACGTCTGCGCGCTCGCGGCGATCAAGGCGGCGCGAGGTCTTAACCTCGACATCCCCGGCGACGTCTCGATCGTGGGCTTCGACGATTTCGACTGGATGTCGGCGCTGAGGCCCTATCTCTCGACGGTCGCCCAGCCGAAGGACGGCCTTGTCGAGGAATCTTGGCGGCTGCTCATGCTCCGCCTGGCCCCGGACGGCGCTGACCTCGAAGCCTCCCGCGTCGAGCTTCCCTGCGCCCTGAAAGTGCGGGAATCCACCGGCCCCGCTCGCCCCCGGCTCAAAGCCGTCGCGGAGGCTTAACGCGTCACGAACCACTGGGAGAGAAACCATGCTCAAGCAATGCATCGTCGCCGTCTTATCCGCCGCGCTCGCGCTCGGGCTTGCGGTCGCTGGCGCGTCCGCGGCGGATAAGCCGACCTACGGCGTGCTCATGAAGACGCTGTCGAACCCGTTCTGGGGCGCCATGCAGAAAGGCGTCGAGGAGGGCGCCAAAGGAGCTGGCGTCGATATCTATCTGCAGGCGGTCGAATCCGACCAGGCGGCCGAGCCGGAACTCAACGCCTGCAACACCATGCTGCAGAAAAAGCCGGCGGCGATGATCACCGCCGCGATCAATTCGACCATTCTGCTGCCTTGCCTCAAGCAGGCGAACGAGATGAAGATCCCGGTCGTCGACCTCGACAACAACCTCGATCCCGCGATCACCAAGAAGGCCGGCGTCGACATCGCCGTCCACATCGGCTCCGACAACGAGGCGGCGGGAGCGAAAGGCGCCGATTGGCTCGTCGGCCAGCTCGGCAAGGACGCGAAAGGGCCGGTCCTGGTGATCGAAGGACTGTCGGGCAACATCACCGGCAAAAAGCGGGCGGTTGGATTCGCTGCGGAGCTCAAGAAGCAGGCGCCCGGTCTCAACATCGTCGCGTCGCTCCCGGGCGACTGGGACAGCCTGAAGGCCGCCAACATCACCAATGACACGTTGCAACGCAACCCGGATCTCGTCGCGGTCTTCTGCGCCAACGACGACATGGCGCTCGGCGCGCTCGAAGCCGCGCGCTCGGCCGGCAAGGACAAGGTCATCGTCATCGGCGTCGATGGCAACACCAATGCGGTGAAGTCGATCAAGGCCGGTCGGCTCAACGCCTCGGTGGCGCAGCTGCCCTATCTCGTCGGCATGCAGTCGGTCGAGAACGTAAAGAAGGCGCTCGCCGGCGACAAGGTCGAGGAAATGACCTATGTGCCGACGCTCGTCCTGACCAAGGAGGTCATTGACGCGAACAAGGACCCGCTGCTGCAATACGTGAAGTAGGCGGCAGCCAGGGAGACGCGCCGTTCGCTCCCCTCGCCCTGAGCGGGCGGCGCGTCGATTGAGTCTGAGGATGGTCCCGTGACTTCGAACGCGACTCCAGCCGCAACCGCCTCGTGGCGCCAGCGCATCGCCGGCGGCGCCGCGGTCCGCCTCGAATCGCTCGCCGTCCTCATCCTGCTCTGCGTGGTGATGGCGGTGCTGTCGAGCGCCTTCCTCTCCGTCTCCAACATCCTCAACATCCTGCTCTCGACTTCGGTGTTCGGGGTCTTGGCGATCGGCATGACCTTCGTCATCTCGTCGGCCGGCATCGACCTTTCCGTCGGCTCGATCCTCGCGCTTTCGGGGGTGGTTGGGGCGATGCTGACGTCGAATCTTGACCTGCCGTGGTGGATCGGCATCCTCGGGTGCCTCGCCACGGGCGCCCTGACCGGCGCCGTCAACGGCTTCCTCGTCACCAAGGCTGCGATCCCGCCGTTCATCGTCACGCTCGGCATGCTGGGCGTGGCGCGCGGGATTGCGCTCGTGCTCAGCGATGGCGTCTCGATTTACGGCCTGGCGCCGCAGATGGTCTGGCTGGGGCAGGGGAGGCCGTTCGGCGTGCCGGCGCCGGTCATCGTGCTGCTGCTGACTGCGCTCATCGCGCACATCGTCCTCGCGCACACCCGCTTCGGCGTTTACGCGCAAGTCATCGGCGACAACGAGGTCGCGGCGCGCGCGATGGGCGTGCGGGTCGAGCGTATGAAGGTCATGCTGTACACGCTCTCAGGCCTGCTCTCCGGGCTCGCCGGCCTTTTGTTCGCCGCGCGCATCAACTCGGGCGAGCCGACGGCAGGCCTCAGCTACGAGCTCACCGCCATCACCGCGACGATCCTCGGCGGCACCAACCTCTTCGGCGGGCGGGGAAGCGTCGTCGGCACGCTGATCGGCGCCCTCATTATGGGTGTATTGCAGAACGGCCTCAACCTTATGGCCGTCCGTCCGTTCTATCAGCAGATCGCCATCGGCGCGGTGCTGATCCTCGCGGTCTGGCTCGACCGCATCAACAATTCCGAAGGGTGGCGGCGATGAGCCTGCTCGAGCTTGAGGACGTCCGCAAGACTTTCGGCGCCATCGAGGCGCTGCGCGGCGTGACCTTCTCGGTCGAGGATGGCAGCGTCGTCGGCCTCGTCGGCGACAACGGGGCCGGCAAGTCGACGCTCATGAAGACCATCACCGGCGTCTATCGCCCGGATGCCGGCGACATCCGCTTCAAGGCCGGTTCGCTCGTCGGCAAGGACCCGGGCGAAAATCCGCCAGGCCGGGATCGAGATGATCTACCAGGACCTCGCGCTCGCCCGCATGCGCGACGTCGCCTCAAACATTTTCCTCGGCCGCGAGCTCACTCGCAACGTGCTCGGCCTCAAGCTTATCGACGCGAAGCGCATGCGCGCCGAGGCTGAGGCGATGATCGCGCGGCTCGGCGCCCGCGTGAAATCGGTCACCCAAATGACCGGCCAGCTCTCCGGCGGCCAGCAGCAGTCGGTCGCGATTGCGCGCGCCCTCACCTTCAATCCCCGTCTCGTCATCATGGACGAGCCGACCGCGGCGCTCGCGGTGCGCGAGGTCGAGCATGTGCTTGACCTCATCCGCAACCTGAAAAGCCAGCGCATCGGCGTCATCCTCATCAGCCACCGCTTAACCGACGTCTTCTCGGTTTGCGACCGAATCGTCGTCCTGCGCCAAGGGGCGGTCATCGCCGACGACGCCACTCCCGACACCAGCATGAACGCCGTCGTCGCCCATATCGTGGGGGCGACCGACGCGCCCAGCACAGGAGCATACCCATGATCCGCTTCGGCATGCATTCGAGCCTCTGGACATCGGCCTGGACGCATGAGGGCGCGGAGATCAGCGTCAAGGCGTGCGCCAAGCATGGGCTCGAGGTGGTCGAGATCGGCCTCCTCGAGCCGGACATTGTCGACGTGCAGCACTCGCTCTCGCTTTTCGACCGCTACGGGGTCGCGCCGACCGCATCGCTTTGTCTCCCTGAGGAGGCCGAGGCGACGCGGCGTCCCGAGAAGGCGACCGCCTTCCTGTCGCGCGCGCTCGACGTCGCGCACGCGCTCGGCTGCAACACATCGTGCGACGTCACCTATTCTCAGCTTGGCTATCGCTCAGGCGCCGCGCCGACCGAGGCCGAGTACGACGCGATAGCCAAAGCGCTCAAACCGATCGCCAAGCGCGCCGCCGATTGCGGATGACGCTCGGCATCGAGGCCTGCAACCGCTACGAGACGCATCTTGTCAACACGGCCGCCCAGGCGCGTGCGCTCATCGAGCGCATCGACGAACCGGCGGTGATGATCCACCTCGATACCTACCACGCCAATATCGAGGAGAAGAGTTTCGCCGACGCGCTCGCGGCCGGCGGCGACAAGGTCCGTTACGTCCATCTCTCGGAGAGCGACCGCGGCGTGCCCGGATCGGGGACGGTCCACTGGCGCGAGGTCATGGACGCGCTGAAGACCGCGCATTTCTCGGGCGACCTCGTGATCGAGTCCTTCGTCACCTCGATGCCGCAGCTCGCCGCGGCGCTCTCGGTCTGGCGCCCGGTGGCGAAGGGGGCGGATGAGGTCTTGAAGGTCGGCGTGCCCTACCTGCGCAGCCTCGGCGAGGCGACCGGGCTGCTCGCGGCGTGAGGGACGGCGGGGCCGCCGCTGCGGCCCACCGCCGCAGCATTTCAGCGGCCTCGCCGTTAAGAGCGAGCGCCGGCTACGCGCGGGCGGCTGGCGCTCGGATGACGAAGCGCATGGAGAGCGGCCTGCCCGCGATGGCCCCGCCGAGACCGTCGGTGATCCGCGCCGGCAGGCATTGATCGAAGGCCGAGGCGATCCCCTGGGCGAAGGCGCGCTGCGCCGTGGGGCTGCCGGAAAGATGCGCAAACGTGATTCTCGGCTTGCCCAGCAGCGAGCCGTCGCGCCTGAGGCTGAAGACGACCGTAAGCTCGGAGGCCGCCGCGCCCCTGACGCTGCGGCTGGTCAAGCACTCGTCGAGCTGAGCGAAGAGCTCATGCAGCGTATCCGCGGGCGCGGGGAGGGCTTCGGATGGCGTCGGGGCGAGCGCAAAGGCCAGGATCGGGCCGAGCATCCGACGCGCCAGGGGCCGGCCCGGCCGGCCGGAGGGGCTGCCATTTTGGCTCGCGGATGGGGACTTTTCAATGACTTGCGGCACCCATTTGGTTCCGACCCCAACCTTGTCGTCGCACCGCTGGCGAGCTCGCCGCCAACAGCGCAAGAGGTAAAGGCTATTTTCATCATCCGCGAACGCGATCATATCATAATTCTGATAAACAGTAAGCAATTTGTCGCTTGACTGCGGGCCTCCTCGCCGTAGGCGGAATGGCTCACGTCACCCCGCGCCGCCGGGGATCATGCGCAGGAGAACGCCGTCGCGCCGAACGTAGTGATGCCAGAGCGCCGCCGCCGCGTGCAGCCCGGCTAACGCGAACAGCCCGTAAGCCAGCAACTGATGGATTTCTTCTGCGGGTTCGAAGACGGCGCGGTTCGAGGCGACGCCGAAGTCGAGCCGGAAGAGCCCGTAGTCGAAGCCGCGCCCGTGCCACACCCGCGCCACGACGCCGACGACCGGAACGACGACCATCAGCGCATACAGGAGGCGATGGGCCGCGAACGACGCGCGGCGGGCCAATTCTCGCCGATTTCCGGCGGCGGATCCGGCGGACGATGGACCGTGCGCCAGACGAGCCGCGCGAGGACGAGCCCGAAATAGACGAGGCCAACGCAGACGTGAAGGTTGATCCAGAACGCCCGCTGCTCCCTTGGGATATAACCGAAGGACAGCCCTAGCACGCCCAAGAACCCGATCAGCGCCGCGACCAGCCAATGGAAGGCGATCGCGCCCTCGCCGTACCGCGCCGCGGCGGGCGCGAGCCGCAGACTCGCACGTGTTTCGTTCATTCCGTTTTGCCTCTTGCATTTTCGTGATTGTTGGCTGGCGCTTGATCCGGCCGTCCCAGCGCGTGGGACGGCGCCGGATAGGGAGAAGAGTGCGCGCCTCCAGGCTTTGCTAGGCGCTTGCGGCTTTTTTTGGGAAAGAAATCGTCGCGATTGCGTGTATTTCGCTATGCGTTGAGATTGCGGGCAAGCCGAGCGAGTTTCCGCTACCGCGCCTGAAGCGTCGGGCCCGGCTCGGAGCGCAGATAGTACCGGCCCCATAGCCGCTTTGCGCCTTTGCCGAGCCGGTCTAGATAGATGAACACGACCGGCGTCGTATAGAGCGTCAAGGCCTGGCTCACGATAAGCCCGCCGACGATCGTGATTCCGAGCGGTTGGCGCAACTCCGAGCCCTCGCCCGTCCCGAAGGCGAGCGGCAGCGCGCCGAAGATCGCCGCGAAGGTCGTCATCATGATGGGCCGAAAGCGCAACAGGCACGCCTGCTCGATCGCCTCGCGCGTGTCGAGCCCGCGCCGCTCCGCGTCGAGCGCGAAGTCCACCATGAGAATCGCGTTCTTCTTCACAATCCCGATGAGCAGAAGAACGCCGATCGCGGCGATGACGGTGAACTGCTCGCCGAACAGAGAGAGTGCGAGTGCGGCGCCGACGCTCGCGGAGAACAGCGTCGAGAGAATCGTGATCGGATGGATGAGGCTTTCGTAGAGAATCCCGAGGACGATGTAGATCGTCACCAGCGCCGCGCCGAACAGAAGCGGCATGCCGCCTTGCGACTGCTGATAGGTCGCCGCCGTGCCGGCGAAGGCGCCGCGCACGGTCGAGGGCATGCCGATGCCATCGACCGCCCGATCGATTTCCGTTTTCGCTTCGCCGAGCGACCGGCCCGGCGCGAGGTTGAACGAGATGGTGGAGGCGGCGAACGCCCCCTGATGATTCACGCTGAGCGGCGTGCGGCCCGGCGTGAACTTCGCAAAGGCCGAGAGCGGGGCCATGGTCTCGAGCGAGGTCGAGACGGCCGCGCCGGACGATGCGGCCCCGCGGCCGATCGCGGCGATGGAATTGGTCGCGAGATTGCGCGCCGAATCGGCGGCGATTGTCGCCGCGGTGCTGGCTGCGCCCGTTTTGGATGAGAAGAGGCCGGCAGAGAGGCCGGCCTGCTGGGCGCCGGTCGGAGCCGCGCCGGACTTGGACACGTAGATCTCGTCGAGCGTGCGCGGGTCCTGCCAGTAGCGCGGCGCGACCTCCATCACGACGTGATACTGGTTCATGGCGTTGTAGATGGTCGAAACCTGCCGCTGGCCGAAGGCGTCGTAGAGCGTATTGTCAACGGCGCTGATCGTGAGCCCTAAGCGCATCGCCGCGTCCCGGTCGATGGTCACGTCGGTTTCGAGCCCGTGCTGCTGCTGATCGGAGTTGACGTCCTTCAGCACATCGGTGTTCGAGAGCGCCTCGGTCAGGATCGGCGCCCATTTGTAGAGCTCGGACACGTCGTCCGAGAGCAGCGTATACTGGTAGGCCGCGTTGCTCTGCCTACCGCCGGTCCTCAAGTCGGACACCGCGAACAGATAGAGGCGCGCCCCCGCCACCCGCGCCAGCTTTTCTCTCAGCCGGCTCACCACGTCGTCGGCGGTCGCCTTGCGCTGAGAGTAGGGTTTGAGCGAGATGTAGACGAAGCCCGAGTTGGTCTGCCGGCCGCCGGTGAAGCCGGCGACGCTGTCGACGGCGGGGTCCTCTTGAACAATCGTCTGAAGCTGGGTCAGCTTCCCGCGCATCGCCTGGAACGAGATGCTCTGGTCGCCCTGAATCGAGCCGATGATGAGGCCGGTGTCCTGCACGGGAAACAGGCCGTAAGTCATCTCGTAGCGGAACATGTAGTAGTTGAGCCCGACCGTCGCGATAAGCGACAGCATGACGAGGCCGGGCCGGCGCAGCGCCACGCTCAGCGTCGCGCGGTAGAAAGACAGCATGGCGTCGAACACGCGCTCGCTTGCGAGATAAAACCGGCCGTGGCGCGCGACGGGCTCGCGCGGCAGGATGAGGGCGCACATCATCGGCGTCGTGGTCAGCGACACGACGAGCGAGATCATGACCGCGACCGACAGCGTGAGCGCGAACTCGCTGAACAGGCGCCCGACGATGCCCCCGAAGAAGACGAGCGGGGCGAAAACGGCGATAAGCGACAGCGTCATCGAAAGGACGGTGAAGCCGACCTCGCCCGCTCCCCTGATCGCCGCCTCAACGCTCGACATGCCCTGCTCGAGACAGCGCGAGATGTTCTCGAGCACGACAATGGCGTCGTCGACGACGAAGCCGGTCGAGATGGTCAGCGCCATCAGCGAGAGGTTGTCGAGGCTGAAGCCGAGCAGATACATCACGCCAAACGAGCCGATGATCGAAGTCGGCACCGCGACGCTCGGGATGGCGGCCGCCCGCACGCTGCGCAGGAACGCGAAGACGACCAGGATGACGAGCGCAACCGCGACGACGAGCGTCTTCTGCGTGTCCATGAGCGACTGGCGGATCGTCTTCGACCTGTCCACCGCGACCTTGAGGTTGACGTCGCCCGGCAAGGCGGCGACGAGCCGAGGCAGTTCCTTGCGCACATTGTCGACGGCCTCGATGATGTTCGCGCCCGGCTGGCGCGACAGCACAACCGCCACGCCGGGCTGCCCGTTGACGAGCCCCGCGTTGCGCAGGTCCTCGACCGAATCGATGACCTCGGCCACATCCGACAGCTTCACCGCCGCTCCGTTGCGGTAGGCGATGACGAGATCGCGGTACTGCGCCGCTTTCGACGCCTGGTCGTTGGCGTAGAGCTGATAGTGCGCGCCACTATCCTCGATTGCGCCCTTCGGGCTGTTGGCGTTGGCCGAGGCGAGCGCCGCGCGGATGTCCTCGAGGCTGATCCCATAGCGGAAAATGGCGGTCGGATTGACCTCGACGCGCACGGCGGGCAAGGCGGAGCCGGAAATGTCGACCTCGCCGACGCCCGGCAGCTGCGACAGCCGCTGCTGCAGGATGTTGGAGGCGAGGTCGTAGAGCTGCCCGGCCGTGTGCGTCGAGGAGGTCATTGCGATGACCATGATCGGCGCGTCGGCGGGATTGATTTTGTGGTAGCTCGGATTCTGCCTGAGGCTGGTTGGCAGGTCGGCGCGCGCCGCGACGATCGCCGCCTGCACGTCGCGCGCGGCGCCGTCGATGTCGCGGTCAAGCCCGAATTGCAGCGTGACGAAGGTCGAGCCCTGCGTGCTCTGCGACGTCATCTCGTTGACGTCGGCGATCTGGCCGAGATGCTTCTCGAGCGGAGCGGCGACCGACGTCGCCATCGTGTCGGGGCTTGCGCCCGGCATGTTGGCGCGCACCGAGATCATCGGAAAATCGACGCGCGGCAGCGGCGACACCGGCAGTCGCGAATAGCCGAGGAGCCCGGCGAAAATGACGCCGATGGTGAGCAGCGTCGTCGCGACGGGCCGCCGGATGAAAAGCTCGGAGAAGCGGTTGTTCACGGCGTCTCCGGCGCGAGCCCCATATCGGTCGCGCCCATGCCGAAGCGCTCGCCCAATCGCTCGAAGAAAAGATAGATGACCGGCGTCGTGTAAAGCGTCAGGACCTGGCTGAAAGCGAGGCCGCCGACAATGGCGAGGCCAAGCGGATGGCGCAACTCCGAGCCGACGCCCGTTCCCAACATTAGCGGCAAAGCGCCGAAGATCGCCGCCACCGTCGTCATGAGGATCGGTCGAAGCCGGAGCAGGCAGGCGTGGGTGATCGCTTCGCGCGCCGTCATGCCTTCGTTGCGTTGCGCCTCGAGCGCGAAGTCGATCATCATGATCGCATTCTTCTTGACGATGCCGATGAGCAGCACGATGCCGATGACGCCGATGATGTCGAGCCCGGCGCCGGCGGCGTTCAGCGTGAGCAGCGCGCCGATGCCCGCCGAAGGCAGCGTCGTCAGGATCGTGATCGGGTGAATGAAGCTCTCGTAGAGCACGCCGAGCACGATATACATCGCCGCGATCGCCGCCCCGATCAGGAAGAGCTCGTTCGACAGCGCCGCCTGAAACGCCTGCGCGGCGCCTTGGTAGGCTACGGCGAAGCTCGGCGGCAGGCCCATGTCGGCGAGCGCAACGTCAATCTCCTTGACGGCCTGCCCGAGCGAAGCGCCCGGCGCGAGATTGAAC
>Ga0209040_10003281_pt1 | contig 12453 bp, 12 predicted proteins | sample BogFormECP12_OM3_FD_188240 | JGI IMG/M metagenome (GOLD analysis project Ga0209040, IMG submission 188240) | Bog forest soil microbial communities from Calvert Island, British Columbia, Canada - ECP12_OM3 (SPAdes) (version 2) | ecosystem: Environmental > Aquatic > Freshwater > Wetlands > Bog ... | reverse complement strand
GCGATATCCGCGTCGATATGGCCGACCGCGACGACATTGTGCCCCGCCCGCGCGAGGCCAAACGTCATTGCGCGGCCGAGCCCGCGCAAGCCGCCGGTGACGATCGCGACGCGCTGTTCCATCAGATCACCCTCCAGCTGGAAGCTCGACACATCCCGCGCGGCAGCTTCGTGCCCCGCGCTCTCACCCGAAAGATGCGATGGCAGAACGAGGGTACAAATGTCGACCGGAACTATTTTTGCGCTCAACCCGTTATTGCGCCGAGCTTTGCAGGAAGGAAGAGATGATGAAGCGGTCGATTGCCCCTGGTGTGGTTGCCGCGGGACTGGTACTAGCGCTGGCAGCCTGCACGAACCCGTACGACCCCGGCCAGCGCGCGGTCGGCGGCGGGCTGCTCGGCGCCGGCGCCGGGGCTGCCATCGGCGGCGCGGTCGGCGGCGGACACGGCGCCGCTCTCGGAGCGGCGATCGGCGGCGCCACCGGCGCGGTAACCGGCGCTGCTACGACGCCGCCTCCGCCGCCACCTCCGAGCGGCTACGGGTACGGTCCGGGCAATGGCTACCCGCCACCGCCTGCTCCGAGCGGCTACGGCTACCCGCCTGCGCCGCCTCCTTCCTACTCCTCGTATTAGCGTCTCAAATCGCCAGCCCCCTCGCTTCAGCTCGGGGGCGTTGATTTGATCAGCTCTGCGAGATACCGCGCCTTAGCGGCCGGCGACAAATGCTTCCCCGCAGCCGACACTTCGATGGGGCGCGGCCGAGTTGGCCGGGGCATCGATGGCGCCGGCAGCGCCGACGGTCGCCGGCCGGTAATCGCAGGCGTCCCCGTCCCGCAATCCCCTGACCGTCTGGTCTCGACTTTCGGCGGGGCGCCGGTGCCGGGGTCGAAGTAGAAGAAACTCTCGCTGCAGCTGCCGGCGTCCGAGGTGACGGAGGTCGTGACGAGACCCGATACCCCGCGTCCGAGCTGCGGTGCGGCCAGAGTGGCATCGATGACCGGGCCGGGACCCACGACCCAGATCGGCGCATTCGCCAGCGCGCGCGCCGAAGCCACGAGCGGCACCAACGCGGCCTGCTGATCGGCGACCAACCGGTAAAGGTCGGCCGGCTGCGGCATCACGACATCGAACCCTTGCGCGGTCCACAATGCGGGATCACGCGCCAAGATGTCGTCGCCCGGCAACTACACCAGAACCGCGGCCGGGGCCGCGGGACCGCCCACGTAAACGCGCGGAGCTGGAGCATAATAAGGCGGGGGTTCGGCGATCGCGGCCGGCGTCTCCGCCGTCGCTTCCCCGGAGGTGGCGACATTCCCTGCGCAACCGATCAGCGGCAGCGCAGCCAGGCAGCCACAGAGGACAGAGGCGGGTGCTTTCCACATCGTCAGTTCTCCTCCGAGGGTCGGTTTTTGCGAGGAGAATTTGTCCCTCATTCCGGCGATTTCTAGGTGCCGATTGGGCAGAGTTTTGGCCGAGTTTTCTCGCTCGTTACATTGCTGTGAGATCGCCGACCCTCGGCCAGGTCCGGTCTCGGCCGCGCGGCGGCGATAGCGCCCCTAAGTTCGACGTTGGGTCCCTACGCGGGGCGGGGTTCACTCCTCCGGCATCCCGGCCTTGCGCAGGCCAGCGAAATAAGTCGTTTCGAACAGGGACTGTATCGCCGGCACCCCCCAATGTCCGGCGGCCTTCATGCGGGCGATGCTCGAATAGCGACCGTCGCTCAGCTTCCGAGCTTCGCCGAGTTCCGCGGCGGCGCGTTCGGTCCAGCCTTTGAGGGCATAGGCGGAGGCCAGGCAGCCATGAGGCCTCGGGTGTCCCCGATTGGCGCCGCGCGCCTTCTCTAACCGGACGATCGCCTGGTCGGTGCGCGATTGCAGCAGATGCCCGAACCCGATCCGGAAATACCAAATGCCTACGTAAGGATCGCGGGGGCTGAGGCGGATGGCTTGCTCCTCGAGGTCGATCGCCTCGTCTATCGACCCGGTCCAGAACTTGCACCATCCGAGATGGCTTAATGCGGCCGCCCAGTTGTGGTTGAATGCGATGACCGTCTCATATTCGGGAATGGCCTCCTCAGGTCGGCCCTGCGCGCGCAGGACATGGCCTTTGGCCATATGCACAAGCGGGCTGCGGGGCGCCGCCGCCAAGGCTTCTTCGACCAGCCCTTCGGCGCGGGCGATGTCGCCCGCGGCGGACTCGGCCATTTCATCGAGCGCGCGGGCCGTGAGCGCGGTCGCCAACAAACTTTGCGCCTCGACCGACCGAGGATCGAGAGCCAACGCGCGCTCGTAGAGGCTAATACGGGCCGCATAGTTGTCACGCGTTGGCGGGCCTGAAGATGCGGCCCGTCCCCGAAGAATGTAGTCGACCGCGTCGGGATGTTCGGTCGGCCGGGCGGCCGCCGCATCGATCAGTTCGAGGTTGAGGGCGACCGCAATCCGGCTCGTGACCTCGTTTTGCAGAGCGAGCAGATCGCCGGTGTCTCGGTCGAACCGCTCTGCCCACAGATGCGCGGCAGTCTCGCCGTCGATCAGCTGGGCGGTGACGCGCACATGGTTGCCCGATCGACGGACGCTCCCTTCCAGCACATAACTGACGCCCAGCTCGCGGCCGATCTGCTTCGCGTCGATCGGCTTGTTCCGATAGGTGAACGCGGTATTGCGCGAGATCACGAACATACCTGGGATCCGCGACAGATCGGTCGTCAGATCCTCGGTGATCCCGTCGGCGAAATATTGCTGCTCGCGGTCGTCGCTCAGATTGATAAACGGCAGCACGACGATCGACAGGCGCGGCCGTGGCCGCGCGGCCCTTTCGGGGATCGCAAAAATTTCGCAGTGCGGATCGGCTTCGGGCTGCTTCATCGGTCCGACAAAGCGGTAGCCGCGTCCGGCTATCGTCTGGATGCAGCTACCCTGGTTATGGTTCTGGTCGAGGATGCGGCGCAACGCCGAAATCTGGACCGTCAGATTGCCTTCCCCGACAGCCATTCCTTGCCAGACGGCCTTCATGATCGCGTCCTTCGCGACCAGCTCCCCCTTGTGCTGGATCAGGAACGCGAGCAGATCGAGCGCGCGCGGGCTGATCGTGACCGGGACGGCCACACCTGCCTGGTCCAGTCGGAATAGACCGCGGCGATCAACGCGGAAGCCCTCGAACGAACCGAGCCCATCCATGCGCTCGTTCTCCGGCATAAACCATAAGAACTATAGCACACTCTCGCGCAGAGCGCTAGGGCCGGGCCGATCGATGGGCCTTTGGAACTGTTTGGAACCCTTTGGAAGATTTTGGACCAGTCTTATGGCGTCCCCGCCGCCGCGTGGTCCAAATTTGCATGAACGTATAGGGGGCTGGGATGCAATCTCATTCGATCGAAGGCCTAGTTGCGCTGCCGCGCCTGCGTGCCCCCGCACGGATTGCTACAAATGTTCGAGTGATAATCGCGAGCCAGGTGCACCTGGTGCGGGAAGGTTTGGCCGCGAGTTTGCGCGGCCGCGATGGTGTGGCGGTGGTCGGCACGGTCGATCTGGATCCTCCGGGGATCGCAGCCATTGCCAATGCAGAACCAGATGTCGTGCTCGTCGATTTGGGGCAAACAGATCCCGCTGCAGCAGCGCGGCTGTTCAACGGTGCCAATGCCGGCACCAAGTTCGTGGCCTTTGCGCTGGACGAGATCGACGACCACGTTTTTGCCTGCGCGGCTGCCGGCTTTTCCGGCTATGTCCCGCGTCAAAGCGGTGCCGACGAGCTGCACCGCGCTTTAGTGGATGCAGTAGCGGGCCGCATGCATTGCGCACCACACATCGCCGCAGCCATGTTCAGCCGTCTCGCCGGCCTGTTGCGGGAACCCGACCCGCGCGCACCACTGCCGCCTCTCTCGGCACGCGAGAGCGAAATCCTGACGCTGGTCGAGCAAGGCCGCTCCAACAAGGAGATCGCGCGCCAACTCGCGATCAGCGCCGCCACCGTCAAGAACCACATGCACAACATCCTGCAGAAACTACAGGTGAGCCGCCGCGGCCAAGCCGCGGCCCGGCTGCGCACGCATCACCGCATCTGACCCTCGCGCGGCTCTTGGCCGGCCTATCGGGCCGTCCGCTTTGCCTGCGCCTCTTCAACGAAGTCCCTCGGCTGAAAATTGGTGTCGCAGCCAGACAGGTCCGGAAATCATGGACCTTTCGGTCCGGCCGTATGGACCTGACCTCCAGCATCGGACCGCCCAGGTCATCGCTTACCCCTTTGATCCATGGCGCGGCATCACGATGGTGCCGATACTGCATTGGCAAATCCATCGGGGAGGTGTGCCCATGACAATCCCTCGGTCCCGCATAAGGGAGGGTTTTTCGGCTGGGCTTGCGTATACCCTCGTCGCATATGGGCTGGCTGCAGGTGCATTGCTCCTGATTTTGCTCCTTTCCCAAGGCGACGCGAAACCAGTGACGTATGCTCACGGCGCTAATTCATTCACTGACCTGGTCGCGCTTGCCGCAGTCTCAGAGCCTGCGCTCCTGGCGCTGCTCGGCACGGGTCTACTTTCGGCATACTTGGCGCTCCGGCTCCGGCGCCGCGCGCCCGGCTGTCAAATCCATCAAATCGATGAGCGGCGCCCAACTTCGCGCGCGGACGGAGAACATCGCTTAGTCACTCTGATCCTCAACGGGCCGTCAGCCCAGAATCTTTCCCCTGCGCACCAAACTAGAGGAGGCCATAGATGAAGCGCTTTGGAACAATCGCGTCGCGCCGGTCCGAGCTGCGTTGCCGTAGTCTTATAGACGAGAAAACATCGGCAAAACGCACAGCCCCGGGCCATGCAACCGGTCTGGGGATGGCGACGGCCGCGCTGGTGTCGATTGCCGCAGCCCCCTCGCACGCCGCGCCGGTTGCCACTGACTTTTGGGTCGGATCGACCACCCCACCGTCCCCATGGGTCTCTCCCGATACTACCACGAACTGGCTCAGCAGCACGACGCCGACGCCAACCACTTACCACGACGGCGACAATGTCCAATTCCAAAACCAGTATTCATACTCCTCGCCTCCCGCGACGGCGGTTCCCAACTCGTTCACCGTCACGGTGCAGGGGGCGGTCAGTCCTGGCTCGGTCTTGGTCAGCACGGACACCGCACTGAACCCGGGCCATGAGTATGTCTTCAGCGGCTCCGGGGCGATCGCCGGCGCGGGTGCGCTCACTCTGAACGCCGGCGCGTTGAACATCGCCAACGCCGGCGGCAACACTTACTCGGGCGGCACTACCGTCAACAGCGGAATTTTGTTGGTCAATAACGCCGGCGGCTCGGCCACGGGCACTGGCTCCGTGACCGTCAACCCCACGGAGACGCTCGGCGGCGGCGGATTCATCGGCGGCGCTGCGACGATCGCCAGCGGCGGACTTCTCGCCCCCAGCGCCAACCCCAGTCCCCCTCCCCCGACAACCCCCAGCGCTTCCACCAATCTGACCTTCCAGAGCGCACTGACGCTCAGCAGCGGGGCGGCGCTCAATTACAACCTCAATCTGCCCAACACCCCGGGAACCGGCGGCGGCAACGATTTGACCACCGCGAAGGGCAACGTCAACCTCAACACCAATTTGACCGTCGGTATCAATTCGGGCGCCAGCTTCGGCGCCGGCATCTACCCATTGATCACTTACAACACCCTCACCAACAACAGCAGCAACTTCATGGGCTGGAATTCGAAGTTCCTGAACTCTCCGGCCAATGTCAACCCCGGTCAGTTCTATAATCTCAGCTTCGCCAATGACACCACTCATGACAATATCGATTTGGTCGTAGCCAAAAGTACGACGCCGCCGACGCTGTCGCCGGGTAACTCGACGTCTTTTGTCGTTGCCGCCAATTCGTCCATCAATAATTCCAACGTCAACAATCCCATCGCGAAAATTAGTGGAAACACGGGTCCCGGTGGGCCCAACGTTTCGTTTTTCCTTGCACGTGGTGCGCAGCCTGCGGCTAAGGCTTTCAATATCGGCTGGGCTCCGGTGCTACAGCAGGTTCCCCCTCTCACGCCTGTTTTTGCCCCCAATGGTACGCACGTCGCCTTACCGGTAGCATTGGGCGGAACCGACGTCCCGATAAGCCCCAACCCACCTTTTCAGACAGCTGGGTTTCCTTGTCCCCCGTGCGGCGCACGCCCGCCTGTTGGCGCGATCTATCCCGCCGGAACCATTCCCGTCGCTCCCCCCCCTGATGACTGGCTTCCGGCGTTCCGTTTGGCCCCGCTGATCATTGTCAACGACCCGCCCGCGGCACCCGCGCCGACCTATTACGGCGAAAGCTTTTCCATCCCCAGCGGCTTCGCCGACCCTAACGGCTTGACCGACGTCTTTCTAGCCGACGAAGTGAACGGCGAGGACCTGCAACCGGGAACGATGGACACGCTGCCCGACGGCGCCGATGATCGGTTCAACTTCCAGGGATCATTCCTTTCGCTCGTGCAGCTTTCTTTCCCGTCCATCACTGATTTGTCGCAACTCGACCCCAGCCAATGGCTCCTCTTCGACGGATCCTATGGCGTGGACCCCGCAAACTCCATCGCCTGGGCTGTCGATGACATCCCGGATGCGAACTACAGTGTCGTCGCCCGCAGCGTTGTCGTCTCCGAGCCGGCCACGCTTGCCCTTCTCGGCGCCGGCCTCGCATGTCTCGCGTTCTTCCGTCGGCGCAAATTTGTCGCCGGCCGCACGAGACAGCCGCCTCACACAACTCAGGCCGTTTTCGGAATGGGCAATTCACCTCTGACTAAGGTGTTCAAACAAGAGATCACCGTCGATTTTGGCAATTTCCTAGAATCATTATGGCACAGATTTGTGCGGAGTATTCCGACCCTCACAGGCCGGTTCACACCGTCAAATCCGCAAGTCTGGGCAGCACTTCGCGACTGAAGAGTGAGAGGTTGGCGACGGTTTCGTCGTGGTCCAGCAGGCCGCCCTGCCCCATCATCAGCAAATGCCCGAAGCCGCCGACATGGTCGTAAAAGGCGCGCAGCTGGTCGAAGACGTCGTCCGGCGTGCCGGCGAAACAGAGTCCGGCATCGATCGCGTCGGCGACGGTCATCGTTCGCGGATCGATGTTGCGGCCGTCGCGCGACTGGATGCGCCCGGCGCGGAAACCGCCCGCACCGCTCATCTTCAGGGCTTGCGCGCTTTGCGCCGCCGACGCGTAGCCGGGCGGGTTCATGAATTGCGGCGCGACGATGCCCGAGGTGCGGCTGTACCCCAGGATCTGGTCGGCGCGCCGCCACCCCTCTGCGCGGGTATTCCCCACGCCGATCAGCGCCATATAGGCGAGCCGCTGGGGCGTCATTGGACGGCCGACTTCGGCCGCCCTTTTGCGGTATGCCTCGAAGATCGGGGGCGTGAGCACCCAGCCGGTATTGAGCACGCCAATGGTCATGCCGCGTTCGGCCGCCTCCTTTGCGCTGCCCGGGCTGCCGACCGGCATCCAGACCGGCGGGTGCGGCTGTTGCCACGGGCGGGGCCAGACATTGACCGAACGGTAGTGGAAATGCGTGCCCTCCCAGTTGAACGGGCCGTCATGGCTGGTCATCGCCTTTAAGATCAGGTCGTGCGCCTCCCAGAAACGCCCCATCAGGTCGGCGGGATTGGTGTTGGCCGGCGAAATTTCGAACGGCACGCCTTTGACAAAGCCCATCTCGATGCGGCCGCGCGAAATGACGTCGAGCATCGAATACTCCTCGGCGACGCGGATCGGGTCGTTGCGATTGCCAATCGGCATGCCGAGCGCGAGGAGCCGCACCTTCTTCGTCTCGCGCGCCAATATCGCCATCGGGATCGTGCACACCGAATCGGCGCAGGTCGCGGTCGCGTGGTGTTCGTTGGTCATGATGTTGATGCCGAGCTCGTCGCACAGCGCCCATTCGTCGAGATAGCGATGGTAAAGATCGGCTCCGATCTTCGGGTCGTAAAGCCGGCTGGGAATAACAACGCGGTAGGAATCCCGCAGTGCCGGCCACGCCGGGTGGTAGGCCATCTCACTGAAATGCCAGACTTTCATGAGCGCACCTCCGCACGCGCGAACCGGTCGATTGCATCGGCGACCTCGTCGGGCCGCTCGATCTGCGGGTAGTGCCCCGCCTTGGCGATCAGCTCGAAGCGGGCATTGGGCAGCGACCGGCAGAGCTTTTCACCGTAATCAGGCGTGACGATGCCGTCGTTTTCGCCCCAGATCACCAAGGTCGGCAGCCGCACCCGGTGCAACCATTGGCGAAGGCCGGGATTGTGCATATAGGGCCGCCAGCCATAGAGCGTGGTCGCCTGCCGATCGCGGGCGACGGCAATGGCCTCGTCGTCGTCGAGCCGAGCATAATCCGGCGCCGCGCGTCCCGGATCGAAAAAGGTGACCCGCAGCGCTTCCTCACCAGGCAGCGCGTAAATATCGGCGACGTCGCGCTCTTCGCGCCCGCCGAACTTGACGCCGACCGAGTCGATCAGCACGAGCCGGTCGATCCGTTCGAGGCAGCGGACGCAAATCTCCAGCGCGATCCACCCGCCGAAGGAAGAGCCTACCAGCGTCACCTTGCCCAAATTCTGGCGCTCGAGCAGGTCGAGATAGAGGTAGGCAAGATCATGGACGGTGCGGAACCCGTCCGGCCGCTCAGAATTGCCGAAGCCCGGATGGCGCGGGACGACCACCCGCCAGTACCGCGCCAGCCGGTCGAAGAATTCCCGGTGTTGCGCGAAATAGTCGCCGCCATGCAGAAACAGCAGCGGCGGACCGGCTCCGGCCGTTGGCAGCTCGAGCGAAACCTCACCGATTTTGATGCGCTCCATCTGCGTCCCTCTCCACGGGCTCCTTGGGATTATCGTGATCCCCGCGGGGCATGCTCGCGGAGATTTATTCCCTACTGCGGCACTTTGTCCTAAGCTGGGTGCGCTTCGGCGGTTGCTCCGGCGACCGTAACAATCATGCGAGACCTGCGATGAACGTCGAAACCATTCTGCGCGCCAAGGGGAGTGGAGTGGCGACGATCCGCCCGGATGAGACGGTCGGCGCCGCTGTGAAGGAACTGATTGCCCGCAATATCGGTGCCCTCGTCGTCAGCGAGAACGGCGAAACCGTCGACGGGATTTTCTCGGAGCGGGACATCGTGCACGGCCTCGCCGACCACGGGGCTGCTCTGCTGTCCCTCAACGTCGCCGAGATGATGACACGCCGGGTGGTGACCTGCGAGCTGTCTGACAGCGTCGATCACCTGATGGCCGAAATGACAAATCGCCGCATCCGCCATTTCCCGGTCGTCCAGGATGGCCGGCTGTGCGGCATTGTCAGCATCGGCGACGTCGTCAAGAACCGGCTCGACGAGGTCGAGTACGAGGCCCGCTCGCTGCGCTCGTTCATCGCCGGCGCTTGAGGCGAGCCCCCCTGGCCCCCGCTGGCGGGGCCGAGGGGGCTTGCCGCGGCACTCAGGGCAGACAGGATGACGGTATGAACCGCCTGCTCCAGGACCTGCGGATTGTCGAGATCTCGGCTTTTGTCGCGGCGCCGCTCGGCGGCATGACAATGGCGCAGATGGGCGCCGACGTGATCCGCATCGACCCGATTGGTGGCGGGATCGATCACGCGCGCTGGCCGGTGACGCGCGACGGCGCCAGCCTTTATTGGGCCGGTCTCAACAAGGCCAAGCGGTCGTTGGCATTGGCCCTCGACAAGCCGGAGGGCTGCGACATCGCGCGCGCCATCATTACCGCGCCGGGTGCAGGGGGCGGCATCCTACTCACCAACCTGCCGAGGTCGCGCGGTCTCGATTTTGCCACCCTGACCGCGGCGCGCGATGACCTAATCATGCTGCGGCTGACCGGCAACCGCGACGGGTCGGCGGCGGTCGACTACACGGTCAACGCCGCGAGCGGCTTTCCGCTGGTAACGGGGCACGGCGGCATGCCAGTCAACCATGTCCTGCCGGCCTGGGACATCGCCGCCGGGCTCTATCTCTCAACCGGGCTGCTGGCGGCGGAACGCCATCGCTCGCGCACCGGCCAGGGTCAGGAGGTCGTGGCTGCGCTCTCTGATGTGATGCTCGCGACGGTCGGCAATCTCGGCTACGTCGGCGATGTTCAGATCAACGGCACGGCGCGGCCGGCGATCGGCAACGACCTCTATGGCAGCTTCGGGCGCGACTTCGCGACCGCCGGCGGCCGACGGGTCATGATCATCGCCTTGACCCGCCGCCAGTGGCGGGCGATCGGCGAGGCGACCGGTCTCGGCGCGCGGCTCGCGATGATCGGGCCGATGATGGATGTCGACCTCGACACTGAGGCCGGGCGCTACGAGGCGCGCGACGCGATCGGCGCGCTGCTCGCCCGCTGGTGCGCGGGCCATACCCTTGGCGAGATCCGGCAAGCCTTCGCCGGCAGCGGGGTGCTGTGGGGAGGCTTCCAGGACTTTGCGCAGCTGGTGCAGAGCGACCCGCGCTGCTCCGACGCGAACCCGCTGTTCGCCATGGTTGATCAGCCCGGCATTGGCCGCTATCTGATGCCCGGTCTGCCATTGGATTTTTCTGCCGAACCGCGTCGGCCGCCGAACCCGGCGCCGCTCCTCGGCGAGCACACCGACGCCGTTCTCGGCGAGGTGCTCGGCCTCTCATCTGCCGAGATCGGCCGGCTTCACGACGAGCGCATCGTCGCAGGACCGGATGGCCGCTGATGGCCCTCAGCCTTCGCGCTCGCGCTGTCCCAGCTCCTGCAGCAGCTGACGCACCCGGCGCGCGGTGCGCAGCTTGCGCGCGATGTCGGGGGCGAGGCGCAGATCGCCTTGCGCGTCGAGCCAGCCGGCCTCGATATCGGGCGGCAGCTCGCGCATGGCCTCGGCGAAAGCCGTGAAGATCTCCTCGACCTCGCGCGCATCGAGACGCCGTTCCCTGGCCACGCCGCCACCTCTCCGGCCTCATCAACGGCGAGACTAGTACAACCCGCCCAAAATGCCGAGCTAGAACAGGGCCAGCTGGTCGCCCTCTTGAGGGGGCGGGTGAAACAGGGTCGTGTCGAGAGATTGCGTCGTCCGCCGGTTGAAGCCGAGTTTGCGGCATGCGCGGTCGTAGCGCAGCCGCAGCATGTCGGCATAAGGGCCGGTGCCGGTCATCCGCTTCGACCAGCTCGAGTCGTAGAGCCGACCGCCATGGGTTTGCGCAACGAGCGAGAGGACATGTGCCGCCTTGTCGGGGAAGTTCTCCTCGAGCCATTCCCTGAAAAGAGCCTTCAACTCGAGCGGCAGGCGCAGCAGCGTGTAACCGGCCGAAGTCGCGCCGGCTGCACGCGCCCGTTCGAGTATTTGCTCCATCTCGCTGTCGTTGAGCGCCGGGATCATCGGCGCGCTGAGGACGCCGGTCGGAACCCCGCCCGCGGCGAGCGCGGCGATCGTTTCGAGCCGGCGCTCGGGCGTCGGCGCGCGCGGCTCCATGCGGCGCGCCAAGCTCCGGTCGAGCGTCGTCACCGATATCGTCACTGTCGCCAACCGCTCCTTTGCCATTTCGCCAAGGATGTCGATATCGCGCTGGATCAGTGCGGATTTGCTGACGATCGTGACCGGATGCCGAAAATCGCGCAGGACTTCGAGGATCGCACGGGTGATGCCGAGCCGGCGCTCGACCGGCTGGTAAGGATCGGTATTGCTGCCGAGCGCGAGCGGGCGGCAGCTGTATCCTTTTTTTCTGAGTTCCCCTGCGAGCAATCCCGCCGCCTGGGGCTTGTAGAACAAGCGGCTCTCGAAATCGAGACCGGGGGACAGACCGAGATAAGCATGGCTCGGCCGCGCGTAGCAGTAGATGCAGCCATGCTCGCAGCCGCGGTACGGATTTATCGAGCGGTCGAAGCCTATATCCGGCGAGTCGTTTCGCGCGATGATCGTCCGCGTAGAATCCACGGTCAATGTCGTGGTCAGCGGCGCCGGCGCCTCGTCCGCCGTGCCCCAGCCGTCGTCGAAAGCGACGCGCCGCTCGGCTTCGAAGCGCCCGCTGTCGTTGCTCGCCGCGCCGCGACCCTTGCGGGGCGTGATTATGGCCGGCATATCCATGCCGTTGATCATGCCGCGCATATGAGAACTTTACAAGAACAAAATCCGCCGGAGGCCGCTCACCCTTCCGCTGGCGCGGGCCGCTCCATATCCCTGTTCTCGCGACGCGACGGGCCGGTGTCCGTGATCATCCCGACGTTAAACGCTGCCGAGACGCTAGCGCAACTGGTCGTCGCAATGCGCGCCGCCGCTATCGTCAAGGAGATAATCGTTGTCGACGGCGGCTCATCGGACGAAACCGTCGCAATCGCCCCGGCAGAGGGTGCGCACATCATCGAGGTGCCGCGGGGACGCGGCGCCCAGCTCGCTGCCGGCGCCGCCGCGGCTACCGGTTGCTGGCTGTTGTTCCTGCATGCCGACTGCCGTTTCGAGCCCGGCTGGGAAGCCGCCGTTCGCGCGTTTGTCGCT
>Ga0209040_10003280_pt1 | contig 12458 bp, 12 predicted proteins | sample BogFormECP12_OM3_FD_188240 | JGI IMG/M metagenome (GOLD analysis project Ga0209040, IMG submission 188240) | Bog forest soil microbial communities from Calvert Island, British Columbia, Canada - ECP12_OM3 (SPAdes) (version 2) | ecosystem: Environmental > Aquatic > Freshwater > Wetlands > Bog ... | reverse complement strand
CAGGCCCTTCTCCGCCAGCAGGCCCTCGCGCGAGATGAGCCCGCGCACCAGGCGCGTAAGCGTGTGCTCTTCGCGCTCGAGCGCCACGCCGCCCGCCGCCAGCAGGACGCAGACGAACATCAGCGAGACGGTCGCCGCGACGACCACGGCAAAGGTGTTGAGCGGGGTGCGGCGGCCGTGCAGCAGGGTGCTGTGCACGCGAATCGGCTGCCCGACCGTCGAGAGCACGTTCTTGGAGGCGTTGAGGTTCTGGGCGGCGAAGTCGGCGAAGCTCGAGACGCGTTCGAGCGCTTCGCGGTCGGCTCCGTGCGGCTCGCGGGCGATCACGCGGGCCAGCAGCGGCGGGATTTCGCGGAGGCCGATCAGATTCGTGTTGGCGCCCAGCACGCTCAGGTTGCCGCCCGTGAGCAGCAGGTCGATGGTCCTGGCGGCGGCCCGCTGTATCCCTTCCGAGAAGCCCAGGTTCGCTTGCGCGAGCGCGGAGTTGATCTGCGACTGGGCGAGCGACTGCTCGAGCGCGTCCCCGTTGTAGATGACTTCCAGTTCGCCCTGCGAGGTGCCCGAAGCGACCTTCGCGGCGATGTCGGGGGGGATCACGACGGCCGCGAGCGCTTCCGCAGACCTGACCTTCGCGACGGCCTGCGCGCGCGAGGAGACGCTGATCGGCTGCACCTGGCTGAAGAGCTGCTGCGCGTAGCGGCTGACGCTGACGCGCTGGCTGCCGACCTGGATCGTCTCCCCGGGCGGCGTTTCGTCCACGATCGCCACGCGCGGGCGCGCGGGGCTGCGCGAGATCGCAAACCCGATCAGCAGGGCGATCGCGACGGGATACACGATCAGCAGCGCGACCAGTAGCCGCGAGCGGCCCAGGATCAGCAGGTCCTTGCGCAGCATCCATCTCATCGCGCGTCCTGCCCGTCCGGGGCGCCCTGCTGCGCCAGGAACCTCACCAGCGCCCGTTCGAGGTCCCCGCCCCGACCCTCACCGCCCGCTGCGAGGAGCGCCTCGGGGGAGTCGTCGAACAGCAGCCGCCCCTCCGCGAGCACGATCACGCGACCGGCATAGCGCTGCGCCTCGCTGACGTTGTGGGTGGAGAAGAGGACGATCGTGCCGGCGCCGGCCAGAGCCACGATGAACTGCCACAGCCGCTCGCGCTGACCGGGGTCCAGTGAAGCCGATGGCTCATCGAGGGCGAGCACGGGGGGGTCGGCGATGAGGCCGAGGGCCACGTTGACGCGCTGGCGGTTGCCGCCGGAGAGGCGCGATGCGCGCTCCTGTGCGCGCTCGCGCAGCCCGGTCTGCTCGAGCATCCGCTCGACCGCAGCGCTCGGATCCTCGAGCTTCTCCAGGCGGGCGAACAGCTCGAGGTTCTCGGCGACCGACAGCCGCGAGTAGATGCTCGCCTGCTGGGGAGCCCAGCCGACCTCGCGCGGCCCTGGGCTGACGCTGCCCGCGCTCGGATCCTGGATTCCGGCGATGATCGAGAGCAGCGTCGTCTTGCCCGCCCCGTTGGGCCCGACCACGGCGATCAGCTCGCCGGGGCCGGCGTCGAAGCTGACCTCCCTCAGCGCCTGCAGCTCACCGTAGTGCTTGGCGACCGCGCGAACGCGCAGGACCGCGCTCACGGCAGTCCGCTGGGCCCGCGGCCCCACGGTTCGAGCGTGAGGTGGCGGTTCAGGTAGACAGCCGTCTCGCGCAGGACGGCGAGGATCGGCAGCGCGATGAGGGCGCCGATGATCCCGTGCAGCTGGAGGCCGATCAGGAGCGCGAAGATGACGAGCAGCGGATTGATCCGCAGCGTGTGGCCGAAGATCTGCGGGGCGACGATGTGGCCCTCGAGCTGCTGCAGGCCGATGAACAGCAGCGTCACCCAGACCGCAGAGATCGGATCGTTGAGCAGCGCCACGATCACCGCCGGCAGGGCGCCCACGATCGGCCCGATGTAGGGGACCAGCTCCATCAGCCCGTAGAAGACCCCGAACACGACCGCGTACTTGCGCCCGTCGGGGAAGATCCCGAGCACGCCGAACAGATACAGCGCCAGCGCGGTCGTGGCTCCCATCACGACGCTGAACAGCAGCTGCCCGCCGACGTAGCGGGCGACCGCGTTCTGCACGAGCGTCGGGTAGTCGTCGGCGGGCGTGCCGTCCCCGGGCGGCATCCATCGGCGCAGCAGGCGCCCGATTCGCTGCCCGTAGAGGAGCATGTAGACCGACAGCACGAGCACCAGCACGAGGTCGAAGCCCGCGCTGACGCCTTCGCTGAGCAGGCCACCGCCGAAGGACACGATCGAGCTCGATCCTTTGACGACCTTCTCGCCGAGGGCCTGCAGCGCGGTCTGCCCCTGTTGGATGAACTGGATGTGCAGGCCGTCGCGGTTGGCCGACTTCTGCAGTTCGGCGAGCGAGCGGTTGGCCTGGTTGATCAGGTGGGGAACCGTGCGGCTGAACGATGCGACCTGGTTGGAGATAGGGTTGGCCAGCAGCAGGCCGATCCCGCTGAGCGCCAAGAAGAATGCAACGTAGACCGCCAGCACCGCCAGTCCACGGGGCAGACGGCGGCGCTGAAGGAAGGAGACGAGCGGGTTGAGGATCAGCGCGATGAGCGCCGCGACGATGAAGATGACGAGCACCCTCCCTGCGGCTTTCGCGAGTGCGTACAGCGCGAGGACGGCGAGCGGCAGCGCCACCAGCTGGATCCAGCGCGGGACGACCACGCGCGGGGGCTCCTGCAGCGGGCGCGCGGCGGAGGAGTCTGCCAGCTCGCTCTCTTCCTCTCGCGGCGGCGCCGCGGGTGGCACGGTGTCCGGCACGCCTGTCACCTTCCTCCCACCATTGGCAGAGTATGGCTGAGCGCGAGGCGTCCGCCGCCGTAGCGCGGGGCGGCGTGCGGATCGTGTTTGTGGGCGATGTCGTCGGCAGCGTGGGACGGCGCACGCTGCTCGACTGCATGCCCGTGCTGCAGGAGCGCTTCGCACCGACGTTCGTGGTGGTCAACGGCGAGAATGCCGCCGGGGGGCTCGGCATCACGCCGAAGATCGCCGATCAGCTCTTCAGCGCAGGTGTTGCGGCGATCACGCTGGGAAACCACACCTACCACCGCAAGGAGATCTACCCCTACCTCGAATCCGACAGGCCGATCGTGCGGCCGGCGAACTTCCTGCGCGGCCAGCCGGGGAAGGGCGTCTGCGTGGTCGAGCGCGACGGCGTGCGGCTCGGCGTCGTGAACCTCAGCGGGAACCTCTACGTGCGCGCAGGGCGCTCGGCCTTCACCGAGATCGACGTCGCCCTCGGCGAGCTCGAGGACGTCGATCACATCCTCGTCGACATGCATGCCGAGGCGACCTCGGAGAAGGTGGCGATGGGCTGGCACCTCGACGGGCGCGTGACGGCGGTGGTGGGGACGCACACGCACGTGCCGACCGCCGACGCGCGCGTGCTGCCGGGCGGCACCGCGTACATCACCGACGTCGGCATGACGGGGGCCCGCGGCGGCGTGATCGGCGTCAAACGCGAGCAGGCAATCGAGTCGCTGCTCACGCAGATGCCGATCCGCTTCGAGACCTCCGAGGAGGACCCGTGGCTGATGGGGGTGCTGATCAGCTGCTCGCAGCCGCTGCGGGCAGACTCGATCGAGCAGCTTCTGATCCCGCGCCCGCAGGAGCGTCGCGAGGATCGCTGAAGCGGCCGAGCAGGGCGAGCATGACGAGCGGGAAGAACCACGGTATGTAGAGGTAGAACCAGTGTTCGAGCCCGAGCTGAACGGCGATCATCACGGCCGCGCAGGCGGCCGCCAACCCGACGAGGTCCGAGCGCCGCGGGACGACCGCGAGCAGCAGCGCGAGTGTCACCGCGGCGAGCTCCACCGCGAGCTGCACGCCGGCGAGCCCGCCGTACAGGCCCCACACAGAGAAGGGCGATCCGCGGTTCGCCTGATAGACGATCGTGCGCTCGTAGATCGTGTGCAGCGAGTCATGACTAAGCGCGGGTATGAGGGCGAGCGCCGCCGCGCCCGCGAAGCCGGCCACGAACAGGGCCAGTGCGCGGGGGCGTCGCGCGGGCGAGAGCTCGCGCAGGCCGTGGGTGGCGAGCAGCGGCGCGAGCGCCAGCGGGGCGAACTTGGTGAGACCGGCAAGGGCGCTCAGCGCGCCGCGCGCCGGCGTTGCGAGCGCCGAGCGGTAGCTCGCAGCGAGCAGTGCCGCCAGGATCAGCGCGGCGACGAGTGTGTCGTTGGAGTTGCTCTCCAGTGTGAACAGGGTGAATGGATAGGAGACCCACGCGTAGGCCAGGGCGATCCCGAGCGTGGGCCCGCGCAGGCGGTGCCCCAGCACGAACAGGAGCGCGAGTGCCAGCATGTCGAAGGCGATCGCGGCGGCGTGGGCGGCGGGCAGGTCATCCCAGCCGCCGCTCCAGCCGAAGATCTGCTCGAACGGGACGTAGGCCTCGTAGTTGAACGGTCCGTACGTGTCGCCGTGTTCGTTGTTGGAGGGATAGGAGCCGTAGAGGGGCCGGCCGTCGACGATTCGCTGCGCACCGATCACCCCCGCATAGCCGACGTCGATCACGTTCGAGTCGGTGACGTTGAGCCCGATGCGAAAGCCGACCAGGAAGATCACCCCGACGGCGAGCCACGGTGCCGGGACGAGCAGGCGAAGCGGCCCCGGTGGCCGACCGCCGCCGCGGCGCGTGCGGCGCAGGAGCGCGAGCATCCGCGCCAGGAGGTAGAGCAGCGGCGGGTACACGAGCGGCACCGATGCGTAGATGTGGGCGTGGTTGAAGAACGCCAGCGAGATCGAGAACGACAGCAGCACGAGCAGGTCGAGATGCAGCAGCGAGAACGGCCTGCGGAAGTCGAAGAAGGGCAGCAGGAACAGCACGCAAAGCGGCAGCCAGATGTACAGGGCGTTGACGTGGCGCCCGAAGGCCCCGGGGTAGCCGCGCGCCATCGTCCACGCGACCTGAAAGCCGGTCCACTGTTCGAGCACCCGGCCGGACAGGTCGTCGATGATGACCTGGCCGATCTCCTGCTTGCCGCCTCGCGAGAAGAAGCTCACCTGCCAGTGCAGCGGACCCTTCAGATAGGCGCCCCCGTAGGAGCCCGGGTACTTGGCGCGGACGGCGCGCATCTTCGGCAACCTGGCGGCGATCGCGAGCACCGCGTCGGCCGACAGCCGCCGGCCCGCCGGGGGAATGTCCGAGGGGGCCACCGGCAGGGGTGCTTCCGAGCTCGCGGACGCTGTCGAGCCGGCGGAGGCCGTCGAGCCCGCGGTGAGGGTCGCCGCGGCGGCGCCTGCCGGACCCGCGGTGAAGGTCGCTGCGGCGGCGCGTGCCGCGGGCGCCCCCAGAGCCAGCGCGATGAGCGCGGCGGGGAGGAGAACCGGGGTGGCGCGCACGAGTCCGAGGGTAACGGCGCGGGCCCCGCGACTCGCCGGCCGCGTCAGCCGCCGAGCCCGAAGTGCGCGGCAACGAGCGGAGCGACGTCGCGCAGCGTCCACTGAGCGGGCACTGGGCTCGGCAGCTCGACGCCGTTGAGGATCAACGCGCCGAGCGAGTCGGCCGCGTGCAGCGAGCCGTGGCTGCCCCCGCCGACGTGGGCCTGCCGGCCCCAGTCGATGAACTCCTGACCGGGTGCGGCGGACAGCAGCACCTCACCGGAGTTGGGGCACGTGAGCGCCGACCAGGCGCGTGTGAGGGCATCGGGATAGGCGGGACTGAGCAGGCGCCCGTCCTCGACGGCGGCGTCGAGCGTCGCGAGCGCACCCTCGACGCTCCAGGCCACACCGCGGGGATCTCGCAGCTCGCCGCCGGGGGCGAAGCGCAGCTCGCCGTGCACGGCGCTGGCGATGACGCCTTCGCGGGGGATGTCGTGGGCGTCGCGCTCGAGCCAGATCACGAGGTCCACGCCGGAGAGCGAGAGCGCGCGCGCGGCGACCGACGCGCGCATCGCGTCGCGCTCGGACTCGCGCAGCGCGTAGACCATGGCGGCGCGCTGTGAGGGGCAGACCGCGATCCGCGGCTCCTCGGAGCCGGCGCCGGAGGACCGGGACGGGCCGAGGACGCCGAGGTCGGCGAGCTCGTCCTGCAGGGCGATCGTGCCCGTGATCGGGACCTGTGCGTGGTCGGCCATGGCGATCACCGCGTGCTCTGCGAGAAAGCTCTCGACACCCCCGGCCGCTGCCATGACGCGCGCGAGCTGCAGGTCGGCCTGGGCGATCGACAGCAGCTGGCCCTCGGGCCCGTGCTTGTGCGAGTACCAGTCGTTGTCGGGTAGAGAGAGCAGCAGGAAGTCGAACAGGTCGTGCTCGACCAGATAGACCGAGACGCATGCAGAGTGGCGGTCGCGCACGCCGGGCATGCCCATGCCGGATCGGCAGCCGGTCCGCTGGGAGGAGAAGATGTCCGCGTAGAAGAGCTCGCGCGGTCCCAGGACGGGATGGCGCATGAGCGCAGCGGCGACCCGCGCGAGGGCCGTGTCGCGCTGCGGTTCGTGGCGGTGGCGCCCGCGATACATGAGGTAGGTCGTGCCGGCGGTGCGCACGTCGGCGTCGTCGAGCGTCTCGAACACCGTCAGCGTCTCGGCCGACAGGTGCGCGCGGTTCATGTTGTAGACGGTGTCGGTGAGCTGGCGGGCGATGCCGAAGCGCTGCGCGGCGCGAAAGCTCGAGCCGTACTCGACGTAGCGGTGCTCGCCACGGTGGAACCAGTTCATCGCGGGAATGTGATGCTCGTCCTGCCCGACGCCGGTGACGATCGATGCGGCGCACACGGGCGTCACCGACGGGAACGCAGCGACGCAGTCGGGCACGTAGTGACCGCCGGTGATCAGTCGCTCGAGAGTGGGCGCGACACCGGCAGCGATCGCGCGCTCTAGCATCGCGGGTGCCATCGCGTCGATCACGCAGAGGACGAGCTTGGGCGGCATCTAGCGGCGGAGTATGCGCAGGCCCGCGTACTTCTCCCCGGCCCGCGCGCGGGCGCCGAGCGCCATCCAGGCGAGCAGGGCGAGCAGGATGTAGCCGAGGGGATGCAGCAGCGCGACGAGGCCCGCGAGCAGGAGCGCGGCGGCGTCCAGGTAGATGGTTAGCGCCTCGCGCGCGGGGCGGTCGGGTAGCCTCTTGCGCGCCCGCGCGATCACGGGCCCGACGGCGCGCTGGGCGATCGCGACCGCCGCGAGACCGCCGAGGATGCCGGGCCACCAGGCGTCGCCGTGCTCGGCCAGCGTGCCCGCGAACAGCAGCGCGCCCGATCCATAGGCCAGCCCGGAGAGCGTCGCCGCGAGGGGATCGATTCCGCGCGCGCCGCGCGCGCGCTCGGCGGCAGGGTCCACGGTGGGAGCGAGGCCCAGGAGCAGCTGGGCCGCGTAGGCGAGCACGAACGCGATCGCCACCGCCAGCAGCCACCAGTCGGACTGCAGGAAGTGGAAGTGGCCGCTGAAGCCGACGCCGAGCGCGCCGGCGCTGCCGAGCGCGCCCGCGAGCAGGACGGGCAGGAACGGGCGCACCCCGCACGCGGCCGCCAGGCCGACGCCGAGACCGATATAGAAGAAGAGGCCGTTCATGTGATGTAGAAGGCGTCCAGCGGTGCGCTACCGTTCGAGGGCCGAGCGATCTGCGACCGGGCAGGACGATAGACGACCGGTCCGGCGATCAGACGGTCCCCGCGAGGTTCCCCCGGCGCGAGCGCGAATAGGACGAGAACGCAAATGGATCGATCCACCAGCGGAGCGGGCGACGGGCGACGGGCTCGGGCGACGGCGCACGAGCTTGCGCGCTACGAGTCGCTGTTCGCTGCGCGCACCCGCGGGATGAAAAGCTCGGCGATGCGCGAGATGATGGCGCTGACCGAGCGCCCGGACGTGATCTCGCTCGCGGGCGGGCTCCCCGACACGAGCACCTTCGCCCCGGAGCTCTACGCGAAGCTGATGTCCCGCGTCGCGGCCGAGTCGACGGCGCGGGCCCTGCAGTACGGGCCGACCGAAGGGATGGCCGCCACGGTGAAGTGCATCACCGAGGTGATGGCCGCCGAGGGCACCGCGGTTGACCCGGCCGAGGTGATCGTGACGACGGGCGGCCAGCAGGTGATTGACCTCGTCTGCAAGACGCTGATCGACCCGGGTGATGTGATCGTCGCCGAGGCCCCCACCTATCCCGGCGCGGTGCCCACGTTCAGCGCCTACCAGGCCCACGTCGAGCAGATCGAGATCGACGGGGACGGCATGCCGATCGACGCCCTCGAGCAGACCCTGGACCGCCTGCAGGAGCAGGGCAGACGGCCGAAGTTCATCTACACGATCCCGAACTTCCAGAACCCGGGCGGGGTCACGATGTCGCTCGCCCGCCGCAGGCGGCTGGTGGAGGTGGCGCGCGAGCGCGAGCTGCTCGTGCTCGAGGACAACCCCTACGGCCTGCTGCGCTACGAGGGCGAGAAACTGCCGACGCTCTACTCGCTGGATGCGCATGCGGTGGGCCGCGGCGGCGCGTCTGACCTGGTGATCTACCTCGGCACGTTCTCGAAGATCCTCTCGCCGGGCCTGCGCCTCGGCTGGGCGGTCGCACCGCGGCCTGTGCTCGAGAAGCTCAACCTCGGCAAACAGGGTGCCGACCTGTGCTCCTCGCCGGTCACCCAGATGTTCGTCGCCGCCTACTTCGACGAGCGGGACGCCGACGGCGAACAGGCGTGGAGAGCCTACGTCGAGCGGCTGCGCGACCTGTATCGCCGCCGGCGCGATGTGATGCTGGAAGCGCTCACGGAGCACTTCGGCGAGGGCGCCCGCTGGACGAGCCCGCAGGGCGGCCTGTTCATCTGGGCGACGCTCGACGAGCGGATCGACACGACCGACCTGCTGGCGCTGGCACGCAAGAGCGAGGGCGTCGCGTTCGTGCCGGGCCGCGCCGCGTATGTCGACGGGCGCAGCGGCGCCTCCTCGATGCGTCTGAACTTCGCAGGGGTGCCCGACGATGACATTCGCGAGGGCATACGGCGGATCGGCAGGGCCATGCGCGAGCAGCTCGGGCTGCTCGGGTCGCTCACCGGCACCGTCGCGCCCGTCACGGCGGCGGCGGCGGAGGCCGAGACGTCCCGGGCGTCGGAGACCGCAGCGGGTCTGGCGGACGTCGTGGCGCTGCCGCGTCGCGGCGATCTGCCGACCGCACGCCGGCACCGGGATCGATGAGCGCAGCGAAGAGGGTCGCCGTCCTGAAGGGCGGCCGCTCGCTCGAGCGCAAGGTGTCGCTGCGCTCGGGCGCGCAGGTGCAGGACGCGCTGCAACGGCTCGGCGAGGAGGTGATCGCCCTCGACGTCGGCCCCGAGCTGATCGCGCAGCTGCTCGCGGCGAAGCCCGACGCGGCCTTCGTCGCGTTGCACGGGCGCGATGGCGAGGACGGAACCCTGCAGGGCCTGCTCGAGGCCATCGGCGTGCCCTACACCGGCTCGGGCCCCGCGGCGTGCATGTGCTGCACCGACAAGGTGCTCGCCAAGCAGCTGATGCTGGCCGCGGGTATTCCCACTCCGGACTTCTGCTTCCTGCGTGAGACCTCGATCAAGGAGCTGGGCGCGGCTGCGGCGCTCGGCGCCATCGAAGACAGGCTCGGCTTCCCCGAGGTGGTCAAGCCGGCCGTCGGCGGATCGGCCCTGGGGGTCAAGTTCGCGCGCAGCGGGGAGCAGTTGCCGGGCGCCCTGGTGGGCGCCTTCTCCTACGACCGGACGGTCCTGATCGAGCGCTACGTCAGGGGACGCGACCTGGCCGTCTCGATCCTCGGCCCAGAGCCCGAGGGCGGCGGCGGCCCGCTGGCGCTGCCGGTCGTCGAGGCCGTGCCCCGGGAGGAGGACTTCTACGACTACGAGTCCCGCTATGAGATCGGGATGACGACGTTCGTGTGCCCTGCCGAGCTGGCCGCCGAGACGAGCGAACGGGCGCAGGAGCTCGCGCTGCAGGTCTACGAGCTGCTCGACTGCCACGGCGTGGCGCGGGTCGATCTGATGCTCGAGGAGGACGGCGGCGAGCTGTGGGTGCTGGAGACCAACGTGGTCCCCGGCATGACCGAGACGAGCCTGCTGCCGCAGGCAGCGGACGCCGCGGGCATCGGCTTCGACGAGCTCGTCGAGCGCATCCTCGCGAGCGCCTTCACGCGTTAGCTGTCGCCTGCGGCGAAGTCCTCCGGGCTGACCTGGTCCAGGAACTCCTTGAACTTCTCGACGACGTCCTCCGACTCCTCGACGTCGTGCTCGAACTCGATCGCCGACTCCGAGATGACCTCCTCGGCTGCGTAGATCGGCGCGCCCGAGCGGACGGCCAGGGCGATCGCGTCGCTGGGGCGAGAGTCGATCTCGAGCTCGCGGCCGCCCACGCTGAGCGTGATCGACGCGAAGAACGTGTTCTCGCGCAACTCGGTCACCGAGACCTGCGTGCACTTGACATCGAGCTCACCGAGGATGTCGCAGAGCAGGTCGTGAGTCATCGGCCGTGGCGTGCCCGCGCCCTGCAGCTTCATCAGGATCGAGGCCGCCTCGGGGTGCCCGATCCAGATCGGCAGGAACTTGTTGCCATCGACCGTCTTCAGGAGCACGATCGGCTGCTTGCCAACCATGTCGAAGCTGACGCCGTAGATCACCATCTCCTGCACAGGGGTCCTCCGGGAGGGGGGAAGTCAGAGTATAGGTACCGGCTGAGCCGCCGGCGAACGGTGCGACACGGGGCTCAACGGGGTGAGGCGCTCGAGCTCGTCAGCGAAAGCTCCACAGCTTGTTGCCGAGGAAATTGAGCGGCATCGAGGCCGCCACGGCCATCGCCTGGGCGGCCACCTTGTCGATGCCCGCGCCCTCCACGAACAGGGTGAGCAGCAGCAGGCTGAAAGCCTCGGCGACGAGGCTGACGACGAGGAAGCGGATCGCCTGAGAGCGCGCGCGCCCACCGCTGGCGTCGAACGTCCAATGGCGGTTGAGCACGAAGTTGTTGAGCACGGCGATCAGCCACGCGATCACGTTGGCCACGCGATAGTCGGCCCCGAGGGCGTGCACGAGCAGGGTGTACACGGCCAGGTTGACGACGAAGCCGATGCCGCCGACGAGGCCGAAGCGGACGAGCTGCAGCCAGTTGGCGGGCCGGCGCATCCCGTGGAGCAGGCGGACATGCGGCCGGATATCCACGGCCGAGGCTTCCTCGCGCATCGCTTCAGGTTAGCGGCCCGTCACGGCGGACGGTATCGCTAGCCTAGACCCATGACCTTGACGCGGACGGTGATCGCGGCGTGTGTCGGCGTGCTGGCCGCTGGCGCGCTGGCCGCGTGCGGAGGGGGCACGGTGGGCTCTGGTGCGATCGCCGGCGCCGGTGCCGGCACGAGCGCCTCGAAGTCCGCTACCAAGCCCGACCCGCCCGCGCCTGCCAAGCCCGACCCAGCGGCCGGCTCGGCGACGAGCGCCGTGGCCACGTCGCCTGCCAAGGGACGCTCGCCGGGAGTCGCCAAGGAGGTCGCCGACCCCCTCGAAGCCGACAGCTACCCCGCGCCTGCCTCCGTCCAGCACGTCGCGGCGGCGACGCCGACCAAGGCAGGCGAAGCGGTTGTCGCGGCCGGCGCGCCATCCAACGCGGAAGTGCGCAAGGAGCTCGAGCAGATGCAGTCGGTCGAACGCAGCGCCCGCCAGGCGCAGCAGCGCACGCTCGTGGCCGTGCCGGGCGGCGAGTCGATCGGCGGCAACGGCACCATCCCGATCCCGCCGGATGTCCCCGAAGTCATCCAGAAGGTGATCGCCGGCGCGAACGAGATCGCTGACTTTCCCTACGTCTACGGCGGCGGGCACGGCTCGTTTGTCGACAACGCCTACGACTGCTCGGGATCGGTCAGCTACGCGCTGGCCGCGGGCGGGCTGCTGGGCGCACCGGAGACATCCGGAGAACTGGAGAGCTGGGGGCTGCCCGGCCCGGGCAAGTACATCACCGTGTACGCCAACGCGGGACACACCTACATGTACGTGGACGGCATGCTCTACGACACCGCCGGTCGCAGCGGCGTGTACGCCTCGCGCTGGCTGATCGGCGGGACGGACAACTCCGGCTACGTGGTGCGCCACTGGCCGGGCCTGTAGGGAAGGCGTCGATGTAGATGGGCGTCGGCTCCCTGATCATCGCGCTCCCGCTGGCCCTGGACGGCGAAGCGGCCAACTCCAACAACAGTGCCCTCGCCGTGCTCTCGGTCGTCTCGATGGCCGCCTGCTATGTGCTGCTCGCGGCGCTGTGGTACTTCGTGTTCCGCGCGAAGGCCAAAGAGAAGCGCAGGAACCGCCGCTCCGACTGAGCCGGGCTCTGCGCCGCGTCAGTCGAGCGTGACGTTGCTCAGAACCGTCGTCGTGGCGGGGTTGTGCGAGGCGGCGTTGCGCACGATCAGGCGCAGCATCAGCGAGACCTTGTGCAGACGGCCGAGCCGTTCGGCGGTGTGCTTGGAGAACTGGATCTTGATCGAGCTG
>Ga0209040_10003278_pt1 | contig 12461 bp, 13 predicted proteins | sample BogFormECP12_OM3_FD_188240 | JGI IMG/M metagenome (GOLD analysis project Ga0209040, IMG submission 188240) | Bog forest soil microbial communities from Calvert Island, British Columbia, Canada - ECP12_OM3 (SPAdes) (version 2) | ecosystem: Environmental > Aquatic > Freshwater > Wetlands > Bog ... | reverse complement strand
TTCTCGGCCACGGCGACTGCGACTGTAGTTTTGCCGATCCCGCCCGGACCGACGACGGTCAGAAAACGGTGCCGAGTCAGCTGTGACCCCAGCGCGGTGATGACATCGTCGCGGCCGACGATGCGGGTGAGCGGCCCCGGCAGATTGCCGCCTACGACCGCTCTGTCCGACGGGGCGGTTGCCGGCTGTAACCGCTCGCGCGCCACCGACGCGACAAAGCTATAGCCCCGGCCGGGATTGTTGGCGATATAGCGGTTTCCCGCGCGGCCATCGCCAAGAGCCTTGCGCAGCGCGGCGACATGCACCCGGAGCGCACCCTCGTCGACGACCGTTTCGGGCCAGACGCGGGCGATCAGCTGATCCTTGCGGATCGTCTCGCCGGCGCTTTCAACAAGCGTGACGAGTATGTCCAGGGCCCGGCTGCCGAGGCGTAGCGGTTTCCCGTCGCCGAGCAGCATGCGCTGAGCGGGGATCAGGCGGAACGAGCCGAAGACGAAGGCTTCTTCATCCACCGGGGCATCGTCCTCAAGGGCCACCCAATTCATACAGATCGCGGGAAATTTCCGCAACGAGACCGGGACTTCCGAGGCGCTCTGCCGGATCCGGCACCCGCAAATAGCTGCAAAGCCGGCTCTTACACAATTTCACAACCATTAACGCGACCGGCACACAAACCCGCGCCAAATTGCAGGCCGTTAATCAGGAGAGGGGCCCCTAATGACGATGAAGACCTACACCAAGCCCGCCCTCTACCGCGAAAACCTGCCGTCGCATGGCGCCGACCGGTCGAGCTCGACGGCAGCCCACGTATCGCTCGAATTCGGTCGTTTCCGCGTCTTGCTGCGCCAGCGGCAATTGATCGCCGACGGTGCGCCGGTCGAGCTGGGGACGCGCGCCCTCGATCTCCTCCTGGTGTTGCTGGAGGCCGACGGATCGCTCGTCACCAAAGAAGAGCTTTTCCGACATGTGTGGCCAGGCATCGTCGTCGCGGAGGAGAATTTGAAGGTTCAGATCTCCGCGTTGCGGAAGGCTCGGCGAAGACCGCGATTTTATTCGGACAGAGTTCGGCCGCGGCTACCGGTTCACTGCCGCAGTTCGCTCGGCCGTTGCCTGGGGTGCTTGTCAAGATCCGGCGCAACGACAGCACCGACAAAATCGCGGATCGCGTCCCCAATGGATTTCTCGGCGACAACCGCGCCGACGGTGCGTCCCGAACTCCGGCTCGCTCTGAGGCGGCCCAGCCTAACGGGGATTGGATCAGTTCAGCCAAGTGTATAGGAGGCAAAGCATGGCGATGCGCTCTTTTATGGCAATGTTCAACCAAGCCGCCGCCCGACCGACTGTGGCAAGAATGCCATTCTGGCGAGCCGTGGCTTTCGCTTCTGGGCTGGGCCTCAGCATGCTCTCCTGTCCGGTCCACGCCGCGTCGCCGCCGAGCGGAGGCGATACGGTTCAGGGCCTCTACGATGCGTTGCTCAGCACGATGAAGAACGGCCGGATACTGGGCCAGAGCGGTCGCTTCACGCAACTGGCACCGGTTATTCGCAGTACGTTCGACATCCCCGCGATGACGCGGCTGTCGGTCGGCCCGGCCTGGGCCGGTCTGACCGAGGGGCAGCGCCAGCAGGTGACCGAGAGCTTTGGGCGCTACATCTCGGCGATCTATGCCGACCGCTTCGACAGCTATGCCGGGCAGAAATTGCAGGTGACCAGCGAGCAGCCGAATGCCGGCGGGGTCATGGTCAGGAGCCAGATCATCAAAGCCAACGGTGAGTCGGTCAAGGTCGACTACATGATGAGCCGCAATGGCGACGCCTGGCTGGTCTCCGACATCTATCTCGACGGAGCGATCAGCGAAGTGGCGACCCGCCGCTCCGAATTCGCCGCCATCCTAAAGAAGGACGGCATCGACGGTCTGGTCGCAGCCCTCAATCGCAAGGCCGATATTCTCACCGGGACCACGGCAAAATCCTTCTAGAGACCGTGAGGATTTGAGGGGCCGACCAGTATCTCCGAAGGCAAACCGCTTCCTAACGAGCCCGCGCACTGAAGGAGTGGTGTTATGACGGAACAGGAGACCCATAGAAAACCCTCGTCTCGGCAATTTCTTACTGTCGAAACAGGCGAACGACCTCACCAGAAGCAAGATAATCAATGGTTCAGCCGGAGGAACCACCATGTTGGACCTTGATCAAGCGATCAGAGAGCGCCATTCGACGCGGATGTTTTTGCCGCAACCGGTGCCGCGGGAGTTGGTGAATGAGGCCCTCGTCTTGGCCCAGGATGCGCCGTCGAATTCCAACATCCAGCCGTGGCATATGGTGTTCGCGTCCGGAGCGTCGCGGGACCGCCTCGTCGCCGCCCTGCTCGACGAGGCCAAGCGGCGGCCGCCCAACATTCCGCCGCTGCCCGAGGGATTCCAGCACTATCGCCGCGAGCTGGGCGCCCAAGTCTACGGGGCGATGGGAATCGCTCGGGAGGACACGGCGAGACATGCAGCTGCGGTCCTGCGCAACTGGGAGTTCTTTCGCGCGCCGCTGGCGGGTATTGTCTGCATGCACCAGGACCTCGGCCCAGCGGACGCCCTCGGCGTGGGGATGTTCCTGCAGACGTTGCTGTTGGCCTTGACCGAACGGGGCCTAGGCAGTTGCGTCGAGGTCTCGATCGCGGGGTACCCCGAAATCGTCCGCGCGCAGCTGGCTATCCCGACGGAACTGTCGATCCTGTGCGGTGTGGCAGTCGGCTATCCCGACCCAGATTTCCCCGCCAATAAGCTGCACATCAGCCGCGAGCTCATCACGGAGAATGTGGTGTTCCTCGACACCTAATCCGGGGATGACACGGAAGGAAAGCGGCATCGGCCGCGAAGGCCCAAAATACGGGCACCGACGAATTCCTCGAGGTCAAATACCTCTGTAAGGGGCGGCATCGAGCGATAGGGATTGGGGCGCCGGAGACGAGCGATTAACTTTCCTGGTTGGGCTGGCGCTCGTCGTTGCTCTGATAGCCATTTTGTTGCTCGGCAACATCGATCACGCCGATAGCGGTGCAATGTTAGTCAAACGGCGGGTTGATTCCCGTCGCGCCCGCGGCGCGCGAGGCTACTGTTGCCCAAGACACCCGAAGGGGCGATCATTGCCCCATAACCCACCCGAAATCGGGGGAATGTCGGCAAAAATACGCGGTTGGATGCCACGCCCGTTGAGATGACCGAGAAGCAGGCTGTGAATAGGGGGAGGCAAGTCGGACCGAGACCGGCTCGCCAGGCGAAGGCGTTTCGGTAAGCATGAAACCAAATCGTCGCAGATGATCCCACCGCCGGGTCGTCAATCTACGTGGAGGCGAAGGTTGCTGATGGGCGTGCTTGGCGCCCTAATTCTGGCAGCCGTCGGCGTATTGGGCATCCCCTGGATCCGGCTGGCTCTCAATACCGTTTCGACGGACGACGCATACGTGAACGGCCATGTGACGTTCGTCGCTCCCCGCGTCAGTGGCCAGATTTCCCGGGTTCTGGTGGATGACAATAACCGTGTGCACAAAGGCGATCTTCTCGCTGAACTGGACAAGGAGCCATATCAGATCGCCGTCTCCCAGAAGAGAGCGGCGGTCGACACTGCCAACGCGGACCTACTGGCGGCCACAGCGATGGTGCGCGGTATCGAAGCACAAACCAGGAGCCGGCGCTGGAAATTGCAAGGCGCCGTTAGCTCTTTTGCACGATCGGGTTGCCGCTCTCGATAAGAGCAAGGCCACGTTGGCGCTCGCACAAGTTGAATTCGATCGGGCCAAGCAGCTGCTCGCGTCAGGGACTGCGAGCCGTCAGGAGTACGACCGACGGCAAGAGGCCTTATCGACGGCCAGCGCACAAGTCACCCAAGCGCTGGCTGCCGTCCACGAAGTCCGTGCCTCTTTAGGGTTGCCGCCGCAACCCGATCGGAGTGACGATTTAGACCAGGTGCCGCCCAATCTCGATCAGACCTTTTCTTCTGTCCTCCAGGCACAGGCTGACCTTATTCAGAGTGCGGCTCAGCTCGGTGTTGTCCATTCGTATGGCCAGAACCCAAAGCAGATGCTCCACGAGTTCGAAAAACAGGGCGACATCGACCGCACTTTCGCCGAGCTCACGACGAAGGCTCCGTCCGTCAAGCAGGCCGAGGCTAAGCTCGAAGTCGCCAACCGCGAACTCGCTCAGGCTGAACTCGACCTTCGTTACTGTGACATCGTTGCGGAGATTGATGGCGTCGTCAGGCGGCGAAACGTCAATCCGGGAAATTACGTTCAAATTGGCCAGAATCTGATGGCGGTCCGCTCGCTCGACGACATCTGGGTCGATGCCAATTTCAAAGAGACGCAGCTACGCGACTTACGCATCGGCCAGGCTGTCGATCTGTATCTCGACATGTACGGCGATAGGCACGTATTCAAGGGTCGGGTCGCCGGCTTTACTATGGGGACCGGTTCGACACTCGCATTGCTACCGGCGCAAACGCGACGGGCAACTTCGTCAAAGTGGTACAGCGGCTGCCGGTCCGGATTGAGCTGGAAGAATACGACCCGAATAAAAACCCTCTGTTTATTGGCACTTCGGTTGTTCCATACGTTCACATAGACAAGCAACCTAGCGGAACCGATGCCGGGAAGCTTTTACAAGCCTACGTGCCTGAATCACAAACCATCGGCTCGCGCCGGAGCCCGCCGGACACAGAAAAATGACAGACGCGGCACTTTCGCCCCCCAGATCCCATATGGCGGGGAACCCCTGGTTGGTGGCCGCCGTCGTCGTCGTGCCGACGTTCATGGAGGTGCTCGACACCACTATCGCGGTGGTCGCGCTGCGCTATATCGTCGGTGGCCTGTCGGCTACCGTCGCTGACGGTGAGTGGGTTCTTACCAGCTACCTTGCAGCGAATGCCATCATCCTGCCGATCACCGGCTGGTTGAGCGCGCATCTGGGTCGCCGCAACTACTTCCTGGCGTCCATAGCGATATTTACCCTCAGTTCGCTGCTGTGCGGAATGGCTGGGAGTCTCGGTCAACTGATCCTGTTCCGCGTAATCCAGGGCCTGGCGGGCGGCGGTCTGCAGCCCAGCAGCCAGGGAGTGCTGCTGGACGCCTTCCCGGTGGAAAGCAGGGCATAGCGATGACGCTGTTTGGCTTCGCTGCCCTGATCGCGCCAGTCGTCGGTCCTACTGTAGGCGGCTGGATAACGGACTCCTACTCATGGCGCTGGGTCTTTTTGATCAACGTGCCTGTCGGTCTCCTGGCGTTTGCCGGAAGCTATGCCCTGCTTCGCGATCCGGATTATCTTACCACCCAGCGCATGGAGTTGAGAAAGCGGCCGTTCCATTTCGATTCGATCGGCTTGTCACTGCTGGTCATTGTCATGGTCTGTTGGGAAGTGATGCTCAGCAAGGGCCAGGAGTGGGACTGGCTGGGTGATCCATTCTGGCGCGTCCAGACATTGGCCGTTTTCTTTGCAGTGGGTTTGGTCGGCCTCATCTTTTGGGAGTTGCGTCATCGCAACCCCGTGGTCAATTTTCGCCCATTGGGCGAACGCAACTTCGCCGGGTGCTGCATCATCATCTTTAGCGCTTATCTCGCGCTCTATGCCGCCAGTACCTCTTTGCCCGGTTTGCTGCAGTCCTTGTTTGGTTATGATGCGCTGAGCGCCGGGCTGGTAATGTCGCCCGCTGGAGTCTTTGCGGTCCTGGCAATGCCCGTCGTCGGCCGCTTGCTCGGTCGAGGGACGGATGCCCGGTGGCTGATCGCCGCCGGGTTGTTGGTCATGACCGCCGGGAACTATTGGATGTCGCAGCTGAACCTGGACATCAGCCCGGGGCAAGCCGTCTGGCCTCGAGTGCTGGTGGTTGCGGGACTGGCGGTATGTTTTGCTCCCGCGAATGTAGCAGCTTACCTCTATACGCCAATGGCGTTGCGTGGAGCCGCTGTCGGCTTGTTGAGCCTTCTGCGCAACGAAGGAGGCGGCGTCGGGACGTCGTTAGCCCAGACCTTCCAAGAGCGGCGTGATCAATTCCACAGCCTGCGTCTCGGCGAGTACCTCGATCCGTTCAACGCGGCCGCCAATTCCTTTATCGCACGCGCGCAGGCGTTCTTCCTGCAGCAGACCGCCGATCCGGTCGCGTCGCAGCAACTAGCTTGGCAGGAACTCGCAAACCTGCGCCAGCAGCAGGCATCGGCGCTTGCCTACTTCGACAGCTTTTGGATGTTCGCCGTGTTAACGTTTGCGGTCGCGTTCGTGGTACTGTTTATGAAACGTTCTGTGGCTGAGAAAGGCGCTCACACGGCCCCGAGTGAGTGACTGCTGCTCGGCAAGGCCGACTACGTTGCTGGCGCCGCGCAATGGATAGGCAACCGAAAGGCACAAGACGATGACCCCAAGGCTGAACCCTTACAAGGCCGCGCCCGAAGCGATGAAGGCGATGGTGGCGCTCGAGAATTATGTGCAAGAGAGCGGGCTCTACCATTCGCTGATCGATCTCGTCAAGACGCGCGCCTCGCAGATCAATGGATGCGCGTATTGCATCCACATGCACACGAGCGAAGCGCGTGCCCGCGGCGAGACCGAGGAGCGCCTCTATCTGCTCGACGCATGGCATGAATCTGCGCTCTACAGCGGGCGCGAGCGCGCCGCCCTTGCCTGGACCGAGGCGGTGACATTGGTGTCAGAGACCCATGTTCCCGACGGCGTCTACGACCAAGCGCGTCGGCATTTCTCCGAAACGGAACTGGTCAACCTGACACTGTGCGTTGCTGCGATCAATGCATGGAACCGCGTTGCCATCAGCTTCCGTGCGGTTCATCCGACACACTGGAAGGGCGCGGCCTGAAGACGCAAGCTCGGTTGCAGCTACTTGCGGATGCTCAACCTGCAGGCGGTATAGCACACCCAATGCCCAAGAGGCGGGATCTCCACATCCCAATCGAGGGCGGGCCCGGCGAAAAAGTGGCGCGGGTTCGCCTCGGCTCCTACGAGTTCAAAAAGAAGGGCGTTTCGCGCTTCGACCTGCGCGATCCCTCCCGTCTCGCCGCTGCGCTGACCTGGCCGCAATTCCTCGCGGCCTTGCTCGCACTTTATCTGTTGGTGAATGTCGTCTTCGCCACACTCTTTTGGCTGGTTCCCGGTTCGGCGGCGAATGCTCGGCCGGGCAGCTTCGCGGACGCCCTCTTCCTCAGCATCGAGACGCTGGCCACTGTTGGCTATGGCGAGATGTATCCGGCGACGCTGTACGGCCGCGTGGTCGCGGCGATCGAGATCGTATGCGGGCTCGGGTTCACGGCCATTGTGACCGGCCTCACCTTCGTCCGCTTTTCGCGGCCGCGGGCTAAGCTGATTTTCGCCGCCAATCCCGTGGTGGCGATGCACAACGGCAAGCTGACCTTGATGGTGCGGATCGGCAACGGACACGCAGCCGTGCTCACGGATGGGGCGGCGAAGCTTAACATTTTCTTTTACGACACCACCCCGGAGGGCAAGCCGTTCCGCCGCGCCCAGGAACTCCGACTTGAACGTGCGCACATTCCCGTCTTCACAATCTTTTGGACACTCATGCATGTGCTCGACGAGCGGAGCCCGTTGCACGGCTACGATGCGGCGCGAGCGATTGAAACGGACGCGCGAGTGTTCGTGACGCTCGAAGCGCGCGACCCGACGCTCGCGACGGTGGTAAATGACATCCGCTACTACGCGCCGAGAGATATACGCTTCGGCATGCGCTATGCGGATGCGGTGAGCACGGCACAGGACGGCACAGGACGGCACGCCGGTTGCGGACCTGACGCGAATCGGAGCGCTAGAGCCGGATGTCGGCGACCGCCAGGAATCGGGTTCGACGGAGCGGGAAGAAGAACGGGAATAAAATACTGTGGCCCGTCCCTGCGGCGGCTTCGTTCTTAAGCGCTGTGACCGGCTATGTCGGGACGTTGAAATCCGATAGCGTACGCACCCCGACGGTCCGGCTTTAACTTGCCTGTCGATGGATCGTCCCGCGGCACGGTGAGGGAAACCGGTAGTTGCTAACGTGCGGTAATCGTGAGAGGCCGGACAATCCGAACCGCGCGCTCCTCTGCCGGGCGCGATGGATCCTGCTCGTGTCGCTGATGCTTTGCCCCGCCGCCGTCGCGCCCGCGCAGCCGACGGAACGTGCACCCGACACGATCGAGGCGCGTCTGCTCGCCTGCGCGGCCTGCCACGGACGGCAGGGCGAGGGGACAAAAAACGACTACTTCCCGCGTCTCGCCGGCAAGCCGGCCGGTTATCTGATGAACCAGCTGGTCGCGTTCCGCGACGGGCGACGCCGCTACCCGCCAATGAACTATCTCCTCGAATATATTCCAGACCCGTATCTCCAAAAGATGGCGGACTACCTTGCCGCCTTGCGCCCGCCGCCGGTGCCGCAAGCGGTCGCGGAGGTGAGCACGCCGGTGCTGGCGCGCGGGCGTTCGCTCGTGACCGAAGGCGATGCCGCCCGTGGCGTTCCGGCATGCTCCGGATGTCACGGCCCCAAGCTGACCGGGATGGAACCCGCCATTCCCGGCCTCGTGGGGCTGCACGCGAGCTATATCAGCGCGCAGCTTGGCGCCTTTCGTTACGGCACACGGACGGCGGCTGAACCGGACTGCATGCAGCGCGTCGCAGCCAGCCTCAGCGAAAACGACGTCACCGCCGTCGCTGCCTGGCTCGCCGCGTTGCCTATACCGGCTGACCCGTCACCCGTGCCCAAAGGTACGCTTTCGATGCCGCTCGCCTGCGGCAGCGAGCCAAACTGAGAAAGGGAGCCGGTGCGGATCAAGCGGCTTTCCCTGTTCGCGCTGGCTTCCTGGTTCGGAAGTTTGCGGGATCTCTTCCATCGTCGTCCCGGCGAAGGCCGGGACCCATGGCACCCATGGATACCGGCCTGCGCCGGTATGACGAGAGGGAAATGCGTTGGTCTTCGCGCGAATGAGTTCTGGTTAGGGACACTAGCGGTGTTTCTGCTGCTAACCGGCTTCGACCGCGCGAATGCCGTGGCGCAGGCCGCCGCCGACGCCCTAGTCACCAAGGGTCAATATCTCGCCCGCGCCGGCGATTGCATCGCCTGCCACACAAACCCCGGCGGCCCCCTGTTCGCGGGTGGCCGACCGATGGCCACCCCGTTCGGCACGATCTACACGTCCAACATTACCCCCGATCCCACCACCGGCATCGGTTCATGGACCGCGGACCAGTTCTACGGGACCATGCACACTGGCCGCTTCCCCGATGGCGGGCTGATCTATCCGGCCATGCCGTTCGGCTCCTACACCAAGGTGACGCGCCAGGATTCCGACGCGATCTTCGCCTATCTGCGCTCGGTCCCGCCGGTGCATCAGCCGAACCGGCCGCACGACCTGCGCTTTCCCTTCAACAACCGCCAACTCATCCTGGGCTGGCGCACGCTGTTCTTCCAGGAAGGCGAATACCAGCCGGACCCGACCAAATCGGCCGAGTGGAACCGCGGCGCCTATCTGGTGGAGGGGCTGGGCCATTGCGCGATGTGTCACTCGCCAATCAACGCCCTTGGTGGCAGCTCCGAGTCGAAGGCGTTCGAGGGCGGGCTGATCCCGATGCAGAACTGGTACGCGCCCTCCCTCACCTCGAACAAGGAGGCCGGGCTCGGCGAGTGGAGCATCGAGGAGATTGTCGGTCTGCTCCGCAACGGGGTGTCGCAGCGCGGCGCCGTCTACGGCCCGATGGCGGAAGTCACGTTCAACAGCCTGCAATATCTGAACGATGCCGATGTGCGCGCCATGGCGATCTATCTGAAGAGCCTTGGCGAGGGCAGTCCGCCCGCGACCGAGGTCTCCGGGGTTCCGGCACCCGAGAGCAGCCTGCTGATAAATTTCGGCCAGACCGTCTACGCGACGCACTGTGCAAGCTGCCATGCGGCGGACGGCCGGGGCATGCCGCCGGAATATCCGCCGCTGGCCAGCAATCCATCGATCCAGATGCAATCGGCCGTGAACCCGGTCCGCATGGTTCTGAACGGCGGCTTTCCCCCCGGCACGGCCGGCAACCCGATGCCTTACGGCATGCCGCCCTTCGCGCAGACCCTCTCCGACGACGAGGTTGCCGCCGTCGTGACCTACATCCGCGCCGCTTGGGGCAATCGAGGGTCACCGGTCTCGTCGCGCCAGGCCAACGAGCTGCGCACGGCGCCTTTGGATTGATGCAGCGATGTTGAACTCCGATCCCCCTACCGGCGACGATGTTGCAAGCGCGCAGCAAGATGCGGACGTGAACGCGATCTTGCGATCGGGTGCAACGGGCGCCGTCGTGCTCGCCGGCCTCGCGACCGTTATCGTCGTGGCAATCTGGTTCGCGTTCTATCTGCTCGTCTTCGTACCGCGTGCAATCACGCCATGACGACGCCCTCGCCCTCTGACGATGGGGCCGATCGCGTCGAGCGGGTCGAGCACCGCTGGGCCGCGGTCTCGGTCGTGATCGTGGTGCTGCTCGTGATGATGGCGACCTTCGCCGGGCTCCATCAGGCGGCCATGCCGCAGGCCCGCGTTGAGACCGTCGACCCACGCACCCTGCATCTCGACGGGGAATTCATCGAAAGCAACCTCGGCAGCGCGCTCGAGCCCGACGGCTCCGTCACCGTGCGCGGGATCGGCCAGCAATACTCGTTCACGCCATCCTGCATTGTCGTGCCCGCGGATACGCCGGTCACGCTTCGCACAACCAGCGCCGACGTGGTGCATGGCTTCCTGATCACCGGGACCAACATCAATCTCATGCTGGTGCCCGGCTACGTCTCCAGCCTCAGGGCGCGTTTCGAGACACAAGGCGAACGCCTGATGCCCTGCCATGAATTCTGCGGCATGGGCCACGAGGGCATGTGGGGCCGGATCAAGGTCGTCGACAAGGCCGCGTTCGCGCGCCTGGCGGCAGATCGCCGGAGGCTGAGCTGTGTGGAATAGCCGGCGGATGGTCCTCGCCCATCTGTGGTTCGCCTTCGCCGGCTTCGGCGCGGCGCTGCTGCTCGGCGAATGGCAGATGCTCGTCCGCAGCCCGCTGCACGCCTGGATCAGCGATCCGGAATGGTACTACCGCTCGGTCACGGCGCACGGCACCACGATGGCCTATGTGCTGCCGACGCTCGTCGCCATGGGGTTCGGCTATTTCGTAACCGAAGCAGCCCTCAAGCGTCCGATGGTCGGCCTCCGCTGGGCTTGGCTGGGATTTGCGCTTGTGGCCCTCGGCACGTTCACGGCGATTGTCCCAGTCGCTCTAGGACATGCCTCGGTGCTCTACACCTTCTACCCGCCGCTGATCGGCAATCCTTTCTACTACATCGGGGTTGTCCTCGTGGTCGTCGGCTCGTGGGTCTGGGTCGCGCTGATGTCGGTGAATTTGTACCGCTGGAAGCGAGACAATCCCGGAGCGCCGGTTCCCTTCGCGATGTTTGCCACAGTCGCGGGCTCCTATCTGTGGGGCTGGACCGCAGTCGGAGCGGCACTCGAATTGTTGTTCCAGATCATTCCCGTGGCGCTTGGGCTGCGCGACACGATCGACGCCGGGCTGGCGCGCGTCTTCTTTTCCTGGACATTGCACGCCATCGTCTATTTCTGGCTGATGCCGACCTACATCGCCTACTACACGATCGTGCCGCGGGCGATCGGCGGCCGGCTGTTCAGCGACAGCATGGGGCGGATCGCCTTCATCCTGTTCCTCGTCGTCGCAATGCCGATCGGCATCCATCACGCGTTCGAGGATCCGCAGGTCGGCGCCGGCTTCAAATACCTGCATTCGGTATTCACCGCGTTCGTCGCGTTGCCGACCTTGCTGACCGTGTTCACGATCTGCGCCTCCGTCGAGATCGCCGGGCGCTTGCGCGGCGGCAAAGGCGTGCTGGGATGGCTGACGGCGCTGCCGTGGCGCAACCCCGTCATGCTCGGGGCCGCCTTGTCCTTCGTCATGCTCGGCTTCGGGGGCGCCGGCGGCCTCATCAACATGAGCTACCAGCTCGACGCCACCGTTCATAATACGCAATGGATCACCGGCCATTTCCACCTGATCTTCGGCGGCGCGATCGTCATCATGTATTTCGTGATCGCTTACGACATCTGGCCGCATCTGACGGGACGCGCGCTGGACAGCTTCGGCCTCATGCGCGCCCAGCTGTGGACGTGGTTCGTGGGTATGATCGTGCTGACTTTCCCGTGGCACTGGGTCGGCATTCTCGGCATGCCGCGCCGGATGGCGTTCTACGACTACGCGGACCCGGCAATCGCCGCGCAGGCCGCATCGGTGACGATGTCGGTCATCGGCGGCGCGATCCTCGTCTTATCGGGTGTGCTGTTCCTCATCGTGCTGGCGCGCGGGCAGACGGCACTGCGGACCGAGCCGGGGGAGTACCGCTTCAGCATCGCAGTTCGCCCGCCGCGCTCGTTGCCGGCTGCGCTCAATGGCTTTGGGC
>Ga0209040_10003276_pt1 | contig 12463 bp, 12 predicted proteins | sample BogFormECP12_OM3_FD_188240 | JGI IMG/M metagenome (GOLD analysis project Ga0209040, IMG submission 188240) | Bog forest soil microbial communities from Calvert Island, British Columbia, Canada - ECP12_OM3 (SPAdes) (version 2) | ecosystem: Environmental > Aquatic > Freshwater > Wetlands > Bog ... | reverse complement strand
CTGGGCGCCTTGGAGGAAGCCTTCGCGCGTGCCAGCGCTTCGGGCGGCAGGGTCGCGTACCTGTTGTGCAATCCGCACAACCCGACGGGGTCGGTGCCCACCCTCGAGGAACTGCGCGGCGTCGCCGATCTCGCCCGCAGGTTCGGTGTCCGGGTGGTCTCGGACGAGATCCACGCGCCGATCATCCTGTCGGGGTCGCGATTCGTCCCGTACCTGACCGTCCCGGGTGCGGAGGACGCTTTGGCGCTGACGTCCGCCTCGAAGGCCTGGAACCTCTCCGGGCTGAAGGCGGCCTTGGCCATCGCCGGTCCAGAGGCCTCCGCGGACCTTCGCCGGATGCCGGAGGAGGTCAGCCACGGCCCGAGCCACCTGGGCGTCATCGCGCACGCCGAGGCGTTCCGCAGCGGCGGCGACTGGCTCGACAAGCTGCTGGACGGCCTGGACGCGAACCGGGCGTTGCTCGGCAATCTGCTCGCCGAGCACCTTCCCGGCGTGAAATACCTACGGCCACAGGGCACTTACCTCGCCTGGCTCGATTGCACAGGGCTCGGCTTTGACGAAGAGGCCACCGATGGGCTGGCGGTGGTAGCCGATCTGGCGGGGCCGGCCCGCTGGTTCCGCGACCACGCCCGCGTCGCGCTCAGCTCCGGCCACGTCTTCGGAACCGGCGGAGCCGGTCACGTGCGGTTGAACTTCGCCACCTCGAAAGCCATTCTGGGCGAGGCCATATTGCGAATGGGCCGGTCCCTTGAGCAGGCCCCTTAGCGGAATTGCCCTCTAAAGCTTCGCATTTCGGCTACGCGGGAATGTCCTCGGCGCCGCGGTCCAGGTTGCGGAAGCCCTCGGCGGGTTTCTTGAGGCCGAACAGGAACGGCAGCGTGCTGAACTCGAACCTCGCCGTCTTCCCCACCCGGCCGAAGAAGCTGCGCCCGGGCGGCACAGATGGCACCGACGGCACCTCCGACGTGGCGAGGTCGATGTAGTGCGTCGACGTTTCCCCGATGCCCTCGAAGTCGTGGATCAGCGGCTTGCAGAGCCCGCGCATCGGCTCGTCGAGGCACGCCGCGACGGGATCGGTCATCAGCACGTACTCGGCCACTGGTACCGAGTTTTTCAGCATTCGGTGCACCAGGATGACGTCGACCCCGGCGAGTTCGACGTGCCGCTTCACCCGTTGCTCTGCGACCTCGCCCTGGTGGATGACGAACTTGAGCGATAAGTTGTCCAGCTGCGAACAGCTCGCGCACTCGCAGGCGATGTCCCTCTTGAACCGCTCGCGCTGTGCGAGGAACGATTGGCGCATCCGTGACAGCCGGTCGCACACCAGCACTTTGGCGTTGCCGTCGGGCGCCCAGAAGAACGCCGCGTCGCCCTCCAGCTTGGCCAGCTTCAGTCCTTTGCCCGCGTCGATAACGGCTTCCAGCAGCCCGGCCACCGTCAGCTGAGCGTGTGCCAGGTGCGTCCGGTTCCAGTGCATGTAATGCGTGTATCCGCCGATGTCGGCGATGAGCAGAACCGCGTACCGGATAGCCATGATGTGGGCAGTTTAAAGGTTGCCGGTCACTGCCTCAATGAATCTCCCACTGGACGAAATCGCGTCGCCGCGAGAGGCTTGCACAGGTGCCACCCACCGGAGGAGCCGAATATGGATGTGCTGCGAACCCCGGACTCCCGATTCGAAAACCTGGAGGGCTATCCGTTCGTAGCGAACTACCTCGACGTGGCGGCAAGCGACACCCGGCCGCTGCGCATGCATTTCCTCGATGAGGGTCCGGCCGACGGCCCACCGATCGTGCTGCTGCACGGCGAGCCCACGTGGAGCTACCTGTACCGCACGATGATTCCGCCGCTGGCCGACGCCGGGAATCGCGTGCTCGCGCCCGATCTGATCGGCTTCGGCCGCTCCGACAAGCCCAGCCGCGTCGAGGATTACACCTACCTGCGCCACGTCGAGTGGGTGACATCGTGGTTCGAGCAGCTCAGGCTGAAGGATGTCACGCTGTTCGTGCAGGACTGGGGTTCGCTCATCGGCCTGCGCATCGCCGCCGAGCAGGATGACCGGATCGGGCGGCTGGTGGTGGCGAACGGTTCTCTCCCCGGAGGCCAGCGGCGCCCCTCTCCCGCCTTCCTCGCGTGGCGCGCCTTCGCGCGCTACTCCCCCGTGCTGCCCGCCGGTCTCCTGGTCGCCGCCGGCACCGTCCGCAGGGTCCCCCCCAAGGTGCGGGCCGGCTACGACGCGCCCTTCCCGGACAAGACCTATCAGGCCGGGGCGCGCGCGTTCCCTCAGTTGGTGCCGACGTCACCGGATAATCCGGCGATCCCGGCCAATAGGGCCGCGTGGGACTCCTTGGGCCGCTGGGATAAGCCCTTCCTCGCCATCTTCGGTGCTCGCGACCCCCTCCTCGGGCAGGCGGACCGCCCCCTGATCAAGCACATCCCCGGTGCGGCCGGCCAGCCGCATGCCCGTATCAACGCGAGCCACTTCATCCAGGAAGACGCCGGACCCGAACTGGCCGACCGCGTCCTATCCTGGCAACAGGCTCTGCGCTAAACCGTCTTACCGGGTGTTGACCAGTCGCGCGACGCCGCGCATCAGTGCTCTGCTGGCCGCGTGCCGCACCTGATCGAGCGCCGAGCCGGCGTCCGACGGCGGCGCCGCTCCCAGCCGCGGGAACAGCGCGAGCGCGTTGGTGCGCTCGACCGCCGCTCGGGCGCCGGGGTCGAGCCCGGGGTAGGTCTCCAGACCGGCGGCGAACAGCTTGCCGGCGACGACGGGCGCAAAGGGCCAGTCGGAGCCGAAGGTGATGTGTCCGGGCTTGGCGAAGGCGAGCAGGCTCGGCAGGGCCGCGGCGCTCGACGACAACGCGGTGTCGAAGTAGAAGCCCGCGAAGTCATCCAGGCTGTCGGTCAGGCTGCGTCCGGTGTCGCTCAGGATGGCGACCGCCATCCGGTGCGAGGCGTAGGGCACGAACCCACCCGCGTGGCTGAGGATGAACTTGATGTTCGGATACCTGCGGCGGATGCCGTTGCGGACGAGGAGATACGCGGCGCGGGTGGTGTCGAGCAGGAAGTCGGTGGCGAACGGCGCGACGCCGTCCACCGCGGGGCCCGGCAGGTCGGCCGGGTGGATGAACACCACAGCCGACCGCGCGTCCAGCGCCGCGAACAGATCGTCCTGCCCATCCTGGCCGAGGTAGGTCCCGGCGCTGTTGGCAAGCAGCACAACGCCGTCCGCGCTCAGCTCGTCGAGCGACCTGGCGACCTCGTCGATGGACTCGGTGAGATGCGGCATCGGAACGGTCGCGAAGAATCCGAACCGGTCGGGTTGGGCCCCGGCGAGTTCGGCGAGGTAGTCGTTGATGTCGCGCGCGAGCGCGGCGGCATCCTTTGCGCCCGGCAGGAAAGAGGTGCCCGGCGTGGAAACCGACAGGATCGCGGTGGCGACGTTCAATTCCCCCATGGTGCGCAGCGACCCCTCGGGACTCCACTCCGGCAACTCCCGACCGCCCGCCTCGTCGATCTTGGCCTTGCGCAACAAGTCCCGGTAGAAGGATGGGATGGCGTGGTGGTGGGTGTCGATCCGCAACATCGCTGCTCCCTCGGCTGTTGGCGATCAGTGGTCTGGAATACCCGCCCCGGCCAGTGCCGGAACCACGTCCTCGTGGTGTAGCAGCGACGCGGCGCCGGTGTTGAACTGGGTCAGTTTGTCGATGATCGTCTGGCCCTCTGGAGTATGGCCCCAGATGCTGATGAGGAGGACATGCTCGTCGACATCGCCCTCGGTCTCACCGGGTCGCACTGACGCGTCATTACTCTGTTGTCGCGCGCCTTCAGATGCAACGATCAGCGCATGGACGGGGCGATGATGGGCCTGCTGGGTATGGTCGTGGGCGCGTCGGCCGTGGGCGCGGCGGGCATTGCGAGGTCGGTCACCGACACCGTTCTGCCTCGGATGGTGGAAAACACCAACCATAAGCACCAGATCAAGATGCACCTGCACACCCAGCGCCACGAAGCGGTGCAACGGTGGCGCACCGGCTTGGCGCAGGCGCGGGATGCCTACCGGCTGTGGGCCTGCGGATCGCGCACCGACGATGCGCCCAACGTGGTCGGCGACGAGTGGTTCGAGGCCTTACGGCCGCACCTTTCCACCACCGGCGATGCGGCAAAATTCCGCGCCGCGCACGAAGTCCATTGCGATAACGCGACTCTCACGCAGCTCTCGCTCGAGATCGGGCGGATCGAAAGGGAATGGATCGAGGAGGCAAAGGGCCGCCGGGGGCGCCGGCGCAGGTGACCCCCCTCAACGCCGAGCGTCGACTTGTTGTCGTGATTCGGGCGTGATTGGCACAACTACTCGACGTTCGGCGCCATTAGCCGGTCACGGCGAGGACGGCGTGGGCAAGTTCGGGACGGCAGACCACCAAGTCGGGCAGCTTGGGGTCCGGCTGGTTGTAGGCCAGCGCCGACCCGTCGATGCGGGTGGCATGCAGGCCGGCGGCCCGGGCCACGGCGACCGGGGCGGCCGAGTCCCATTCGAACTGGCCGCCGGCGTGTACGTACACGTCGGAGAGACCCTGGACGATCGAGGCCACTTTGGCTCCGGCAGAACCCATTTCCACCAAAATGCCGTCCAGCGCGTCGCGGACGGTCAGCGCGATGGCGGGCGGCCGGGTGCGGGAGACCACGATGCGCGGCTTGTCCGGCGCGGCGGGCGGCGCCGCAACGTGAGGCGTCGCCAACGTGATGCCCTGCGCCGGCAGCGCCACCGCTCCGGCGACGAGTTCACCGGCCTGCCAGAGCGCCACGTGCACCGCCCAGTCGTCGCGTTCGAGCTCGGAGAATTCGCGCGTCCCGTCGAGCGGATCGACAATCCACACCCGCTCCGAGCGCAACCGCACCGGGTCGTCGGCGCCCTCCTCGGACAGCACCGCGTCGCCGGGCCGCTCGTTGGCGAGCGCCGCCATCAGAAAGTCGTGGGATCGCTTGTCCCCCGCCGCTTTCCGCTCGCCGGCGTCGGCGTCGGCGAATTCGTCCCGAACTCGGAGCAGCAGCTGTCCCGCCTCGGAGGCCAGCCGCGCGGCCAGTGCGTGGTCATCATTCATCCGTAGATCACAATCCTCAATAAGTTGGCAGCGTTGACCAAATTTACCGGGCGAAGATTCTTGTGGCAGTCGCCACCCGTGTGACGTTTCTGCCATAACCTGGTGAATGTGAGCGGCAACGTGTCGTCATCGAGCCGGTTGCGGTTTCCGGGGGGACGCCTGGGGATGGCCGGCGTCGTCCTGGCTGTTCTGCTGATCGGCGTGCTCAGCTTTATCGGAGTGAAGCTGACTCAGGGCAACGAAAGCGCGCCTGCCCAGACCAGTACCCAGCCGGCGTCACCATCGAGCTTCGCCATCCCGGGCTGTTACAACCCGTCGGTCCCGCCGGTCGAGCGTCCGAAGAAGCTCAACGTCCTGGGATGCGCCAGCGTGGCCGTTGCGCTGCAAGACATGTCGTGGACCTCTTGGGGACCGCAGGGCGCCGATGGGACCGGTACCGCCGTTTTCAAGATCTGCGATCCGAATTGCGCGGCCGGGTATCAGCTCACCGATCCGGTCGTCGTGCATGCGTGGAATGCGCAGCCGCCGCGGCCTGATGCGGTCTGCCAGTCGGGGCTGAAGATTTTTGCCGACCTGGTCCTGGCCTTCCCCAAAGCGCCGCCGCCACCCACCGCGCAGAAGATGAACAGCCAGTACAACGGACTGCCGGCGGTGCATTACGTGAACTACTCGGGCGCCAACGCCCGCGATACCCAATTCATCGGCTACACGTTCTGCAATTAGCCGTCTGCTCAGACCTCGATGACGACGGCGCCGCCCTGGCCACCGCCCGCACACATTGCCGCGACGCCGATGCCGCCGCCGCGGCGGGCCAGCTCATAGGTCAGCGTGGTGACCATGCGTGCGCCCGAGGCCGCAATGGGGTGGCCGAGGCTGCAGCCGCTGCCGGAGAAGTTCACCTTCTCCTCGTCGATGCCGTATTCGCGGCAGGCCGCGATCGGCACCGACGCGAACGCCTCGTTGATCTCCCACAGCGCCACGTCGCCGACCGACAGCCCGGCCCGCTGCAGCACCTTGCCAATCACCTTGACGGCGCCCAGACCGGTGTCCCTCGGCGCCACTCCCACGGCGCCCCACGCCCTGACGGTGCCCATCACGTTCAGCTTCTCGGCGACGGCATACTCGCGGTCGACGAGCGCGACCGCCGCGGCGGCGTCGTTGGTGCCACTGCTGTTGCCCGCCGTGATGGAGAATCCCTCGATCTCGGGGTGCAGCACCTTGAGGGCGGCGAGTTTCTCGGCGGTGGTGTCGCGCCGGGGATGCTCGTCGACCGAGAATTCCGTCACCGAACCGTCGGGCTGGGTGATCTTCAGCGGGACGATCTCTTCGAGGAACTTGCCCGCATCCATCGCCGCGATGGCGCGCTGATGCGACCGGGCCGCCCAGGCGTCCATCTCCTCGCGGGTGATGCCGACCGCCTGCGCGGTGTTCCACCCCACGGTGATCGACATGTCCTTGGTGGGCGCGTCGGGAGCCTCGACGTGCGTCGGCGGCAGCCACCGCTCCTCGAACTTCAGCTCGGGCCCGGGAATCCGCTGGTTCATCAGCGGCGTCATCGACAGTGACTGCACGCCGCCGGCGATCAGCACCCGCTCCATGCCGGAGCCGATCTGGGCCGCGGCGTTGCCGATGGCGGTGAGGCTGCCCGCGCAGTGCCGGTTCACCGCCTGGCCGGGAATGTCCTCCATGCCGGTCGCTGCGGCGGCGTACCGCGCCAAATCGCCTCCACCGTAGTGTGATTCGGCGAAGATGATGTCGTCGATGGCCGAGGGGTCGATGCCGGATCGGCGCACCACCTCGGGAAGCACCGTGGTGATCAGCGTCTCGGGCGGCGTGTTGACGAGCGTCCCCTTGAAGGAGCGGCCGATCGCCGTTCTGGTGGCTCCGACGATCACGGGTGTGGCCATGTTTTCATCCTCGAACTGTTGCGTGGGATTACGGGCGGAACAACGCGGCGAATCGTATCAAATACTGTATGGGCAATAGTAACGGGCTAAGTTTGAAGACCATGAAAACCAAAGGCGCCTTGGTCTGGGAGTTGAACCAGCCGTGGTCGATCGATGAGATCGAGATCGGCGATCCCCGCCGCGGTGAGGTGACCGTGCAATTGGAGACGGCCGGCTTGTGTCACTCCGACCACCATTTGCTGACCGGCGACTTCCCCATCCCAAGCTTTCCCGTCCTGGGCGGCCATGAGGGCGCGGGGATCATCACCGAAATAGGTGAGGGCGTCGAGAACCTGGCCGTCGGCGATCACGTGGTCATGTCGTTCATCCCGTCCTGCGGCAAATGCACTCCGTGCCAGGTCGGGCTGCGCAACCTGTGCGACCTCGGCATGGGCCTGCTGTCGGGCGCATCGGTGTCGGACGGGTCCTTTCGGGTGACGGCCAGGGGACACGACGTGGTGCCGATGTCGCTGCTGGGGACGTTTTCGCCGTATGTGGTCGTGCACCACACCTCGGTGGTCAAGGTCGACCCCGCGGTCCCCTTCGACGTGGCCTGCCTGGTGGGGTGCGGGGTGACCACCGGCTACGGCTCGGCGGTGCGCAGCGCGCCGGTCGAGCCCGGTGACGACGTCGCGGTCGTCGGTATCGGGGGGGTCGGCGTCGCGGCGTTACAGGGCGCCCGGATCGCCGGAGCGCGACGCGTTTTTGCCGTCGATCCCTTCGAATGGAAACGCGAGCAGGCGTTGAAGTTTGGCGCGACCGCGGCTTTCGCGGATCTTGGCAGCGCCGCCGCCGCCATCGCCGAGGCCACCTCAGGCCTCATGTGCCACAAGGTGATCGTCACCGTAGGTCGCTGCGAGGGCCGCGATGTCGAGGCATGGATGGGGCTGACCGCAAAGGGAGGCACCTGCGTCGTCACGGCAATGGGCAGCGTGATGGCCACCGACGTCACCCTCAACCTGGCGGGGCTGACGCTGCTGCAGAAGAACCTGCAGGGCAGCCTGTTCGGTGGCGGCAACCCGCAGCGCGATATCCCCGAAATTCTCGAACTCTACAAGCTGGGGTATCTCAATCTCGATGACATGGTGACCCGGGATTACACGCTCGAGCAGATCAACGACGGCTACCGCGACATGCTCGAGGGACACAACATCCGCGGCGTCATCCGCTACACCGACGCCGACCGCGCGTAACTGGTGAGCCGGATCGCCGCGGGCGTAACGCCACGGCGAAAAATCGGGCGGCATCCGACCGTGGCGTTACGCTCGCGCACAGCGACTGAGCCCTGGCCACCGCACAGGACACAATGGGTCCATGACCACCACACCCCTCGCCGGACCTGATACGACCCAGACGGCCGCATACCGAGTCGCGGCGATGCTCATGGGCATCGGCACCGTCCACTTTCTGGCACCCAAGCCGTTCGACACGATCGTGCCCGCGGAGTTGCCCGGAAGCGCGCGGCTCTACACCTACGCATCGGGAGTCGCCGAGGTAGCGATCGGAGCGTCGCTGCTGCCGCGACGCACTCGGCGGCCTGCCGCGCTGGCCGCGGTCCTGCTGTTTATCGGAGTGTTCCCGGCCAACGTCAACATGGTCCGGTTGTGGTGGCACAAGCCCTGGCCGATGCGCATTGCCGCCCTGGCCCGGCTGCCGCTGCAGGTTCCGATGATCACCACCGCGCTCAAAATCAGGGCCAACAGCTAACGCGTCGCCGGCTGTCACATCCGCCACAGGCGTCCCCTGTCGGTGGGCGCGCGCTTTGTGCCCGCCTCACAGTGAGCGACAATGCCTGTATTGCAGAGCTTCCCGCTGGCATCGCCAGTGTTGTCGCTGAGGCGGGCAAACTGTGTGCCCGCCGGCACAGAGACTGTTGTGGGAATGTTGACTACTGCGACCTGACCGGGCGCGTGCGCGTGGGGCTCACAACTATTGCGGTTCGGACTTCGCCGCGCCGTCGAGCACCATGTCAACGATGCGCTCGGGCAGGTCATCGCCGATGGGCTCACCGGTTAGGAGCAGCCGGCCATGCAGCGGCGCCACCAGGGTCTCCAGCAGCAGCCGTGGGTCGGTGTCGGCGCGCAACTCGCCACGGTCGAGGCCGCGCTGCACCACCGGGCACAGGGCCTCCAGCCGGCCCGACCAGAAGGCGTGGCGAGCGTCGGTGTAGGCGTCGTCGACGGGTAGCAGGGCCGCATGCAGGATCGCGCGCCCTCCCGGGGAGGTGATGTATGCGGTCACCGCACGCGCGATGGCCAGCAGATCACCGCGGATTGTGCCGGTGTCGGGAAGCGGAATGGCCTGGGCGCTACGGCTCAGCATGGCATCAACGAACAGGTTTTCTCGCGTGATCCAGCGACGATAAATGGTCGTCTCATGCACGCCGCTGCGGCGGGCCACCCCGGCGACTGTCGAGCCGGCGACCCCGTTTTCGGCGAGTTCGTCAAACGCCGCGGCCAGCACGGCTTGCCGGACGTGTTCGCCGCGACGATGCGATACCACAGCAGTCACACGCACATCTTATCGCAAGTGGTCTTGCGTTAGGGGCAACGACGTGCGAGGCTAATGCAAGTGAACTTGCGTTAGGAGACGATCATGGACACCTCGGCACCCCGCATTGACTGCACCGGCACGAAGCCGCCATTCGGTTACCGGCAGTTCCATCGCGACGTGGGTATCAACTTCGAGTGCAACCGCTGGGCGGAGTGGATCGGCCCGTCGGCAATCGACGAGGTGGCCCGGCTGGCCGCCCACACGAACAGCTACCCGGAGTGGATCTCCGGGTTCCTTGGCCTGGCCGAACAAGCCCGCGCGGCCGACCGGACCTTCGCCGCTGCCTACTACGACCGGGCCGCCGAGTTCTTCATGACAGTCGACGACCCCCGCCGTGGCGCTGCTCGCGGCAGGTTCCTGCAGACCATGCGAGCCCTTTACAACGTTGCGTCCGAGCACATTCCGTTCGGTTCCGGAGCGCTACCCGCCTACGACCTTCGCCCACAGCGCCAGGTCGGCCCGACCATCGTCATCTTCGGCGGATACGACAGCTACATCGAGGAGTTTCTGCCGATGCTGGCCGCGATGGTCGATGCGGGACGCCGCGTCGTCGCCTTCGAAGGGCCCGGCCAAGGCAGCGCGCTCGAGGACTACGGGCTGCCGTTGATCGCAGAGTGGGAGCGCCCAGTGGCCGCGGTCCTCGACCACTACGGGCTCGAAGACGTTACCGCGGTGGGCATTTCGATGGGCGGCGGACTCGTGATTCGGGCCGCCGCCTTCGAGCCGCGGATCACCCGCGCCGTGGCGTACGACGTGTTCGAGAACCTCTTTGACATCGTGGCGCGCCAACTCGGCCGAGGACCCACCCTGGTGCTGCGGGCGCTCCTGGGCGTACGGGCCCGCCGGACGATCAACGCGCTCGCCGGTCGCGCCGTGTCGCGCCGGCCCGTCGCCGAGTGGGGATTGGGCCAGGGTATGAAGATCACCGGCACCAGGACGCCCTATGACTTCCTGCTGGCGAGCACGAAAATCAGCACCCGAGGCATCTCGCAGCGGGTCACCGCCGACGTTTTACTGCTCGCCGGTGCCGACGATCACTTTGTCCCGCTGAAGGTGCTGTGGCGCCAGGCCGCCGCCCTCACCCACGCCCGATCGCTCACCACCCGCACGTTCACCGCAGAGGAACAGGCCAGCAATCACTGCCAGTCCGGCAACTACGCTGCGGCCGCGCGTGTCATCGACGATTGGATCAACGAGACGGCGGCCCTGCACCCGCAGCCCGCCGGTGCCCTCTCCCCCGCGTAACACGCGACCCACCGCCGAGACAGCGGGCCTCGGCCCATAGTCTGCCGAGGAGCTGCGCGCCAGCGCCTTTCGACCGCTGGGCGATGACGAAGCCAAGTCTAATTGCACCGTCGGCGCCGCTACCCGCTACTTTGGCTTACCGACGCTGATTGCACAGGAGGTCCGCGTGGGTAAGACGGACATCGCCGCACTGCTCGCTGTCGGAGCCGCGCTTATGATCGGCATCGGAGATGTCCTCCAACAGCGGTCCGCCCAGCAGGTCACGGATAAACCCGTCGGGACCTTCGCCCTGTTCCGCCGGTTGCTGCGCGATCGCCGATGGTGGGCAGGCAGCCTCGTGGCAGGTGCCGGCTTCGGGCTGCAGGCCGCGGCGCTCGGCCTGGGCTCGGTGGTGCTCGTGCAGGCGCTGTTGGTGACCTCGTTACTGTTCGCGTTACTCATCAGCGCGAGGGTGAGCCACCGCAGAATCACTCGTTGGCAAGGGATCTGGGGAATTTTGCTGCTCGCCGCCGTTACGGTCGTGGTTACCGTCGGCAACCCGCAGGCCGGAAACCCGCGAGGATCGCTTCAGACATGGACGGTGGTGGCCGTAGTCATGGGCCCGGCGCTGATCCTGTGTGTGATCGGCTCTCGCATGTTCTCGGGTTGGGTCAGTGCGCTGCTGCTGGGGCTGATGTCCGGCTCGCTGTGGGGCCTGTTCTCGGTGCTGACCAAGGGCGTGGTGGACCAGCTCGACCGCGGCATCCCGGCATTGGTGCGGATGCCCGAGGTGTATGTGTTGGCAGTGGTGGCGATCGCCGCCACGGCTTGGGAGCAGTCGGCATTCCGCGCCGGCCCGCTGACCGCGTCGCTACCCGCGGTGACCGTCGCCGAGCCCATCGTCGGATCGGTGCTCGGCGTCACCGTGCTGGGTGAGACGCTGAGCACCAACAGCGCTGGGCTGGTCGCACTCGGCGTGTCGGTCGCGGTAATGGCCGCAGCGACGGTGGCTCTGGCTCACAGCCAGGCCGCCGGGGCCCCGGCAACCGACTCGTCCGCCGACCCCGGGGCGCAATCAGACCTGCCGCGAACCGATGCGGTGTAGGGTACCGTCCGGATCGACGTAGGCGAGCGCCATCCTCATCTCCGAATGGCCGCGCGCCGTTCACCCATTGGCTGTAGCTATCCCCAGCGGCGGGGGCGTACGCTCTGGCGGCCGAGCCGGTCAAGCCACGATACTTGCGCCATCACCGAACCTGGTTGTAAGCCGCACCCGCACATGGCATCCTGCGGGCGACTATCGCACAGCGTTGAGGAGGACAAGTGAGCACATCAGAGACGGCGGAGTCCCGCGGTGGGCTGCCGGTAATCCATCTCTCAGAGCTGCTGCGCGCGCCGGTGCTTTCCCGCTCCGGTGAGGCCGTGGGCCGCGTCGAGGACGTGATCGTGCGGCTACGGGGCGCCGATGACTATCCGTCGGTAACTGGGATCGTGGCCGGGGTCGGCGGACGGCGCGTGTTCATCGGCAGCAAATCCATTGATGCGTTCGCACCGAGCCGAATCATCTTGACAAAGAACAAAGTTGACCTCCGCGGTTTTGAGCGCCGCGACGGAGAGGTGCTGTTACGCGCCGAC
>Ga0209040_10003275_pt1 | contig 12464 bp, 13 predicted proteins | sample BogFormECP12_OM3_FD_188240 | JGI IMG/M metagenome (GOLD analysis project Ga0209040, IMG submission 188240) | Bog forest soil microbial communities from Calvert Island, British Columbia, Canada - ECP12_OM3 (SPAdes) (version 2) | ecosystem: Environmental > Aquatic > Freshwater > Wetlands > Bog ... | reverse complement strand
TGAAACGCAGCAAACCCCAACGCCCTCGTCTTCCACACGAAACGCGGCGGTCCGCTCATGGAAACCACCATACTGAGTCAAGGTCTACATCCGGCCCTGAAAGCTCTCGGTCTAAAGAAGGCCGGATTGCATTCGTTCCGTCACGGGTGCAATCGCAAGTGGGAACTCGCCGGTCTCAATCCCGCAGTCCAGCGTCAGCAGATGGGGCACAGTTCTGCTGCGATGACCGCGAGATACACCGGAGAAATTCCGCTGGAGCAGGTTCGGGCCGCATTTTCCTCCAAGTTTGGCAATGAAATTGTAGTTTTGGAAAATATGGAAAATGAGGCTGTTGCGTAAGTGCTTTGATTTGTTGGAGCGGGCGATGGGAATCGAACCCACGTCCGAAGCTTGGGAAGCTTCTATACTGCCATTGTACGACGCCCGCTCGGCCAGAAACAATTTTTGAATTATACACAACCTGTCCTGCGTGAGTACAGGTGCTAGACCAATCTGTAGAGGGGTCACGTTTCGCTACTGAATTCCGCTGGGCGCGGGCACCTACTTGCCAGAAAGTTCTGAGTGTCGAAAGCATCTCGTCAGGTGATCGTTTACGATTCCTGTCGCTTGCATCATTGCGTAGCAGATCGTAGGCCCTACAAAGCGGAAACCCTGCTTGATCAACTCTTTGCTGATCTTTTCCGCCAATTCCGTTTTTACTGGCACGGTGCGCTGAGTCTTCCACCGATTCTGAATCGGTGCTGCTCCAGCCAAATTCCAGATATACGCGTCAAAGCTTCCAAACTGTTTTTGTACTCGTAGAAATTCCCTCGCGTTCGAAACCGTGGACTCCACTTTCAAACGGTTACGAATAATTCCAGGATCGAGAAGAAGTTTCTGAATCTTCTTATGGTCAAATCTCGCAACTTTTCTCGGATCGAATCCCGCGAATACTTGGCGATAACGCGCGCGTTTCCTCAGGATGGTGTCCCAACTCAGTCCTGCCTGCGCGCCTTCCAGTGTCAGAAATTCGAACCAAGTCCGGTCCTCGTGTACCGGCACTCCCCATTCTTGATCGTGGTACCCAATATTGACATCGCTCGTCGCCCAGTGGCACCGAACACGAGCCGACGCATTCTTGCTGGAACTCCCGCGCGACTTTGCCATTGGAAACGGATCCTTAAAAAAATAGGGCGCCTCGATCCTCCGAGGCGCACCTGGAGCAAACTCAATGATTTCCAATTATCCGATGTGGCGTTCGAGAGCCTTGGTGATCTGATCCTTGGGCACTGCACCAACGATCTGCTCCACAACCTGCCCATCTTTGAAGACCAGCAACGTCGGAATGCCGCGAATGTTGAACTTGCCCGCCGAATTCATGGCTTCATCCACGTTTAGCTTGGTCACCTTCAATTTCCCCGCGTAATCATGGGCGATCTCTGCCACCGTCGGCGCGAGCATATGGCACGGCCGGCACCACTCTGCCCAAAAATCAACCATCACCGGCTGTGCCTTGCTAGCGGTCAGCACTTCCGCGTCAAAATTCGTATCGTTTACTGCCAGAATGTTCTCAGCCATTTTCCTATTTATACCTTTGCAGTCTGCCTACGGCAGACGCTTCCTTCTATGGATTAGATGTAGGAACCGGAATTAGGTTTCGCGCCGCCTTGGCAGCTTCATACAGTTTCGCATATTCCGCCGCTGGCGTGTGCCACGAAAAATCTTTGGCCATCCCGTTTAGTTGTATACGTTTCCAGATGCCCTCGTTCGAGTAATGGTGCAGCGCCTGTCGAATGGTATACAGCAAAGCTGCGCTTGTATACTCCGTAAATTTGAAACCCGTGCCGGTGCCATGCTCGAGGTCAAACGTCTCGATGGTGTCGTCCAGGCCGCCGGTAGCCCGCACGATCGGTACGGTGCCATACTTCAGGCTATAAATTTGGTTCAGTCCACAAGGTTCATACCGCGATGGCATCAAGAACATATCGGCTCCGGCTTCAATCATGTGCGCGATCCGGTTGTCGTACGCCACCCTCGCTCCGACACGACCCGGAAAATCCAATGCCAAGGCGCGGAACAGATCTTCGTAGCGCTTATCTCCAGTGCCCAGGACAGCAAGCAAAACATCTTCTTGCATCAAATCGTTTGCAATCTCTGCGATCAAATCAAAACCCTTTTGATCGGCGAAACGCGAAACGATCCCAAGTATCGGCCGGTTCGGACTATCTTTTAGCAATTCGAGTTCATCGATGAGCGCATCTTTGCAAGCGCGCTTTCCCGATATATTTTTCGACGAATAATTGGCGGCGATCAACGAATCCTTGTCGGGGCTCCACGCCGAATAATCCACGCCATTCAAAATTCCGACCAAACGGTCTGCCCGCGAACGGATCACACCGTCTAGTCCAAATCCATATTCCGATGTCTGAATTTCTTCTGCATATTTGCGGCTGACGGTAGTAAGGTAGTCCGAATAGATTAGTCCGCCCTTCAGGAAGTTTAGGTTGCCAAAAAATTCGATGGCACCAGGATGAAACAGTACAGCCGGAATCCCCGCACGCTCCATTTCTTCTCTAGGGAAAATACCGTGATATCCAATGTTATGAATTGTGAAAACAACAGGTAGATTGCTGGTGACGGGGTCATCCGCGTATGAAGTTCGCAATAGCACTGGGATCAGAGCGGTCTGCCAATCGTGGCAATGAATCACATCGGGAAGCCAGAGCTGTTTGGCCAGTTCAATCGCCGCGCGGCAAAACTCAGTGTAACGCTCGGCATTGTCGGGATACTCGCGGGTTTTGTCCCCGTACAGTCCCTCGCGATCAAAATAAGCCGGGTCTTCCAGGAAAAAATAGCGCACTCCATGAAGCACCGAGCCGTTGCTGATCGCCGGAAAACGCAGCCTGGTTCCCTGCGCAATCGTTACGCTCGGAAGACTGATGGTGGAAGCTTTTACACCGCGATAGCGGGGTAGAAAAACTGCAACTTCATGACCTAGCCGGACAAGCGCTTTCGGCAGGGCTTCAATAACATCGGCAAGTCCGCCGGTTTTGGCGTACGGCAACGCTTCGGAGGCAACAAAGAGGATTCGCATGAGATTCGCGCTATTTTCTACGCTAACGGAGAAAAGCCCGAAGCGTCAAGAAAAGCAATCAGCGGGGTTTTCTGAATCGCCCGAGAACGAATGCCTTTGCTTTCCGATCCTTGCGATACACTCAATAACAATGGCTCGGCAAAAACTTGGACAACATTTCTTGAGCGATCCCGGCTGGCGCGAACAAATCGCCCGTGCCATACAGGTCTCGCCCCATGCCGCCGCCATGGGCCTAATCCCCCCTGCCAACGTGCAGGGTCATTGCTGGATTGAAGTGGGCGCCGGTCACGGTGAAATGACCCAGCATCTTATTCGCAGCGGCGTGCCCGTGCATGCGATCGAGCTTGATTCCTCCTTGATCGGCGGATTAAACAAGCTTGCCGCGAAGTATCGCAATCTCAGCGTTACTTCCGGCGATGTTCTGCAGGCCGACCTTGGCGCTCTCGCCGCGGGCCGTCGCATCCATCTGTACGGCAACCTGCCCTACTACATCACTTCACCTATTCTCCATCATTTCTTTTCCTTCGCGGATCTGATCGACACGATCTATATCGTGATTCAGGAGGAAGTTGCGGAGCGCTTAACAGCCAGCCCCGGCAGCAAAGCGTATGGCTATCTATCTGTCGCAACACAATTTTTCACCCGCCCAGAGCTGGTATTTCAGATTCCGCGAATAGCGTTCGATCCACCTCCAAAAGTATCTTCAGCCCTGATCAGCATGAAGGTACCAGGCGCAAAGGCCAAATTGAATCTGCCTGATGAGGATAGCTTTCTGGAGTTCGTGAAGGCCTGTTTCGCCCAGAAACGAAAGACCCTCACCAACAATTTTCGAACCATTTTGAAACCGGACCGGACTCGTTCGGTTTTGCAAAGCTTACAGATTAGGGAAGATGCCAGAGCCGAACAATTGAGTGTGCCGCAACTGGCTCTGTTGTTTAAGGCTGTTTCTTTAGCGAGGAAAGCAATCGATCCGGATAATCCGACATAATTCCATCCACTCCCGCTGCCGCCAGCAACCGCATATGCGCGGGATTATTGATCGTCCAGCAGACCACCTGCAGATCTCGCTTGTGCGCTTCCGCTAACAAATTCGGAGTCACCAGATTGCCCCTGACGGCCAATTGCCGCGCTCCAATTTCCAGCGCCCTTGCAAAGGGATTCTCTATCTGTCCATCAAACAGCAATCCGGTCATCAACGTAGGCTCTATCCTCCGCAGACCTTCTAAAATGACAGGATCGAAGGAAATGATGACCGCGCGCTGGATTTCTCCCGAATCGCGCAGCGCACTGATCAGGGCGTGTTCACCGCCCCAGAATCCGCTTGGCTTTAGCTCCAGGTAGAAGACCACATCGTTCTTCCGCGCAAAATCCAAGATGTCAAGCAGCGTGGGCACGCGCTCACCCATAAATTCGCTGCCGAACCATGAACCGGCATCGAGTCGTCGAACCTCGGCCAGGGTCAGATGCTGCACCGCGCCCTGTCCGGTGGTGGTACGATTCACCGTTTCATCATGCAACGCTACGAAATGCGCGTCGCGTGTCAACTGCAGATCGGTCTCAATGAAACTGACCCCCAGGCTCGCCGCGCGGCGAAACGCAGCCAATGTATTTTCCGGCGCATATCCGGACGCACCCCGATGAGCTATGGCCAGCACCCTCTTGATTTCCTCCAGGACAATCGAGCACAAGTTTCGGATTAACCCGCGCGATCCCTGTCGTATGCTATCACGCAGGCTGCGAAATGCTGGAACCAGTACGCTTCGTGCGTGGCAATACATTAGCTCTTCAGGTGAATCGACCGATGAGCGCGAATACCTTGCGCCTTCTTACGTCCCTATTCTTGAGCGTTGTGCTTCCGATTGCGCTCGTCCACGCGCAATCTCCCGCCAGCCCAAAGCCGGGCCGCATCGAGATTTCTGAGCCGCTTACGCGCGCTTTGCGTCATCAACTGCTGGTACTGCCTTACTATTCGGTCTTCGATACCATTGAATTTTCCATTTCGGGCGACACGGTTACCCTGACCGGCCAGGTTCTGCGCCCTACCCTGAAAGCTCACGCCGAAGCCGCGGTTAGGAGTCTTGAAGGCGTCGGCAGGGTGGTAAACAACATTGAAGTACTTCCTCACTCTGCCACCGACGACGAACTTCGACGCGAGGTTTACCGCGCCATCTTTGAAGACACCGAACTGGCCGTCTACGCAATTCAGGCCGTACCTCCGATCCACATCATTGTCAAAAACGGCGCAGTCACTCTGGTCGGAAAAGTAGACAAGGAACCAGATGTTGTGCTCACCGCGAAAGAGGCTGGTAAAGTGCAAGGAGTGACGAGCGTGAGGAACCTATTGACCGTGCGCAAATTCGATTACCCGGCGGAAGTAGAAAAATAGGCGCGTCTCAAGCAGAATGAATGAGGGAGACAACCGTGGCTAATCCGATCGACCCGTATTCAAATCATGGTGACGCGCGCGACACTCCGGCGCGACAGAAGCTCGTCGCCCTTCGCATCACGCTGCTGAATCTCCACAAGACCCTTCTCGAAATGGAGCGCCGCGAATACGAAAAGGTCTATGGACAGGTCAATGTTGGTGAACTGTTCCGCCTTGTCGTCGATGATCCCCAATTTGCCTGGCTCCACAGTATTTCTGAATTCGTAGTGCGCATCGACGAAATGCTCGCTGGAGAAAAAGAGGTTGACGACGTGGAGTCGCATGAGGCCATTTCCCTTGCGCGTAAGCTGTTCTTGCCATCGGAAACTGGCGACGGCTTCCAAAAACAATATTTCGAAGCGATTCAGAGAGATCCGGCAGTCGTCATGGAACATGCGGAATTGGCCCGGCTTTTCAGCGCCGAGCCAATTGACGCCGAAACTTAGATCCCCGTCATCTGGGTTGCTACAATTTCCGCTTCAGAACATTCGCCAATTCCCCGCCCATAACCTAAACTAACGGCTAGAGAACTGCGCCGGGTCTCGCATCTCTCAGCTGTGGTCGATTTCCCTAGGTAAGTGGAGGTAGAATGCTCGGATGGTATACACAAAGAGCCAAGTGCGTTAGGCTCGCGCTCTTGTCGCTGTTGCTCTTTGCGGTGCCCGCGGCGGCCAAGATAGTCGTCGATTTTGACCCCGGTGTCGAGTTCTCCAAGTTTAAGACTTTTGCCTATATCGGGGGCGTGGATAGCCTGGTCACGATGCAGATCAATCCCGATCTCATCAAGAATCGAGTCCACCGCGCGGTCGCCCGGGAACTGGTTAAAAAGGGGCTGCGCGAGGTTCAGCCTGAGGAAAATCCAGATCTCGTCGTACGCTACTGGGCCAATAGCCAAACGCATCTTGCCGCCGCCACAGACACCAATTGGGGCCCGTACGGCCCGTTCATTGATTACTACTGGGGTTATTGGTACAGCAATGTCACTGCCATCAGTACCCGCACGGGATCTTTGCAAATCGACTTGATCGATCCTAAACGAAAGAGCCTGGATTGGCGCCTGTACATTATGGAAAAGATCACAAACTCAGATAAGATTTGGAAACAAGCCGATAAACAAGTCATCGAGGGCTTTAAAAGCTTCCCTCCATCTGCAAAGGAAATACAAGCCAAACAGAAAGAGCGTGAAGAGCATAGGCCAGTGAAGGCAAATACTTCTTTTCAGTAGGCTTGGTGAGCGACGGTTTTCGTATGTAATTCAAAAAACTGAGGAGGACAGCATGGCAAAGAAAGAAGATAAGTATACGGAAGTAGGAAAAAAAGTCGGCAGGGCTCTGGGGAAAGCGGATCGCAAGGCTCACCAGATCGCCAAGGAAGCCAGGGAAGAATTAATCACCATCTCAAAACATGTTGAACAACTGAAGAAGCAACTCGCGAAGTCAACCAAACGCTTGCAAAAATCGCTCACAGCCTAGCCGCCAGCGTTCCCTTCCGCGATTTACACGCTTTCAAGCGACTGCGAGGGGCTCTTCAGCAGCCCCTCCGAATTCTCGTCCTGGGCCTCGTTCGCGATATTGAAGTTGGCGACTATTGTTGTGCCATTGGGACCGGATTTCACGTCCAGGCTGCCGCCTTGCTCCCGGACTCTCTCTCTCATTCCCGCTAAGCCGATGCCTACTCTTGACCCATCGGTATTAAACGCGGCCAGTTTCTCAGCCGCTATCCCCACGCCAAAATCGCAAACACACAGGGTCACATCGTTGTTGGTCACTTTGTAGGTAACTTCCGCCCTCTTGCTCTGCGAGTGGCGATGAATGTTGGTCAGGGTCTCTTGTAACACGCGAAACAGGGTCAGTTCCAGCACGCGCGGCAGTCGCTGCGGCTCCTCCGGAATATCTACCGTCACCTGAATGCCGGTGCGTTTTGCATATCCCTCAATGAACCAGCGGGCGGCCGTCGCAAATCCCATCTCGTCCAGTAGTGGCGGATGCAACAAGTGCGAAATGGTCCTCGTTTCCGTCAAGGTCTCACTGACGATTGTCTGTAACTCTTGCAATCCTTTCTCACCCGGAAGTTTCCGAATCAGCTGATCCACCAATATCTTTGCTGCCGTCAAATTTTGCCCCAGACTGTCGTGGAGTTCGCGCGAAAATTTCCGGCGCTCTTCATCCTGCATTGTCATTACCAGAACGCTAAGGCGTTGTGCGTTGGACTCGGCGTTCGAACGTTCCCGCAACTCCCTTTTCAATCTCTTGTAGTAGGTAAAGAGAAGCCAAATGGATAGTGAGAATGCGAGCAACAGAATCACCAGCATGGTTAAAAACAGCTTCGAAGTTGAGGTCGCCCTCCTTTCTAATAGCTGTTCTTCCACGTCTTTCATTTCATCGGCAATGGATGCGGTCTCAAAAGATGCTTTCACCAGTTCTGTCGTGCTGGATGCCTGCTCCTGGGGCGTGAATTTACCGATCTTTTTAGCCTCAATCGAAGATTGCAACACCGCCAAGCGTGCTTCCGCTGACGCTTCCAGACGGGCGCAGGCCGCGATTTGATTCGTGTTATCGGAAATTAACGCATGAAGCTTTTCTAGCTGGGTGTGCTCTTCCGCTTGGGCGGCCTCAAATTCATCCAAGAAGGCTGCCTTTTCATTTTCGAGGTAGACCATGCGATAGCGGCCTGCTTTGGCGAGGCTCGAAGTGACCGCATCGATCGTGAGCAAAACATCGTAGGCGTGGCGAACCTGGTTTTCCACGTAATACAACCGGTACATCAACCACGATGCGCTCAGCGCACTTAGCACCAAGAGAGAAAGTGCGAGGAGAAATATCCTCCTTGGAGTCTTTGCGGAAAACATTGCTCTCTCCTGACCAAGGACAATTCGACTGGCGCTATAACAAGTACGTTATCTCGGCTTCGTTTTTGGGTAAAGCCTCGAACTCATTCCCGTTGGGTTCTCCGCGAGCTAGTGCTGGAGGGATGGCCGGGAAGCATCCTCTTCCAGGATAGACGTGAGGGCGACACTAAACAGTTTCACGTCGGCCTCAGAAAATATCAACGGCGGTCGAAGTTTGATCACGTTGTGATGCGGTCCGTCGACGCCAGCTAAAATACCCAGATCGCGCAATCGCTCGACCACATAAGAAGCCTGGTCGGGTGCCGCGGCTCGGGTCTCCTCTGAATTGACGAAATCAATACCCAGAAACAAGCCTGAACCACGAACATCGCCGATAATCGGAAAGCTCCCCTGCAATGCTTTCAGTTCGGTTATCCATTGCCCCCCAACCTTTAACGCGTTTTGCTGCAACATTTCATCATGCAGCACGGCGAGAACCGCCATTCCCGCGGCACAGGCCACGGGACTCCCGCCAAACGTAGTGAAGAATTCCATCCCGTTGTTGAACGACTCGGCGATCTCCGCCGTAGTGACCACCGCTGCCAACGGGAATGCATTCCCGATGGGTTTGCCTAAGACCACGATATCTGGCACAACGCCCTGGGTCTCAAATCCCCAGAAGTGCGTTCCCAGGCGCCCAAAACCTACCTGGACCTCATCCGCAATGCAAACCCCGCCCGCTGCGCGAACGTGTTGGTAGGCTTCCTCAAGATAGTTTGGCGGAAAGACAATCTGCCCTGCCACGCTCGGCAAAGTTTCTGCAATATATGCGGCAAGTCCTCTTCCGCTTCCTTTCAGCTTCTCGCAGATTTCGCCAACATGCGCCGCATACTTTTTCCCCAAGTCGGCTTCACCCCGCCGGTACATCCCGCGAAAATCATCCGCAATCGGCGCCACATGTACCCACGGTTTCTGCCCGCGGCCACCCGGACCAGCAAACTTATAGGGACTGATATCGATCAAGGTTGTGGTGTGACCGTGGTAAGCGTGTTCGAGCACGATAACGTCTTCCCTGCCCGTGTGTGTGCCCGCCAACCGCAGCGCTAATTCATTTGCTTCGCTTCCGGAGTTTAGGAAATAGCACACTCGCAATGGAGCTGGCAGCAAACCAATCAAACGCTCCGCATACCGATTCGCGTTGTCGTGCAAATAACGTGTATTCGTGTTGAGGACTGCGAGCTGTTCCTGAACGGAACGCACCACACGCGGATGCGAGTGGCCCACGAGTGGCACATTATTGTACACATCGAGATACGCTCTCCCCGCATCGTCATAGAGATATTGCCGCCAGCCTCTCACAATTTTTAGTGGCCGGCGATAGGAGATACTCAGATTTTGTCCCAGTAGCGTTCGCCGTAGAGCGAGGGTCTCAGCCAGTGGTGGTGGCATTTCCGGGAACCGATCACCAGGAACCCCCAGAATCAAATTGGGATCTGGGGAAAGGCCTTTCCACACGGCCCGCTCGGAGGCAAACCCAACGCCTGGAAAATCTGTTCCCAAATCCAGCAGGTCCAGAATAATTTGAAAGTGCAGGTGTGGAGTCCAACCTCCGTTTTCTCTGGCATTTCCGACCTGTGCAAATGTAGATCTCTTTTCGATCTTTTGCCCAAGGCTGAGCCTGAGAAGCGAGGCTTCCGACAAATGGCCATACAGCGTAAAAAACTCAATCCCCGCATCGGGCGCATGGCGCAGGATCACTACGGGGCCGTAATCCAGTGCAGCTCTATTATTCGCAAAGGCATGCACGGTCCCGTCAAACGGAGCAGATATGGGCGTGCCGGACTCCACAAACAGATCGATACCCAAATGAATCGTGCGCCGCTCGTCGGTCGGCTTCGAACTCTCGCCAAACGATGGTGATAGATAGAGCGGCCGCGCCTCGTCGTACCTGCCAATCGCGGCATTCGCGTTCGTCGTTGCCATCCATTGCTGCAGTTTGTTCGTTAGATTGGGTTCTGTCAGTTCCGCTGGATTTGCAGGGAGCAGTGCGCCGCCAACGCTTAGATCCAGTACCTGCACGGCAGCATCCTCGACGATCTGTGGAACTAGTTTTGCGGCGTCATCCGCGTTTCTTTTTAGCCATCCGGCAACTTTAGCCGCCTGCGGCACCGCAGAAATTCCACAAGCCGCGCGAAACGTATATTCCGCAAATCGCGGATGAATTTTCGCCAGCCGTTCCAGAGCCTCCCACGCGGGAGCCGTCGTCACGGTAACATAGGCATCCTCTGGCAGAAGTGTTTGACGGTTTGCCGAGTTGACCACACTCACGGCCAACCTCGCCGCAATTAGGAAAAAAAGTACGGTTAGCTCCTCTTCCGTCAGAGGCAAAATCTTGTTGTACCCCGCCAATACTGCCGAAACCGCCTTCAGCGGATCGTCTTGACCGAGCAACGCGTACGCCGCAGCGATGGCAACCTCAGCTACAGTGATCGTTTCGTGCATATCGCCAAAATCGATCACCCCAATCACCTGGCGCGGCTGCGGCCATGGCGCACTTACCAGCACGTTGTAGTCGTTCGCATCGCCGTAAATGACAGTTCGCCGCAAGCGGGCCAAACGGGGGAGCACTTCCTGTTCAAACGCCGTCAAAAACGTTTCCACCAGTTTTCGTCGATGCGTGTCTTGTACCGAAGACAAAAAGTCACGGGCCCACAGCGACCGGGTAATGTCCCATTTCAGATCGCGCGCGGCCGCGGGATGTGCAAAATCCAGGAGCGCCAGATCCATTTCAGCCAGCAACTTCCCTAAGCTTTCGAGCAGTTCCGCAGATCGCGGATTGGCCTCTGCCAGCACCGTGCCCGGCAAAAAATTCAATAGCCAAACCAGTCGGTCTGTCCCATCCTCTAACCTGACCTGGCTGTAGGACTCGCCCTGCAAGTTTCGTACTACGCTTGGCAGCAGAAGCTTCGGCGATTTTTCCGCAAGATGCGTGAGCGCGCGGCATTGCATATCGACGAATGATTCTTCGCGGAACGGGTGCATAATTTTCAGCACGCACTCGCGGCCATCTTCGAGTTGTAAATGAAAGTTATCGTCGAATTCGCCAGGAAGCAGCCGCGCAGTGGCATGCACACCGTAAAGTTGCCGAGCTAGTTGCGTTGCTGCCCCAACAGTCGCTGGGGGGGCCACGCGCGATTCAGGCATCATGGCCAAAATTGTATCGGGGCTTACGTAGTTCGTCCAATCTTCGATCGTTCAAAGAATCCGCGAAACTATTCCAAATTCCCGCAAAATGATAGTATCCGGTCGAGAGCAAATCCTACGCCCAAGCTCGCCCCGGTCTCAGATTTTTCTGGCAGGGGAATCCCAACACTCGGAGATCAGAGGAATCCCATGAACACCAAGAAGGTACTCGTTCCGCTTTCGATAGCGGCGCTGCTGCTCTCGGGCTGCGAAAAATCCGCGCCCCCGAATAACATGCAAAGCGCTACTCCGCAGCAAACTCCGGCACAGGCACCCGATGCGAACTCCACAGCGAATTCTCAGCCGCCGGGGCAAAACGGGCAGCCAGGCCAGGCTCCGATGCAGACTCAGAATGCTGCAGCCCCTGAGCCAACTCCTCCTCCGCCGCCACCACAGCCCGTGGTGATTCCGGCGGGAACTTCCGTGCCAATCTTCCTTGGACAAAAGGTTGATTCGCGTGTGGATGACGCAGGCCAACAATTTAACGGTACCCTGGCCACGAGTATCTCGATCGATGGACAAGTAGCCATCCCCAAAGGATCGGCCGTGAGCGGTGTTATTACTCGATCGAAAAAACAGGGCACTTTCAAAGGCGAAGCGGATCTCGCGCTGATGCTGACCAGCATCAACGCGAATGGCAAGGTCTATCCCATATCCTCGAGCACCTGGGCCCAAACGGTTAAAGGCAAAGGCAAGCGCACCGGTATTATGACAGGTGGTACTGCGGCAGCCGGCGCATTAATTGGTGGTTTGGCGGGAGGCGGCAAAGGTGCGGCCATTGGCGCTGGCGTCGGTGCAGGCGGTGGGTTGGCCGCCTCGGGCGCAACGGGCGGGGAAAACGTAACGCTCCAGCCGGAGACCCGGCTTAACTTTAAACTAACCAAGTCGCTCACGAT
>Ga0209040_10003274_pt1 | contig 12464 bp, 13 predicted proteins | sample BogFormECP12_OM3_FD_188240 | JGI IMG/M metagenome (GOLD analysis project Ga0209040, IMG submission 188240) | Bog forest soil microbial communities from Calvert Island, British Columbia, Canada - ECP12_OM3 (SPAdes) (version 2) | ecosystem: Environmental > Aquatic > Freshwater > Wetlands > Bog ... | reverse complement strand
TCGGGCTCGCCGGTCTGCTTGGATCCGGGCGGACCGAGACGTGCAAGCTGGTTTTTGGCGCCGTGCACCCGGATGCCGGCCAGGTTCGTTTCGAGGGCAGGCCGATTGCGATCCGCTCGCCGCGTCAAGCGGTGCGTCTGGATATCGGTTTCTGCCCCGAGGACCGCAAGGCCGAGGGGCTCATTCCCGAGCTCACTATTCGTGAGAACATCGTGCTCGCCTTGCAGGCCAAGCGCGGCTGGCTGGGCCGCCTGTCGCATGACGAGCAGGAACGGATCGCGCAGCAGATGATCAAGACGCTTGGCATCGCCACGCCCGACGCCGACAAGCCTGTCGGCCAACTTTCGGGAGGCAACCAGCAGAAGGTGATCCTGGCCCGCTGGCTGGCGTCCAAGTCGCGCATTCTGATCCTCGACGAGCCGACGCGCGGCATCGATGTCGGCGCCCATGCCGAAATCATCGCGCTAATCCGCCGTCTATGCGGGGAAGGTCTGGCGCTGCTCGTCGCGTCCTCGGAACTCGACGAGATCGTGGCGGTAAGCGACCGGGTCGAGGTGTTGCGCGATCGGCGCCAGGTGGGTGAGATCGTTGGCGATGGCATCACCCGCGAAAACATTATCCATACGATCGCGGGCGGCTGATATGGATCACGCGGACAGTCCCCAGGCGATCGCCCCAAGCCGATGGTCGTTCGGCGACCTGACCAGTCGCTCCTGGTTCTGGCCGGTTTTTGCCCTGGCGTTGATCTTCATGGTCGATGGCGTGGTGTCGCCGGGTTTCTTCTCGATCCGCATCGTGCAGGGGCGCCTGTTCGGCAGCCTGATCGACGTGCTCTATCGCGGCACGCCGACCGCACTGGTGGCGTTGGGCATGGCGGTGGTGATCGGCACCAAGGGCATCGATCTGTCGGTCGGCGCGGTGGTCGCCATCGTCGGCGCAGTGATGACCAATCTGATCCACCGCGACATGTCGCCGCCCCTGGTCCTCGCTTTGACGCTCGGGACGGGCATGCTCTGCGGATTATGGAACGGCTTGCTGGTCGCCATCCTCGACATCCAGCCGATCATCGCAACGCTGATTCTGATGGTCGCAGGCCGAGGGATCGCGCTGCTGATTGACGAGGGCTTGATCGTCACCTTCCGCAGCGACTTCTTTTCCGCGATCAGCACCGGCGAGTTCCTCACCGTGCCGTCGCGTATCATCGTTTGCGCTGGCACGCTATTATTTCTCTGGCTGATCCTGCGCCGCACTGCGCTCGGCCTGTTCATCGAGTCAGTCGGCGGCAATTCCGCCGCGGCCGATCTTGCCGGAATCAACGCCAGGCTGGTCAAGATTGGCGCCTACACGCTGTCCGGGCTGTGCTCGGGCATCGCGGGCGTGCTGATCTGCGCTGATATCCGCGGTTCGGACAGCAACAACGCCGGCCTGTTCATCGAGCTCGACGCGATCCTCGCCGTGGTGATCGGCGGCGGCTCGCTGGCGGGCGGCCGCTTCTATCTCGGATTGACCATCGTCGGCGTCCTCGTCATCCAAGGCTTGACCACCTCCATTCTGGTGAGCGGTCTGCCGGCCCAATTCAACATGATTGTCAAGGGCGTGGTCGTGTTGATCGTGCTGCTGCTGGGGTCGCGCCGGCTTCGCCAGAGCATCGTCGGCCTATTCCGGAGGAGAACGTCATGAGGGATAGATATCTACCGCTCCTCGCGACGATCACCGTGTTCGTGCTCGTCTACGCCGTCGGCGCCGTCAGTTTCAAATATTTTCTGTCGACGCGCGTGCTGGGCGATCTGCTGACCGACAACGCCTTCATTATTATCGCGGCAATCGGGGAGACCTTCGTTATCCTTTCCGGCGGCATCGACCTCTCGGTCGGTTCGATGATCGGCTTCGTCGGCGTCGTCATGGCGCATCTCGACACCCTGGGGTGGCATCCCCTGGCGTCGGGAGCGCTGCTGATCGCCTTCGGCGTGGCCTTCGGCGCCTTTCAGGGCCTGGTCATCGACTTTTGCGAGATCCAGCCCTTCATCATCACCCTGGCCGGCTTGTTTCTTCTGCGCGGCGCCTGCTTCATGGTCAGCCTCGAATCGGTTCCCATCAAGCACCCCTTCGTCGGCGTCTTCGCCGATTGGCACTTCAAGCTCGGCGGGGGGGGCCGTCTGTCAAGTTCCGCCATAGTGATGCTCGTGGTGCTCGCCGCCGGCGTCGTCATCGCGCACTTCACCCGCTTCGGCACCAATGTTTACGCCATTGGCGGCGACCGCCCGTCGGCGGTGTTGATGGGCGTGCCGATCCGTCGCACCACGGTCATGATCTATGCGCTGGCAGGCTTCTATAGCGCGCTCGGGGGCGTGGTCTACGCCATGTACACCGCTTCGGGCTATCCTTTGGCTGGGCTGGGCGACGAACTCATCGCGATCGCGGCGGTGGTGCTAGGAGGGACGTTGTTGACTGGCGGCGTGGGCCTGGTCTTCGGCACTTTGTTCGGCGGATTGATCCAGGGGCTGATCACCACGCTCGTCAACTTCCAGGGCACCCTGACGAGTTGGTGGGCGACTATTTTCGTCGGCGTGCTGCTGTTCATATTCATTGTCGCCCAGCGGACGATCATGACGTCGACGATATTCCTGCGGCGCCCCGTATGATCGCCCATTTCACCCGCTTCGGCGCCAACGTTTACGCCATCGGCGGCGACCGCGTCTCGGCCGCGCTGATGGGCGTGCCGATGCGCCGGACGACGGTCGCCATCTACGCGCTTGGCGGCGTCTATAGCGCGCTCGGCGGCGTCATCTACGCGCTCTGCACGTCTTCCGGCTACCCGCTGGCGGGGACGGGAAACGAGCTGAGCGCGATTGCATCCGTGGTCCTCGGCGGCACTTTGCTGACCGGAGGCGTCGGGATGGTGGCCGGCACGCTATTCGTGGGCATGATCCTCGGATTGATTGCGACGCTGATCAACTTCAACGGGTCGCTGAACGGCGCGTGGATCATGATCAGCGGTGGAATTCTCCTCTTTCTCTTCATCGTCATGCAGAGATCTCTGGTCAGTTCCTTCAAATTGCGAGACACAGCCTGAGTCGCGAAAAATCCATGGAGCGGATCGCCAAACCCTCGAGCAGCGCGGCAGCCGGGTGCCGAACGGCCTCTCCTCGCGTGATCGCCGGTGGCAGCGTGAGGCCCGGCCGCGACGATTCGGGGTTCGAACGCAACCTTCATAGCCAGCTCGCGGGCCGGCTTGGCCGGGACATCGTCGCCGGGGTCTATCCGCCCGGGTCGTTGCTGCCGAGCGCAACGGAAATGTGCGCGCGCTTTTCCGTCTCCCGCACCGCGCTGAGGGAAGCCTACAGCAGGCTCAGCGCCAAGGCGCTGATCGTTGCGCGGCCGAAGATCGGCACCCGGGTTCGCCCCAACGCCGACTGGAATCTGCTCGATCCCGAAGTGCTCGCCTGGCACCTGCAGGCGCGGCCGACCGAACATTTCGTCGACGATCTCTTCGTCTTGCGGCAGATGGTCGAGCCGGCCGCGGCGGCCTTGGCGGCGTCATCGCGGTCCCGCGCCACAGTGGAGCGGATCGCCGAAGCCTATGGCCGCATGGACCGGTTCAAGAACGGCGCCGGCGACCTCATCGGCGCGGATCTCGATTTCCACATGGGGATACTCGAAGCGACCGAGAACCCGTTCCTGGCGGCGCTCGGCGGACTGATTCAGACTGCGCTCGAATGCACGTTCCAGCTCAGCTGGCAGGGGGCGGCGCGCATTCAGGACGATCGTCTGCTGCAGCACCGCGCGATCTTCGAAGCGATCCGCGACCGCGCCCCGGAACTCGCCAGGGACCGGATGGCCGAGCTCCTGCGCGATTCGATCGGAGACGTGCGCGGGTACCTGAGGCAGCGTGGGGAAGCGGCGGACTCCCCCGCGCGGTAGCAATCACTCCGCTGCCGGCGTCCCCGGCCGGGCGCGCGTGTCGCTGATCGGGGCGTAGGTGAATTCCTGCACGCCGACGTCGACCAGCACGTCGCCCTTCACCCGCGCGTTGACCGCGCGAATGAGCGCCTTGCCCATCCTGGCGAAGTCGAACCGGTCCATATGGTCGAAGTCGATCGTGTCGTCGTTGTACACGTAGCGGAACGCCTCATCGACCAGGATCGAGTCAGGCGCCATCGCGGCGGTCCTGAGCGCGTCGAGATCGACGGTATAGCTCAAGAGCATGACCGCGTAGCCCCTGACGCTGCCGTCCTTGATGCGCGGGACGTTGATCTCGTGGGTTTTGCGCGCTTCCGTCTCTCTCCGCGGCGAGGCGGCCGCGTGTTCCTCCCTGAGGACGAGAAGCTGACGGACGCCGATCTCCGCGGTGACCGTCGCCGCCGACGCGAGGAGCCCGATGACGATGGCGCGGATCATTCTTCGTGGCGCCTCCAGGCAAGCGCCGTATAGGTTCCGTCCGACTGGCCGTCGCGGATCGCGCGCGCGATGATCTCGGCGACCGCGACGGAGGCCTTGAGCTGGACGCCGAGCGCGCGCCGGTTGGCTTCGAGCGCGGCCGCGAGATCGGCGAGCGCCTCGCGCAGCGCGGCGCTCGGGGTTGCGTCCGCGAGCGCGGGAAGGAGGCGGTTGAGCTCCATGAGCCCCTGGTTCTTGCGGGCGCTGTAGGCCTCTTAGCGCCAGCACCGTAACAAACAGTGACGCGTCGAGACATTTTCCGGGCAAACCCCCTTGCTTTCCCTTGCGTTTGCCCCTCTCCCCCCTCACATAGCGCAAGAACGGGGGACAAGCCGAGACAGGGTGTTTCTGCTACCCCGAGGAGCATCGGGGTAACACCAATATGGCGAAAGTTTTGACGCAAGCCGCGATCGACGCGATCTGGCCCGGCGACAAGCGGCGCGAGATTCCAGACGGACGAACACCCGGCCTCTATCTGATCGTGCAGCCATCAGGCGCGCGATCGTGGGCCTACCGCTATCGCGTCGACGGCCGGGCTCGAAAGGTTACGTTCGGGGACTATCCCACGATCGCCCTCGCATCCGCCCGTGACCGTGCAGCGAAGGCCAAGACCCTCATCATCGACGGCAAAGACCCCGGAGTGGAAAGGCGGGAGGCGAAGGTCGAGGCGAAGGCGAAGGCCGCCGCAGAGGCCGCGCCGCTCGATCTCATCGAGACTGTCGCTCGGACCTTCATTGAGCGCCATGCGAAGCGACAGACGCGCCAGCGCTCATGGACGGAAGCCCAGCGCATTTTCGAGCACGACATTCTGCCCGCATGGGGCAAGCGGCGGCTTTCGACCATCACGCGGGCGGACACATATGCGTTGCTCGATCCCATCGTCGACCGTGCCCCGGTCTTGGCGGGCCGGGTTCTGAGCGTGTTGAAGACGGTGGGGCGCTTTGCTCGCGACCGCGGCATCATCGAGACGAACCCTTTTTTCGAGATACGAGCGCCTGCTCTCGCGCCACCGCGTGAACGCGTGCTCGACGAACGAGAGATTCGCGTTCTCATGTTAGCCCTCGACGCCGAACCCTATCCGCTCGGGCCGTTGACCAAGGTCCTGCTCCTGACGGCCGCAAGGCGCGCTGAGGTCGGCGAGATGAAATGGGGCGAACTTGATCTTGACGCCAAAATTTGGCGGTTGCCGGCCGCGCGCTCCAAGAACCATCGGGCGCATGAACTGCCGCTGCCCGATGCGGTCATCGACATCCTGCGACAGTTGCCCCGCATCGAGAGCACGGACCTCGTCTTCACTGCGGACGGAGCTACGGCCTCGCACTCCTTCCACAGGGGGAAGCTTCGGCTACACGCCCGGATGGAGGCGACGCTCGGCGAATCCATCCCGTCGTGGTCGTACCACGATCTGCGAAGATCGGCGGCCAGCCACATGGCGTCGTTAGCGATCAGCCCGCATGTCATCGAAGCGATCTTGAACCACAAGAGCGGCGCCATCAAAGGCATCGCGCGGGTCTACAACCGTTTCGAATATCAGCCCGAACAGAGAGCGGCGCTGGCGGCATGGGCGCGTCGCGTCCACGAGATCGCAACCGGCGAGGCAGCGGAAAACGTCGTTGCGTTCGCGAAGGCGAAGGCCTGATCGATGACCGAGCGAGCGCGGTCATCCCTCGTCGAAGAGATGATCGAACTGATCCGGCCGGACACCGGCCGCGAGGCGCGTTGTCGCGAGAAGATCGGCGAAAGCATCACTCGGATCGAAAAAGCACACAAAGAAAGGCTGGTCTACCTTCCGGTGGCGGAGGTCAAGGCTCAAATGAAGCAATTACACGGCGCGTTAGTGAAGGTTAGTCGTCTGGTCTCGAAATTAAATTTTCTCGCACGAACTTTCTTATTTTACGATGGGCCGCCTCGGCCACCTTCCTTGTTTCATGAGCCGCGATCTAATGACCCGGAGCTTGACCGGGAGTTTGCCCGGGAGCTTGACCAGTTCCGTGACGTGAACGCTGCCGAGTTCGCCCGCGAGCTCGCCTTTCTGATCAAGAGAACCAGGGAGTTCGCCAATGAACTTAAGCCTCCAAAGGCCGCGCCGCGTCGAAGCGAGGCGAGGGTCTTGGCCTCGGACGCTGCTTACCGCCTGATCGCAGAGTTCACGCCATTTCAGCCCACGTTGACGAAACGCGGTCGTTTTTTTCGGCTCGCGAGCATGCTGTTCGAGGCCGCCACCAGAGAACACAAAGCCGACCTTACGAGAGATTGTCGGGAGACCGTCAGCGACTATTCGCTAGCAGCGAAAGCGCTTTCCAAGCTTTCGTTCGGGGACCCCGCCATGAAGGCGGCGGCAGAACAGCTAACGCGGCTTGCCTCGCGCAAACGGCGGCCGACTAAGCATACAGACGGCTGAAATGTTTCTCTGGTGCGTGGGTTTTTTTCAACCCGCCGACAAACGACATCAATGGGCATCACTTTCGCTGAAAGGCTGTCCAATGTCCGAAACTTCACCCCGAGCCAAACCGGCCGTCGAGGCACAGATTCCTAAGCCACGGGTCATAGGGGGCGCGTACCACTTTGTTGAAGCCGAGGCCGAAAATTATCTTCGAGCGCTCGCTGGCCTCGATCCGCTTCCGCGCGATCCGAGCGCGCCCGTGCGGCTGATTCGTCTTTCGACGTTGGCAGCGCGCCGCGACCGTTGTTCGAAGACTCTCAAGCGGGAAGTGCAGAAGACCTACGGAAGGATCGACGGCACCGTCGAACCCGCCCTAGCGGCTGCCAAGCGGCCAGCCGCGCCCGCCAAGCGCCAGCGTTCGCTCGAATCCGTCTAAAAGTGAGGGATGACGGCCTAGTTTTCTCGCCCCCGAGGCCTGACGAAATTGCGGTCGCGCCAGCCATCGCGCTGAACCTAGTTTTCCTGGCATTCCCGGAGAAAAGCGCCCCGCGGGCCTTTGGGCGGGCCCGTCTAGGGCGAAGTCGAGCAAATTGAACGCCAACAGGGGGCCGGCCACAGGCGCGATGTTTGTGCGCCCTGGATTTGCTCAGCGGAGAGAGACGAGAGGTGTGGTTGGCAGGCGTGGCCAAGCCGCCATGCCCGTTCGCGATGACCGCTGACGAATGTTTTATTTTTTTCGCCGCGGACGCCGACGTTGGCGTGTTCATCGCTCGCAGTTGGACCGTCCCGCGCCACGTCATTGACGTGCGCATTGAATTCATGCGCATCCGCAACGGGCTCGCGCCGCTGCCGCCTCTCGACGGCGGCGATCCAGACATCGCGGCGGAAAAAGAGGCCAAGGTCTCGAAAAGGCGGCGCAAGAAGCCGGGCCGCTTTTCGCTTTCGCGAGTCGCGCGCCACTACGGGATCCCTTTCATCGATGATGAAGCCAAAGGCGACTTTCGCGGTCTTGCCATGCGCCCGGGGGACGAATTCACCGACGCCGAGATGCAAGCGCTGATGAGCGTTTACTGTCGAGGCGACGTCGACGCTACCGCCGAAGCGGCCCGCCGCGTATGGGTCGAAGCGGGGCTCTCGGATCCGCGGACGCTCAATCAAGCCTTGATCCGCGGCTTCTACATGTCGGCTGCAGCATGGGTTAAGCACGTCGGGATCCCAATAGACCTGCCGCTCTATCGGCGATTTTCGATGAACGCCGCTGCGCTACGATCCGCGTTCATCGGGACGTACGCCGATCGCTTTGATGTATATGAACGCGGTAGTTTCAACTTCGTCAAATTCGAGTCCTTCCTCGCGCGCGAAGAGCTTCTAGCCGAGTGGCCACGCACCGCGAAAGGGCGACTCGCCACCAGCGGCAAGACCCTCGAGAGAATCGCCGAAGCGCACCCAATCATCGCGGAATTCCTCTCTTTTTCGGCGACTGTCGATTTGCTGGAGGGGGTCGGATCGTCGTTCAACGAAGCCGGCGAGATCGAGGAAGATGAAGACAAAGCGCAGGGATTGCTGATCGGCGCGGACTGCCGAAATCATGCGGCCTTATTTCCTTTCGGCGCCAAGACGTCAGGCAACACTCCACGCGGCCGGGCGTTCCTGTTCACTAATCCAGCTTGGATGCGCTTCCTGATCCGCCCGGAGAAAGGTCGCGCGATCGCCTACCTCGATTGGGTTGCGCAAGAGCTACGCATCGCCGCCGCTCGCTCCGGCGATCCTGCTTTGTTGGCGTTGAGCGAGCGCGCCGATCCCTACATAGAGCTCGCGATTTCCCTCGGCCTGGCGCCCCAAGGGGCGACGAAAAAGTCGCACCCGGCCGCCAGGAAAATCAGCAAAACGCTAACTCTGGCAATGCTGTACGGCGCCGGACCCGGCATGGTCGCCGCCAAAGCGAAATTGAGCCTGGCGCAAGCGGCTGATTTGCTGCGCCGTCAACGAGCGGCGTTCCCGGTGTTTTACGCCTGGTCCGACAATTTCGCCTATCGCGGTCTCTCTGCCGCGCCGCTTTGGTCGCCGCTTGGATGGCGGTTTTGGCCTCGGCACTGGCGGGACGGCGATCCGCCGGACCGCACCTGCCGGAATTTTCCTGTGCAATCAGCAGGCGCGGACATCATGAGAATCTCGACAATCCGGGCTTTCGAGGTGGGGATCGCGATCAACGCCATCGTGCACGACGCGTTCCTGATCGAAGCCAGCATCGAAGATATCGATCAAGCCGTCGAAACGAAGTGTGGAATAATGATGCGGGCTACGGAAGACATAATTGGGAGATCTATTCCGGTTGAGCGCTATATCGTCCGCTATCCTGATAGCTATTACGACGAAGACGGAGAAGCCGACTTTAATATCCTGATGCGGATGCTCGAAGAAATCGAGCATGGTCGGGAAGTTGCTTAAAAGGCGAATAGGCGGGAAAATCCGGCCTGGGTGGCGGGAAAATCCGGCCTGACTGGCGGGAAAATCCCGCCTGTGTGTGATCGTTTCTTCTTCGTTTACCCCTGTAGGGTCGTTTCAGACGGAATGATGCGGCGGCGGAGAGCGCGATGAAGGAAGAAAACGAAATCGACCGCATCGAGGGAATGTTCGCCGACCCGCCGCCGGGAGGGCCTCCGACGTCGACGCCGGGCGGGGCTGCGGTGGCGCCTCCGGCCGGGAAAAAAACCCACGTCGATTTCATCTTTCTATATGGTTTGTCCGGCTTGAACGCGTACCTCGTTAAACACCGGGCGTTGACGGCCCTCCCGCTCTTGCTCGCCATACACCGACGTCAGGACGTGACGGGCAAGGCGCGTGTAGCTATAACGCCCGCGGTGTGGAAAGACGCCGGCAGCCCTTCTAAGAACACACGGGAAACGATGTTGGCGCATCTTCGCCAAATGCCCGACCTGGTCTCGATCCATGAGGATCGAAATCCTCTGTTTCGCTACCGCGTCGAAAAAGGGTTGGCGTGGCGTCGAATAGAAAAGGCTGGTCGCGAAAAGCAAGATCTCGAGGAAGAGGGGGTCGAGGCTTAGAATCTCAACCTTCTCTTACCCGGCCCTCTCCGGAAAGCCGGCTGTGAGGAACGACAAGGATTACCTACAACTCACCGCGTTCCTGCTCTCAATCTTGGTGTGCAACGATCGGAGAATTCGCCCGGTTGGCCCGCCTCGTAGTCAACAGGAATGGGGGATCGGTCGCATCGGCGACTACTTCCGCGCGATCGGCCGGGAGACAATCGAGGAAGGCGGTGAAGCGGCGCTATGGGCGCTCCTGCGCCAATCCGTCGCGCTCTTGCCTTCTCAGCGAGAGGAAGCGTTGCTCCGGCTCATCCGGCTTTGGGCGCCGCTTGGCGGATGGCTCGACGACCAGGGCATTCCCTCTCCGGTCAAGCCCGTCAAATGTCGGCTGCCGGCCTCTTAGGGAAGCCCCGGAACTTTACGCGCGTCGGCGACGTGCTTGAGGATCAAAAGGCGCAGGACAATGGCTAACGCGCCGGGTCAGAAAGAATCTCAGGTCGCGATTCTTTGTGAAGGTAACCGCCTGTGACTTTTTGCAGCCCGCCCACCGCTCGGTCAGCGGGACGACCGCGTCTTGCTAATTGGGTCGCAGGCCGCGACCCAATGCGGCGTTAGCCCGCCGGGAAACTAACCGCCTTGATATTTACCCGTCCGGTCGCCGCCTCGCCTGCGCAACTCCTGACGAGACCATGCCGAGCGCTCGCGCCCGCTCCAGAGCCAGAAACTGTTCCTGATCGGTCAGCGGGCGGCGAAGATCGCGCTCCATCATTTGCGGGCCGCGCGCTCGTCGTCGTTCAAGAGCTTGCGCTCGGCTTCGCGCCTCGTCCGTATGATCCGGCGAGCCTCGTGTGCGATGGCCCTTTTCTCCGCGTCAAACCTCTTTGTGTCCGCGCGCCGGTTCCGAGACAGCGATTCCAGCTCTGCTTCAGTCAGACTGGCCAGCAATTCGAAGCGCCTCAGGCCGCGCTCCGTGAAGCCCGCCGCCTTGAGCGCGGCGCGAACGTCAAACGGTTGCCGAGGCCACCGGGAATGCTCTTGCCGCGCGCGAGCCGCGCAAGGCGATCCTTGGCGGCCTGAGCCCGCTCTCCCGCTTCCTGCGCCATGAGCGCTTGCTCGGCGGTCTTCGACCCGGCCCGCGCGATAAGCGCCATGTGCTCCTCAACGCTCGCGGCGCATCGCCTCCCAAAACCCCGCATCGCAAAGGTGCGAGCGAGCTTTTCGAACGCCCGCTTCCGCGCTGTCCTGGAATTGCGTCGGACCCGACGTTTTGAGAGGGTGTTCCGGGGGTTCGAGGGGCAAAAATGCTCGACAAACCGCGGCGGCTGCACGAGAAAGTATCTGCGCAATCTGCGCCCGCGGTAAGCCAGGCGCAAGGCCGAGGCTGTGGCCGCTCTGACGGCGATTGGGATCGCGATGCCGATCGAGTTTCCAGACGATTTCGAGAAAAACAGGGGCGAATGATGGGTGGCCTCGGATCGGGGCGGCCGACCGGATCGGGACGCGACACGGTGGAAGCTTGCCGTTCAATCGACGTCAACGAGTTGCGTCGTTCGGGCTGCCTGCGCGCCGCGGCTGGAGCGGAATCTGGCAATGGACACATGAAGGCGAGAGGGTCGCCTGGATCAATCTTCGCGCTGAGCATGACAGGCTGCATCTTACTTATCGCGTGCAGTTCGGCGGGGGCGAGTGGCAGGACGTTGTCGAGAACGTTCGCATCGTGCGCCTGCCCTGCCGCTTCGGTGGGGCGCGGCCGTATTTCATTTGTCCCGGCGTGGACAATGGGATCGCGTGTGGGCGGCGTGTCGCCATGCTTTATGGACCTGGACGCTATTTTCTTTGCCGGCACTGCTACGGCCTCGCGCATGAGTGCCAGAGCGAGGGTGCATGGCACCGGAGTCTACGGCGCGCCAACAAGATCAGGCAGCGGCTCGGCGGCGATCCGGGCATGGCCGCGCCATTCCCGTCGAAGCCGAAGGGCATGTGGCGGCGAACCTATCAGCGGCTCCGCAAGCATGCTTTTGACGCTGAGATGCGTAGCGATGAAGCTCTCTCGCTTCGGGCCGAGCGGCGGCTGGCGCGAATCGACAAGCCGAAACGCAACAGCCCCACCCGCAAGAGGAGTTTCTGGCGATGACCGTGACCAAGCCCGCCCAGCCCGCCGAGACCAGTGGCACCGAGATCACCGCTTCAATGCGCTGCGCCACGGCCTGCTGTCGCGCTACACCGTGTTGCCCTGGGAGGACGCTGTCGAGTATCACGCCCTAGTCGCCGCGCTCGTCGCTGAGCATGCGCCGCAGGGCCCGACCGAGGAGCATCTGGTGGAAGAGCTGGCCGGCATCCTTTGGCGCAAGCGCCGCTTGCGCTTGGCCGAGGCCGCCGCCCATCGGCACGGGCTTGAAGAAGCGCTTTCGCAATCGGGGCGCACTGCGAGGATGGCGGTCGTGCATCTCGACGCTTCCGACGGATCTGAGGACGTCGCCGAAGCCATCCGCGCCACGGGGGACTGTCAGGAATCTTGTGTGCGGGGCCATACTGACGCCGATGGAGGGCGCATATGGCAATCAAGAAGGACACCCTGGACGGTTTGCTGGCGG
>Ga0209040_10003273_pt1 | contig 12465 bp, 9 predicted proteins | sample BogFormECP12_OM3_FD_188240 | JGI IMG/M metagenome (GOLD analysis project Ga0209040, IMG submission 188240) | Bog forest soil microbial communities from Calvert Island, British Columbia, Canada - ECP12_OM3 (SPAdes) (version 2) | ecosystem: Environmental > Aquatic > Freshwater > Wetlands > Bog ... | reverse complement strand
ATTCGCGGAACGTACCGCGGGTACGATATTATCAGCGCTCCGCCGCCGTCGTCGGGCGGGGTCTCCCTCATCGAGAGCCTCAATATCCTGGAAGGTTACGATCTCGCCAAGCAGGGTGACGGCTCGGCCCAGAACATCCACTTAACGGCAGAGGCTTACCAGCGCGCGTTTTTCGACCGCGCGGAGTTCCTCGGTGATCCCGATTTCTCGAAGATTCCGGTTGCACAACTGATCGACAAACGATACGCCAACGCCTGGCGCGACACCATCAACCTTCGTCGCGCCACACCCAGCAGCGAACTGAGGCGTCCGGCGATCTTCTCGCAGTTGGATAGCTATGCCCGCTCGCATCCGCAGCCACAATCCATGCCTGAACCCGACCACACGACGCACTACTCTGTAGTCGATCCCGATGGCAACGCCGTATCGGTGACAACCACGCTGAACGACGACTTCGGCTCACGCGTCACCGCCGAGGGCTTGGGTTTTCTGCTCAACAATGAGATGGACGACTTTGCCCCCAAGCAGGGTGTGCCCAATCTCTATGGACTGATCCAGGGACCGGCAAATGCGATCGGCCCGGGCAAACGCCCGCTCTCCAGCATGACGCCGACCATCGTGCTCAAGAACGGCAAGCTCCTTCTAGTGCTAGGCGCAGAAGGTGGTCCAACGATCATTACAACGGTTGCGAATGTCTTGATGGGCGTTGTCGATTATGGATTGAATATTCAACAGGGGGTGAATGCGCCCCGATTTCATGACCAATGGCTGCCCGACGAGATCAAGATGGAGAGGGTCGGATTTTCACCCGATACTATTCACATCCTCGAGCATATGGGGCACAAGATCGCGGCTGACGCGGAACTGGTGACGACGCCGAGACTGCAGAGCACGTCGCGAGCTAATTACTGGGGCGATGCCGAGTGCATCGCCGTGGACGACCGAACGGGCGAGCGACTGGGCGCCAGCGACGGACGCAACAACGGGAAGGCGGCCGGCTTCTAATGCTTCGCGCGATATCAACTCTTGTATACGCGAGAAGGGAGCGGCTTCATCCCGGGCTGCTGGACCAGTTCGTTGCCGGCGGAGCGGAGGCCATCGAGATCTTCGCCGCGCGTGGGCACTTCAACTACACTGACCGGCAGCACATTCGCGAGATCGGCAACTGGTTCCGGGGTACCGGAATACGCTTCCACTCCATGCACTCGCCCATGCATCCCGACGAAGAATGGGGACGCAGCGGCACGCCGCCCATCAATATCGCGTCGGTTGAGAAGCTGCATCGCGTCACGGCGACGGATGAAATCAAGCGCGCGATTGAAGTGGCCGAGCAACTGCCGTTCCAGTTTCTGGTGCAGCATGTCGGTATTGGGCACGAAGACGCCGACGAGCACAAGACGGAAGCGGCGATAAGCTCGCTCGAGCATCTACATGCTTTCGCGAAACCCCTCAGCGTGCAACTGCTGTTGGAGAATATGGCCAACGAGCTCTCCACTCCGGAGAAGCTGCTGGAACTGCTGCACGCCGGGCGCTTCGATGACATCGGCATCTGCTTCGACGTTGGTCACGCGCACCTGATGTCGAGTGTGGCGCAAGCGTTCGAAGTGCTGAAGGACCGAATTCGCTCGACGCACGTGCACGACAACTACAAGGACCGCGACTCTCACCTCTGGCCCGGCGATGGCAACATCGACTGGAAGGAGGCGATGGAGCTATTGCGGAGCGCGCCGCACGCGCCTCCGTTGCTGCTGGAGATCGAAGGCGTGGAAGGTGAGAAGGTGTCGGAGAAGATGGCGGCGGCGTTCGGTAAACTGGAAGCGAAGTCTTAGATTCCCTTCATTCGAAATTAGGTACCCATGGAAACAGGGACAAAGACGGAAGCACCCCTAACCACCATCCGAGAGGTCGGTCAGCACGAGGGCGAAACCGTCACCCTTCGCGGATGGCTCTATAACCTGCGTGAAAGCGGCAAACTGCTGTTCCCAATCTTTCGCGACGGCAGTGGAATCATCCAGGGCGTGGTGGCGAAGAACGCTGTCTCGCCCGAGTTGTTCGATTCGATCAAAGGCCTGACGCAGGAGTCGAGCGTCGTCGTCACCGGCAAGGTGCGCGCCGACAAACGTGCGCCCGGCGGATACGAACTCGACGTGAGCGACGCGCAGGTCTTGCAGCGAGTCAACCCGGAAGACCCTTATCCCATCTCGCCGAAAGAACATGGGGTCGATTTCCTGATGGAGCACCGCCATCTCTGGCTGCGCTCGCCGCGGCAGGCCGCCATCCTGCGGGTCCGCGCCGAAATCATCAAAGCGGCTCGCGATTATTTCGACGAGCAGGGCTTCACGCTTACCGATCCGCCGATCCTCACACCGGCGGCGTGCGAAGGCACAACCACGCTGTTTCCGGTGGACTACTTTGATGAGCAGGCATACCTGACGCAGTCGGGGCAGCTTTACATCGAGGCCACCGCAATGGCGCTAGGCAAGGTGTACAGCTTCGGGCCGACTTTCCGCGCGGAGAAATCGAAGACACGCCGCCACCTTACCGAGTTCTGGATGGTCGAGCCGGAAGTCGCCTACGCCACGCTCGATGACCTGATGAAGCTCGCCGAAGAGTTCATTACCTTTATCGTCAAGCGGTGCCTGGAGCGCCGTCGTCCGGAACTGGAGACCATAGGCCGCGACACCAGCAAGCTGGAAAAGATTGATACGCCTTTCCCCCGCATCACCTATGACGACGCTGTGAAGATGTTGCAGGAGGCCCACGCTAAAGGTCTGGTCGAAAATAAGTTTGAGTACGGCGGGGACTTCGGCTCGCCGGATGAGACGTATATTTCGTCGCAGTTCGAGCGGCCCGTGATGGTGCATCGTTATCCATCAGCGGTGAAGGCCTTCTACATGGAGCCCGATCCGCAACGGCCGGAGCTGGCGCTTTGCGTGGACGTGCTCGCGCCCGAAGGTTACGGCGAAATCATAGGCGGCTCACAGCGCACCGCTTCGTATGAGCTTCTGGTTAAGCGCATTCGCGAGCACGAACTGCCGGAAGAGGCGTTCAAGTGGTATCTCGATCTGCGCAAGTACGGCAGCGTGCCGCACTCGGGATTCGGCATGGGCATTGAGCGCGTGGTGGCTTGGATCTGCGGCCTGGAGCACGTTCGCGAAACTATTCCGTTTGCACGTACGCTGCACCGGCTGTATCCGTAGTGCCTCTGTGCCACAACGGGGTACCACAATGTAAGAGCCAGGAAAACCTATGGCAACGAGCCCGATCACAAAACCGCTAGAGCACATCGAAACCAAGCATATCCGCATCATTGGCGTGCCGCTGGATCTCGGGCAGTCGCGCCGTGGCGTCGACATGGGTCCCTCGGCGATGCGTGTCGCCGGACTCGAAGCCAAGCTTGAGGCGCTCGGCTACCAGGTGGACGATGGAGGGAACGTTCCTGTCGCCCTTGCTGAAACTAAGTCGGAAGGCGATCCGCACGCAAAATACCTGAAGGAGATCACCGAGACCTGCTCCAAAGAGGCCGATCTGGTGCTGAAGACCCTGGAGGCAGGTAGGATCCCGGTCGTTCTAGGTGGCGATCACTCCATCGCAATGGGAACGGTTTCTGCGGTGGCGGAGTTCTATCGCAGGAAGCACCAGCGCATCGGCCTGCTGTGGATCGACGCGCACACGGACATCAACACGCCAGATAGCTCGCCGAGCGGCAATGTGCATGGCATGCCGCTGGGCGCGATCATGGGATTGTTTCCATCACCGCTCACCGAACTGTACGGATTCAGTCCCAAGGTGCAGCCCGATAACTGTGTGCTGCTCGGCATTCGCGACGTGGACAACCATGAGCGCGAGAACATCCGCAAGTCGGGTGTGCATGTCTTCACCATGCGCGACATTGATGAGCGCGGCATGCGAGCCGTCATGGAAGAAGCTCTGCGCCTCGCCGGACGAGGCACCGTCGGGTACCATGTCTCGCTTGATCTGGACTGGATCGACCCCGAGGATGCTCCGGGCGTCGGCACGCCAGTCTGGGGTGGAGCAACCTACCGCGAGGGGCACCTGGCGATGGAGATCATCGCTGATCACGGACGCATGTTGAGCTTCGAGATGGTGGAAGTGAATCCGGTCCTCGACGAACGCAACCAGACAGCGGAGCTGGCGGTGGAGCTGGCGCTGTCAGCGTTTGGGAAGAAGATACTGTAGCTGAGAACCCGCTACTGAGCGCCTTTGTGGTAATCGAACTATCCCGTGATCGCTTGAATTGCCAAAGCCTGTTGCACTGCATTCGCCAGATCGGCGACGCTGAACGGCTTTTGCAGGAACGCGCTGCCTTTCAGCAAGATGTCGCGCCGGGCGGCGCTATCCTCCGTGTAGCCTGACATAAAAAGCATCTTCACTTCCGGATGGCGCTGGGCAAGCTCTCCCGCCAGTTCATGTCCGCCCATGCCCGGCATGACCAGGTCGGTCAGCACAAGATCGATCTTGGCGCGGTGCTCTTCGCAGATTTTCAAAGCCACTTCCCCGCTCTCGGCCGCCAACACCTCGTAGCCTAGTTGCTGTAAACATTCGTGAACATTGCTCCGAATCATGGCTTCATCTTCAACCACGAGCACCGTCTGTCCAGCTGGCCGGGAGGTTATCTCGCTGCGCAAGGCCGGACTTTCGACGGCTGCCGCCGTGGCAGGGAAGTAGAGTTTGAACGTCGTTCCATGCCCGGGTTCGCTGTACACCCAAATGTACCCTCCGCTTTGCTTCACAATGCCGTACACGATCGAAAGTCCCAGGCCCGTGCCTTTGCCGAGTTCCTTGGTGGTAAAGAAAGGATCGAAAATGCGGGGCAGAATCGACTTGTCGATACCTGTTCCGGTGTCGCTGACCGCCAACATTACGTAGCGTCCGGGCTGCACGGGAGGATGCTCCTTGGAGTACGCGTCATCCAGGTCGACATTTGCAGTCTCTATATGCAACGTGCCGCCTTCGGGCATGGCGTCACGCGCGTTGACCGCCAGGTTCAGCATTACCTGAGCCACTTGATCGGGATCAAGCCGTGAGTTCTCAACCGAATCGGAGAGCTTCGTGACTAGGTGAACGTCTTCTCCGATGACCCGGCGCAGCATGAGCGAAGTCTCGTTGACCACGAAATTCAAGTTAATGATGCGCGCCTGCATGATCTGCTGGCGCCCGAATGCCAGCATTTGCCGTGTAAGGGCAGCCGCCCGGTCGGCCGCGTGGGAGACTTGCAGCAGCGGTTTGCTGAGCGGGCTGTCTGGCGTGATCTGGCGGAGCATCAGTTCCGTGGACAGTTTGATGACTACGAGAATATTGTTGAAGTCGTGGGCCATTCCACCGGCAAGCCTGCCGACCGCTTCCAGCTTTTGCACCTGCCGCACCTGCTGTTGCAGCGTGCTTTGCTGGGTCATGTCCTCGACGTACTCCTCGAAGTGTCTGGCCCCGTTCTTCTTGTCCCGGGCAAGGGAGCCTGAAATGCGGACTGGAATGGTGCTTCCATCGCGCCGCCGGAAGTTAGTCTCGAACCCCTTTACCTGGAAGCTCCGCCGGAGGATCTCAAGCATTCGGCCGCGGTCTTTGGGATTAGTCCAAACCTGTGTCGGGATATCGAGTTGCAGCGCTTCTTCCAGGCTGTAACCGCCAAGCATTTCCCGTAGAGTCGAATTCAAGGTTTCGAAGCAATCTCCCTCGAGGGAAGTACGGCAGATGCCGAGGGGAGCATTGTCCACCAGCGACTGCAGATAGGCTTGCGATTGCTGCAGGGCCTCTTCCACCAGAGTGCGATGGGTCACGTCGTGGGCGAGTACCAGCTCCTGCTGACGGCCATTCTCCTCAAACCCGAAAGCCTTGACCTCGGCGAACAGAAAGCTGCCATCCTTGCGTCGATGGCGCCAGACTCTTGGGCTGTTAAGTCCATTCTTCCGCCGGCTCGTTGCGTCCATCAACGCAGAAGCCTCTTCCGGAGGGCGGATGTCCAGCAACGTCATCGCCAGGAACTCCTCCCGCGAGAACCCATATGTCTGCACCGCGGCGTCGTTGACTTCCAGAAATCGCAACGTTTCGCTGTCATAAATCCACATCGGGTAAGGATTGGCGGAGAACATCAGTTGGCAGCGCTTTTCCGCTTCGCTTGAACGCTCGGCTTTAAGCGTCAACTGTTGACACAGGCGTGCTTGCTCGCGGCTGTGGAGGAAGCAATGCCCGAGCATGACAAGGCTTGCCCCGAGCATGAGCAAGAACGCGACAATGACGAACAGTAGCATCTGGCCAGACCCGCAAGAACGGTGGTGCTTCTGCGCGTTTCTTGGGAACATTCATCCCTAGGCCGATTCGGAATCCGTCATGATGCGGTGGCGCGCGATACGGATCCCCGTTCCGCCTTTTCTAACTTCTTACACCTACTGCTGGACTCTGTTGAGGGTCACCCTTTCCAATACTCGGGCCAAACAAGATCAATCACTTATATCTTCAGCACCACGCGTTCACTGGGCGACAGCCGCGTACGGGGAAGACCGGCGCGGGATAATTCTGTGTCTATTTGTAGCAGTTGCACAACGAGTATTGCAGTGACCCTCGTCACAAAGCTGACATAAAAATGCGAATTTCCCGAATTCAGCCATTAGCGGCTGATTACTGGTTTCCGCAGCATAAAGCCCAGCGGGCATATCTGGCACTTGGGCTCACTCTTGTGGCAGTAGTGTTTTCCCACTTGTACAAACAGCCCGTGCATCTCGTTGTAAATCTGCGTTAGTGGACTGCGCTCCGCTGTGCTCATCGTGGAAGGGGAATGAACTTTCGGCCGACGTTTTCCAGTCGAACTATCGAAGAGCGGGAGAAATGGCTTTTCGCGCTGCAACGCGCGTTCCACGAGGCTGCGGATTTCGTCATACTTTGCTCCCGTGCCCACCGCTTCGTGACGCTCCAGAATCCTGAGGGTATAGGCATCCACCACGAAGACCGCGTGATTGCCTGCGTAAAGCAGGATGGAGTCGGCCGTCTCAGGCCCGATACCGTTGAGTGCCAGCAGCTCAGCCCGCAAGCACTCGGTCGGAGCGGCAAACATCCGCTCGAGAGAGCCGGCATGGCGAGTATCCAGAAACGCGACGAAGTTTCTTAGCCGCTGCGCCTTCTGACGAAAATATCCGGAAGAGCGAATGAGTTCCTCTAATTTTGGCTGTGGAACTTCGCGGATGCCCTCGACGCTGAGCCTTCCCGCAGAGTGCAAACTGGCGATGGCATGTTCAACGTTTGTCCACGATGTGTTCTGGGTAAGGATAGCGCCAATGATGACTTCGAACGGAGTTTCCGCCGGCCACCAATGCTGCGGTCCCCAGGCGCAAGATAGCTTGCGATACATCGCGCGCAGGATGGCTTCTGGCTTCTTTAGTGTTGAGGGTGTCACTGCGGCGATTGCTTTGCCTTGCTCCTTGACCACACATTCTCGCGAATTCATCTCGGTGGAGGACCTAATTATATTGCCGGCGTGGCAAAGAATGTGTGAGGTCGGTATGGGCTCCGCTGCCGATATACTGGTTGCAATCATGCGCTACATCCTGCGCTTCTTGTGGAATGCGACCCGCGGGCATCGCCTCGCGCCATGGCGTAGCCCATATCTGCGCTGGAGGATCGAAACCTACACCGGCATCAAGATGCAGAGCATCGGGTTTCTGGAGTTCTGTGGTTTTACATGGCGCGAACGCATGGACTTGTTCCGCTTCCTGAAGTGGACGGGTGAGATGGAGCGCTACGCACGCGTGAAGCCGAAGAACCCGTGAGTAACTCAGGGCCCGCTGGTGTTTGTCAACGAGTCGAGGGACCTGCAGTTAACTTCCTGCTCACTCGCCGACCACAATCCCTACCGGCGTCCCCACTTTCGCCCCCAGCTTCTCCGCCGCCGAGGACTGTCTGGCAGCTACCTCCACATATCCCGAGCTGCCCACAATCGCGAACAACTCGCCCTGGCTACCTTCCGCATACGAGCGACACACGCGTGTGATTGTTTGCCCTGCGATCAGCAGACGAAATGCCGGTGGCGCCGCAGCGCACAGCGCCGGCGCCGCCTGATCGTTGATATTGGTGATCAGGTTCCCGAACTTGTCCACCTTCAATACGACGCCGCGCAAGGTGTTGTCGCCGATGCGCTCAACAGCCGGCAGCGGCAGGCGGACGTAGTCGGAAATCTGCGGACCGAACTCGGCGGGCGCGACGCCCTTGCTCAGCCATCCGGCGACCGGTGCGAAGACATCGCGACCGTGAAAGGTCTGGCTCACCGGCTGGAGAAAATAGCGCTCCGCGGTAACCTGGCGAACGCTGAACTTTGGCTCACGTGCCTCTACAAGCGAGAGCACGCCGTTGTCGGGCGCCACGAAGACGTAGCCTTCGGTTTCGACGACAATTGGGCGGCGCGCGCTGCCCACACCGGGATCAATCACCACCACGTGCACCGTTCGCGGCGGGAAGAAACGATACGCCTGTGCGATCGTCCACGCGCCATCGAGCACGTCGTAGGAAGGCACCGCGTGACAGATGTCAACAATGGTGGTTTCAGGGTGGATGTTCAGCGCCACGCCATGCATGATGCCCACGAAGGGATCGCTGAGACCAAAATCGGTGGTGAACGTGACAATGCGAGTCTCGGACATGCACTGGCAAAGTATTCGTAGCGGAGGCGGGAGTCAAGCGCAGCGCGACCAGTGCCCGCCCGAGCGCGACGCAGCACGGTCCTCTTCTGATCCGCGAAAATTAGAAGTTCCTACTTTTTCTGGTCTCTGAATTGCACCTTCCAGGGCTGCGATAGCACCGCTGAGTCACCACAGGGCGCCGCTTCGCCGGCTTCACCGGTCAAGCCGCTGACGCCGTACCATGGAGGTCAACATGTCCGTAGCCGGAATCGCAGGTACAGCCATTTCCCAACTCTTCAATGTTCAACGTAACTTCCAGCAAGTGCAGAGTGAATTCAAACAATTGGGCCAGGACCTCCACGCGGGAAACCTGACCCAGGCACAGACCGACTTTGTTACCCTGTCACAATCCTTGGCAAGTGCGCCGCAGACGAGCACCAGCTCTGTCTCGCAGACCCTCGCTACGCTCGGGCAAGCTCTGCAAATGGGCAACCTCAATGCTGCCCAGCAGGCCTTCGCGAATCTTCCACCAAACATGGTTGGGCCTTCTGCGGTCAGCCATCATTCCCATGCGCATCGGGCATCCAGATTAGAACAGCAGAGCAATTCACTTTCGCAAGCCGTTACCCAATTGGGCCAGGCTCTAAAGTCGGGAAACCTCTCTGCCGCCCAGCAGGCTTTTTCCGCAATGCAACAGACCTGGCAGCAGTTCGGGCCGAATCGTGGCTTAGCTTCGAGCAGGACGGGCAGCACGCCGCCAGAGCCTGTAAGTGGTAGCCTGAGTGTCTCGGCTTGACTCGAGGGAAACTGCGAGGCCGGAGAGCACAGTCATAGGTCCCAAAGCAGCAAGCTATCCACGCCGGCGAAGCTAATATTGGTCGGGGCGAGAGGATTTGAACCTCCGACCCCCTGCGCCCAAGGCAGGTGCGCTACCAGGCTGCGCTACGCCCCGACTCTAGTGGCTCTACCGATTCTAAACTACTTTCGGGGACGGTCCGAGAAATTTCAATGTTGCTCTAACAACCCGCCGCTTTCCTGCACCACTTCGGCGACGCCGACTGAGGTCTGGGCGGGAGAGCCGGTCAACGTCAACACCACAGGAACCAGCTTTAATGCCAAGCACCCGACCAACTATGGCTGGACTGCCGCGCCTGTCATGAATTTCCCAGGCTAACCGCGGCTGTAGTAGTGTTTCCTGTGGAGTCGTTGGCAGTCTCTTATCTTCATGGGAGGCACGCGGTTCTACCTCTGGTACTATGCTCCGCAAGGGTTTCAGGTTCGCAGCGGGGCGACATTTCCTTTGCGAGGCAAAAATGCGCATTCGAACTATCTTCGTTCTCCCGCTGATGCTTGCGGCCGTTCTCTCCGTCGCCCAGACAGCGCCTTCGACGGTTGCTTCTTCCGAGTTTCCCAAGCAAATCCCCAGCTTCGATCTGACGGCCATGGACAAGACCGTCGATCCCTGCGTGGATTTCTATCAATACTCCTGCGGAAATTGGATGAAGAGCAACCCCATTCCGCCCGACCAGTCGCGGTGGGGCCGTTTCAATGAATTAGGCGACAACAATCTGTACATCCTGCGCGACATCCTAGAAAAGGCCTCGGCTCCAGGACAGCACAGTGCAATCGAGCAGAAAGTCGGTGACTATTACTCCTCCTGCATGGACGAAGCCACCATCGAGAAAAAGGGCACCGCGCCACTACAACCCGAGATGGGCCGGATCGCCGCCATCAAGTCCAAGCACGAACTCATCCCTCAGGTTGCGAACATGCATCGCAATGGCATACAGGTGTTGTTTAGCTTTTATTCGATGCCGGACATGCACGACTCGAGCCTGACCATCGCGAACTTGGACCAAGGCGGAATCACCCTGCCCGACCGTGATTACTACATCAAGGACGATGCGAAGTCGGCGGAAACGCGCCAGAAGTATCAGGAGCATGTGCAGAAGATGTTTGAGCTTGCCGGCGACAAGACCGACGCGGCCGCCGCCGAAGCGAAAACTGTGCTGGCCGTCGAAACCGGGCTGGCAAGGGCTTCCATGGATCGCACCGAGCGCCGCGATCCCAGGAAGCGCGATCACATGATGCAGGCGAGGGAAATTGCCGCGGCCGCGCCCAATTTCGAGCTGATTCAATATTTCGCCGAAAACGGCTCGCCGAAGTTCACCAGCCTCAACGTGGGCAATCCCGATTTCTTCAAGGCCGTCAACGAGCAGCTCGACACAATACCGCTCGATGACTGGAAGACCTATCTGCGCTGGCGCACGCTGGACAGTTACGCCCCGGCGCTGCCCAAGGCGTTCGTGGACGAAGATTTCGAATTCAGCCGCAAATACATGGCTGGACAGAAAGAGATTGAGCCGCGCTGGAAGCGCTGCGTGCGCTCCACCGACCGCCAACTCGGCATGGCGTTGGGCGAGCTCTACGTTGATAAGGTGTTCGGCCCGGACAACAAGGCGCGCACGGTCAAGATGGTGCAAGCCATCGAGCAGGCGATGCACACCGACATTGGGCAACTGACCTGGATGTCAGACACCACCAAGCAGCAGGCGTACACGAAGCTGCAAGCCATCGTCAATAACATCGGGTATCCCGATAAATGGCGCGATTACGGCACCGTGGTAGTTACGCGTGACGACTACGCCGGCAACGCTACGCGTGCCGCGGCCTTCGAAGCGAAACGTCAGTACGACAAGATCGAGAAGCCAACCGATCGGAAAGACTGGGGCATGACTCCTCCGACTGTCAATGCCTACTACCGCGCAGCGATGAATGACATCAACTTCCCCGCTGGCATCCTGCAGCCGCCGTTCTACGGCAAGACCATGGACGATGCCGTGAATTTCGGCGCCATCGGAGTAGTGATCGGACACGAACTCACGCATGGCTTCGATGACCAGGGACGCAAGTATGACGCCGAAGGAAATCTGAAGGACTGGTGGACCCCGGAGGACGGCAAAGCCTTCGAAGAACGGGCAAACTGCACGGCCGAAGAGTATTCCAGCTTCGTCGCTGTGAAGGACGACAAAGGCGAAGTGCACCTCAATGGCAAACTGACGCTCGGCGAGAACACAGCGGATAACGGCGGCCTTAAGCTGGCATACATGGCTTTGATGAACATCATCGGCAATACGCCGGTAAAGCCAATCGATGGCTACACGCCACAGCAGCGGTTCTTTATTGCTTACGGCCAGATCTGGTGCCAGAACGTTACCGACCAGCAGGCGCGGGTGCTGGCGATTACCGATCCGCATTCGCCAGGACGCTGGCGCGTGAACGGGGCAGTGCAGAACTCGGCTGCCTTCCAGGAAGCTTTCGGCTGCAAGGCGGGCCAGCCGATGGTACGCGAACCGGCTTGTCGAGTCTGGTGACTTTCGTAGTTTAGAGATGTCGACGGGCGCTGGCCGGTGCCTGCCGAACCTTCTTGCGCAGTTATGCGTATTGCACATCAACGGTCGAGTCAGCTCGGTCGCGTTTCTTCTTTTTTACAGCGAGGTCATTGCATGCGACGTCCCATTCTTATCGCTTGTGCTCTGCTGCTGGTTGGAATTTCGGTGCAGGCGCAAAACCCGAACCCCTCTCCTGCTTCTTCCGGGGAGCTGAAGACCGTCCCCAGCTTCGACATCAACGCAATGGACAAGTCCGTCGATCCCTGCGTGGATTTCTATCAGTACGCCTGCGGCGACTGGCTGAAGAACAATCCGATCCCTGCTGACCAGGCGGAATGGGGACGGTTCGACGAACTGCATGAGCGCAACCAGATGATCTTGCGCAATATTCTGGAGAAGGCTTCCGCCGACAATCCCAACCGCAGCTCCAACGATCAGAAGATCGG
>Ga0209040_10003271_pt1 | contig 12471 bp, 14 predicted proteins | sample BogFormECP12_OM3_FD_188240 | JGI IMG/M metagenome (GOLD analysis project Ga0209040, IMG submission 188240) | Bog forest soil microbial communities from Calvert Island, British Columbia, Canada - ECP12_OM3 (SPAdes) (version 2) | ecosystem: Environmental > Aquatic > Freshwater > Wetlands > Bog ... | reverse complement strand
CCGTCGGCGTAGCCCGGCGTCGCATCGAAGAAGATGCGGCCATTGACGAGCTTCGTGCCGTCATCGGCAACATCGTAGACATGCGTCGTCTTCGTGCCGCCGGGCGTGTCGACGACGTACAGCCGCTTTTCGTCTGGCGAGAAGCAGAGGCCGTTGGGCCGCTCCATATCGCCGACCGCGACGGTGGTCTGTCCTGTCCTGCCGTCGATGCGGTAGACCCGGTAAGGCAGCTCCGCCGTGGCCTTGTGGCCGAGATAGTTGCCGCGGATCCCGGCGCCGTTGTCGCTGAACCAGATCGAGCCGTCGGACTTGGCGACGACGTCGTTGGGGCCGGTCAATTTCTTTCCATCGAAGCTCTCGGCCAGCGCCGTGATCGTGCCGTCGTATTCAGTCCGCGTCAGTCGCTGGCTGTCCATCTCGCAGGTGATCAGCCGCCCCTGCCGGTCGCGGGTATTGCCGTTGGCGTAATGCGACGGCTTGCGAAACAGGCTGACTGCGCCCGTTTCTTCCTCCCATTTCAGCATGCGGTCGTTGGGGATGTCGCTCCACAGAAGGCACCTCAGATCGCCGAACCAGACCGGCCCTTCGGTGAACCGGCAGCCGCCGGCGATCGCTTCGATTGCGGCATTGCCCAGCACCAGCGGGCCAAAGCGCGGGTCGAGGATTTTGATGTTGGGATCGGGGTAGCGGACAATTGTTGCATCCGGCATCGGTGTCTCCTACCCGACACTCACGAGTTGGGGCCGCGCTCCATCGACACCGGCTGCCAGCGCTTGAGGTTCGTCTTTGCCAGCACGGTCGGGTTGACGCACGACATCGGCCATTTGCCGCTCAACACCAGCGACAATTCGAGACCGACCCGCCGCCGCCGTGCCGGGTCGAACCGGGCGGAGGCCGAAGCGACATGCGCGGTTAGGATGACATTGTCCATCTTGAGGAGCGGGTTGTTGTTGCCGGGCGGCTCCTGCTCGAGCACATCGAGCCCGGCGCCGGCGATCCAGCCCTCGTCGAGCGCCTTGATCAGCGCTGCCTCGTCGGTCGTCGGGCCGCGGCCGGTGCTGATGTAAAGCGCCGTCTTCTTCATCTGCCGGAAATGCTCCTCGCGCAACAGCCGATTGGCGCTTTCGGTCGCAGGGGCGTGCATCGAGATAATGTCGGAGCGTTGCAACAGTTCGGGCAGGCTGACCGGCTCGACGCCGTGGCCGATCATGACCAGCTCCTCGATGAACGGGTCGTAAGCGATAACGTGCACGCCAAATGGTTTCGCCCGTGCCGCCACCGCGCGCGCCACGTGCCCGAATGACACGAGGCCCAAGGTCAGCCCCATCAGGCGGGGGATCTTTGACAGCATGGGCCGGCCCTCGGCCCAGCGCCCTTCGCGCACCAGCCTGTCCTGCACGATGAGGCGCCGGAAGCTGGCGAGGATCAACGTCATCGCGTGGTCGGCGACCTCGTCGATGAAGGTGTCGGGGCAATTGGTGACCGGGATGCCCTTTTCTGTGGCGGCTTCGACATCGACCGAATCGACGCCGACACTGCCGAGTGCGATGATTTTGCAGCGGTCGAGACCGTCGATCATTCGCTTGGTGATCCGCCGCCCCTTGGCGTAGAGCGCGTCGGCGTCGCGTGCGGCCGCGACGAATTCGTCCTCGGACCCCGGGCGTACGTCGAAAATCTCGGCGTCGATCGGCGTCAGCGCCTCCATCTCGTACCCGTAATCGCCGGCGGTTGTGAAGCTGGCGCCGGTCGGCGTCGCGATCCTAAATTTGGCCAAGTGTCCCTCCGTTGCACGAATTCGACCCGGATCACACCGTCGCCGAGACGGGTTGTCAATCGCCGCGCGCCGATGCCGACGGCTCTGGTGTCAAGCGGAACAGCGAGACCACCATCGTGATGATCAACAATACGGAGAGCCCCGCCATAATTCCGGCGAAACGATCGAGACCCGGAGTGGGAGAAAGGGGCGGTCCCTGGCCCTGGATCATGCTCAGCAGAAAGGCGAGCCCAGCCTGGGTCCCGACATAGCCGATGCCAGTGCCGCCCGATTGGATCTGCGAGTTGAGCCAGGTCCCGGCCATCAACAGCGGCAGCCACACAAGGAAATCGCTGCCGACCCAATGAACGCAGAAGAGACCCAGTAATGCACCGAGCGCGCAGCCCAAGAGACGGTAAACGGAGCGCTGGATGATTGTCCGTGCGTCGGGCTCGATGACCGCGGTCGTCGGCACGGCCAACACGGCGACCGCGGTCACTGCCATGCTGCTGGGCCCGAGCGGAGCCAACCAACTCACCAGCAGCGGCAACAGCATCACGGTTAGACCGCCGCGGCAGGCGTGCACTACCAACGGCCAAATCTCGCGCAACCAGCGTTCGAATTCGGCGGCATGGCGGCGCGTCCAAAACAGCAAGGGCGGCGGGGTTGGTGGTGTCGAAACCGGACTGGGGACGGCCGTGTCGTCGGGGAGGACAAGGGTAACGAGCAGCGCCGCTGCCGTGCCGATCGTTACCTCGGCGACACGGTTGACGGCGATCGTGAAGGTGATTTGCGGCTGATCGAGTGCCATCAGCATCACCAGAACGCCGGTGATCGCTCCGATCAGCCAGGCATAGCCATGGCGCGACGTCGCGAACCCGAAGAGGCCGGCGCATGCCAGCGCAAACAGGCACAGGCAGAATGGCAGCGGATTATAGACGAACAACCCAATGACAATCACGGCTATCGCAGCGCCCACAGAGCTGCCGATGATGCGCATTGCTCCGCGCGACAGCGCTACCGCCAAGGAGGACCGGGTCACCATCCAGGCGGAGATGGCCGCCCACCAGGGCTCGTCGGAATGCAGCACGAACGCAGCCAAAACGGCGAGAGACACCGACATCGCTGCGGCGAGGGCCGCGGTGCCGCGCGGTCCGCGAGGCTCGAACGAGCGGAATTCGGTGTTCAGCGCGTCGGCGATCCCGCGCAACATCGCCGAATTTCAGTAAAAGACGATCGTGCGTGCGTCGGCCCCCATATGGAGGGTGATGTCCGGGCTCTGATCCTGCAGTACCAAGGTGACCGGAAAGCGCCGCTCCAAGCGGATCCAGTCCGTCGTCGGCTCCACATAGGGCAGCAGTTTGCGCTCCATCTGCTCACGGCTTATCCCGCGGGCGATCCCTTGGATTGTCGCGCGATGAATGCGCCATGGATAGGCGTCGAGCCACACCCAGGCGGTGTGGCCGACTTTCATATGACGGATCACGCTCTCCTTGTAATTGGCGTAAATCCGCCAGGCATGCGCGTCGATCAGACCGATCAGTGGTTTGTTCTCCACTGCCTGGTCACCGACCCGCAGGGTGAGTTGAGTGATGGTGCCATCGGCTGGCGTGAGCAGCCTTGTCTGCTCGAGCTGCCATTGCAGATAGGCGATTTCGGCGGTGATCGCTGCGACCGTCGCCTGATGCAAGGTCAGCGTCTGCTGCGCTTTCGCGATAGAGGCTTCGGCATCGGCCAATACCGCCTTCGCCTCCTGCTCCTTCGCCGTGGCCGTATCCAATGCCTGGCGGGAGAGAAAGCCTTCGGCTGTGATCGGCGTAGCTCTGCGCAGATTGTCGCTCGCCAGTCGCTCCTTCGCGGCGGCATCATCGCGCTGTGCTTGCGTCGCAGTGATGACGTCGCGATCGACCGCCAGCTGCGCCTCGGCTTCGGTCTTTTTCGCCTGCTTTTCGTTCAACGAGAGCTGGAACGGTGTCGGATCTATCGTCGCCAGCAATTCGCCCTTTTTGACCGTCTGATTGTCGACGATATCTACGCTGATGATCCGACCGCTGACGTAGGGAGCGATGCTGACCAAGTCGGAGGTAACGTAAGCGTCGTCGGTGTAGGCGAGGAAATAACCCGACGCCCAGTAGAGCGCGAGCGCCAGCACAATCGAGGAGAATACGAGCAGGACGCGCCGCCGGTAACTGCCAACGCCGGCGTCCTGCGACTCTGGCGTGGTCTCAGGCAGCGGCTCACCGGCCTTTTGATGTGGCGCGGGCTCTGCCGCGTCGACCTCGGGCGGCCGAGGTCTCGCACTCGCCACCTCCCGTAGGCGGATTGTTGTATCCTGATCCGTCATAACCTCAGTCGCTGGCAGGGATGGACAGAGTCCGGAGCGAAGGGGGGCGATAATATCGACACTCAGGTCGCCGCGAAACCGCGACCCAACGCGATCACGGAATCGTCTTGGGCCGCTCGTTTGTTGGATACCGGGGCAGGTGGTCGGCGCTCTCGAACCAGGCGATCCTGCTATCGGTCCAAATGTGCATGGTCGGCACGATGGGCTCTGGGTTGTCGAGACTGGCGATACTGATATCGATCAGCCGAGGGTTGGTGGCTTCGCGCCATGTCAGCGGTGTGCCACAGCTGCCGCAGAAATGCCGGAACGCCTTCGCCGAAGAACGATAGGCGACGGGGGTGCCCACGGTCACCGCGAAGGCGTCGAGCGGCACTGTGAGCCAGGCAACCACCGGTGCGCCATTGGCCCGTTGGCACATCCGGCAATGGCAGTAGAGCGCCTCGACGGGCGCGGCGGTAATGCGGTAGCGTATCTCCCCGCACAAGCAACCGCCGGTAAGATCTTCTCCCACAATTCGTCTCCACTCAGGAAACCGCCGATGACACTTGACGTTGTCGTGATCCAACCGCTGGTGGCGCTTATCGCAGGCATACTGATCCTCCTTATACCCCGAATTCTCAATTACGTTGTGGCGATTTACCTGATCTTCATCGGTTTGGTCGGCCTCTGGCCGCGCTTATTCCATATCCCGCATTGAGAAAAACCAAGCGCGAAACGTGCTCTCTTTTCGATCCCGCTCCGACCCTCAGCGTCTAGCCTCCGGTGCCCAGCCGGTCAGGAACAGGATCTCGAAAGTTGCGGGGATGCGGCCGTCGGGCAGGCCGAACCGCTCGGCATAGAGCAGGGCGGCGCGGGCAAGGGTGGCGCGGCGCAGTGGTGTGCGCCGGCGCGCCGTCAGCGCGTTGGTTTCTCCCATGCCGCGCAGGTCGCGCATCAGCGCCAGAGCGTCGGGGTAGGTGACCCTGATCTTTTCGGCGTCGACGACCGGCATGGCAAACCGCGTGCGCAGCAGCAGGCCCGCCACGTCGCCGAGCTCGGCGACGGGCGAAACCCGCGGGCTGGCTCCTCCTTCCTCGATCAGCTCGGCCTCGATCAACGCCGTTCGAAGTTCGACGAGGGTCGAGCCACCAAACATGGCTGCGAGAAACAGACCGCCCGGTTTCAGAATACGGCGGATCTGAACGAGGGCCCCGGGCAGGTCGCAGGCCCAGTGCAATGCCAGAGCGCTGACCGCAAGGTCGAAGCTGCCGTCGCGAAAGGGGACGAGATCGGGATCGGCGGCGACCCGCATTCCGCCGAGCTGCGTCAAAAAGCCGACGGACGCGTCGGCGGCGACGGCCCAATCAATTTCCGGTCGGCAGCCGAGCGCGCGTGACAACGCGCCGTGGTGCGCGCCGAGGTCGAGCGCCACACGAAACTTCCGTTTGACATCGTCGAGGCGCTCGATGAGCCGATCGGCGACTTCGGTATGCAGGAACTCGACACATCCGCGCGCGGCGCGGTCGCGGTGCAGCCGCCAGGCGCGCCGATCGAACAGAGCTAATGGGAGGTCTACGGAGCGGGCCATCGCGGCGAAACCTGCGGGTCTGGGTTGACGAAAGTGCCCGCCACCTGATGATGTATATCGATGGACGCGTCGGCAACTCTCGCCAACTGGGCCTCCAGCCGTTTGCGGCGGCTCGGCCGAGCCGTTGTCGACGGGGTATTGCCGCCGCGCTGTCTAGCTTGCGGTGAGACGGTCGGCGAACCGGATGCTCTGTGCGGCAAGTGTTGGCGGGGGATTACGTTCTTTGCGCCGCCGTGGTGCGCTGCTTGCGGCGCGCCGTTTGCCCACCCGATGGGCGAGGATGCGATATGCGGGGCCTGCGCCAGCGAGCCGCGCAGCTGGGATCGGGCGCGGGCGGTGCTGCGCTACGACAAGCACAGCCGTCACCTGGTGCTCGGGCTTAAGCATGGCGACCGGACCCATGTGGCCGGGGCGTTCGGGCGCTGGATGCACCGCGCCGGCGCTGAGGTCCTCGCCGGTGCCGACCTGCTCGTCCCGGTGCCGCTGCATTGGACCCGCCTGTTTCAGCGGCGCTACAACCAGGCGGCGCTGCTGGCACAGGCGATCCGTTCGGCTGGCGGTCCTGAGGTAGCGGCGGACTGGCTGATTCGCCGCCGCCGGACACCGGCGCAAGGCCATCTCGGGCCCGCTGCACGGGAGCGCAACGTCCGCGGCGCCTTTGCGATTCAGACCGGCCGCAGCTTCGCCGGGAGACGGCTGGTAGTTGTCGACGATGTTATGACGACAGGGGCAACGGTCGAAGAGTGCGCTCGCGTATTAAGGCGGGCGGGGGCCGCATCCGTCGGGGTTTTGACACTGGCGCGGGCGCTGCGGGCCGGCGGATAATCGATGAGCCTTGGCAGCCGGACTTTCTCGCCTTAATTGAACGACAAGCGCACCGCAATCCGAACTCGGAGACCCCGCCGGAATGGCTGAAGTGGAGCTTTATACAACAATGTATTGCCCCTATTGCGCACGGGCCCGCGTGCTTTTGGAGCGCAAAGGCGTCGCCTACACGGAGATTGACATCATCGAAGAACCGTCGCGGCGCGACGAGATGATCCAGCGTGCCGGCGGACGGACGTCGGTGCCGCAGATTTTCATCGACGGCGAGCATATCGGCGGTTCGGACGAGCTGGTCGCGCTCGAGCGCGCCGGCGAGCTCGACGCCAAGCTCGGGAGCACGAAATGAGCGACGCCTTTACCGCCGCCTGTGTTCAGTTCACTTCGGCGCGCGATTATGAGCCCAACATCCGTGTCGTCTCCGATCTCGTCCGGCGGGCGCGCGATGGCGGCGCCGACTTCGTCATGACACCCGAAAACACCGGCCTCACCGAGCCGATCGGCAAATTGCGCCGAGAAAAGGCGCGCGACGAGGCGAACCATCCCGTGTTGGCCGCCTTGCGCGAGGTTGCGCGGGAGACCGGGGTTTGGCTGCTGATCGGCTCGCTGGCTGTCGACCTGTCGGGGGAACCTGGGGTGGCGGAAGGCGAACGACGCCTCGCCAACCGCTCCTACCTCGTCGAACCCGGCGGCGCGATCGTCGCCCGTTACGATAAGATCCACATGTTCGACGTCGATCTTGCCGGCGGCGAGAGCTACCGCGAGAGCAACGCGTTCCGCCCAGGCGGTCGCACGGTGCTGGCCGAGACGCCGTGGGGCGTCCTCGGGATGACGGTGTGCTATGATCTGCGGTTCCCGCACCTCTATCGCGCGCTTGCTCACGCCGGCGCCGATTTCCTGGCGATTCCTTCGGCTTTCACGGTACCGACCGGCACAGCACATTGGCATGTGCTGATGCGGGCGCGGGCAATCGAAAACGGGTGCTTTGTCTTCGCTCCGGCGCAGTGGGGCGAGCATGCCGAGGGCAGGCGTACCTATGGCCACTCCCTGATTGTCGATCCGTGGGGCGAGGTGCTCGCCGATGCCGGTGAAGGCGTCGGCATCGTGACAGCCCGCATCGACGCGGCGGCAGTCGCCAAGGCGCGCCGCATGGTCCCGTCGCTACAGCACGACCGACCGTTTACAAAGCCGGGGTTTGCCGCCCGTCCTCTCGCAGTCGAGTAGCGTCGAGTTCGGTGTCTTCGTAGACGGTGTCGAGGCTCACCTCGACCCCGATCGAGGAGAGCTTCAAGACAGCATCTCCCTCGACAATCTCATCTGTCCAACGATCGCCCGACCGGGTGTACAGGTCGACGCGCCGAGCATCCTGCTCAATGATGGCATATTGCTGGATCGATGGCGTCGCGAAGTAATCGAATTTCTTTCGACCGCGATCCTCCCGCTCGGTGCTGGGTGATATCACCTCAATCACGAGGACCGGATAGGAAATGTTGTCGTCTCTGTCCCCGACGGGATGGCATGTCACTGATACGTCGGGGTAGCGAGCCGCATCATTGGCAATTACTCTCATGTCACTGCCGAACGGACGACATCCCGTGCCGCGGAGCGCCTGCCTCAGGGCAATGGCAAGGTTCAACGCGATCGTGACATGTGCGGCCGAGCCGCCCGTCATCATCGTGATCACGCCGCCGGCATATTCGTAGCGTTCTGGCTGCTCGCGCTCCCACGCGAGAAACTCATCAAGCGACATCAGCTTTTCAGCAGTATTTGGCATCGCGGAAGATTACTCGGTTGATACGCCAATGTCCAAACCGACCTCTCCGGGAAGCCGCCCAAGCGGCCCTGCAGTTGCTGCGATGCGCTGGATGACGGCGGACCGCGACGCCGAGACTTCGCCCTGCTCGAAGGCGACGACGGTCAGCATCGCAAAGGCATCCAGCAGCTCGCCGGGCCGGAGCAGAAAGTCGGGGTTGCGCGGCCGCCCGAACCGCTCGTTGCCGCACGCGAAGGTTTCGTAAATCAGCACACCGCCGGCTGCCAGGGCGCGGCCGATCACCGGCAACAGCGGACGATAGAGATAATTGGTTACGACAACGCCGTCATAGCTGGTGCCGAGCGGCCATGCGGCGCCGGTCTCGAGATCGACCCGCCGCACCTCGCAGCCGGTTGCGGCGAGCGGCGACAGCGCCGAGATGTCGCGGTCGACCGCGCAAACCGCAAAGCCGCTCTCCAGCAGAAGCCGGCAGTGCCGACCGCTGCCGGCGGCGAGGTCGAGCACCCGGCCGCCACGCCTGATCAGCGGCATGAATCGTCTCACCCATGCAGAGGGCGGTGCGGCGGAAGACGCCGGTATTTCAGTGTTTACAGACATTGTCGGCATAGGTTTGGACAGCACGGACAGGCCGGTGTACAACTGCCCGCTAGGAGGTTGCCTCGATGATCCTGTTCACGTTGCGCTGTGCTCATGGCCACGAGTTCGAAGGGTGGTTTCGTGACGGAGACGGGTTCGAGACGCAGCAGAAGGCCGGCGAGATCGCCTGCCCCGAGTGTGGTCAAACCTCGGTCGAGAAGGCGGTGATGGCACCGCGCCTCAGCCGCTCGAGGGAGACCCTTCCGCAGATTTCCCCTGCACAGTTTCGCGCGGTGCTGCTCGAAATGCGGCGGCAGGTCGAGACTCATTGCGACTACGTCGGCAACCGCTTCGCCGAAGAAGCTCGGCGCATCCATTATGGCGAAATCGATCCGCACGGCATTTACGGGGAGGCCAGCGAAGCGGAATCGCGAGAACTCACCGACGAGGGCGTCAGCTTTGGCCGCATTCCCTGGATCCCGCCCAACGACAGCTGAGCGGCGGCGCGCTCACCGCCGTACTGCCATGACCATGTAGTTGATCTCCAGATCCCGCGACAGCGACCATTCCCCTCGGATCCAATCATAGCTGACACCGGCCAGTTCGGTGGCGTGGAGACCATTGCGGCGCAGCCCGAGGACGAGCTCAGAGGGGCGCTGGAATTTGCGCCAATCATGCGTGCCGCGGGGCAGCCAACCGAGCACGTATTCGGCGCCGAGGATCGCCGCAGCAAAGGACCGGGCGGTGCGGTTCAAGGTGGCGCCGATAAAGGCGCCCCCCTGGCGGACCAACGCCCCGACATATCCGAGAAAAACGGCGGGATCGGCGACATGTTCGATGATTTCAAGCGCTAGCACCGCGTCGAAGCGTTGCCCGGTGCCGGCGATCGATTCGGCGGCGGCGATGCGATAGTCGATCGACAGACCCGTTGCTTCCGCATGTGCGCGGGCGACGGCGATTGCTCGCGCGTCCGCGTCGCCGGCGGTGACGGCAAAGCCGAGCCGTGACATCGGTTCGGCGACGAGGCCTCCGCCGCAGCCGATATCCAGCAAGCTGAGCCCGTCGAACGGCCGCAACGAGGAAATGCTGCGACTGAAATGCGCGGTCAGGTGTTGACGGATGAAGCCAAGTCGCGCTGGGTTGAGGCGGTGCAGCGGTCCGAAGCTGCCCTCCGGATCCCACCACGCCTCGGCCTGCGCGGCGAAGCGTCCGATCTCCTGCGGGTCGACCGTAGCGCCGGTGGCGCGCACATTGGATCCTTTTCGCCTGAACGGTTCGTTCTATGGCCCGATAGACCGGAAAAGAGTATGTGGTGGCGCCCGCCCAGGCAATAAGTACGGGGACCATCTCACTGGTAGGTTTGCGGGACGGATTCGAGAAGAGCATGGCGCGCATTGTTCAGAAATTCGGCGGCACCTCGGTCGCCGACGTCGCGAGGATCAAGAACGTCGCGCGGTGCGTCAAATGCGAAGTCGACCAAGGCAACGAGGTGGCTGTCGTCGTCTCGGCAATGGCGGGGACCACCAACCAGCTGGTGGATTGGACACGCGATACGAGCCGCCTGCACGACGCGCGCGAATACGACGTCGTGGTCGCGTCGGGCGAGCAGGTCACTGCCGGTCTGCTTGCGTTGGCTCTTCAGGACCTGGGCATCGACGCACGCTCTTGGCTCGGGTGGCAGATCCCAATTCGCACCGACGGGGTGCATGGTAAGGCGCGCATCGAGGCGATCGACGTCACCGAGATTCGCCGCCGCCTCACCCAGGGCCAGGTAGCCGTGGTGGCGGGGTTTCAAGGAGTGGGGCCCCGCGGCCGGATAACGACACTCGGCCGAGGTGGCTCCGACACCTCCGCCGTGGCGCTCGCGGCGGCGCTCGAAGCCGATCGCTGCGACATCTTCACCGATGTCGATGGCGTCTATACGAGCGATCCGCGCATCGTTGCGAAAGCCCGCAAGCTCGGTAAAATAACCTACGAAGAAATGTTGGAAATGGCGTCGCAGGGCGCCAAGGTGCTGCAGACGCGCTCGGTCGAGATGGCGATGAACCACCGAGTGCGGGTGCAGGTGCTGTCGAGCTTTACCGACACCCCCGGAACCCTCGTGGTCGACGAAGACGAGATCGTGGAAAAGCAAGTTGTGAGCGGCATCGCGTACAGCCGCGACGAAGCCAAGATCACCGTGCAGAAGGTGGCGGATCGACCGGGTGTGGCGGCGGCCATCTTTGGCCCGCTCGCCGACCATGCGATCAATGTCGACATGATCGTACAGAGCGCCTCGGAGGACGGGCGCACCGCCGACCTCACCTTCACTGTGGCGCGCGCCGACCTCGACCGGGCCGTGGCGGTGTTGGAGAAAGGCAGGAACGCGATCGGTTTCGCTGCGCTGAAGCCCGATCCAAACGTCGTCAAGGTCTCGGTCATCGGTGTCGGCATGCGCAGCCACGCCGGGGTCGCCAAGCAGATGTTCCAAACACTGGCCGACAAGGGCATCAATATCCAGGTAATTTCGACTTCCGAGATCAAGGTCAGTGTCCTGATCGCAGCCGAATACACCGAGCTCGCCCTGCGGGCGTTGCACACTGCCTACGGGCTCGACGCCGCCGGATGATTGAGGGGATCGGCGCAGCGGAATTTCCAGCGGCTGAAGGCCGCCCAGCCAGCGAACGGGAAACCGAACGCCAGCACCTCGGCGCCGAGCTTGACCGATTGTGGGCGCGCGGCCGAGAGCTTCTCGGTTGCGATATCGCCATCATGGGCGGCGCGATGACCTGGGTGTCCGAGCGCAATCTGGTCGCTGCCATCTCGAATGCCGGCGGGTTCGGGGTCATCGCCTCGGGATCGATGTCGCCTGTGCTGCTTTCAGCGGAGATCGACGCGACCAAGGCGCTGACCCGGCGCCCGTTCGGTGTCAACCTGATCACCTTGCACCCGCAGCTGCTCGAATTGATCGAGGTGTGCGCGGAGCATCGGGTCGGCCACGTCGTCCTGGCCGGCGGTCTGCCGAGCGGTGCCGCGGTCAGCAAAATCAAGCAGAGCGGCGCGCTCGTGCTGTGCTTTGCGCCGGCTCTCGTCTTCGCGCGCAAGCTCGTGCGCATGGGCGCAGATGCGGTCATCATCGAGGGCAGCGAGGCCGGCGGGCATATCGGACCAGTCTCGACCGGCGTGCTGGCGCAGGAGATCCTGCCTCACCTCACCGGGGTTCCCGTGTTTGTCGCGGGCGGCATCGGCCGCGGCGAGGCGATGCTGGCTTATCTCGAGATGGGCGCCTCCGGGGTCCAGCTCGGCACCCGCTTTGCCTGCGCGCATCAATCGATCGCCCATCCGCGTTTCAAGCAGGCCTTCATCCGCGCAGCAGCGCGCGATGCGGTCGCTTCGGTCCAGCTCGATCCACGCTTTCCGGTGATCCCGGTTCGCGCCCTCGCCAATCCGGCAACCGAGCGGTTTGTCGCCGTGCAGCGCCGGCTCATCGACCGGTGCGGGCGGGGCGAACTGTCGCAACGGGAAGCGCAGCTGGAAATCGAGCACTTTTGGGCCGGTGCCCTGCGCCGCGCGGTGATCGACGGCGACATCGAGGGGGGGTCCTTGATGGCGGGCCAAAGCGTCGGCTTCGTCACGCGCGAGCAGAGCACCGCCGA
>Ga0209040_10003270_pt1 | contig 12475 bp, 10 predicted proteins | sample BogFormECP12_OM3_FD_188240 | JGI IMG/M metagenome (GOLD analysis project Ga0209040, IMG submission 188240) | Bog forest soil microbial communities from Calvert Island, British Columbia, Canada - ECP12_OM3 (SPAdes) (version 2) | ecosystem: Environmental > Aquatic > Freshwater > Wetlands > Bog ... | reverse complement strand
GTGAGGTCGGTGAGCAGCTGCTGCAGAGCAGGCCGAGCCATCGTGGCGCCGGAGAACCCGCCGTCATCATAAGCCGCGCGCAGGCACACCCAACCTTCGTGCCGCTGGCTGACGATGAAGGCCTCGCAGGGTTCGCGCTGCGCCTGCAGCGAATTGAATTCCTGTTCGAGCCCCTCCTCGGACGATTTGCGGGTGTAGATCGCGCAGCGGACGGTTCCGTTCCGCGGCATTGTGGTTCCTGGTTTCTTCATTCCCTGGCCTTGGCGATTAGGATGGGCGCGCTTGTTTGCTCAAGCCAAAGAACCGGGGACCCGACCAATGGGCCCCGGTGATCCGCTCGGCAATCACGGTCAGCGATCGATAGCACTGGCCCTCGTATTCGAACCCGTCCTCGCGCACGAGGACGGTATGGGTGTGTCCACACCATTGCCGCATCAACGTCGCGCCGGTCTTCGGCACTATGCCGGGATCGAAGGAACGCGCGCCTTTCTCGAACTCTGCCGCCAGAATCCGCAGGCGGCGCTGCAGGGCGCGGCTCGGGCCGCCACGGGCGCTCTGTTGTAGGTGATCGGCGAGCCCCCTGATGATCAGATCACGACTGAGGCCGAGGGGTGGTCCAGTGTGATGCAATGTCCGCCACGCACGCCGCAGCACCTCTGTCGACCGATCGACCAACCCAGCGATTTCGCACTCAGGCCCGGCCAGGTCCGGGTTTTGCAGCCGGCGGCCGCCGTTTGCACCTAGACCGGAAGACGGCTCGCCAGGGTGCTGGCGAGCCGAAGCGTCGTGGACTGGGGTTTTCATAGGCTGGTCGGCTCGGCGATGCGGTAGACCCGGCCGCGCTCCTCTTTGGCCGAGGCAAGACTGAGCCCGAGCTTTTTCTTCAAGGTTCCCGAGAAGACGCCGCGAACGGTATGATGCTGCCAGCCGGTCACGCTCGCCACCTCGTCGACCGTTGCCCCCTCGGGCTGACGCAGCATCGCGATCACCACGTCCTGCTTGGAGGGCCGGGTCGGGTTGCGGCTCCAGGTCCGGCAAGGCCTCGATTGCCGACCACAGCTGATCGAGCAGCGCATCGCGGTCGCCAACCTTCTTTCGCTTTTCGACACCGGGCAGAGCGTTCCACAGCGCCAGCAACCGCTTGGCGCCGAGCCGGGCAGCGTGCAGCTCCTCGTTCGACGCAACGGCAATCTCGCCGTCATTGACTGTCGCCGGCGCCTTGCGGCACAGCGCGATTCCGTCATTCCCAATAATGTAAATGCGCATGGTGGGTGCTCCTGATCAACCCGGCGGCGGCGCCGCCGGTGACCCCACTCACGCTCTCTTCGCCGACCAAAGCCAGTCCTATTCCCGATAATGTTGTGGCGTTGTTGGGCCGGATCCGAGCATGGAATTACTCGGCCGAGAAACCGCGCCATCTGCGGTAGGTTGTTCGCCGCGCGGCAGGTCTGAAAGCTTCAACTCTGCAATTCTAACTCCCTGTCATGCGGCCGGCGGGTGATGGATCGCGAGGTCGCTCGCTCGGGTTCGCGGGGTGGCGGGTCCGCTTATTGAGGGTGACCTGCCGCGCCGCTGACCAGCCGGCACAGCCGGAAATGACCCAAACCGGACCATGGCCGCGCATGACCCAATCAGACCTTCGCCGACGGGCAACGCTCGGAGACGGATTCTGGTCTGGCTATCTCACCGTGCCGCGGGGATCGACGGGGCGGAGGGGGCTGCGCGAGCGCTCGATTCCAGTGCTGCTCTGGGCGGCGGTGGATCACGCGCTTCAGAACTCCTTTGTGACGCCGGCGTAAAAGGTCCGCCGCGGAGCGTAAGCTGGCGAGAAGGCGCCGAGCGACGTGCTGCTGCGCAGCAGGTAGATCTCGTCGAACAGGTTGATCACGTCGAACCGGAGTTTGAACGCGCCAACGCCGGGCAACTCGAAGCTGTGCGAGACGCCGAGATTGGTCTGCGAGTAGGACGGCAATGAACCGCCGTTGGGCGGGCCGCCGGGGCGCGTCGTCCGAGTCCCGCTCCCGGCGAGCAGGTCGACACTGAAGCGCGTACCCTCCCACCGGTATGCCAGCCCGGCCGACGCCGTCATCAACTGGCTGTGATCGGTCACAATCCCGTGCGAATCGATATAGGCTAGGTCATCCGGCGAGAAATTGAACTGAGCGGATACGATGCCTTTCGCCTGCTGCTGCGCGATTGCCAGGTTCCCGTAATAGGAGAGGGGCCCGTTTTCGTAGGTCGTCGTCAGCTCGATCCCACGATTGGCGACGATGCGGTAATTGAAAGGGATCGTGATGATCGGCGCGCCGAACTGACCGAAATCGACGCCGTTCCGCGCAAATTTATAGTAGAGGTCGATGCCGACTTTGAGGCCGTCGAATAGATTATGCGTCGCCCCGACATCGAACAGGTGGGCGCGTTCGATCTTCAGTGGGTCGTTCCCGGCCGACGGCGTGGCGCCCGCAGTGGTCAGCCCGGTGCCATTGAAGTTGTTCAACTGCATCAAGTTTTCCGGCGGCCCGATCTGGAATGGTGGCGGCGTGAACAAGTTCGCGTAACCGGCATGCAAGACGGTCGTTGGGGTCGCCTGCCACGCCGCATTGAGGCGCGGACTGATCTGGTTGCCCATGACGAATTGATTGACGACGTCGAGCCGGCCGCCATAGTTGACCGTCAGCGCAGGCGTGACGTTCCACTCGTCCTGCAGCCAGCTGCTGAAGGCCCAACCGGTCCTGGCTACGCTGGCAAAGACCTCGCTCGGGAACGAGGTTGCCGGGGTGCTGCCGAAGGTCGGGTTGCCGAACTCGTCGGTGCCGTCCTGCACCAGCACCGACGAGATGGTCTGTGAAGTAAATCGTTCCCCGCTCAGGAACAGACCGCTGCGCAGCGTATGGTCGGCGGCGATCTTGCCGACGGCATCGACTTGCATGCCGTTGGCGAAGCTCTTCAACAAAGCGTTCTGCGAGATGCCGTTGAAGGCGATGTCGGAGAGCGACGGGTCGCGCCGGAAATGGAGAGTGCTGTATTTGGTGAACGCCGAGATTCGGAAATCGACGGCCGTGCCGGAATGCAGATAGGATAGGACTCCGAACTGGCTTGTTTCGTTTTGCCGCTCGTCGAGCTGCGCCGGGTTGAAGCCAGAGACCGGGAGGCCGTTGAGGAAACCTATCCCGGGGAAGGTCGGCGTGGCTGGGCTGTTCGGGATCTCGAACCGGCCGTTGAACAGACCGGCGATCGCGGTCACCCGGTTCTCGCCGTCGATGATCTTATCGAGATAGGCGAAGGCGTGCAGCTGTTCGGATTGATCGTGGATCTGCGTCAACGCCGGTGTCACACCGTCGATGCCGTGGTTGGTGCGGAGGAAGTCTCCGGATACGTAATAGTTGTAGCCGTCGATCGAGCCGCCATATTCGGCGCTCGGCTGCAACGTGTCATAGCCGCCGCCGTACATTGCGACGAAGCCGCCGGGGGCGAACAGCCCGCTCTTCGTCTGAATGTCGATGATGCCCGAGGTGCTCAGGCCGTATTGCGCCGGCAGGGCGCCGGTGATCAGGTTGAAGGAGTTGGCGAAGCGGGGGCTGAGGCCCTGGCCGAAATAGCTCAACCCCGTGGGGAGGGGGATGCCATTGATTCGGAACTCTACCGGCTGCATCTCGTTGCGGACATGAATGCCGCCGGCCGACTCGGCATCCTGGCTCACACCCGGTGCCTGCAGGATGACCTGATTAAGCGTGTTGTTCGCGCCGCCGGGCTGCGTCTCGATCGCCTGACGGGTCACCGTGTAGGTCGAGGCGCCGATTTGCGGCTCGATCGCGATGCGGGCCGCTTCGAGTCGCTTCGCCACGATGTTTACCTCCTCGAGCTCGATCGCCCCAGGCGGTGGCGGTGCCGTTTCGGCGGCGGGAGACGCCGCAGCCGCCTGACCGGGTGCGGAACCCGCAGCAGCGAGGGCAAGATCTGCAGAGGCGTGCTCCCCGGCTCTGACCGCGACCGCAGCCGTCGCCGTGGCAACCCCGCCTTTGGCCCCAGAGATCGAGTAATCGCCTGCGGCGATCCCGGCGAAGCGGTAGCGGCCGTCCGGCCCGCTGGTCGCCCTCTTGGCAATCCGGCCCGTCGTTGCGCGCAAGGTCAGCTGGACCCCCGACAGCGGCTGGCCTTGAGCGTCCTTGACGACGCCCTCGATCGTGCTGGGAGGCGGGGCGGGCATCGTCGGGCGCGCGCCCCCAAGCATCACAGTGAAGCAGAGAACGGTGAGGATGACCCGCAGCGCAGTCCGACCGCTGTCGATATCCCGCCACCCCTTGCCCGATCCGATTACGCTTTTTATCTGGGGTTGGCCTTCTCGGCGAGAACGCGATAAACCTATCGCTGGCGACGAGCTTACGAGCGGTCACATTGCCTAGCCAGCCGTCGAGGCGGCTCAAGCAGCAGCTGTCAGACCTTTTGTAACCGATCGAGAAAATCGGCCAGCGAGCGTGCCTCCCGCGGGAACCCGCCTTTCGTGTGCACAGATTGGACCGTAGTCGAAAGTGAAGCGGAGACAAACAGATCTCGGCAAGTCGACGCGATTGACCTTAAAGCTGCCGTCTCAAGGCCGCGGGCCAAAGGTCTTAGAGCGGTGGATGGACCACATTCAAATTTTGACACTATCCACCGGCGGATTTCTTTGTTTGATGCGGCAAAGCCTTGGATAGCAGGGCTGATGCTCAACGCGCCATATCAGTTCATGTCGAACGGCGGATATTCCTGGAATACGTTGGCGGCGGTGACCAGGATATGGCGCGTCACGGTGCGCGGCGGCAGGGTCTCGCCGGCAAGCAGGCGCAGCGCGAGCGGCAGTACGTCGTAGCCGTAGCGGTCCATGTAGTACGCGACCGAGCCGAGAACCACGCTGCCACGGTTGTTGGGGTCGATCTCCTTCTTCTCGCTGGCGCCGCCGTGGATGTTCGGGTCGAGCCCCTGGCTGACGATGATGCAGTCGCTCTGGCGGCGGTTCATTTCGACGGCGTTCTTGGCGTAGACGGCGGCGAGGTCGTCGAGGGTCGCGATCAACAGCCGTTGGCCGTGCTGCGTCTGCAGGAATTTCGCCAACAGTGCGTCGGCGCGCACCGATTGGCCCCCGGTGTCGAGCAACGCGAACTTCAGCGAGGGCAGCGTCTCGTGTACGCCTTCGGTGATGCCCTGCACGCGATCGCCGATCGCGGGGCCCGGCTCGGCGAGGTCACCGATCAGCACCCCGAGTACCTGCTCGTCCGGCCAGTTTTCTCGCGCAAAAGCGCCAAGAGCGCGCCCGGCAATGCGGCCGGCGGCACGGTTGTCGGGTCCGTAAAGCGGCGCGCCGGGGAGCGGATCGACCAGCCCGAGAGCCGGGATGGCGGCCGCGGCAAGGCGGCGGGCGATCTCGGCATTCGCGTCGGCATCGGCGTTGTATTCGATCAGCAGGTCGACTTTGGCGGCAATTGCAGCCTCGGCATTGGCGACGGCGCGGGCGGGGTCGCCGGCATTGTCGAAATAGACCATGTCGATCGGCAAGGTGCGGGCCGCCAGCTCGAAACTACGCCGCACATCGGCACCAGTGAAGCCGAGCCCCTCCAAGGTCACACCTGGCGTCTCATCGAGATTGGCGAGTGCAATGCGGAAGCGCCGTGCCTCGGCCCTCGCGACGCCTGCGGCGCCGAAACCGCAGGTGAGCAGTCCGGCCAGGAAAAGCCGGCGCCGCAGCGGAGGCCGCGGCGCCATCCGCTACTGAATCGCCTCGATGTTGACAAAGGTGCCGGTCAGCCCGACCGCCTTGGGCACCGTCATCGACAGGAAGAAGGTGGCCCGGCCCGTTTTTGCGGCGACATCCGCAATCAGGTCGGTGCGCACATTCTCGATGATGTGGATCCCGTTATCGGTAATCAGCGTCTTGTGTACCGGGAATGCCACGTCCTCCCTCTCGCCCGGGATCACCTCGACCGCCCAGGTGTCGGCGCCTACGGCGACCACTTTCTGCGATGCGAGCCACAGCGCCGCCGACTCGCTGATGCCGGGTTCGCCCTTGTTGTAGGCCGCGTTCTGAGCCGGCCACTGCTTGAACAGGTCACCCCAGCCGGTGTTGATGAACACGGCGTCGGCCTCGCGCAGGGTAACGTTGTACATCTTCAGCCCGGCCTGCAGGTCGGCTTCGGTGATCAGCGACCCGGCGTCCAAGCAGGGGGTTTTGCAGGCGGGGTTGGCTTTCAGCTTGCCGGCGGCCTGGAACACCTTCACCGCGTCGATGATGACGCCGCGCGTGGCGAAGGTCTTGATATTCTCAAGCCCGAGCCGCTTGAGATAGTTCTGGGTAACGTATTTTCCCATCGGCGTCTGGTTGTAGTAGCAGTCTTGGATGCCGATGTGGCCGAGGCCGTCGATATGCGTGCCGACATGGCTCTGGCTGAGGTAGGTGTCTTCCATATAGCTCAGCTTGTTGTTGCCATATTCAGCGCCCGGCGTGACGGCGAAGCTGCTCAAGATCGTCTTGCTGAAGCGGGTGCCGAAGAGCGGTATGCCGTCCACGAGGTTGTTGGCCATCGACGTGACGACCCCTGTCTGGATCTCGGCGGCGGCGGCCTTGGTGACCGCGGGGGTAACGCGGTTGGTCGCGCCGGTCTGATCATCCGGACCGAAGGGCGAGGGCTGAACGACGGCCTTGCAGTCGGCCTGAGCCGAGGCGGGTGCCGATGGTAGCAACAGCGAAAGGGCCGACATACCTACGAACGCGGCTAGTCCAGCGATTCTCATGTTTGCTCCTCCCATTCTCGTTCTTCGTCCCGGTTTCCGATGGTAAACTTGCCCCTAGAATGACGTACTTGGCGAGATTATACCACACTCGCGTGGCTGGTGGTTTGAGGCCGATGCCGCGGTCCTTGGACTTGCGCGTCAGACCAGATCGGGAGGGGTGTGGTTTTGCTGACGGCCGCGTCGTGTTGCGCGACGTAACCGTGCGCTATGGGCGGCGAATAGCGTTGGAGGCGGTGAGCGGAGAGTTCGCTTCGGGCAGCCTGACCGCCGTCGTTGGCGCGAACGGGGCTGGCAAGAGCACGCTCCTCGCGGCGATCGCAGGGGTTGTACCCCTCGCTGAAGGGGTGGTGAATTGTCCTGCGCGGCAGCGATTGGCCTATCTGCCCCAGGTTGCGGCGATCGACCGCGATTACCCGCTTACGGTGTTGGAGCTGATCATGCTCGGCGGGTGGCGGGAATTCGGCGTATTCCGTTCCCCAGGGACCGCGTTGCGAGCGCGCGCGGCGACAGCGGCCGAGACGGTGGGGCTGACGGGACGGCTGCGGCGATCGATTGGCGAAATCTCGGTCGGCGAGCTTCAGCGGGCGCTCTTCGCGCGCCTGATTCTGCAGAACGCTGCAGTCATTCTGCTCGACGAGCCATTCGCCGCGGTCGATGCGCAGAGTATGTCAGTACTGCTCGGCCAGGTGACGCGATGGCACCAGGAAGGGAGGACTGTGATCGCGGTGCTACATGATCTCGATCTGGTACGGGCGCGCTTTCCCTCGACTCTGGTACTGGCGCGACGCTGCGTCGCCTGGGGTGCGACAGCAGTGGCGCTGCCTGCGATGGCGGCGTGATGTCGGTTCATTCGCTGATCGTGGAACCGTTCGCGACCCTCGCGTTCATGCGTGCGGCGCTGGTGGCCTGTCTGGCGCTGGCGCTCGCCAACGGGGCGATCGGAACTTTGCTGGTGCTGCGGCGGATGAGCCTCGATGGCGATGTCCTGGGGCACGCGGTGATGCCCGGTGCGGCGGTAGGGTTTCTGTATGCGGGGCCATCGCCGGATTGGCTGTCGTTCGGCGGGCTGGCGAGCGGACTTGCCGTGGCGGCGCTGGCTGGGCTGATCACTAGCGGGCGGGCGCGACGTGATGCCGGACTGGTGGCGTTCTATCTGGTCGCCCTCTCGCTCGGCGTCGTCCTGGTGGCGTGGCGGGGCAGCAATGTCGACGTGATGCGCGTGCTGTTTGGCACTGTGCTGGCGATTGACCAGCGGGCGCTACTGCAGATCGCCATTGTGAGCACTGTAATCGTGCTGGCAATAGCGGCGTTGTATCGGCCACTGGCAGTGGGCGCCTTCGATCCCGCATTTCTTCGCGCCATGGATACCCGCGCGCCGTACGGGGCAGTGTTCCTCGCGCTAGTGGTGCTGGCGCTGGTGGCGAGCTTCCAGGCGTTCGGCACACTCTTGGCGGTGGGACCGATGCTGCTGCCGGCGGCAGCCGCGCGGTGCTGGGGGTTGGGAGTGGCCGCGTCGATGGCGCTGGCGACGGGCTTCGGGCTGGCTGCATCGGTTGCGGGACTGCTCGTCTCCTATCACGGCAATGTGCCATCGGGTCCGGCGATTGTACTGGCGGCGGGGTTGCTCTTCGGAATCTCGCTCGTCGCTACCAGCTCCTGGCGTCGCATGGCGCCGATGATCGGGTGGAACGTTTGAAGTTTCGTTGCTTTATCGCGCTTGCCGCCCTGGTGCTGGCAGGCCCGGCGCGAGCCGCGGATCGGATCCCAGTGGTCGCGACGTTCAGCGTGATTGGCGATATGCTGGCCAATGTCGGTGGCGATCATATCGACATCAAGACCATCGTCGGAGCCGGCGGGGATTGCGAGTTGTACCAGCCGACCGCCGCCGACGTGGCAACAGTCGCTTCGGCACGCGCCATCTTCATCAACGACCTCAACGAAGAGTTCGAACCATGGCTGGAGCCCCTGCTCAAGCAGGCCCTCCTCAAGGGTACGAAGGTCGTTGTTAGCCGTGGAGTGCGGACCTTGACCGCAGAGGAGGAGCATCCGGTTTCCGGCAGACAGCTTCCCGCCGCGATCGATCAGCACGCCTGGCTCGATCCGCGCAATGGCGTCGTTTACGTGCGCAATATCGCCGAGGCGCTGGCGCGCCTCGATCCGCCCAACGCCGCGGACTACCGGGCGCATGCAGCGGCCTACACGAAACAGATCCAGGCGGTGGATGATCGGGCGCGCAAAGAGATCGCGGGCGTGCCGTCGGGAAAGCGGCGGGCGCTGGCGTCGCACGACTCGCTGCAGTACATCGCGAGTGCCTACGGCATCACGTTGCTCTCGGTCAACGGTTGGACCAACAAGAGCGAGCCCTCCGCGGCTGAGCTGGCAAAGCTGGCGCGACAAATCCGGGCCGAACACGTGAAGGCGCTGTTCCTCGACAGCATCACCGATCCGCGCGCCATGCAGCGCATCGCCGGTGAAACCGGCGCAGTGATCGGTGGCACCCTTTATGGCGATTCGCTCTCCCCCGCCGGTGGCGAGGCGGACAGCTACATCAACATGCTGCGCCATGACGTATCCACGCTAAAGGCCGGCATGCTGAGTAACTGAGCGATGTTGCTGGCAGCGGCCTGGCGCCGCCTGTTGGTTGCAGGTGTGGCAGTGGCGGCTTTGTGGGCCGCTGTTCTGTGGGTCGCACCATCGACTCCGTCGACGGCACCGGCGCAGCCGTCACTGCGGGTGGCGGCGCAGCCGAAGGCCGCTGCGGTGTTCGAAACCGGGGCGTTGCGCGCCGTTGTCCGGTCTGGTCTGGCGGCGCCCGGTGGCGGCCGTTTCGATCGGTTCGATGTCACCGCGCAGCCGATTGTCGCGCCGGTCAATGCGCGTGGTCAGGTCGCGTTCTACGCGACAGTGCTGCATGCGCCGGCACGCGAAGGCATCTTCCTCACCGAAGCCGGGCATGTGACGAAGGTGGCGGCGTTCGGGGACGGCCTGCCGGGGGGCGGCACGCTCGCGGAGTTCGGGGCGCATCCCTTGCCGTCGCTGAACAGCGCCGGGCATGTAGCGTTCGACGCGCAGATTGCCGGTGGGCGTGCGACCGACGGGATCTTCCTCGCCGGCGCAGACGGGCTGCAGGCCATCGCGCTTGCCGGCGACGACGCTCCGGGGGTGGCTGCCGGTGTCCTAGTCGGGTTCGACGCGCCGGCGCTGAACGACAACGACGAACTGGCTTTCGTTGCCGAGGTGCGGCGCGGCCGCGATACGCTGGATGTGCTGTATTTCTGGAATGGCCAGCGGCTGCAGCGGTTGGTGGCGGAAGGCGACCGGTTGCTGCGCATCGGCGGCACGATGGATAAGATTGGCGAGCCGGCGCTGAACAACAGCGGCGTCATCGCCTTTCCCGCGGCGATCTTCAAGGGCCCGGCGCTCGGCGGCATTTTCGTTGCGGGTGCGCGCGATCTGCGTCTGCTGGTCGGATCTGGTGATCGAGCGCCGAGTGGCGCGATGATCCAGCGCTTCTCCGAGCGGGTGGCGATCGACGACGAGGACGGCATCGCGTTCGGCGCCTATCTCGGCGAGGACGGCGTCACGCGTGAGGCAGTGCTGCGGACCGGGCCGGAGGGTCTGGCCGAGATCGCCGTCGAGGGAGCGCCTGCGCCAGGTGGCGGTCGCTATGCGGGTTTCGGCCCGTGGCCGACAGTAGGGCCAAGTGGGGTAACGGCGTTCGTCGCGGCCCTCGACGGCGGACCTGGGCCACTTGCCGCCTTCGCGGGCGCTGCGGGCGACATCAGGCGGGTCGCGACCATGGGCGAAACCCTCCCCCAGGGTGGGTCGATCGGTCGTTTCGCACTCAATGGGGTCGCGGTGGCGGGACCGGGGGGCGCGCTGACCTTCGCGACGGTGGCGCAGAACGAAGGTGAGCGCAACGCGATCTACTGCCGCTGTCCGGAGTCGGCACGCTGAGGGATTCTGCGCGGCGCAGCACCGCACGTCATGGCGGGCGAGGCGTGCCCCGGCGAAAGGCTGGAGCCCGCGGTCCTCGAGTACAGTCCCTGTTTGAATTTCTTACAAAGGGTCGGGTTCAGCTCCTGGGCCGCGGATGACCCAACGACCGCTTGTGGCACTCCTCTGCCGTTCGCTGCACTGCAGCGACACATCAGCTATCGCGCGATAAGCTGACGGTCGGCGGCCATGAGGCGACCGCCGAACTGACCTTTTGTTGAACTCGTCGACGCTGTCTGCGAGCAAGAGGTTTGCGCCATGGAGCGTGACTGAAGCGCCCAACGAGAAATTCGAATAAAGGCACGCACCACCGCGCTCCAGCCCAAAGTCCGTGCGCGGGGCGACCAGACCATACTGGCGGCGCCGGCTCTCGTGATTGTTGACAAGCTGGTCGCGCGTTGACTGGCGCACATAGACAAAGGCAGTGCGGGCGAGCTGCTCAGTCGTGATCTTGGTCATAACTGGCCTCCCCATTGCCGAGACCGTTCTCTGGCGGAGTTTGCCGTAGCTCCGCCCGCGCCGCTTCGGCCAGTAGCGTCTGAAGGAGCGGCGTCAGCCTGCTCCGTAGCTCGGGCTGCAGTTCCGTGACCCGTACCTCTCCGAATAGATCCCCCCTGTTTGCGTCGTGCGCTCCGCGTCGCCAACTCCGCTGCAAGGAGGCGAATCCCCCGTGCCCGAGGCCATGAGCGCATCGACGAGCATACGCAAGCCCGCCAATCTCTCCACCGGAAACCTAGGATGAACGACAATCCGCAACGCCGCTTGCCCCGGCTCGGTCATCCACGCCGACAGTAGCACCAGTGTCCGATCGGGTTGCCGGACGACAAAGTGTTCAGCGCCAGCATGGCACTTCGAACCGGGCACTGCGACGGTTTCACCACTGCGCGGGTGGAAGGGATAGCAGATCCGAACCTCAAACCCCGGACGCCCGGCAGTATGTCGCTGCTCCGTCCGGTGTCGGCAAGACGCATCTGGCGACTGCGCTCGGCTATCGGGCCACCCAAAACGGGCACAAGGTGCGCTTCACCACGGCGGCCGATCTGGTCATGACGCTCGAGACGGCGCAACGGCAGGGCCGCTGGAAAGAGGCGATGCACCGCACGGTCAGCGTCTACAAGCTGTTGATCATCGACGAGATCGGCTACCTGCCGCTGGCCCGCGAACATGCCAATCTGTTCTTCCAGGTGGTGGCCAAGCGCTATGAGAAGGGCGCGATGATCCTGAATTCGAACCTGACCTTCGGGTTGCGGGATCAGGCCTTCGCCGGCGACCAGGTGCTGACCGCAGCGGTGCTCGATCGGCTGCTGCACCATTCGACAGTGGTCGCCATTCAAGGCGAGAGCTATCGGCTCAAGGACAAAACGCCGCGCCGGCTTGCTGAAGGCACCGGCAATAGGACAGAGCATGCCAGTACCGGTATGACCACGAGCTTGCCCAGGTGGGTGCACAGGGAACCTCCCGCGCGCCGCTCCGCCAGACTCTTGGCGGTCGCTGCGCAGCGCGCGGGTCCCTCCTATGCACTACCTGGACAAGCTGCCTCGACCGAGCCTCGGGGCAGGCACAAACAGATGGGTCAGAATTAAATCGGCGACACGCTCCAAAGTGGGTCAGAATTCCACGAAGCGGGTGAAAGGGGTAGAAGACCTGAACATTCGTATTACCCGCGCTCAGGGTATTGTGGGCGTGGGTGCCACCATCCGCATGTTCATTTTCT
>Ga0209040_10003269_pt1 | contig 12475 bp, 12 predicted proteins | sample BogFormECP12_OM3_FD_188240 | JGI IMG/M metagenome (GOLD analysis project Ga0209040, IMG submission 188240) | Bog forest soil microbial communities from Calvert Island, British Columbia, Canada - ECP12_OM3 (SPAdes) (version 2) | ecosystem: Environmental > Aquatic > Freshwater > Wetlands > Bog ... | reverse complement strand
TCGAGATCCTGACGGCATTCTCTCGCGAGGCCAACTGTTTCGAAGTTGCACAAGACGATAACCAATTGAATTTCCCAGGTTTTTAACCGGACAGTAGTGCGGTCACATCATAAGCGGCCACCTTGGAAATCCGCCAGGGCCCGCTGATGAGTTCGAAGCGGATGCCTGCAGCATGGTCTTGGTGACGTGGATGACGGGGGGAGACGGGGTCGGCTGGAGTGTCGGATACTGGGCGTGCGAGTTGGCGTTGATTGCGCTCAAATTTCTATATCTTGCCCTAGAGACGGCGGAATTCGGCAGCTTTGATCTCACCTGGATCGACGACACGCATCCCGATCCGATTGCCCGCCGCGATGAGCTGCGACAGATCTGGCTGGACCCGCGAGTTCCACCGGTAAGAGTCTCGGCTGCGCGCGAACTTTGCGGGATGTCTGACTCATTATGCGGAAGGCTGTGGGAGTTTGTGTCTGCGGCGCTATTTCTGCAGCATAAGCAGGGGGGACGTGCCTCACCCATATGGCAGGCTCTGATCCACGACACCTTTGCCAAGAAAAGCTGAGCCGTCCTCATCTCGTATTGAGTGGATAGAAGGAGAGAGAGAGTAATGCTGGATCGCATCGAAATTGAACTGGCCTTCAGGGGTGAGCCCGAGGAGGAGATAAAGGCGATCCTGGGAGAAACCGGCGCCAATCAGATAGAGGGCCGATCCCAAGTTGGTTTTACTGGAATAGAGACTGTCCTGGTTTGCTTTCTCCTCATTACGCAGACGGCAAATCTGGTCGGACGGCTTGCCCGACTCTTCAAGAAAGGCGTTGTAGTGGCAGTGAGCGCCGACGGGAGAAAAGTCAGCATCGAGAAAAATGACGACATCCCCCGCGGGAGCGTTCTCCTGGTTCGGCCAGACAGAACGCAAGTGACGCTAGAAGAGCCCACCGAAATGCAGCTCGAAAGCTGGTTAAAGGATGTCGTCAAGGCTGTGTGGGGCGCTCACTGATCCACGCTTACGAGCCGCTGGTATGCTTTCACGGAGGATTTTCCCGGTTACCAGTGGCGACGCTAGCCGACCCCATCGATCGCGGAAGACTGACTTTCCAGAAGTCTTGAATTACGGAACGCGGGTTATGGCTCGTTGCCGTCCTCGTAGGGTTTGGGCGGATGCTTCGCTCGTTCTCGAATCTCGGAAGTGTGTCGCGCGAAGTCACTGAGCCAAGCTTGCAACACCCCGAGCGTCGTCGCTTCGTCTACCCCGTCGCGAGCGTGCGCCCTGCATAGATCGAGCACTTGTCGTGCCGTCTGTTGCACAAGAGCGCGCCGCGCTTCGATGACAAGCCGGCGGGATGTCCGAATAGTCGATAGGGGTTTCGGCCAGTCGCTGCGCTTCGTCCGGGATCAACTGGCGGGGCTTCTTGTGGTCAAGCTGGTAACGCTGCATGGCCATTGCGCGCGCTGAGGTAGTCCGTTACGGTGCGGGGCTGGAACAAGGGCGTGCTCATGCGTTGGTCGGTCGCGGCGCTGATGGTCCTAGCTTGCCTGTATCCAAAGTTCGCCCGTGCGGCGCACGACGGGGAATACGGCGGAATCGCTACTAGGACGGCTGACAGATGGGGGAAATGCGAGTTGTCGGTCAAAATGCGGGTCGACATCCAGGGCAACACCCTCACGGGCCACACGCCAGCACAATCATCCCAATACGCTCTCACCTGGAACGGCGACAGCTTCACCGGTCAAGGGCGGGGCCTCTTGAGCGGCAAAGTGAACGGTGACCTTCTCAGCTACGATTTCATGGGCATGGGCTGTTCCTATCATCTCGAGCTTCATCGCACATCGTAACACTTGGAACTGACGCTCTGATCATGGCCCACCGCTGGCTCGACGACCGACCTCCTCCGTTGTTGTCGGCGTCGTGTCGTATAAGGCGCATTACGGAAAGTGTTTTGAAGTCACCGTAGAGTATCTATCAGGCCGATCCGAATAAATCGCTCTGGTGCGCAATTGATGAATTTCGCACGGTTAGGTCGGCTGTGGGTGGTTATCTGCCGGTCCGCTTCCGGGCCGCGATGCGCGGAACCAGACATTCCGGTCAAGGCCGGGACTGGCCGCGAGCCGCCTGTCGGCTTCCCGATGCCCTTGATGAGAAAACGGACGCTCGCCCCGCCGGGTGGCTTGGCTGCTGTCGACCCAGAGCTGCCGCTCAATCGAACGGCGCTGCTCCTCCAAAGCGGACATACGATCCGCCGACCTCCCGGGCTGCAGTAGGTGTACAGCAGGCATGTGAAAGCCTTGTGCACCGGGCCCGGTCTATCGCGAGGACGTTTCAGCGCAGGTCCTCAAGGCAGAACGCGAGCGAGATCGCACCGACCAGGACGAAGCTGACGGCCCAAACTGCATCTAGGTTGAACCAGCTTCGCGATATGAATCTCAGCCCCAGGTAGCGGTAGACCAGCCACGCCGATGTCCCGCCCGCAGCGATCATCGCGACAGTGTGGACGACGGAAACCAGGACGGCCATGCGGAGATCGGCGCTGATGAGGGTGGCGGCCGCTTCATGGCCCCCGCCGAAACTGCCGGCGCGGCAGAGCCCGAGATAGATCGGCACGAGCATCAATCCCGCGCCGTGCGCGATCGCGACGGCAAAAGACCACAGCCCCAGTTGTGTCGGTCGTATCCGCGCCAGCGCCCGCGGATGCCGCCTGTTGACAAAACGGAACACACCGAACGCGATGACCAGCAGGCTGGCACCGATCCGGATCTGCCGCTGCCAGTAGACGAGGCTGATCAGCAGCGAGAAGGGCAAGATCACCACGAGCATCGCGAGCAGATGGCCGACCGCGAGCGGCCCAAGCGCCGCCACCAGGGCACGCGAGTTCTGTTCCATCAGCCCGGCGGAGACGGCGAGCGGCCAACCCATGCCAGGGTTCACCCCGTGATAGAGGCCGCTCGCAATGACCGCGAGCCAGAGTGCGGCCGATGCCCAGTCCGCGTTGCTCGCGGTCAAGCCGACGGATAGCAGAACGAATCCGTCGAGCAGTCGCCGCCCTCGAGCCGGATCTGATGCGGACGGTACCCCTCGGGAAAGTCCACCCAATAGTCCTTCGCCAACTCCAGTCCGCCGTCCGGACCGGCGACGGCCATGACCTCGGCTCCCGCGAAGCCGTCGGGATAGAACTGTTGATCCCACGTGGAATACAGCGAGTTGGTCCAGTAGACCCGCTTGCCGTCACGGCTGATCTCGACCATCTGCGGTCCGCCTCCGAACGTCTTGCCGTTCGCGTGCGGCGTGCGGCGTGCGATGCCGCCGACATGGACCGAGCCCGCCAGCTTCGGCTTCCTCGGATCGGCGACATCGTACTGGCGCATCTCGCCGGTTCCCCAGCACGCGACGTACAGGAACCGGTCGTCCATCGAGAGGTCGATGTCCGTCACCAGCGGGGGCACCGCGCCGAACCCCTGCAGCAACGGCGGCAACTGCTCCTTGGGTGCCGGCTCCGGCGGAATCGTCGCCGTCTTCTCGATGTGGAACGCGCCGCCTTCGCGCCACCACGTCCAAATGGAGCCTTCCAGGTTAGTGGTGTCGACCACGACGCCCAGGAACCCATGCTCGCGCACCGGATCATGCGCGGGCCGCACCTCGAGTGCCATCTGATGATTCGCACCGAGATCGATCGTCTGCACGTTGCGCCGGGCCCGCAGATCCCAGAAGTGGATCCGATGCCCGTACTTGTTTGACAGCAGGTCCTCGGGCACCAGCCCGTTCTCGAACTGCGGCGGCAGACCCCACTCGCTCGTCACCATGTAGTCGCGCGGCAGGTTCCACCAGAAATCGTAATGCAGGCTCTGCGGTCCCCGGTCGATCTCCCACCGGCCGGGGATGTCGAACGTCTCGCAGTCCATGATGAAGACGCCCGGCGGCCCGTCGATGCCGTCCTTGCCGCCGCCGCCGAGTGTGCTGACGTAGATGCCTTCGGGTCCGCAATGAACCGTGTGGGGCCGCGAGTAACCGGTCTTCCTGAACACCTCCTCCGGCTCGATGATCTTGTGGATCTTCGCCTGGGTCGGATGGAGCTTCGTATCCACCACGTAGATGCGCGACGAGCGGATGCCGGGGATGATCAGGTAGCGCCGCTCGATGAACGCGTGGCCGGCGAGCGGCGAGAGCGACGACGAGCATGCATTCCAGCCGAAATGGTGGAACTCATCGCCCTTGTTGGGCATCGTTACCGTGTGGACGACCTTGCTGTATGTGGGCGAGCCGGGCTTCACGTCGATCACCGCGAGCGCGTCGGGCTTCGAGCAATCCGGGCTGAGCAGCACTGTGTAGGCGAAGTTCTCCGGCGGAGCATCCATCGCCAGCTTCGGTGATGCGTGGAAGGTGGGATCCGGCCTCATTGTCACTTGGTTCCTCCTATTTGTTTTTGTTGGGTCGTCGACGCTGAGTTCTGCGCGAAGTCCTTCGGTGCCCTGCTTCAGGTGAGCGGCGATCTCGTCATCGGCGCCTTGCAGACTAAATGTTACGTAGGCATTCAGGCCGGAATGCCGAGCGACAATCCATTCGCCGGTTATCTTCAGAGGAAGAGGATTTCGGGCTGGTTTTCGGTTGCCAAGCGCTTCAGCCAGAAATCGGATTCAGGCCACATCCTCGCGGGTCACGCCTTTGCCCTCTAGCACAAAATCCTTACCGAGGGCCAATGCGGGCGTTTGATATCCGGCCGGCGCGACACCGTTCAGCGCTTTGCGCGCAGCCCCGAGGGCTGTGATCGTCGTCCAGACGAGGCCCGCTTCCGGCCCATGCAGCCTCGATACTGCGCGACGGCCCTTTTCGTCGGTAACCTCGCCCCAGACGTGCGTCACCGTCAGCGCGCGCAAGTCGGCGCTCGGCCCTGGGCGTACCGCCTTGAGCAGGAGATTGCGGATCAGCGCGAATTTTGACAGCGGCGCGATGACGCGGCCGAACGCGATCTGACGCCGCAAGGACGCCCGCGCGGCGACATAGTCTTCGATGTTCGGAATGCCGGTGCTGTAGTAGGCCGTGAACACGTCGCCCCACGGCAACAATTGGGCCTCGACCGGTCCGTCACCGAAGTCGACCGAAATCGTCTTTCCCGCGGTTTCTGGGCGCATCAACTTGCCATTGCGGCGCACGCGATCTCCGAATTGCAGCAATTCGATCAACGTTCGCTGCGTTCCGGGTGGCAGACCGGCGGGACCGACGGATTGGAACGCCAGCCTAAGGCGAGTTGCGGTCGGCAGTCTCTGCTTCAGATGCAGCGCAAGGCAATCAGTCGGAACCACGTCGAAGCCGACGCCCGGGAGCAGCATGACGCCGCGGCCTTTCGCTTGTCCGTCCCTCGCTTGAATGGCCTCATAAACGGGAATCTCGCCGGTGATGTCGAGATAATGGGCGCGGGCGCGCAAGCAGCCTTCGACGAGAGGCTCGGCGGTGTATTTGAATGGCCCGGCGCAGTTCAACACAACCGCGACATCTTTCAGTGCGCGGTCGATCGCAGCGGGATCGTCGAGCCCGAAGGCGCGGCGCTCCAGGCCGGTCTCATCACCGACACGGTCGAGTCTATCGGCGCCCCGTCCGGCAATGATCGCCTTTATTCCTAAGCGGCCCGCTGTTCGCGCGACATGCTCGCCGACATAGCCGGTGGCCCCGTAGACCATAAGAGCGGCCGACATCAAAATCCCCTTGCCTCACCAGTTGCGCCCGAGGGTGCGCGCATTTGCGACGATCCGGCGATCTGCCTGTTCAGATTGCGCTGTCTGAAGCGGCAGCCTACCTGACATTCTCAAGATGGCAGCCTCCGCGAGGCACAAATTGCGGTCCTCGAAGGACATTGGCAAGCCCGGTGCGTCTTAGAACGCTCGATCCGAACATTATTCGAAAATCCGAAAACGACCCGGATCGGCGAGTTGTTGGATTCGCCACTGACGGCATCAGCGCTTCGGCGCGTTTAATCGTCACTGCCTCTTGTCGCGATAGGCGCGCGGCGCACCGGTCGGGCAGAGGCCGCGTAGCTCGCGAGCGATATCTGCTACAAGCTATCTCGTCCGAAACACGCGCCCGCGAATGACCGCTTCCCACGCACAGCACGCATCAGCTTTCGACCGCAGTCGACCCTGAACGGCGGTTGCCGGGTCATCAGACGCAATCCGCCGATGCGATTCGAAGCGGACGCGCGCATCGGAATTCTGCACATTCGACCAGAGGAGGTTGCCCGACCGGAACGGAAATGCTTAAGTGTTGCTGCCGGGTTGAGGCTCGCGGCGCGGCGATCCGCAGGGCGAGACGCCGCCTGTGGGTGATCTGGATCAAGGTGGATCTGTTGAAAAAATCTTGGCGAGGCTCAATAGCGGTCGTGACAGGAGCCGGCTCCGGCATAGGTCGAGCCCTTTCGCGTGCGATGACAAAGCGTGGCGCGACGGTTGTCGTGACGGACGTGGATGAAACTGCCGCAGTGAAGGTCGCCGCAGAATGCCGGCCCCCTGCGAGCGCTCGAACTCTTGACGTGCGGGACGCTGACGCGGTGCAGTCTTTGGTCGAAGAGATCGTCCGACAGCACGGCCAACTCCACTATTTGTTCAATAACGCCGGCATCGGGATCGGCGGCGAGGTCGAGGAAATACAGATTCCGGCCTGGGAACGGATTATTGATGTCAATCTGCGCGGCGTCGTTCACGGCGTGATGGCCGCTTACCTGCAGACGTTGAAACAGGGCTCGGGTCACATCATCAATACTGCTTCGCTCGCCGGTCTCGCGCCGGCCCCGCTATTAACGCCGTATGCAATGACCAAACACGCCGTCGTCGGTCTGTCGACAAGTCTGCGCCTCGAGGCCGCCTCGCGCGGCGTCCGCGTGAGCGTCCTTTGTCCCGCAGCGATCGAAACGCCGTTGCTGGATACGGTCAGTTTGCCCGGTCTGCCGGAGCCGATTTGGTTGCCCAATGTTCGGCGCTTTCTCACGCGGCTCTCCGGACCGCCCTATCCGGTAGAGAAATTCGCAGAAGAGGTGCTCAATTCGATCGAACGTAATCGCGGCGTCATCGTGATACCCCGCTGTGCGCGACTTGGTTTGCGGATATGGCGGCTGTTCCCGGCACTCGTGGACAAGATGACTCTTCAAGCGGTCCAGGCGGAGCGGTCCTCGGCTAACCGGAAGGTCCGGTGCTGGGGCCGCCAGGGCCGGGCTCCAGTGGCGGGCGCCCGGCCGCGCGCCAGGTACGGTTTTCACCCAAAGCACGCATGGGCTTTCGACCGCAGTCGACGCAAAGCTGACATTCGCACCGGACTTCCGGATGAGATAAGCCGCCGGAACCACTGGGCGTGTTGGACGGCGCTGAAGTAGCTCTGCCTCCATGTCCGCTGCTTTCGGCTACAGGTAAATGGGAAACCTACACGTCAGAGGGTTCTACCGGTCGTCCATGCGGTGTGCGGCGATAAGCTTCGGCCCACGCCATCCTACGCTCACTAAGCGCCTGTAAATTCGTGAGACCTTTGGATAGGCACAATCGCTCCAGGGCGAACAGCCAATGCTCATAGTAGTGCGAGCCGTCATCCCGTGGCTCGCGCGCGGCGACCTCGCGCAACACCGCGGCCAGCTCGTCCGCCCATTCCCGCCAAGTGAAAAAGCCGGCTTCGCTCAGTCGCACTGCCAGTGCGAAGGCCTGTGCCTGCCAGGGTTCGGCGAAGACCGGCCCATCGGCGTCGCGCGGCACGCCCTCGGCAGCAGCAAATGCCGCGACGCCGTCAGGCTGCTTCAAGGTAGTCCTCCCACAGATCGAGACAGACGGTATCGAGCGGACTGGCGGCATCGCCCCAAAGGGCGCGTGCCTCGAATTTCACGGTGTAGAGCGGCTGCGGATTTTCCCCCTGGAATTGCGCGTTACTGTCGGGGAACACGTGCGCGCCATGCAAGGCAATGATTACGCCTTGTTTGTCACGTGCATAGCGCGGTAGGCGCGTGTGCGTGACCGGATGGATGTTGCGGGTGCGCACCGCATCACCCGGACGATATCGAGGCTGACGCTCAACACTCCGCGTTTTCGGTGTGCCGCGGCGCAGGAGCTCGGCCACCATCGACGCCTGCAAAGGCGGCGTGAGCTTGGGAGCACCGGGCGCCGGACGGCCGGTATCGACCTCCGCGCGCGTGACGAGGCCTTGCCTGACCGCGTTCTCAATCACCGCGAACAACCATCGTTCATAATAGCTCGCACGGAGGTAATCGGCGGCCGGCATCCGCTCTAGTTGGTGTCGGCTGACATCGATATTCCCGCGTCTCCAGGCACCGACCGCGGTGACCAGCGCCCACACTCGCCCTTCCCACGGCTCGTGGAACACCGGCTCGTTCGGTTCAACCGCAAGCGGCGCGAAACCGTGCACGCCACCCATGTCGTGCACGCCGTTCATGGCACGCGCACCCGGCCGGTGCCGATCATGGCATCGCGCGTGACCAGCGCGGCGAGTTGCTCCTCGCTCATGTTCTCGGTGCCGGCAGGGCGTTCCGGCAAGACCAGGTAACGAATCTCGGCCGTCGAGTCCCAGATACGCACCTCGACGGACTCGGGCAGATCGAGGCCGAACTCCCGCAGGACGGCGTGCGGCTCGATGACGGCGCGGGAGCGATAGGCGGCGGATTTGTACCAGTCGGGCGGCAAGCCCAGCACTGGCCATGGATAGCAGGAGCAGAGCGTGCAGACGACCATGTTGTGGATGGTTTGCGTATTCTCGACGGCGACCATGTGCTCGCCCTGGAAACCGGAGTAACCAAGCTCGACAATAGCAGTGGTCGCATCCGCGAGGAGACGCGCCTTGTAGGCAGGATCGATCCACGCCCGCGCAACGACGCGCGCGCCGTTCCGCGGGCCCACCTTGTTTTCGTAATAATCGATGATGGCGTCCAGTGCGGCCGGATCGACCAGGCCCTTCTCGACGAGGAGCGATTCCAGCGCCTTCACGCGCAGCGCTGTGGCGGACGGCGGATCCTGACCGTGATCGTGGCTGTCGGGATGTGGATGATCGGGATCAGCGCTCATCGGCGCGCTCCTCATCTCATGCAACATGTAGGCCTTACATGGATGTTACGCCTGACGCTCGCCTGAACAACAGACCAAGTGGTCGTACCCTTTCAACTGGCTGTGCTAATTCGAAGCCGAACCGGACGGCGCGAGCTGGTGGCCGCGGAAACGCCAGCCTGCCCCATCAATCCTTCTCGTCTAACGGCCCCCAGAACAGTGCAAATAGCTGCGGGAAGTGCACGCCGTGGCACTGGTCAGCGAACGAGGCGGACGCCCGCCGCGGGCAATCCGCCGCCAGCAGGTCGCGCAGGGTCGGCATCGGCATTTGCGGCCCGTGCTCGGCGAGTAGCCGCTCCATCTGGAGTCGGCCCTGACGCGGACACTGCCGGCACGCCACGTCCAGCATGATCACGCCGCGCTCCGCCACCTCGTCGAGTAGGATCGAGTGTCCTCCCACGGCGACATCTTCGTCCAGAACGTCGGTCCGGCAACAGCCTCGCCCGCGGACGACGGCGGCGCATCACGGCAAGGAGAGGCCCCTGCACGCGTTTGCTCGCGCGCTCGCGACCCCACATCCCCCAGAGGTCCGCAGAGGGCAGCCCTCCTGGTGAAGCCGCTCCCAGGCCACGCCAACGACCGACCGGCGCACGCCGGCTGGCCCGGGTGGATAGCCGCCGGGGTAACGCCCGGCGTGCGGACCCGGACCGCGCCGGTCAGCGCAAGCGCATCACGTCAGAGGCCCGCACGAACCCGAGCTTCGTCCATACGGCCCGCCGGTTCCCGCCGATCGAGCCCCGCGCATCCCTCGACTTCTTCCGCAGTCGCCCCCGACAATCGGCAGGCCACCAAAGCCGGGCTTCCGGTAATGTCAGATCGCTGCGGTGATCCAAAGGGGAGAATCCGTGCTCGCCACCGGCACCTTCGCCCTGAGCGCAAGCGCCGCCCCGGGCGCCGCGCCTCACGCGCAGTAAAGGCAGGAGCATCACGATGTCGACAGACCCATCGTCCGTCAGCCGGCGCCCCCTGCTCGCCGGCGCCGCAGCCGCGGGCGCCGCCAGCCTCATTCCCGCGACTGTGCGGGCAGCGGCCGAAAACAACGCGACCCGACCGTTCCACATCAGCGTTCCGGAAGAGGCGCTCATCGATCTGCGCCGGCGTCTGGCGGCGACCCGCTGGCCCGATCGGGAAACGGTCGCGGATGACTCGCAAGGCGTGCAGCTCGCGACGATGCAGGACCTCGCGCGCTATTGGGGCACCGATTACCACTGGCGCAAGATCGAGGCGAAACTGAACGCCCTGCCGCAATTCATCACCTGGATCGACGGGCTGGACATTCATTTCATCCACGTTCGTTCGAAACACGACAATGCGTTGCCGCTCATCGTCACGCACGGCTGGCCCGGCTCGGTCATCGAGCAGTTGAAGATCATCGACCCGCTGACCAATCCCACCGCGCACGGCGGGAGTGCGTCGGACGCCTTCCATCTGGTGATTCCGTCGCTGCCCGGCTTCGGGTTTTCGGCACGGCCGACCACAACCGGCTGGGACCTCGTCCGCACGGCGCGTGCCTGGGTGGTGCTGATGAAGCGCCTTGGATACGCGCGATTTGTCGCGCAGGGCGGCGATCTGGGTGCGGTCGTCTGCAATGCGATGGCCGCGCAGACACCGCCGGAATTGCTGGGCATTCACGTCAGCCTGCCTGCGACGGTTCCGCCCGAGATCGCAAAGGCGCTGCAGTGCGGCGACCCCCCGCCATCGGGTCTTTCTGCCGACGAACGGCGCGCGTACGAGGAGCTCACCGTGTTGTTCGCGCGGCGGCGCGCCTATGCGTCGATGATGGGCACGCGCCCGCAGACGCTCTACGGCCTGGCGGATTCGCCTGTCGGTCTGGCGGCCTGGATGATCGACCACGGCGACGGCTACGGCCAGCCGGCGGCTTCGGTCATCTCGGCCCTGCTCGGGCGCACGGTCAACGGACATCTCGCAGGCGACCTGACGCGCGACGACGTGCTGGACGACATCACGCTCTACTGGCTGACCAATACGGCGGTTTCTTCGGCGCGCATATACTGGGAGAACAAGTTGAGCGTCTACAACGCCGCCAACGTCGGCGTCCCGGCCGCCGTGACCGTCTTTCCCGGCGAGAACTTCGAAGCCCCGCGCGGTTGGGCGGAGCGCGCTTATCGCAAGCTGATCTACTACAACCGGGTCGACAAAGGCGGCCACTACGCGGCCTGGGAACAGCCGCAACTATTTTCCGAGGAAGTCCGCGCGGGCTTCAGGTCGCTGCGGACGTAACGCCAGGATCCATCATTGCGAGGGAGCGCAGCGACGAAGCAACCAAGAACCGCGTGACAGACGTCCGGTAGTAATGGGGCGCCCATCAACCGCCTCGGCACGCGGGCTTTGCCAACGCGGACACGCTCCGTCGCGCTTTCGTTCGCCGCGTCGGGGTCACGCCGGCGACTATGAAGGAACCTAGCGGTCCCAAATGAGATCAAAACTTCGCTCGGACGCTCTCGGCGAGAGCCGACCTTGAACCGAATGTCCGCTCTCGACGCATCCTGGCCCAGAAGCGGACCGGCAAAAAAACCACCCTTCCCGGCCGACGAGGGACACAAGCACCTCGTCGGCTATCGGGAAGCCGATCGAAGCCCCTGGATGACCGTCGTGGGCGCGAAGCTGCTGCCATCAGGGGGCGCGGAATGTCCGGTTCCAGGATCCCCCGATCAGCGGTCCAGCGGCCGGCTTGGGTCGAGAGCCGACCTCCAACCCGTGGCTCTTGTCGTGTCGTTGTCGTGTCGGTGCCCGGTAACGCCTTTTACGGAAAGTCCCGCTCAGCGGTCTGGCATCGGCCTGGTGAACAGGCCGTCTGTGCAAAGGTAACTAGCGGCTCCGGCGACGGTTAGACGGGCGCTGATCGAGCGTTGGCCGCACCTCGCGCCGAAGCATCCGCCGAATGAGCGACGACTCGGGCGGTGGAACCTGCGCGACCTGGAATGACCAGACCGCCCTCTAAGCGTCCACCACGGTGCAAAATCTGCGGCTTGTGCGAGCAGCCGCTGGAGCAATCCGCTCGCGGCCAGTGCGGTCGCATATGGAATGATCTGCCCGACGGCACCCCGCTCGGCGAATGCTGGTGGGTCGCCGCGATTCGCGAGCATGGTCCGCATCGGGCGCTGGAGATCTCGCGCGAGCTGAGCGTCAAACCATCAGCCGCCTGAAGGCCAATTTTGGAAGATAGACCGCTACTCTATTCGACATCCATGCCTGCTGCCAAGAATGTGCGCGCAGAGTAGATCGGGCTCGTTTGAGTGTCGTCCCGGACCGCAATCAGCTCGCCCACCCAACGGCCATGCGGAGTCGTCACCGCGAACGGTGTTGCGATCTCCTGATTGGCAGACAACAACGCGAGATCGCGCAGTAACGCGGCTTCGCTGTTATCCCGGTTGCGGGAGAG
>Ga0209040_10003268_pt1 | contig 12480 bp, 12 predicted proteins | sample BogFormECP12_OM3_FD_188240 | JGI IMG/M metagenome (GOLD analysis project Ga0209040, IMG submission 188240) | Bog forest soil microbial communities from Calvert Island, British Columbia, Canada - ECP12_OM3 (SPAdes) (version 2) | ecosystem: Environmental > Aquatic > Freshwater > Wetlands > Bog ... | reverse complement strand
CGCCCCAGCCGCCACTCAGCTTGACGGATCCCGCCGCACACCCCAAAATGACACAGCAGCCGCAAGGTGGTCCCTAGGTCGTGGCAACGCCCTGGTCCCCTGGTCCTGGCAAATGACATCCGGTGCCAGGGCCCCGACTCTGCGCTGCCCGCGAATGGTGCGTTCAGCGCGGCGCTAACCCTACGAGAAGCCGCCGCCGCCGACGCCGCCGCCGCCGCCGCCGAAGCTCCCGCCGCCGAAGCTCCCGCCGCCGAAGCTCCCGCCGCCGAAGAAGCCCGACGTGGACGCCTGCCCGAGCACGAACCCGGTGAACAGGCCAGGGCTGAAGCCGTAGCCGCCCCAGTACGCCGGGGCGAAGCGCGAGTCGAGGTAAGTGACCGGGGCGCCGCGCACCTCGACCTGGCGTATCTCCGGCTCGATACCCTGCTCGACCTTGTGAGCGCAGTCGATGCAGGCTGGGACCTGACGGCTGGACCCGCCCGCCGCCGGCGTCCACTGCACGTCACGCACCGACATGCCGTGCCGCGGATCGAAGAAGCACGATGGCCGCCGGTCCGGCCGCGGCTGGCCGTTGGCGAGAGCTGTGGCGCAGGCCAGGTGGTAGTGGCCTTCGGCGATGGCGCGGCTGACCGCCCCCATGTCGCTGGCCCGCCGGGCGGCATCCAGGGCCCTGGTCCCGCGCTCGTACCCGTCCAGCGCGGCGCCCTGCTCCTCGGCCGCCTCCGGGCTGCCCTGGACGGAGGCGTCGGTGCGAAGGCCGGTAACCGCGGTGCTGAGAGCGATCAGGTCGTCCTGGGCGGCGGTCTTGGCCTCCGCAAGCTCCCGTTGCAGGCGCCTGCGAACAGGGCGCCCAACCAGGAAGATCCCAAGAACCATCAGCACGATAACCACGCCGGCCCCGATCAGGACAGTGGTCAGCGCCTGAGAAGAGGTGCTAGCGGCACCTATGGAGCCTGGGCGGGCTGCTTTCTGCACATCGGTCACGAAATCCGTGAGCGCCGCGTAGACGTTCTGGTCCGCCTGATGCTGCGCCATTACCTCGGTGGCGATGTCGGCGGCGCCGTGTGCGGGCAGCATCCCCTTGTTGTACGCGCCGAAATGCATCAGCCCGCTGTCCATGAAGCCGACGGTGAACTGCCTGTGCCCGTTCAGCGTGGCCATGATCTGCCTCATGGCGCTGTCGTAGCCAGCCGGGCCCGATGCGGTGACTACCAGGTAGATGTCAGCGCCGCCGATCTGCCGCTGCAACCGGGCCTCCTGCGCCTGGGAGATGAGAGCACGGCCGTCGCTGTTGACGCAGACGTGCTGCCGGGCGAGGCAGTCTGCCAGCGTGCTGGCGCTGGCCTGGGACGGGTAGAGCCACAACGCTGCGAGCGCAGCCACCGCGAAAGCAAGCAGCCCTCTCATGGCCGTCTTACGAAGATGCAGAACCTCGATAGCGGCCTCGGTTTCGGGAGCAGAGCCGGGTCGGGCCGCCCGGCTTCCTGTCGTCATCGGGCTCATCACGGCCCCCTCTCCTGTCTTTGTCACACGATCGCGCTCGCCGACCGGGTGCTATAGAGTCGGCCGTCCGGGGTCTATAGAGCTGAAAGGCCCGGATATAGGGGACGATGGAACTTTCTCCTGATCGCCTTCGGAGCCGTGAGTCCCGGCGACCCCGGCCAACGGCGGCCAGCTCGCCCATCGCATAGCAGCGCAGCTGCGGCGCCTGGGCGCGCAGCCGCCGCCATGGCGTCCTGGCGATGTGTGAAAGGGCTGACCGAAGCCGAGCCTGGATGACCACCAGATCGCTACCCAGAAACGCCGCTAACGGCATTTATGTCAAGCCGCGGGACGCCGTGACCTGCGGTTGTCCCTGGCCGTGCTGACCTGCACGACACTGATCCTGAGGGCCCTCCGCCCGGGCCTCGTGGCCGTCACTCGTGATCTTCTCGCTGTCGGCTGCATTCGGGGCTTACCAGATCGCCGCCAACCCGCCTTCGTCGTGAGAGTACCGAACGAACGGCGTGCTCAGGCCTTCGGGCGGGATCGCCAGTATGGGCGTGATCGTCGGCCAGGGCGCGGGCTTCCTGGCGGGCGCCTGGCGGCGGCTCTCCGGCGCCGCCCTCCTCGATCCACGCCGGGATTGCCTCCGGGTCGGCGCCGGCTTTGCGGCACAGCGCCGCGGCGTCCATGCCGTCCTATCCCACCAGCGGAGGACCCTGCTGCCACCGGGGTCCGTATACCAGCCCGGCGCCGGCTGGCGCGGATCCTGCGGCGGCTGCGCCCCGGACGGTCCGTACTGCTCACCTGGATACGACTGCTGGCGTTGCTGGCCGTACGGATCCCAAGGCGGCTGCGCCTGGCTCACGGTCCCCTCCCCTGCGCGGCTGCCTTTGGCCGCGCTCCCGCTTGAGGAGACGCGGGGCGGAGGGCGGGGCGTACGAAAGGTACGAAGCTGACGTCATGCCGTGACCGGACTGTGCCCGGCGATCCGCCAGCGCCTACCCGCCGTGCACACCGCCCGAGAACGGCGGCAGCCTCGCGGCGGCCCTCCGGCGACGCCTCTCCTCGGCCCACGCCGGTATCGCCTCCAGATCAGCCCCGGACTTGCGGCACAAGCCCGCAGCCTGCCGGGCGAGCGGCTCATCCGGCTCGCCCTCGGACGTGCCCTCGAAGATCCCGGCCACCTCGGCCAGCAAGTCGGCCCGGCCGCCCGCGAGCTCCCGCAGCTCGGCCACTGCTGCGGCCTCTTCCTCGCTGCTCAGCTCGCGCCACCGCGCACGGTGCTGCGCCGCGCCGTAGATCTCGGCGACGAGCAAGCGGTCAGCCTGCGGACGCTTGTCGATCATGCGTTCTAGTATCACCCCTGGCCGTCATCCACTCCGACGACTGGTGCCGCATCGTCCGGCTGATCCCTTTCCCGCCAGCCCGGGCACCGGCATACCCGCGGCCCGGCCGCGACGCTCACCATGACCACCACGCCGCATTCCCGGCGCTCACCGCGTCACCGTGAGCACGAACCGCGGGTTACGGCACTTCAGGAGCTGGGCCTGGTAGGACTCCCAGCCGGGACCGGCCACGGTGAAATGCGCCAGAGCCGAGAGCGCGAAGAAGGCGGCGATCGCCCAGGCGAAGCTGAGGCTGAACAAGGTGACCGTCTGGCGGCCCACCGAGGGCCCGGGAGGGCCCGTCATGTAGGTGGCCTGGACGGGCAGCGAGAAGCTGCTGGCCAGCACCACGATGGCTACCGCCTGGGCCAGGTGCAGGCATCCGGCAGCGAGGTTATAGGGACGGAGCCTTGCCAGCGGTGCGGTGCGGTCAGCCATGTCCCCATCGTCTCGGCGCCAGGCTTCCGGCACAAGCTCCCCGATCCGGCTCCCCCGAGCCCCGGCCGTCTGGGACGCACAAGATCAGCAAGATCAGCGGCTATCGCCATCCTCCCGGGCACCCTGATCTCTACACCGATTGTGCTGCGGATCTTCCAGCCGGAGATCGACGCCCAGATCACAGTCATCCACGAGCAGCAGTTCAGTGAGCTCCTCTCGAGCAAGCAGCGGGAGTGCCGGTAACAATGGACCCGTCAGCACCGCTAATTAAAGCGTCCAGTCTCCTGAACTGCCCTGGTGGCACGGGGGGCGTTAGCGTGGCCGGAACGGGTTGCCGGTGTAGCCGGGCCGCTGGCTGATCTCGCCGCGCTGGTATCGCCCGGCTTGCCAGGCGTCCCAGGCCCGCTCCAGTTGCGGGGTGGAGGAGGCGGGCAGCCGCCGGCGGGTGCAGAAGGCCCGGAACTCCAGGTCCGGCTCGGCCAGCCGCCGGCGGCGTTCGGCCCGCGGGTCGGGCAGCACCGCGGCGGTGTCCTGGTCCTGGGCCCGCCGGGCCCGGGCGAGCTCGTCTACGTCGGCGGCGATGCGGTCGATGACCGCGGCCACCCGCGCGAGTTCGACGGCCACGAGGGCCCGGTCCGGCCAGTCGGCGGCCGGGCGCAGGCTGGCCGCTGGCGGGTAGCTATCAGCGTCCAGGTGCGCGAGCCAGCCTGCGCACTGTCGCAGCCAGCTCACCTCATCCGATAGCCGGCCGGCGATGGTGTCCCGGCCGTCTAGTTCGGTGTCCTCCCCGGAATCGGGATGTTCCGGGGCGGGCCAGCCCGCTGCCCGCAGCTCACCGAGCGCCGCGTCCAGCGCATCCAGGTCGGCGACGGCCACGAGCTGGTGCACCCGGGACGGTGACAGCCCGGCCGCCGTGGCCAGGGTGCGGATCGAGGGTCTGCCCGGAGGCCACCATCTTGTCACGGAGCGCGGCCGGAGCGCAGTGCCCACACGCACGCATAGCCGCCTGATGGCGCAGGTCCTCGCTGCTCGTTGCGCCTGACCGTGACGCGCCGATCTGGGGGTTCTGCGCTCCGCCGGGCCTGGAGCGGCCGCAGCGTTGTGATCTGCCGGAGCGCCTCCAAGTCCGCCAGCTAGGCTGGCAGTGAGCCCGGCCTTAAGTCCGGGAGCGATCGCGTGGCCGGTGTCCCGGGCGTTCAGCGGAAGTTGCCGGTGTGGCCGAGTGAGTACCGGCCTGGCTGCGGGAATACGCACACGCCATGCGGTCCGCCCCCGACGGGAATCTTGGCGAGCAGGCGCCCGTTGACGGTGGACATCGCGTATACGACGCCGTTGTAGCGCCCGCTCCACCACATCACCGTGCCGTCGGGAGAGATCCCGCCCATGTCGGGTGAGCCGCCGCCGGGAATCCACCACTTATGGACCAGCGTGCCGGCGGCGAAGTCGAGCACCGAGATCGAGCCTTCACCCCGGTTGGAGATGTAGAGGTACTTCCCGGTGCGGCTGACCATGAAGCCGTGCGTGCCCATCCCGGTGCGGAGGAAGCGGATCACATTGAATCGGCCGGAGTTGATCAGCCATATCCCGTTTGCGGCCATGTCGGCGACATAGAAGATCGTGCCGTCAGCGGACAAGCGTACGTCTTGCGGCATGCTGTACCCGGGTCCGGGCGCGGCGACCGGCGCGCTCATCGCCATGCCGAGCGTGAGGGTCTTGACCACCGAGCGCGCCCGCACGTCGATCCACAGCAGCTTGCCGCTGAACTCGCAACTCGCTACCGCGTAGCGCCCGTCAGCGGTGAAGTCCAGGTGATTCACCCCTGAACACGGCACGGGCATCGACTGGCGCAGCATCATGGTGCGCGGGTCGAGGAAGTCAATCCGCCCCAGGGCCTCCGCCATCACCATCGCGCTGTGCCCGTCCGGGGTGAAATACAGGTTGTACGGGTCGGCGACCGGCACCGGCTGCCCCGGCTCGCCGGTCTTCGGGCTGACCGGGGTGAGGCTGCCGCCGCCGGTGTTATTGACCCACAGCACCGAGCCATCCCAGGACGGGGTGATGTGGTTGGGCTCCCCGCCGGTGCCGAACGTCCGGATGACCTTGTAGGTATGCGGGTCGATTTCGGTGACCGTGTCGCTGAGGCTGTCCGGCACATAGACCCGGTACGGATCGCCGGCCCACTTCGGGTTCATCATGCCAGCGGCGATATGGGCGTACACGTTCAGCGGAGCAGGCCGGGAAGGCGATGGGCCCGTCTCGGCGGACCGGGTCCGGGCCGGGCCGGCCCGCGTCGCGTGCGCCGCCGGATGCTGCGCCGCTGAGGTGCACCCGCCGGTCAGCCCCAAGCCGACGGCGAGGGCGAGCAGCGCTGCTGCCGGACGAGGGCGGCACCGGGCAGCGGCGGCACCACGAGTTACGGTCCGCACAGGCCGCACTCTACCGGCGTTTCCCGCTGGGCAGCGCCCATTGCCTGCAGCGCCCAGGCAGCTCATCGCCGGCACCGCGGGCGGGTACATTGCCCAGGATGTCCGGTATGCAACCCTGACCAGGTCACCGCGCCACCTCAGTTGATCATGCCGGGGGCCGACGTGGGCGCAGACTCCGGCCGGCGCCGCCGGCTGAGCCGACGTGGCCGCGGCTGACGAGGCGGCCGGGCGCGTGGTGGCCGCCGTTGTCCGCGGCACCGATCCGCCGCCGGGGATCCGCCAGGTGCGCACCACCGTGCGGGCGCGCTGACCTCCCCGCAGCTCAGCGGCGAAGTGCCGTCAGGGGGACAGCAGCCCGGTCAGGGTGACCGGGCGCAGCCCCCGCCGGGCCAAGCCGTGCAAGATCGCGGGCAGGGCGGTCACGGTGCCGGGATGCCCGAGATGCAGGCTCACGATCGACCCCCGCCGCACCGAGCCGAGCACGGCGGCCGCGACCTCTTCCGGTCCAGGATCGATGTAGTCCAGCGAGTCCACGTCATAGGACACGCAGGTCCGGTAGCCGGCCTTGCGGGCCGCCTGCTCGATCAGCGGTGTCGCGTAGCGCGTCTGCGACGGCCGGAACCAGCGGCCGGTCGACCCGGTCAGGGCGCGCAGCCGCAACGCGCAGCCCGCGATCTCCGCGTAGGCGCCTGAGCTGTCCATGGCCGCGATGTCCAGGTGATGCAGGGTGTGATTGCCGAGTTCGTGGCCGCCGCCCAGGATGCGGCGCGCCATCTGCGGGTATTGCTCGAGCCAGGTCCCGACGGCGAGCACCGTGACCCGCGCTCCGGCCCGCTCTGCCTCGGCGAGCAGCTCGCCGGCCATCGATACGGGTCCCTGACCGTGGAAGGTCAGCGCCACCCGGGCCCGGTTACGTGGCCCGTGTATGACCTGCGGGCCGAGCTGCACCCGGGCGCTGCCGGGCAGGCTCGCCGCCGGCGACGGCGCGGCAGGTGCCGATCCCGGACGGCTGCCGCCGGGGGACGCGCTGCCCCGTCGCGTGCTCGTGCATCCCGCCAGGCCGGCCCCGGTGGCGACCGCACCGCCAAGGAGCAAGAATTCCCGTCGCTCGATGGACACGCCCAGAAGACTACTCACCCTCGGCCAGCCCCCGCCGCGCTCTTGCCTGGCCGGCGTGGCTGGGGTGGCATGACGGCGCTTCCGTAGAGCGGTCTTTGCGGCGATACATGCCCGGGATGGGAGGTCTGGGCGGTGTCAGCTCGCGCATTCTTGCAAATCATGTTCACCCAGCCTCTCGGGGGCGTGCCGTCCCATGGCGGCAGGCCGGGTCTTGGCTGAGATCTGTCGGCGGCGCCGATCTTCCGCCCGTAGCTTGAGGTCGGGGAGCCTAGGTGCAGTAGTTCTTGCCTGTCTGACCCCGGGGTGGTGTTCGCGATGGCCTTGGACTCGGCGCAGCCGCCATGCGCAGGCAGGCGGGGTGTCCCGGAGCACCGGGACGTTATAGCTTCCGTTGATGACCGACGTGATTCGGCGGCCGGATCGGCGAAGGACAGGACCGCGGTGAAGCCGACGTCGATCGGGCGCGCCAGGGTGGTGCCCGCCGGGCGCATTCATCCTGCCGGGCGGGCACCACCCCCGTTCACTCCACGCCGTCGAACTGGTGGTCGATATTCTGCCCGCTGACGTCCTGGTGGCCGCCGGGGCCATCGGTCTCGGGCGAGGTGGCCTCGCCGTTTGGCTCGTGCTCCTTCGCCTGGGACGGTCCGGTTGCCCGGAGGTGCTGGACGGCGGCCGCCGTGGTGGCCGCTGACGCGGGATGGTACGTCGCGGCAACCGCCGCTCCTGCTATCCCGCCGGCCAGCACTGCGGTGAGACCGCCGGTGGCGAGAAACGTCTTGATCATCATTGATGTCACCTCCCTTCATCGGGTCCACGCTCATCGTGCGGGAACGTCCGTGAGAGGGTGATGAATCGCTTGATGAGGGGCGGTTTACCGGGTCGGGTGCAGGAACAGGGTCACGCGCGCCCCGCCTTCGGCGCGGTTCGCCGCAGCGGCCCTGCCGCCGTGAGCTTCCGCGGTGGCCCGGACGATGGCCAGGCCGAGCCCGGCCCCCTGACCGGGCCCGGCCTTCTCCGCGGGGCCTCGGGCGAACGGGTCAATAGCACTGGGCAGGAAGGCGGGATCGAACCCGGTGCCGGTGTCCTTGACGGTCAGCCGGACGGTGTCGCCGTCGCGGGTGGCGCTGACGCGCACCTGCCCGCCGCGGGGCGTGTGCCCGGGCGCGTTGCCCACGACGTTCTCAACCGCCTGGCGCACCAGCACCGCGTCGGCGAAAGCGGTGACCCCGTACGGGACGACACGCACGTCTACCCCCGCCGCGGACGCCCGCGCTGCCAGGGCCGGGCATGCGGCCTGCAAGAGCTCATCCAACCTGGCCTGCCAGCGGTGCAGCGGCACCCGGCCGCCTTCAGCGCGCGAGAAGACCAGCAGCGTCTCGGCCAGCGCGGTCAGGCGGTCCGCTTCCTCAGCCGCGCTACGCACCGCTGCCCGCAGCTCCTGGTAGGTCCTCGACCGAGACTGCGCCAGGTCCAGCTCAGCCTTCAAGACGGCCAGCGGCGTCCGGAGCTCATGGCTCGCGTCATCGACGAACCGGCGCTCCCGGTCGGTTCGACCCCGCCCCTGACCACTTCTGCCGAGTAGGCTGCCAGTCCTCTCACCTGCGAGAACGCAGGAAGACAGGGAGTGCCGTGGCGCCGGAAGCGCCCCGCAGCCCAAGATCCCCGGGTGAGCTGGCGGACGCGACGATTCGCCAAGTGGTCCGCTGCTTTCCCCTGCTGCTAGGAATGGCCGGACAGGTCGCTTACCGTTGCGAAGCCAAATGACGTCATGACCGACCGGACCGCGGGTAGGAGGCGTCAGCCAATTCTTGGACTGGTTCAATGCGGCCTGGGCCGGTGAGCCTAGTCCCTGATCTTGATACGACGAGCTGGTTGACAGGCATCCAGGTATCCAGCTTTTCGGCGGGGGAGGGGGTCAGGTGAGGGTGAGGTAGGCCAGGCTGCCGAGGCCGGCCGCGGTGCAGTAGATGGCGAACGGGGTGAGGGTGCGGGTCTGGAAGTAGCGCAGGAGGAAGCGGACGGACAGGTAGGCGCCGATGCCGGAGAACAGGCTTCCGGCCAGGATCTGGCCGCGGATGCCGTTGCCGAGCGGGCCGGCCAGGTCGGGGATCTTGAGTGCGCCGGCGGCGAGGATGACGGGGGTGGCGAGCAGGAACGCGAACCGGGCGGCGTCCTCGTGGGACAGGCCGCGGGCCAGCCCGGCGACCATGGTGACCCCGGAGCGGCTGATGCCGGGGAGCAGGGCGAGGATCTGCACGGAGCCGATGAGCACGGCCTGGGGGTAGCCGATGCCGGCCAGCCGCCGGTCGGCCGCGCGGTCCGCCGCGGACTCATCTTGGCGGGCGGCGTGGTGGCCCGGGGACTGTTCCCGCATAGCCGGCGGGGCGGCCGGCTGGGAGGCGGACACGGCGGCCATCTGCCTGGCCTGGCCCGCCGGGGCGGTCCGGGCCGGGTCGCGGCGGCGCAGCCGTTCCCCGGCGTACAAGATGACGCCGTTGACGGTGAGGAAGATGGCGGCCGGGACCGGCTTGCCGAGGATGGTCCGGAACGTGTGTTCCAGCAGCAGGCCGGCGATGCCGACCGGGATGGTGGCCAGGATGATCAGCCAGGCGAGCCGCTGGTCGGCGGTCCTGACCTGGCGGTCGCGCAGCGAGGTGGCGAACCCGCCGGCGATCCGCAGCCAGTCCCGCCAGAAGTAGGCGAGCAGCGCCAGCGCGGTGGCCACGTGCAGGCCGACGATGAACGCCAGGTACGGCGATTCGGGGGCCGAGACGTCCAGGTCGCGGGCCCACTGGCCGCCGATGAGCGCCGGGATCAGCACGCTCTGCCCGAGGCTGGACACGGGGAACAGTTCGGAGACGCCCTGGAACAGGCCCACGACGATCGCTTCGGGATAGGTCAGGGCAGGCATCTGGCGCCTTTCGGTTGGCCGCCGGAGCGGGCACGGATGTACATGGTCAGCAGGGGCGGGCGATCATGGGCCGGTCCTGCCGGCCGGGCTTCCGGCTGCCTGCGGCGGCGCGGTCATGAGAGGCGAGGATCCGGGTCACCGGGCGCGACGGGCGTCATCGCCGCATGGCTCTTCCTGATCATCAGCGGCGGCGGAACCGGCTGCGTGCCGCCCGGCCCGGGCCTCCCGGCGGCTCCTGCGCAGTTCGATCACGAGCGGGGTCAGGGATAGGGCCACGATGACCGCGATGGCGGGTAGCAGGTACTGGTCCACGCCGGGGATCGTCGACCCGAGCGCGTATCCGGCGAGGGTGATGCCCAGCGACCAGACGAGCCCGCCCGCCACCTGCCAGAACGTGAATGCCGCGACGGGCACGCCGAGTGTCCCGGCCAGCGGGTTGGCGACCGTGCGGACCACGGGGATGAACCGGGCCAGCACGATCGCCTTGCCGTACCCGTAGCGGGCCAGCAGGTCCGCGGCGCGGTCCGCGCCGCGGCGCACGGCCCGGCTGCTGGATCGTTGCAGCAGGGGCGGCCCGGCGGCGCGGCCGATGAAGTACCCGGTCTCTGCGCCGAGCAGCGCGCCCGCCGCGGCGGCGGCCAGCACCTCGGCCAGCGGCAGGTGCAGCGCGGAGCCGGCCGGGGTGGAGGCGGCCAGCCCGGCGGTGAACAGCAGCGAGTCGCCCGGCAGGAAGAACCCGATCAGCAGACCGGTCTCGGCGAACAAGATAGCGAACAGCCCGAGCGCGCCCCAGCTGGACAGCAGCGACGACGGGCTCAGCACGTTCACCGCCAGCACGGCCGGGCCGGCCGCGTCGTGGAGGATCATCATCCGGAGTCTCCTTCCCCAGACCCCGCCCGCACGGGGTTCCGGTGGCGGCCAGCACGCCACGGTGGCACACTGTCAGCAGCGCCTGAACGTCTACGTCCCGGTAGAAATTCTACAGACTTGTAGATGCTACTCGGCGGAAGGAGCGGATGCACGCCTATGCGCGATGAGGCCGGCCAGCCCGGTGACGCCGCGGGCGCCCGGCGGGCCGCGGGCGAGCTGGAGGCGGGCGTGCTCGCGGTGCTGCAGGCCTCCGGCCGTCCGCTGCCCCCGGGCGAGGTCCGTGACCGGGTGGGCGGCGGGCTCGCCTATACCACGGTGGTGACGATCCTGTCGCGGCTGCACGCCAAGGGCGTGCTCGAACGCCGCAAGGCCGGCCGGGCCTATGTCTATGCGCCGGTCGCCGACGAGCCCGGACTGGCAGCCCGCCGGATGGCCAGGGTGCTGGACGGCGAGGCCGACCGGGAGGCGGTACTGGCCAGGTTCGTGTCCGGCCTGTCGGGCACCGACGAGGAGCTGCTGCGCCGGATGCTCGGTGACCCGCCGGGTCCCGAGGGCGGCTGACCGGGAGGACTTCAGATGCACCTGGCGGTTTACCTTCCCCTGCTGATGCCGCTGCTCGCCGCCGCCACGGCCGGGCCGCTGGCCGGGCGGCTGCCCCCGGTGGCCGCCACCTGGCTGCTGGCCGGCAGCGCGGTCGCGCTGGCCGCGGCCAGCAGCGCCGTGCTGGGCCTGCTCGCGCTGACCGCCGTGGTCCGCATCCCGCTGGTCGGGGCGGCCGGGGAGATGTCCGTGCAGGTGCTCAGCCGCAATGATCCTGCATCCGTCCCGGTCGCGGTGGCCGCCGGGGTGCTGCTGGCCGCCGCCGCGGCCGGGGCGTGCCGGGCGGCCTGGCGGCGGACCGCGGCGCTGCTCGCCGCGGGCCGCCAGGCCCGGCGCCTGCCCGGGGCCGGTCAGGTCGTGGTGACCGGCGATGAGGCCGCTGATGCCTACACCCTGCCCGGCTGGCCATGCCGGATCGTGGTCACCGCCGGGATGATGCGCGCGCTCAGCCCCCCCGAGCGCCAGGTGCTGCTGGCGCACGAGCGCGCCCACGCGTCCGCTTTCCACTACCTGTTCACCACCGCGGCCAGGCTGGCCGCCGCCGCCAATCCCGTGCTGCGCCCGGTCGCGGACGCGGTCGGCTACACGGTAGAGCGGTGGGCTGATGAACGCGCCGCGGCCGCCGCCGGGGACCGGCACCTGGCCGCCCGCGCCATCGCCCGGGCCGCCCTGGCAGCAGCAGCGGCCCCGCCCCGCTCCGCTAGCCACGCCGCCGGCGCGCTAGGCGCGGTCACCAGCGTGCCCCGGATGCGCGGCGCCGGGCCGGTGCCGCGCCGGGTCGCGGCATTGCTCGGCCCGCCGCCACAGCCCCGGCTGCTGCTGTGCGCCGCGGCGGTTCTGCTGGTCGCGGTCGCCGGAGCCTCCGCCCTGGAAGCCGCCCGCGAGCTCCACGGCCTGCTCGACTACGCCCGCGCCGCCACCGGATCCTGACCCTGTGCGTGCCGCGAATCTCATCCGTGGCAGTGAGCAGCACAGTTGCGGTGTCGGCGGCCCGGCCGGGAGCCGCCGCCTGCGGCAGGTCCGCTGGAGGGAATGGAAGAGCACCGGCGCCAGGCGGCACAACCTGCGGGTACGCGGTATCTCCGAGAGCAGCGCCCGTAAATGTGCTGATAGCAGCAAGGGATACTGGCGGGTTGCTGGCTCCGGGGTCCTTTAGGTGTCCCTGCCCGATCATGTATCAGTGTTGTGATGTCATGCCCGGAGCTGGGCACGCAGCACTGAGTCGGCTGAGTGCGCGGGATCGCCG
>Ga0209040_10003267_pt1 | contig 12481 bp, 13 predicted proteins | sample BogFormECP12_OM3_FD_188240 | JGI IMG/M metagenome (GOLD analysis project Ga0209040, IMG submission 188240) | Bog forest soil microbial communities from Calvert Island, British Columbia, Canada - ECP12_OM3 (SPAdes) (version 2) | ecosystem: Environmental > Aquatic > Freshwater > Wetlands > Bog ... | reverse complement strand
CTCGCTTTGATCACTGCAATTTGCACGGCCCCGATATCCCCGGGGTCGTCAAATTCTTCACCGAGGTGCTCGATTTTTCGCTGACCGAAGCCGCCGAGACCCCCGACGGAGTCGTTGCGGCCTTCAATGCGGCGGCGGAACGAGTCGAGATCGGCGTCGCTCGCCACCTTGAACCCGACATAATCCATGCCTGGCATATCCGCGCGGCGCAAGACTACGCTGTGGCGATCGAACTCGTCCCAGGCGCGGAGATAGACACGGCCGTCAGGCTCGCGGCTGACCTCATGGAGGCCGACACGATCCACATAATGTCTGACTGCTGCGTCTGTATCGAGCACCCGGATTTGGATATAACCGGGTCGCAACACACCCTTCAACGCCATGGCAGCCTCCTGTCCACTCCGGCCGTTCCGGGGAGGAGCGCGCGGACCGATGCCACCGGAGGGTTTTGGTCTCCCGGTTCCTTATACCCGTCGTGAAGCGGTGCTCAAAGCCCGCCCTGTGTCACAACGAAGTCGGCGATCCTGTCGATCCCTTCGCCCGTCTTCAAATTTGTGAAGACGAAGGGACGCTCTGCCCGCATCCGACGAGTATCGCGTTCCATCACCTCGAGGCTGGCCCCGACCATTGGGGCGAGATCGATCTTGTTGATGACGAGGAGGTCGGAGCGGGTGATGCCTGGCCCACCCTTGCGCGGAATCTTGTCGCCGGCTGCGACGTCGATCACGTAGATCGTCAGATCGGCAAGCTCGGGCGAGAAGGTCGCAGCGAGGTTATCACCGCCGGACTCGATCAGGATCAGGTGGAGATCCGGGAATATCCGGCCCATTTCAGCCACCGCCGCGAGGTTGATCGAGGCATCCTCGCGGATTGCGGTGTGCGGGCAGCCCCCGGTTTCGACGCCGCGGATCCGCTCGGGCGGTAAGGCGCCGCTGCGGGTCAGGAATTCGGCGTCTTCGCGGGTGTAGATGTCGTTGGTGATTGCGGCAATCTCGTAGCTGCCGCGCATCCTCTTGCACAGCCAGTCCATCAATGCGGTCTTGCCGGACCCGACTGGACCGCCGATGCCGACCCGCAGTGGATTGCTCATGAACGGAAGAGCCTCGTGTATTGGGTTTCGTGCGCCATCGAAGCGAGCTCGACGGCAAAGGTCGCACTGCCGAATGCCTCCGGGTCGCGGATCAACGCATCGGCGACTGCGGCGCCGATGACAGGTTCAAGTGCAGCAAGGATGCGCTGACCATCGGTTTGCCCGATAATTCCAAGGCGCAAGCCGGCAGAGACCAGATTGGACGCCATCGCCTGCAGATATCCAGTCAATGCCCATTCGAGAGGGACGCCGGCCCGTGCCGTCGCAGCGCCGACGGCGGCAGCGTAGCACACCCAGCCCCCGTTGATCGCCCTAGCCCAGCGGTCGAGAAATGGTGCTGGCCACGCGGCGCGGCAGGTATCGAGAAACGCTGCACCCTGGGCCGTGGTTTCTACTGCCATCTCCGCTGTCGGTCGAAATGCGACGCCGCGCCGATTGGCTAAAATCAGTGCCTCTATGTCGTCGGTCATGGCCGCGCGATACGCATCGCGCAGAATGTCCACGTCGATGCGCCCGCTGCCCGACGACACTACTGTACAGATCCAGTCTTGCAGTGAAGCACGGTCCCGTACGGCGCCGCCTTCCGCCGCGGCTTCGAGACCATGGGAAAAGCTGAAAGCGCCCACTGGAAATCCCGGAGACAGCCACGTGATCAGCCGATAGAGATTGCTGCTGAAGCCCCTCTCCCGCATTGCGGGAGAGGGTGCCGAGCGTAGCGAGGCGGATGAGGGCAGACCGGGTGATGACGCTGAACCCTCACCCTCCCAGCCCTGCGGGCTGGGCCCCTCCCTCTCCCGCGGTGCGGGAGAGGGGCTTGTCGAGTCATTCGTCGGCATGATCGTGGGCGGCGCCGGCATAGGCGCCGGTTTCCGGGTCGAAGGGCGCCTCTAGATCGACGATCCCGCCACCGAGACCGATCACCATTTCAGCAATCACATGATCGGCGCGGATGCGCAGTCGCTCGCCGGCAATTTGCACCGGCAGATGTCGGTTGCCGAGGTGCCAGGCAATCCGCAGCAAATCTGTGTGAGTGGCAGCCACAATTTCGGAGACCGGCTCGGCGGCGGCGCGAACGTGAAGATAACCGCCGCCTTCGAGCTCGAGACCGTCACCGTCGACCAGGTGATGTGGTCGCGGCAAATCGAGAAGATAGGCCTCGCCCGAAGCGGCGATGAGCCGGATGCGGCGGCGATGCCGGTCGACATAGGCCAGGGTTAGCGTCTCGACCGCGGAGTCTTCCGGCCAATCTCCCCGGCGGTGAACCGCGATCGCCCGCCGCATCTCAGTTGATTGTCATTGCGGGGAGCCATAGGCGACGAAGCAATGTCGATCGTACGAGGCTTCTCGGCACGAGGTTGCTTCGCTGCCCTCGCAATGACGCCAATGGGCAGCCACGGCCATCGAGCCTCAGTAAAGGAAATAGCGCTGCGCCATCGGCAGCACTGTCGCCGGCTCGCAGGTCAAATGCACACCGTCGGCGCGCACCTCATAGGTTTCCGGATCGACTTGGATGTCGGGCGTCGCGTTGTTCAGCACCATGCGGCTCTTGCCGATCGCGCGGATGCCGCGCGCGGGCAGCACGATGCGCTGCAGGCCCAGCTGCTCCCCAATCCCGCGCTCTATTGCAATGGCCGGTAAGAACGTGACGCAGGAGGCCGACAATGCGCGGCCGAAGGCGCCGAACATCGGCCGGTAATGGACTGGCTGCGGGGTCGGGATCGAAGCGTTGGGGTCGCCCATCAACGCCGCGGCTATCGTGCCGGCCTTCAGCACCAGATCCGGCTTGACGCCGAAAAAGGCCGGCGACCACAGCACGAGATCGGCGAGTTTGCCGGTTTCGATCGACCCGATATGCTCAGTGAGGCCGTGAGTGAGGGCCGGGTTGATCGTGTATTTCGCAATGTAGCGTTTGACCCTAAAATTGTCGGAGCGGTCGCTGTCTTCCGGCAGCCGGCCACGCTGCCGCTTCATCTTGTCCGCGGTCTGCCAGGTGCGGATGATGACCTCTCCGACCCGGCCCATTGCCTGACTGTCCGACGACATCATGCTGAAGGCGCCGAGGTCGTGCAGGATGTCCTCGGCCGCAATCGTCTCGCGGCGGATCCGACTCTCGGCGAAGGCCACGTCTTCGGGAATGCGCGGGTCGAGGTGATGGCACACCATCAGCATGTCGAGGTGCTCGTCAACGGTGTTGACCGTGAACGGCCGGGTCGGATTGGTCGACGACGGCAGCACGTTCTGCAGCCCGCATAATTTGATGATGTCGGGGGCGTGGCCACCCCCTGCCCCTTCGGTATGAAAGGCGTGGATATTGCGGCCCTTGAAGGCGGCGACCGTGTTCTCGACGAAGCCGGATTCGTTGAGGGTGTCGGTATGGATGGCAACCGCGATGTCGAGCTGCTCGGCGACCCCGAGGCAGGTGTCGATCGCTGCGGGGGTCGTTCCCCAATCCTCGTGCAGTTTTAATCCGCAGGCGCCGGCTTCGATCATCTCGACCAGGGCGCGCGGGTCCGAGGCGTTGCCTTTTCCGAAAAAGCCGAGATTGACCGGTAGCCCTTCTGCCGCTTGCAGCATCCGGCTTAAATGCCAAGGCCCCGGCGTGCAGGTCGTCGCGGCGGTACCGGCGGCCGGCCCGGTGCCGCCGCCGAGCATGGTCGTGACGCCGCTGTACAACGCCTCCTCGACCAATTGCGGGCAGATGAAATGGATGTGGGAATCGATGCCGCCGGCGGTGACGATACGGCCCTCGCCGGCAATCGCTTCGGTCCCCGGCCCGATCACGATGTCAACCCCGGGCTGAATATCGGGGTTGCCCGCCTTGCCGATACCGCAGATGCGGCTGTCGCGGATGCCGATATCGGCCTTGACGATCCCCCAGTGATCCAGAATCACGGCATTGGTGATGACGGTGTCGACGGCACCGTCGGCGCGGGTCGCCTGCCCCTGCCCCATGCCGTCGCGAATGACCTTGCCGCCGCCGAATTTGACCTCCTCGCCATAGATCGTGCGATCGCTCTCGATTTCGATGACGAGGTCGGTATCGGCGAGGCGCAGCCGATCGCCGGTCGTCGGCCCGAACATCGCGGCATAGGCCTCGCGCGGAATCGTCGTTGCCATTGGGCTTATCCGAGCTCGCCGTTGACCCGGCCGTTGAAGCCGACGACGCGACGCTCTCCGGCATAGGCGACGAGCCTGACCTCTCGGCTCTGCCCAGGCTCGAAACGCGTCGCCGTCCCGGCCGGGATGTCGAGCCGACACCCGCGCGCCTGTTCGCGGTCGAAGTCGAGCGCCGCATTGGTTTCATAGAAATGGTAATGCGAGCCGACCTGGATCGGGCGATCCCCGGTATTGGCGACCGTCAACACCACGGTTGGGCGGCCGGCATTGATCTCGATGTCACCCGCCGCAGGGATGAGTTCTCCCGGAATCATGTGCCTTCCCATCATTGCGAGGAGCCGGAGGCGACGGAGCAATCTCGTGCCAAGGAGCCGCGATGGGCACGAGATTGCTTCGCTGCACTCGCAGTGACGCCTTTATGCTGTATCACCGGATCGGCTCATGGACCGTCACGAGCTTTGTCCCGTCCGGAAAGGTCGCCTCGACCTGGATTTCGTGAATCATCTCGGGCACACCCTCCATGACCTGCCCGCGCGCCACTACTGTAGCCCCGTCCCGCATCAGCTCGGCGACGCTCTTACCGTCCCGCGCGCCTTCGAGCACGTAATCGGTGATCAGTGCAATTGCCTCGGGGTAGTTGAGCTTGACGCCGCGCTTTAGCCGCCGTTCTGCGACCATCGCCGCGACCGACACCAGAAGCTTGTCCTTCTCGCGTGGGGTCAGATTCATTGGGCACCTACCCGCTTAGGCGTGCATTAACCGTGCCATATCTAGGGCGACGCTTCGCCAGCAATCGAGCTGGACGCCAGTCCGATCTCTTTTCGATCCGACCCATAGCGCACGATCCGGACTTCTTCGATAGAAACGAGACCGCCTTTCACCATCTCATCCAGTAACGGGAGAAAAGCCGTGATCTTTTGCTCGTTGTCGATGATTTCGACAACGACCGGAAGATCTTCGGAAAGACGCAGGATCTTGGCGGTGTGTAGCCGGCTGGAGTGCCCAAAGCCCATCGGTCCGCGCAAAACAGTGGCCCCGGCAAGCCCGTGCTCACGCGCCTTCAGAACGATGGCCTCGTAAAGGGGATGGTGGCCGAACCGATCATTCTCGCCGATGAAGATACGCAGCAGCGCTGCCTTTTCTTCCAACTGCATTATCCGCTCCGTCCATCAGGGTCCCGCGTCAGCGATTGATCAGAATGCCCGCGACATGGCCCAACCAAACGCCGATCAGACAGAACACCGTTGATGCCAGTATATACGCACCACCAGCGAGCCACTCCCCGTTTCGCACGAGGTTTAAGGTCTCCAAGCTGAACGAAGAAAACGTCGTGTAGCCCCCGCAGATCCCAACCATGACAAAAACACGGAGATTGCCGGGCACCAAGAGTGCGCCGTCCGGTCCGGTCAAGGTATTGAAGACCCCAATGACAAAGCAGCCGGTGACATTAACGATCAGGGTACCCCACGGAAAGGTTGCGCCGATCCAATTTGCGACGACGCCCGATAGGCCATAACGCCCGACCCCGCCGATCGCCGCGCCGACGAAGACGCACAGATAGGTGACCCACACTTCGGGCTAATGGCCCACCATCCATGGGCGGTCGGGCGGGCTTCTTTGAACATCGCCGAACTGCTGCTTGATCAGCGGGTTGACCCCGTGGCGGTGGCCGTGATGCCGGTGATCTTGCGGCAGGTCCTCGCGGCGCACGACCTTCGGCTCATGAGCGCTGCGCTCGTTGCGCTCGTGTGCAATGCGATTGTTCGAAGAAAGGACCGCCAGCATTGGCGCCGCCGCCAGGCGCGGCGCCGGAAGAGCGCAGTTCGGGCACGGGACCTTCGCCTCCCATTCGCTCATGCTGCGCCATTCCCGGAACGGTCCGCAAGTTCCGCATCCATAGTCGTAGAGCGGCATCTCCTGTTCCCTCCATCAGGCTCGCGCCGCGTTCAGTGCGGCGGTACCGGTCCGCCAGGCATGGCGCCGGTGAGCAGCAGATAGCCGGGAATCCACCCGGTGTAGATGCCCTGGAGGGTGCACAGACCACCGGTAAATCTTGTCAGTTCTTTTCTTCCGGCCGCAAGCAGCAAGTAAAAAAGAAACCAGAGGACACCCCAAGAGAGCCATGAGAACGCGAGCCAATAGTCCCATAGCGTGTGTGCCGTGGCAAAGCTTTGCAGGCTTATTGGGGCGCAGGTGATGGCGACAAACAGGCAAAACCAGCCAAGCCCACGCCCATCGGCGCCATTCCAGCGGTTCCAGGCCACCCAGTAATAGGTAAACGTAAACAACAGCAGGAACGCCGCGCCCTTGATGCTGTCGGCGTTGGCGCCGGGCCCAAAGGCGAGATAGATCGCCACGATTAGCGTCAGAGTCCCGACAAATACGTCGATTACGGCGATCTCGCGGTCGCCGACCTTGTCGAGCACCCACAGCCCGTTGAGAAAAAGGACAGCCCCAACCCAAAAGAGTGACAGCCCTAGCAGCATCGTCCCCTCCTATTCTTCTGTGGACTGCGGCGCGCGCCGCTTGGGCTACACGATAGCCAAGCGGCGCGTCGTTGACAGTGGCGGCAGGTTATGTGCAGGCCGACACGTCACTCGCCGGCACCGAGCGCGTCGGCCCAGAGGCGTTGGGACGGATATCGAAATCGAAGATCTCCGTCGGAATGGCCAGCGTGCAGCATGCGTTCGGGATGTCGACGATACCGCTGATGCGTCCTTCGCAGGGAGCGGTGCCGAGGATCATGTAGGCCTGCTCGCCTGTATAGCCGAACTTTTTCAAGTATTCGATCGCGTTCAAGCACGCCCGGCGGTAAGCCACATGTGCATCGAGATAGAGTTGCTTGCCGCTCGTCTCGTCGACCGAGATGCCTTCGAAGACCAGATACTCGGAGAAATGCGGCTCGATCGGGCTTGGCTTGAATATCGGATTAGTGATCCCGTATTTCGCAATGCCGCCCTTGATTAGATCGACGCCGATGTCGATCCAGCCAGCCATCTCGATGGCCCCGCAGAAGGTGATCTCGCCATCGCCCTGGGACCAGTGGATATCACCCATCGATAGCCCGCCGCCTTTGACATAGACGGGGAAGTATATTTTCGAGCCGCGCGACAGGTTCTTGATGTCGCAATTGCCACCATGCTCGCGCGGGGGCACGGTGCGCCACGCCTCTGCCGCAGCGGTTTGCGCGGTTCGGCCCGTCATCTGTCCCATCAACGCTGTCGGTGCATGCGGTGGTGCGAGCAACGGCGGCACGCGGTCTGGATTGGTGGCGAGCAGCTCAGCCTCCCGCCGGTTCGCGCGCTCTAGTAGTTCGCGATCCGGGAGGCATCCTATCAGGCCGGGGTGAATGATGCCGGCCCAACGAACGCCCGGAATGTGACGAGAGGCCGTGTAGATTCCGTGGAAGTCCCAGACCGCCTTGCGCGCTTGCGGATAGTGGTCGACGAGAAATCCGCCGCCGTTCTCCTTGGCAAAGATGCCGGTGAACCCCCAAGGCGAATCCGGCAGATAACCGATGTCGAGAAGGTCGACGACCATCAGGTCGCCGGGTTCGGCTCCGTCAACCCCGAACGGTCCGCTCAAATAATGGACTTTGGTTAAGTCGACGTCGCGGACGTCGTTCGCGCTGTCGTCGGGAGCAATCTGCCCGCCGGTCCAGTCGAAGCATTCGACCCGGAATTCCGCCCCCGGTTTATAGGTTTCCACGAATGGGATGTCTGGATGCCAACGGTTATGTGTCTTTACTTCCGCCGACTCGGGCGTCCTCTTGAGATCAGTGTGAAAGGCAACTTTCGGCATTACAGTCTCCCCTCTCCACGGTTTACAACTGGCATCGCACAATCGCGAGCCATGCAGCGATAATTACTGTGTATTGTGAGTCAGCCGCCTCCCCAAAAACTGACCACCGATAACCATCCAGGCCGGTGCCGGACGGCTCGCTCCCCAGGTGCCCTTGTTTTAGGCACATTAAGCATGGCGCGCAACATGAAACGTTAACGTGCAGGAGACATGCCAAGTACGAGTTCGCCTGGATAGCGGAGGAGGCCGGGGATCCACCGCCGCCCACTGCCGGGGCAGGTGGTTGGGATCTATATCGTTGCTTCCGGCACTTACCTATCGGCGACGAAGTTAGCTTTCTTGGAATTCCGAATTGCCGACCTGGTGGCAATCAAATTCGCACCGGCGGTAATAGCGCCCAAAAGGTAAAAGCCTTCGGCGATGCAGCCGAGTGAAATAACCGCGCACGAAATTGAAAATATGGGTCCCAAATTCCTGCTGGAAACGCGCATCGACAGTTTTCGCCATTTGCCAACGGGAGCTGACATCTTGGCCAAGCCGGGATTAGGGGGTGCGCTTCTTTCGTGGCGTCCCGGGCTGTGGCCGGCTTACCGCGCGCTCAAGCAATCTGTCGGCATCGCTTTCGGAATAGAACGGGCTCAGCGACTGGATAGCCTTTCGCGCTGTTTCCCTGAGGTGCGGTTGGTCAACTCGTTTACCGGTCGCGTAGCACGCTCTTTGATATTCTTCAATAATATCATCCAATTGCCGCAACGTTACGTCATGACCAGGAAGGTCAAACGAATAATCAAAAAATGTCATCGGTTGAGTGGTGAACACTATAGAAAAGTCCACCCACGTTAAACGCGGCGGCGTTAAAAAATCGTCAATATCGGCTCAGGAAAATATCAAGACGTTTGCTTCAACGCCGCAGACGGTTTTGTCCTTTGCTGATTATACATGCCAAACCCGCGGCAGGCGGGGCGGGAATCCCAACGCCGCCGATCGGAAATAGCAAGCGAGATCGGCATAGGCCCGGCGCAACGCGGCCGCGTCCGCGGCGAGCCACCGAGCGATGACGAGGCTGGCGATCGCCGTCGCGCCGGCGCGCAGCCCTGTTGTCGCTGCGGCGGATTGTATGACACGGGCAGACTCGAGCAGGCTGCGTGCGTCTCCTCCGGGCGGCGACAAGATCATTGTCGCAAATGCTGCCGCGCCGTCAAAACAGGCGGGATCATCGATGATCCGCCCGACATCGTCTTCGAGGTGCAACGCGTCTCCCCAGACGAGTTCGCGATCGCGGTACACTTCCCAAACCTCGCGCAGGAAGCCGCTCGCAAAGCGCTCTCCCCGCGCGCGGCGGCCAAACACAACAATATCGCCGCCCAAGAACGCGGAGCCCGGCGCGAGATCGATGATCGTTTCGCGCCGCAGGCGGGCGCCGTCGAACAGGATCGTCTCGGGCGGCAGGAATTCGAGAGCGGCGCCGGGCCCGATCGACAGGGTCTGTTTGATCGTCGTCGTCCGCCCGGTCGACCGATAGACCTTCTCGGCCGCGGACGCGGTGACATGCGCCGCCGCTCCTGGTGCGAGCTCGACGTCGATCTCGAGCCGGTCACCGGCGACGAGCCCGCCCGAAGTCGTGACGATGACCGCGACCGGCGGATCGCCGACGGCAGGCGCCGGGAACAAGACCCGCAACGGGTCGCGTTGATAGAGATGAGCTAGGCGGGTGACGCCGTTGTCTTGGCTGAAGCGGATATCCGCGATGCCGTCGGTCAATAGCTGTCAATAACCTAGGGCCAGCCCGTCCTTGCGAGGCTCCGAACCGCCGATCAGGACGCCGCGCTCACGGTCGATCCAGATCGCCTGGCAGCCGCCGAGCGGCACATCGAGCATCAAGATCTCGTGCCCGCGATGCGCGAGCTCCGCAATAATCGGCTCGGGAACGGCGCGCTCGACCTGCAGCACGCCACCCAGCGGCAGGATGCGGGGCTGCTCGGCCGCCTGCTGCGGATCCATGCCGCGGTCGAGCAGGCGGTGGATGAAATGGGCGTGGCCGACCGCCTGATAGTGCCCGCCCATTACGCCGAACGGCATGACCGCGCGGCCGTCCTTGACCAGCATGCCCGGGATGATCGTATGCAAGGGCCGCTTGCGCGGCGCGACCGCATTGGGGTGCCCGGGGATCGTGCGAAACCCGGTGCCGCGGTTGTGCAGCAGGACACCGCTTTGCGGCGCCAGGATGCCGGCGCCGAAGGACGAAAACAGGGAGTTGATGAACGAGCAGGCGTTGCCGTCGCGATCGACGGTGCAGAGATAGACCGTGTCCTTGTGCTCGATCTCGGCCCAGCGCGGTCCGGGCATCGCGCGGTCGAGGCGGATCGCCCGCCGCGCACGCTCGGCGCGCGCCTCGGACAGAAAATCGGCGACATCGACCGGCACGTGCTCGGGGTCGCAGATGAAATTGTCGCGCACCCAATAGGCCGCCTTGCTCGCCTCGGCGAGCAGATGCAGGCGGTCGGTCTCGCTGAACGCATTCCCGTCGAGCGTGTAGCCGGCGAGCGTGCGCAAGATCATCAGCGCTGCCATTCCTTGCCCATTCGGTGGGCATTCATAGACCTCGTAGCCGCGATAAGAGGCGTGGATCGGCTCGACCCAATTCGAGCGCTGGGCTGCGAAGTCTTCTTCTTCGTGCAGGCCGCCCAGCGATTTGAGCCGTAGGACGATCTCGCGCATGACCGCGCCGTCGTAAAAGGCTTCGCGGCCCTCCTGTCCGATCCGCCGCAGCGTTGCGGCGAGCGGCGGGTTGGTCATCTTGTCCCCGGCCCCGGGCGGTCTCCCGCGCGGCAAGAACAGCGCGGCGGTGACGGGATCGCTCAGTTTCTCCTGGGCGCGGTGCCAGTCGGCGGCGACGCGCGGCGTCACGACGTAACCCTCCTCGGCCGCGCGCGCCGCCGGCTCGAGCAGTTCGGCAAGCGGTCGGGTGCCGTATTCGCGATTAAAGGTGCACCAGGCATCGATCGCGCCGGGGATCGTCACCGCATGCGGGGTCTGCACGCCGATCTCGCCGATGCCGTGCTCGACATACCAATCGACCGTCGCCTTGGCGGGGGCCCGCCCCGAACCGTTGAGGGCCACCGGCAAGGCGCCCTGACGCGAATAGAGAATAAAGCAATCGCCGCCGATCCCGGTGCTCTGCGGCTCGACGACGCACTGCATGGCGACCGCCGCAATCGCGGCATCGGCCGCGTTGCCACCCGCCCGCAACACATCGAGGGCAGCCAAAGTCGCCCTCGGGTGCGAGGTCGCGGCCATGCCGTTCGCCGCCATCGCCGCCGACCGGCCGGGAAAATTGAAGTCACGCATAATCGAGCCATTTGCTGGGTCTTGCAGTCGCTCCGTCGGCATATCGCTCGCCGGCGGTCTTCCCGCTTGTCGGCGACTAATGCCGCGTCCTAACCTGCCGGTCAATTCATCAGCCGAGAAACGCCTAATTTATGGACGGAAGCCTGACACCGTTGCAGTTTCCGGTTGCGGCGCCGCCGCGGCCTGGGGAGACCTTGGCGATTGCCGCCGGAGTGCACTGGCTGCGCATGCCGCTCCCCTTCGCGCTCGACCACATCAATTTGTGGCTGCTCGACGACGGCGCGGGTTGGGCGATCGTCGACACCGGTTACGCGATGGCGCAAACCGAGGCGCTGTGGGAGCGGATCTTTGCCGAGCGGCTCGGCGGATTGCCCGTCACCCGGGTCATCGTGACGCATTACCATCCCGACCACATCGGGCTGGCGGGCTGGCTCACCGAGCGCTGGCAGGCACCCTTGTGGGTCACCGAAAAGGAATGGCTGTTTGCCCGGGTGATGAGCCGGAGGGATGAGGATTTTGCCCCGTCGCGCCGCTGTTTCGCCCATCGCGCCGGGCTCGACCGGGCATCGATCGAGCTCTTCGGCGAGCGGGAAAACAGCTATCGCCGCGGTGTCCCTTCGGTGCCGGCGAGTTTTCAGCGGCTTGCCGACGGGATGGCGGTCGAGATCGGCGGTCGGGAATGGCGGGTCATCGTCGGCGAAGGTCATGCCCCGGAACTCGCCTGCCTCTATTGCGCCGAGACCGGCGTGCTGATCTCCGGCGACCAGGTATTGCCGAGGATCTCGCCCAATATCAGCGTCCAACCGCACGAGCCCGACGGTGATCCCCTCGCCCGCTACCTCGCATCCCTGGCCAAGCTGCGCGATGCGGTACCGGCGCAGACCCTCGTCCTGCCGTCGCACAACCTGCCGTTTTTCGGGCTGCACACGCGCATCGACAGCCTTGCCATGCACCACCGGACGCGCTGCGACGAGGTGATCGCTGCGTGCGAGGTCCCGAAGACCGCTGTCGAATTGATGCGGGTCCTGTTCAGGCGAGCCCTCGACCGGCACCAGATAGGCTTCGCCCTCGGTGAGACCCTCGCCCACCTGAATTACCTGATGCATCAGCGCGCCCTCGATCGCG
>Ga0209040_10003266_pt1 | contig 12481 bp, 12 predicted proteins | sample BogFormECP12_OM3_FD_188240 | JGI IMG/M metagenome (GOLD analysis project Ga0209040, IMG submission 188240) | Bog forest soil microbial communities from Calvert Island, British Columbia, Canada - ECP12_OM3 (SPAdes) (version 2) | ecosystem: Environmental > Aquatic > Freshwater > Wetlands > Bog ... | reverse complement strand
AACTCGTAGCGTGGGCATTTGTAGACCGTGCGGTTCGCCGGTTCTTGGGTATCGTGCAATACCCAGTTCTGGGGCACTGTCCAGTCAGAATCACCAAGCCTTGACATAGAAATGGGATTTTCCTTTAGCTCTTGAGCCGCGCTCTGTCCGCAGAAATCAAGCGTTGCCGCGATCGCCGTCGTTACGTCCCCAGATAATTTAGCGTCGCCACTCGCCGAGGCCAGACTGAACAATTCCTCGATATTCTCCACGTTCAGAGGAACGCGATAGGCGGCCGCGGCGGCTCTCAAGCGGAGGTCGAGCACGCGCTCGTGGCTGATCAAACGGCCGTAGCGGATGTCGAACGGCTCGTCGTCGACGAGCAGGCGAACGATCTTTCCGTTAGTGACGTTGACGACCGTCTGGCTGGCCTCCGGAAAGCCATACCCGCCCTCGGCGTAGGGCAGCGGCCGAACCTCGTAGAAGCCGTTCAGGTAGGTGCCCGGCAGCCCGTGCGGCTCGCCCTCGTCGAGGTTCCCGCGCAGGCCGATATGCCCGTTCGAGAGGGCAAAGACCGACTCGGTCTGAGCGAGCACGTCGAGATCCAACTGCGTCTCGCGGAGCGCCCAGGGTTCGAGCTCGAAGGCATGGTGGCGGATCACGTTTCCAACAGCTCGCCGAGGTCGGAGACGACGACGTCGGCCCCATGCTCGCGCAGCGCGTCCGCCTGGCCGACGCGGTCGACCCCGACGACGAGGCCGAAACCGCCCGCCCTGCCGGCCGCGACGCCCGCGAGCGCGTCCTCGAACACCGCCGCCCCGGGCGCCTGGACGTCGAGCACTCGCGCCGCGGCGAGAAACGTGTCCGGCGCCGGCTTGCCGCGCAGATGCTCACGCTCGGCAACGACGCCGTCGATGCGAACGTCGAACAGGTCCTCGATCCCGGCGGCCGCGAGAACGTCGCGGCAGTTGGTGCTGGAGGAGACCACGGCGCGGGGCATCCCCGCCTCCTTGACGGCGCGGACATAGCGAACCGATCCCTCGTAGGGCTCCACCCCGTGCTCGCGGATCAGGCGCAGCACGATCTCGTTCTTGCGGTTGCCCAGACCGTCCACCGTCTCGGCGTCCGGGGGATCGCTCGGCGCGCCGCGCGGCAGCTCTATACCGCGCGCGGCGAGGAACGACTGCACGCCCTCGTAGCGCGGCTTGCCGTCGACGTAGCGGTCATAGTCGGCCACGCGGTCGAAGGGCACGAATCGCTCGCCGCTGCTCGCCGCGCGCTCGCGCAGATACGCGTCGAACATCTCCTTCCACGCCGACGCATGGACCTCGGCGGTCTTCGTGAGGACGCCGTCGAGATCGAACAGGCACACGCGCACCTCGTCGGGGAGCCCGAGCATGATCGGCAGCCTACGACTCCACGCCGCCGAGCACGCGGCCGGGGCCGAACCGGAATGCGAGCGCGGGAGCTAGGAGCGCTCGCCGCTGGCCTCGGCGCCGACGCTGCGCCAGTGGGGAATCGCGAGCACCGTCAGTCGCAGCTGCTTCTCGGCTGCATGGATGATCTCCTGTTCGGCCAGCGGGTCCTCAGGAGGAGCATCGAGGATCGCCTCGACCGTTGCGACCATCGTGTTGACCATCAGCGCGGCGATCATCTGAAGGTCCTCCGAGCTCCAGCTGCGCAGGTGGGGGAAGCGCGCGAGGTCGGTGGCCAGTTCGCTGCTGAATAGGCGGATCTCTGCACGGATGGCGCGCCGTAGGGCTGCGACGCCGCTGCTGCGCTCGCGCGCGATGAAGCTGAAGTGCAAGCGGTTCTCGTGCACGTGCCGGACGAGGATCGCGATCGAGGTGCGAATCACGCCCTCGTAGTTGCGCGGGTCCTCGCGTGCGCTGCGGAGCATCTGGCGCAGGCGGCGGAAAGACTCGTCGACGAGCGCGAAGCCGAGCTCGTCCATGTCCGCGAAGTGGCGGTAGAAGGCCGCCGGGCTGATACCGGCCTCACGGGTGACCTCGCGCAGGCTCAGGCTTCCAAAGGCTCGCTCGTCGAGCAGCCGTAGCGCCCCGTCGAGCAGCGCCTCGCGGGTGCGCTGCTTGCGCTCCGAGCGCGCGTCGGCGCTCAACGCGGCGTGTCGACGTCGATGTACGTGTGCGCGTGCTGCCATCAGCCCTCTCCTTCGTATACGTTCGTTCACGCTGAGGATGTGCGCTATCGCACATATTATCGGCCATTCAGGTGTTGACGCGGCTCCACGAGCGCGCTACTGTCGGTGAACAGGTGTTTACTAAGCTGCCGCAAGATGGCCAGGCGTCGCAGCAGGCGGTCGATGCCCGCAGTGGCGAGACAGGGCGCTCGCGCCAGCTGCCGAGCGCGGGTCGTCTCGCGCGCCGGGTGGTCGGATCGAGCCTGCTCGAAGCGCTTGCCGCGCCACACGGAGTCGATCGCTACGTGGAGCTCGTGCTGCCGGGCTTCTCCCTTCGCGACCCGCGCGCCGAGGTCGTCGCGGTGCGCTATCCGACCCCGAACAGCTTGACGCTGCGTCTGCGTCCCAACGAGCTCTGGCACGGCTTCCGGGCCGGCCAGTTCGTCTCGCTGAGCGTCGAGATCGACGGCGTGCGGCGAACGCGCTGCTACTCGCCGGCCCTCTCCGAGCACGCACGCGCTGAGCTCGAGCTGACGATCCGCGTCCATCCCGAGGGGCTCGTCTCTGGCTACCTGCGTGCGAACGCGCGGCCCGGGACGGTCGTGGAGCTCGCTCAGGCAGACGGCGAGTTCGTGCTGGCGAGGACCCGTCCCGAGCACCTGCTGCTGATCAGCGGCGGAAGCGGAATCACGCCCGTGATGTCGATGCTGCGCACGCTCTGCGACGAGGGCCATGACGCGCCGGTGACGTTCCTGCACTTCGCGCGCCGCGAGCACGAAGTGGCCTACAGCGCAGAGCTGCAGGAGCTCGCGCGCTCGCGGCCGAACGTGCGCCTCGCGTTCGTCTACACGCGCGAACGCACAGGGGGAGCGGACCGACACCTCTCGCGCGCGCAGCTGCGCCGTGTCGACCGCCGCTACCGGCAGGCTGAGGTCTACGTGTGCGGCCCGCCCGGCCTGATCGCGACGACGCGCGCGCTGTGGGCGAGCGATGGCCACCCCGAGCGCGTCCACTCCGAGAGCTTCCTCCCGACTCGCGTCGTCGCCAGCCCCGGCGAAGCCCACGGCTGCGTGCGCTTCGCGGCGAGCCGCATCGAGCTCGCGGGCGAGGCTATGACACTGCTCGAGCACGCCGAGAAGGCGGGGCTCACGCCGGCATACGGCTGCCGCATGGGCATCTGCCACACCTGCACCTGCCGCAAGCTCACGGGGCAGGTGCGCAACGTCAACAGCGGTGAGCTCTCCTCATGCGAGCAGGAGGACATCCAGATCTGCTCCTCGGTGCCCGTCGGCGACGTCGAGCTCGACCTGTGAGCACGCTCCCTCACCGCCCACCTACCGAACAGGAGAGCACATGACGGACACCCGACCGCAACTCACCCCAACCCAGCTGCAGGCGCTCGGCGATGAGCTCGACGCCCTGCGCCAGCGGGTCCTCGAGGATCTTGGCGAGCGCGACGTGCGCTACATCCGCGACCTGATCAAGACGCAGAGAGCGCTGGAGGTGGGTGGCCGCGGGCTGCTGTTCTTCAGCGTCCTGCCGCCGGCATGGCTCGCGGGCGCCGCCGCCCTGTCGCTGTCGAAGATCCTCGACAACATGGAGATCGGGCACAACGTGATGCACGGCCAGTACGACTGGACGGGGGATTCGGCGCTCAGCGGCAGGGAGTTCGAGTGGGACACCGCCTGCCCGGCCGAGCAGTGGCGCCACTCCCACAACTACCTGCACCACACCTTCACGAACATCCTCGGCAAGGATCGCGACATCGGCTACGGCGTGATCCGCATGACCGAGGACGAGCCCTGGCAGCCACGCTGGCTGGGCAACCCCGCCTACGCGCTGCTGCTCGCGCTCCTGTTCCAGTACGGCGTCGCGATGCACGACCTCGAGATCGAGCGCATCGGCGAGGCCGAGCCCGCATGGCGAAGCCGGCGCAACCTGCTGAGCGGCATCTGGAGCAAGGTCCGCGCCCAGACGCTGAAGGACTACGTGCTCTTCCCGCTGCTCTCCGGACCGCAGGCGCCGCTCGTCCTCGGCGCCAACGCGAGCGCCAACCTCGTGCGCAACGTGTGGGCGTTCACGATCATCTTCTGCGGTCACTTCCCCGACGGCACGTTCGAGTTCAGCGAGCAGGAGACCACGGAGGAGAGCCGCGGCGAGTGGTATCTGCGCCAGATGCTCGGCTCGGCCAACCTCACTGGCAGCAGGCTCTTCCACATCCTCTCCGGCAACCTCAGCCACCAGATCGAGCACCACCTCTACCCGGACATCCCCGCCCACCGCTACGCGGAGATCTCCAAAGAGGTACAGGAGATCTGCGATCGCTACGAGCTGCCCTACAACACCGGCCCGCTGCACAGCCAGTTCGGCTCGGTGGTGCGCAAGATCTTCCGTCTCGCGCTGCCCACGCCAAGCCCTCACGCGCGCGAGCTCGGATCCGCCTATGACCCCGACAGCGCGACTCCCTCACCGGAGCCCGCGGACGGGTTGCGGCGTACGACCAACCAGGCGGTCACCGCTGCCGCCGCGAGGACCGCCACCGCCAAATAGGGGAACACGCTGTAGGGCGCCGGCTGGCCCGGCTTGAACAGCTCCGCGAACGGGACGATCAGGCTCAGCACGCCGAGCGCCGGCATCACGACGTGTCTAGCGGGCGAGAAGGAGTCGCGGTGGCGACGCCACATGTATACGGGCAGCGAGATCGCCGTCAGCACGTACACGAACAGGATCAGGATCGTTCCCATCGTCGAGCACTCGGCGTAGAGACCGACCGGATCGTTCGACCCCGAGGCCGCGCCGACGAGGTGCGCCACCCACCATATGCCGATGATCGCCAGACCGGCGACGCCCATGCTCGCGAGCGCGTTGACGGGCGTGTCTCCCGGCTGTCGGACACGGCCCAGCGGCGCCGGGAGCAGGCCTGAGCGCCCGCCGTCGAAGAGCACGCGCGCCTGCGAGTTCACGCCGGCCACGAGGGTGGCGAGCACGGACACGATCCCGGCGATCCAGGCGAGGATCGCCGCCGTGCCGAGATACCTGTCCGCCATCGTCAGGAACGGGACCGACACGCGGCCAATCGAGGAGACGTCGTAGTGGAAGCCGGTCACGGTGGAGTAGGCGAACAGCACGAACAGGGCGGTGCCGATCGCGAGCGACAGATACAGCGCCCTGGGGATGGTCCGTGTCGGATCGCGGGCCTCCTCCGCCAACGCGGGGCCGTTTTCCCAGCCGATGTACATGTAGAGCGCGAGCGGGAAGCCCGCCGACAGACCGACTAGGCCGCCGCTCAGGTGCGACCACGAGAACGGCACTCCCGAGAGCTCGGCGCGCTGGTCGACGAGCACGACGATGCAGACCCCGACCATGATCAGCACCTGCAGCAGCACGGCGAGGCCGACCGCCCTCGTCGAGAGCCTGAGGCCGCGCGCGGTGAGCCAGATCGCGCCGACCGTCAGCACCAGGCTCAGCGGCTCCCACGTGAGGCGCCACGACGTGTAGTGGTCGAGCGTGAGCGTGACCATGCCTCCCGACATCGTGAACACGCCCGCGATCGCGACCGTGAACCCGACCGCGAGGAGAAGCGCCGTGAGGACTCCCGCCTTGCGTCCGAGCGAGGTCTCGACGTACGTGATGAAGCTGCCTGCCGAGGGCTCCATCCGGCTGAATTCGGCCACCACGAAGGCCAGAAAGCCGACCGCCACGCCGGCGGCGATGATCGTCAACGGCGCGGCGACGCCGGCCGTTACGGCGATCACCCCGAAGGCGAAGTAGAAATCGATACCCGGCCCGATGTTGGCGAGCGTCGAGGCGGTCACGTCCGCCGTGCCCAGCTGGCCGGCCTTGAGCTGGTGTGCGCTCCGGCTCGGGGGAGCAGCTGTCATGCGGGCGCAATCATCCCGAACTCGCCGGTCGAGCCGCCGCACCGAGCGCTGGTGTCGCCCGCCCGAGTTCAGGTTCGCCTCGCGCGGTGTCGATTACAACGCCGTGGAACAACAGGAGACGCGCGACGTGCAGGTTGCCAGCGACGACCTGGCGCTGATGCGCCGTGTGCTCGTCGCGATGGCCATCACCGGAGGCCTCACGAGCGGGCTCGGTGTGCCCACCCAGACGACGAGCCTGGCCCGCCTAGAGGTGGGGTTCTTTGGCGCCGGGTTCATCGCCCTCGGCCTGCTGCTCGTTGCGCTGCGGCCGCGCCGGTGGCTGCTGGAGGCGATGGCGATGCTCAGCATCCTGTTCGTCAGCGCGGTGCTCGCGACGGCGCACCCGATCAACGTGGCCCCGCTCTACTTCTCGTGGCCGGCCACGTTCATCGCCTACTTCTGCTCGCGGCGGCTGCTCGCGTGGTCGCTGCTGTGGATCGCCGTCACGGCCGCGATCGGGCTGGCGCTGAGCTACGCCCCGGGGAACCTCAAGATCCCCCTCTTCGTCGGCATCCTCGGCTCGGTCGGCCCGACATCGGTGCTCGTATCGAGGCTGCGTGACAGGGAGTCGCGACTTCGCTCGAGCCTTGCGGCAGCGGCGGACACCGACGCGCTCACCGGCCTTCTCAATCGGCGCGCGTTCGCGCCGCGGCTCTCGCAGCTGATGGCGCAGGCGCGCTTCCAGGAGCAGCCTGTGAGCGTCGCGATGTTCGATCTAGATCACTTCAAGCGGCTGAACGACGAGCACGGCCATCTGGCCGGAGACGACGCGCTGCGGCGCGTCGCCGAGATCCTCACGCGCGCGTCCCGAGTTGGCGACCTCGCCTCGCGCTTTGGCGGCGAGGAGTTCGCCGTGGCGCTGTACGGCGCCGACCTGGAGGCCGCGCGATCCTATGCCGAGCGGGTGGCGCGAGCTCTGGCGGCAGACGATCTCGTGCCCGGCGTGCGCATCACGGTGAGCGCCGGTCTCACCTGCCTGGATTCCGCGGACAGAGGCCTCGACCCGCTGCTCTCGCGTGCCGACGCGGCGCTGTACGCCGCGAAGGAGGCCGGCCGAGCGCGCACCGGCTTCTGGCGCAACGGCGCCCTGGAGATCGACGCCCCGCTGCTCGCCCCCGCGGCCGTCCCCTCCTAGGGTCCGCTGCGGGCCCTCCCCGAACCAACCGTCAGCCGGCTAGCGGCGAGGCGCAGTGGCACGTGTCTGCCGGGGCGGCAGCCCGCATAATGGCCGCATGGAGCGCCGCGGCGTCTCGGTGCGCGTCATGCCACGGGCAAACGCCGACGAGATCGTCGGCGTGCGGGATGGCAGGCTGCTCGTCCGCGTCACCGCGCCGCCAGCGGATGGCCGCGCCAACGAGGCGCTGCGCGCCGTCATCGCCAAGCGCCTGCGCAGGCCGCCGAGCGCCGTTGCCGTGAGCCGCGGCGCGCGCTCTCGCGACAAGGTCGTGGAGGTTCAGGGCATGAGCGCCGAGGACCTGATGCGCGCGCTCGCCCGACCGCCAAGCTGAGCCACGCCTCGGGTCGTGACGCTGCTCATCCCCCAGATGTCGTGTAGTCGCTTGACCTCGCCCGGCCGTTGGCGATCGTCGGGACGCGGATCGACCTAAGATGGTCCTCTGCCCCATCTCGCGAGCCGCGCGGAGGTCGATCCCACGCCGACTAGCACCGAGAGCTCCACCAACGCGATCGTGCGCCTCACGCGAGTGGTCGTGGCTCATCGGCGCGCCGTGCTCGCTTGCTGGCTGGTGCTCCTGTTGCTCGGCGGCTGGGCGACGAGCGGTCTCGGAAAGCTGCTCACGAACCGCTTCAGCGTGCCCGGCTCGGATGCCGAACGAGGGCTCACGATCCTGCGCTCGCAGCTGCACCAGCGCGGTGACGGAGGATTCACGCTGGTCGTGAAAGCCCCGGCGACGACGCCGGCGGGCGAGGCGGCGGCCGAGTCGGCGGCGCTCCGGGCCGCTGCTCAGGTGCCGGGAGGCCGGGCGGGGCCGCCGAGAGTCGCGGCGTCGGGCATCGTGTACGTACAGATCTCCACGCCGCTGGAAGCAGCCGACGCGAAAAACTACACCGACGAGATGCGTCGGGCGATCGGCTCGGTGGCTGGCGCGCGAACCTATCTCACGGGCTTCCCCGCGCTCAGCCACGATGTCCAGCCGCTCTACAGCACCGACCTGAGCCGCGGCGAGGCGATTGCGATCCCGATCGCGATCATCGTGCTGCTGTTCATGTTCGGGACGATCGGCGCCGTGATCGTCCCCTTCATCTTCGCCGCCGCGACGCTCCCCACGACGCTTGGGCTCGTCTGGGTGGTCGCACACCTCGGCAACATGGCCGAATACGTGACCAACATCGTCACGCTGATCGGCCTGGCGATCGCGATCGACTACTCGATGCTGATCGTGTTCCGATATCGCGAGCAGCTCGACGCCGGCGATGAGCCTCGGCTCGCGCTTGAGACGACGATGGCGACCGCCGGCCGCGCGACCTTCTTCTCGGGTCTCACGGTCGCCATCGGTCTGGCGCTCCTGCTCCTGATGCCGCTCCCGTTCATGCGATCGATGGGCGCCGGGGCGGTGCTGATCCCGCTCGTCTCGATCACCGCATCCGCGACGCTGCTACCAGCGCTGCTGTCTGTGCTCGGCACGCGCGTCAACAGCCTGCGGGTCGTACCGCGAAGCGTCCTGCAACGGCGCGCAAGCGGCGCGCCCGGCATGTGGTCGCGCCTTGCCCACTCGATCATGCGCCATCCGGTCGTCTACCTGCTCGCCGCCGCGGCTGTGCTCCTGGCGCTGGCCGCCCCCGCGCTCGGTCTGCACCTCACGGGCGGGGACAACCGCAGCGCACCGCACGGCACCGAGGCCACCGACGGGCTCTACGTGCTCGAGGCGACGATCGGACCCGGCGCGCTCGCGCCACACCAGGTGGTCGTCGAAACCGGCCGCTCCGGCGGCGCGCTCGCACCGGCGACCGTCGCGGCCGAGCTGCGGCTTGTCGGCGAGCTGCGCAGCGACCCGCGCATCCAGGCCTCGACGATCCAGGCCCCGGCGCTGGTCTCCCAGGCCGTCGCCTTGCAGGCCGGCCTGATCGATCCCGCTGCGCAGACGTTTCAGGTGAGAGCGGCGGGGCACACCGACGCGGGAACGGCCGAGGCTCAGGCTCTCGTTCACGTCACCCGCAGCCGCTACATACCTTCGGCGCGCTTCCCGCAGTCGAACACGGTCCTGCTCACGGGGGCTCCGGCGTTCGGAGTCGACTTCACGAACAAGGCCTACAGCGCCTTCCCCTGGCTGGTCGCCGCGGTCCTCGTGATCACCTATTTCGTGCTGCTGCGCGCCTTTCGCTCGCTGATCCTGCCGCTCAAGGCCGTGCTGCTGAACCTGGTCTCGGTGAGCGCGGCCTACGGCGTGCTCGTGCTCGTCTTTCAGGACGGGGCCGGCACCGCGATCGGCTTACACAGCTCGCCCCAGATCGAAGCCTGGATCCCGATCTTCCTGTTCGCGACGATCTTCGGCATATCGATGGACTACGAGGTCTTCCTGCTCTCCCGCATGCGCGAGGAGTGGGATCTCCACCACGACAACGAGCGCGCCGTCGCCTATGGCCTCGAACGCACCGGCCGCATAATCACGGCGGCCGCGCTGATCATGATCGCCGCCTTCTCCGGCTTCACGACGGGCAGGTTCGTCGGCCTGCAGGAGTTCGGCGTCGGCCTCGTGGCCGCGATCTTCCTCGACGCAACGCTCGTCCGCGCGGTGCTCGTCCCGGCCGCGATGAAGCTGCTCGGGCGCTGGAACTGGTACCTGCCCGAGCGCGTGCGGCGGGCGATGCGCCTGCGGGGCAAGGTCGCCCAGCCGGGCGCGGGCGTCAGTTGAGGCGAGCTGGGGTGAGCGCGGGCGCCCGCAGGCGCGTCGCGACGCTGACAGTCTCATCGCAGGCGCAGGAGAGGACGGTCCCCCCGCCGAAAGGCAGAAACGCCCCGATGCGCGCTCGTGCGCGGCGGAGGAGGCTTCGATCGCTCTCGCTCGAGAGCGGCGTTGACTGTTAGGAAAGGAGAGCTTTGATGGATAACTTGGACAGGGTTACGGGCTGGTGGCTGTTCGCCGGCATTCTCTTGGCGATCAGCGGTGTTCTGAACATCATCTGGGGCATCGCGGCGATTTCCGAATCGCATTTCTTCGTCGCCGAAACTCACTACATTCTCAGCAATCTGAACACGTGGGGCTGGATCACTCTGATCCTCGGGGTGCTCGAGTTGATGGCCGGTTTCTCCCTGTTCTCAGGGGGCTCCTACGGGCGTTGGTTCGGGATCGTCGCCGCGTCACTCGTGGCGATCGAGTCGATGCTCGACATTCCGGCCTACCCGTTCTGGTCGCTGGCAGTGTTCGCGCTGTCGGTGATCATCATCTACCAGCTCGCCAAGGGGCCCACAGTCGAAGTACAGATCTGAGGACGCCACGCGAGGGGTCAAGCGAACGAGTGACGCGGCGACCGCCGGCGCGGGGGTCGCGGCGTGCTCGCCGCGGCGGCGCGCCTGCGTCCTCAGACCCCAACCGATGCCGAAGCCGTCGCCTTTGGTCGTCTCGGCTCCCATACGCGAGTGAAGGCTCTGATCGACGAGCCCGTGTTCGGTCTTGAACAGCAGCTCTTCGATCAGCAGCGGCTGCCCGTGCCACGCCATCCAGCGACACCTCGGCCCATTGTGACCGATCACCTGCTCGCGGCATAACGCGATCGGGATGAGAGGCGACGCGCCCACGCTGTCAGGATCGTGCGCGAGCGCTGACCGAAATGCCGGCCGAAACCCTCTCCCTCGCACTCGCCGCCTCGATCTACCCGCCGGCCCTGGCCGTCGTGATCGCGCTCGGTCGTGGCGCCGACGTGCGGCTGCGCGTGGTTCTGCTGGTCATCGCCGCCTACCTGACGACGCTCGTCACGGGCTCGCTGATGCTGTTCCTGTTCACCGAACTCGGCGCCACCAGCGCGCAGGTCCGCACCCCGAGCGCCGTCCTCTACCTGCTCGGGGGGATCGTGGTGCTGTGGCTCGCCGCGCGCCTGCGCCGCCCCCGCGAGCAGCCCGAGCGCGCGGACGGCCGGCCCGGCGCAGTGCGCAGCCCTTCGCGAACCGACCGCTACCTCGAGAGCCGCCGGCTCGTGTTGCTGCTCGGCGTGATCCTCTACGTCGTTCCGTCCCCGATCTTCGTCGGCGCGGTGAAGTCGATCGCCGACACGAAAGCCTCGTCGGGGACGCAGCTCGCCTACCTGGCCGTGGCGCTGCTGGTGATGCTGTGGCTGATCGAGCTGCCGATGCTCGCGCTGATCGTCGCTCCCGCGCGCTCTGTCGTTGTGCTGGAGGAGGTCAACGCATGGTTTGCGCGACACGGCCGCGCGCTCGCGTCAACCGCTGCCACCGCCGTCGGCGTCTACCTGATCGTCGTCGGCCTGGTGGAATTGATCGGTTGAGGGGACGCACGAGGCGCACTCGCAGACTCGGGCCTCGCTCGCGCGCGATCCCTTCCGCGGCTCGCTGCGTGAGCGGCTAGGCAAGCTCCCCCGAGCCGGCGGCGTGGGCTACGGGATCCCCTCCGCGCCCGCGCAGGATGACCGCGCAGCCGACCGCGATCAGCGCACCGAGGAAGGGTCCCAGCACGTAGACCCAGAAGCTGCTCCAGTCGCCGCTGACGAGCGCCGGGCCGAACGAGCGGGCCGGGTTCATCGAGGTGCCGCTGACCGGGGCCGACCAGAGACCGGCCAGCGCGATGTAGCCGCCGACCCCGAGCGCGCCGATCGTGCCCACGTTCTGGGCCGCGGAGGCCGTGCCGAGGATCACGCTCACGAGCACGCCCGTCAGCGCGATCTCCATCAGCAGGGCCTGCCAGTCGTGGTAGCCGGGACCCGGGAGCGTCGCCCCGAGATGCTCGATGTTGCCGAACACCCCGAGCAGGAAGACGCACGCCAGGGAGGCGCCGACGAGCTGGGAGAGCACGTAGCCGGGTATACGTCGCCACGGAAAATCGCCGCGCAGGGCGAACGCGAGCGAGACGATCGGGTTCAGATGGGCGCCCGCAACGGCGCCCATGAAGAGGATGATCGCCAGCACCATCACGCCCGGCGCGACGACGGCCGCGGCGAGGCTGATCTGGCCGAGGCCGTGAAGGATCGCGCCGCCGGCGCCGGCGAGCACGAGCATGAAGGTTCCGAGCATCTCGGCGAACAGCCTGCGGTACTCGAGGTTTGGGTCGTCGAACTCGTTGCGCGAGCCGAACTCGAGCATGAGCAGCTGCCTGGCTCGGGACACATCGTGGTCGATGAGCCTGCCGGTAGGGGCGGGGTCGGACATCGATCTCGATTCTGCCCGCGTGGCGGACGGAACCGTTGCCCACGCCGGCCGACGCCTCCGCGAGCTCGCCGCAGCGCGGGCTGGGCGGCGCAGAGCTGCCTGAGC
>Ga0209040_10003264_pt1 | contig 12487 bp, 9 predicted proteins | sample BogFormECP12_OM3_FD_188240 | JGI IMG/M metagenome (GOLD analysis project Ga0209040, IMG submission 188240) | Bog forest soil microbial communities from Calvert Island, British Columbia, Canada - ECP12_OM3 (SPAdes) (version 2) | ecosystem: Environmental > Aquatic > Freshwater > Wetlands > Bog ... | reverse complement strand
ATTCGGCGGACAGACGCTCGGCGTGCCGTTCGTCGTGCTGATCGCCGTGCTCATCGCCGGCTCGATCTACCTCGTGGTCTCGCGTCGGGACATGCTGCGCTCCGAGCATCGCCTCGATTCGCTGCTCTCACGCGAGTCGATCTTCCTGGCCAACAACCTGGTGCTCGTGGGGCTGTGCTTCGTGATCTTCTGGGGCACCTACTTCCCCCTGATCTCCGAGGCACTCACCGGCCAGGAAGCGTCTGTCGGGCCACCCTGGTTCGATCGCTACACCGTGCCGTTGGCCCTGATCCTGGTGCTCCTGAGCGGCATCGGGCCGGTGATCGCCTGGCGTCGAGCCACGCTCTCCAACGCGCGGCGGAACTTCCTGGTGCCGGGTGCTGCGGGGCTGCTCACACTGCTCGTGCTGCTCCTCATCGGCGGCCCGCACGCGTTCGCCAACAAGCCGTTCGCGATCGCGATGTTCGCCTGCGCAGGGTTCGTGTTCGGCAGCATCGGACAGGAGTTCTTCCGCGGCGTGCGCGCGCGGCGGGCGCTCGCCGGCGAGACCGCACTGGTCGCGCTGCTGGCGCTCGTGCGACGCAACCGCAGACGCTACGGCGGCTACATCGTCCACATCGGCATCGCCGTCCTGTTCGTCGGGGTGGCGGCCTCGTCCTCCTTCCAGCATGCCTCGGAGCTGGGCCTGTCCCCGGGCCAGTCCACGCGCGTGGGCGCCTACACGGTCCGCTACGTGCGCCCGACGGCGACGATCACGCCCAAGTACGACGCCGCCCACACCGGCTCGACGCTGAGCTTGGGAGCCGTGCTCGACGTCAGCAAGGGCGGGCGCCACGTTGCCACGCTGAACCCCAGCGAGGGCTTCTACGCCTCCCAGGAAGCCGGCCAGGGCTCGGTGGGCAGCCTGATCGGCGGCCAGCCGGTGAGCCATGTGGCGATGGATGCGGGGGTCACCCGGGACGTATGGAGCGCGGTCGAGCCCGATATCGAAGCGCCGGCGCTGCAGCGGATCGTCAACGTGGGCAACCGCACGCTACCGCCGGAAGACGCCGTCGTGGCGATCGGCTACCTGGCCCGCGCCTACCTGCAGCATCCGCCGCCGGCGCAGTTCCACTTCATCGTCTCGCCGCTCGTGATGTGGATCTGGATCGGCGGCCTGATCGTGTTCGGTGGCGGCCTGATCGCGATCTGGCCGGCGCCCAGCACCGTGCGCCGCCGCGTCGCATCACGCGCACGCGCGCGCAGCGTGCGCGGCCTCGCCCGCGCCTGACGCTCGCCTGCCCTGTGATCCTGTCGGTGTGAGCCTGCTCGTCGCGATCCTCACGCTGGGGCTGCTCGGAGCCGTGATCCTGCTCGTCAGCGCGCCGCTGCGAGCTGCGCGCCACGGCCGGCGCTCGGCGGCACACGACGGCTCCGCGGCGGGCGCGGCGCTCCACCCCGGCGGCCGGCCGGATCGCGACGCGACGCTCGAGCATGATGAGCTGGAGGCCGCGCGGGAGGCCAAGTACCGCGAGATTCGCGATGCCGAGTTGGATTTCCACACCGGCAAGCTCGCGCGCGAGGACTACGAGGCGATCGACCGTGAACTGCGCGCAGAGGCGCTGCAGATACTCAACCGGCTCGAACAGGGCGATGCCGGCGGCGGCGGCGCGACCGACCCGGACCGCTCAGGCGATGCACCAGGCCAGGAGGATGCGCCCCGGTAGGGCTGCGACCGGTAGAGTGTCCTCGGCTCGTGCGCGCTCAGCCCGGCCTGGGGGTGCGGCTCGAGCTCAGGCCCAGGGCCGCTTCAACAGCACGATAGCGTTCACGAAGAAGAGGACTGCAAAGAAGATCGTCCAGCGGTTGAGATTGCGCTCGACCAGCGATCCGCCGCCGAGCGGGCCGGTTCCACTCCCAACACCAAACGCGCCCGAGAGACCAGAGTCCTTACCCGAGTGCATCAGCACGAGAAAGATCACCACCACCGCGATGACCACCTGCAGCACTGACAAGACCGTTTCCACGGGGCTCAGGGTATCGCGTTGGTCGCGTCGCCTGCACGGCCACCACCGCGCGCGTCGCGCCGTGGGCGCCGGGCCGGCACCGCGGCAGGAGTCGCGCCGCCGCCCTCGAAGTTGCCGCTCGGTGTCGTTGCAAGGTCGCCCCGAGCATCCTTCGGCAACGCCCGAGGCGGGACCGCTCGTTCGCACAAGCACACAGAAATCCCTGGAAAGCAGGCAATTCGGCCATTGCCGGGCGTTTCGCCTTGGGCAGCGCGCCGGCAGCGTCGCTTCTGCAACCATGGCGAGCCGGCGATCGACGAGTTGCCTGCACGATTACGAATCCTTTACGGATTCGTGGTTGCCTGCCGATATCAATTGCGGTGGGCGCGCCCAGCGTGTGTGGGCCGGGCTGCGCCGACCACGACCATGGGACGAGCCCGAGATGAGCAATATCAGACCATGCAGCCTCTGAACGGCGGACGACGCCGCGTCTGGCGCGCCTTGCTCTCCGCGGTCGCCGGCGGCGGGCTGACGGCTGCCGGCCTCGGTGGGCCGCTCACCGGCGCAGCGCTCGGCTCGGAATCGCCCACCGGCACGGTGGGCAGCTCAGGCGCCGCTCAGGAAGCCGGAATACCCCAGGCCACGACTCAGGAAGCAAGCCCGCCGCGGCCGGCGGCGCCGCCCCGTCCGTCGCGGACCTCGACGCAGGAAGCCGGCATACCCCAGTCCTCGGCGCCGACCACGACGACGGCCGCGCCGAAGACCACCACGACCAGCCCCCACGCCGCCGCGCCGGCTCCGCCCGCACCCGAATCCCCGAAGGTGGTGCTCCGGCGCAAACAGAAGAGCACCACGGGCGGCAAGGCCAACCCGAATCTGACCAGCACCAACAAGCCCAAGAGCGCCCCGAAGACGACCCCCGCGACCGCATCCGGCCCCAACGGCGTGGCCGGAGCGCCGCAGGCGGTGGCCAGCCAGGCGGCACTGGAGGCCGCCCTCGCAACCTCGGCGGCGTCTGTCCAGGCGCTCGACTTCTATCGCATCCCGCTGTTCCTGCTGCCGATCTACAAGGCGGCCGCGGTCCAGTACGGCGTGCCCTGGCAGATCCTCGCTGCGATCAACGAAATCGAGACCGATTACGGCACCGACCAATCGGTGTCAACCGCCGGGGCCGTGGGCTGGATGCAGTTCATGCCCGCAACCTGGCTGCAATACGGGGTGGACGCTCTCGATGCGGGCTACGCCGACCCCTACAACCCGGTCGATGCGATCTTCGCCGCCGCACGTTACCTGCGCGCCGCCGGCGCCGCCACCGATCTCAACGCGGCGATCCTCGCCTACAACCACTCCCAGGAATACGTCGACTCGGTCCTGCTGCGCGCGAAGCTGATCTCGAGCTACCCCAAGGCCGTGATCGCGACCCTCACCGGACTGATCGATGGTCGCCTGCCGGTCACGGGAAAGCAGGTCGCGTGGACCGCGATCGCGCCATCGCCGTCGAGCGCGACCGCCAACGCCAGCGCGGTTCCCGGCGGTGCGCCGAGTGGCGCAGGCGCGTCGACGCCGCAGGCGGGCACGCCTGGCTCAACGGCGCCGCTGACGCCGGCCGGTGCCGCGGCGGCAGCGACCGCCAAAGCCGCCGTGGCGGCCGACGAGGCTCACTTCGATGAACTGACGAGCGCTCCCGGCGCCTCGGTGGTGGCGGTGCAGGACGGTCGCGTCGTCGGGCTCGGAGACACGCCCCACCTCGGCAGGTACATCGTGCTGCGCGATGTCTACGGGGATCTGTTCACGTATGCCGGGCTCGGCAGCATCGCCCCCAGCTACTCGCTGGCGAAGGCACAGCCGGCCAGCGTCAAGTCCCCGGTGGTCGAGGTGGCCAGCACGCGCGATCCCGCGCCCTCGCGGCCCGCAAGCGCGGGGAGCCAGCCCCCCCTGACGCTGCAGGTCAAGGCACCGGTCAACAAGCGGGCTGCGGCCAAGAAGCCAAGCGCGGGCGCCGTCGTCCAGGCGGACGCGGGCGAATCGACGCCGCCGGGTGCCGGCAAGGTCCGCCTGTTCGCGCGCCCCGGCAATCCGGACGCGCTCGCGGCCGCCGCCATCGCCGCGGCGAGGGCTCCACACAACACCGCCCCCCAACGGTTGCCGCTGCGCAAGGGGTCGGTCGTGGCGAGCGGCACCGTGCTCGGACGCGTCCGCCAGCCGCTCGGGGCCCAGGATGGTCATCTCCGCTTCGCGATCCGGCCGGCCGGCGACGCGAGCACGATCGACCCCGGTCCGATTCTTGCCAACTGGGCGCAGCTTGGCGCGGCTCTGCACCCGCAGGGCGCCAAGGCCGAAGACCCACTGCTCGGGGCGACCGCAAGCGACGTCCTGCTGATGTCAAAGGCCCAGCTCGAGCGCACGGTGCTCTCCGACCCCGGCATCACGATCCCCGCATGCTCACGCCAGGACGTCGCTTCGGGCCGGGTGGACAGACGCGTGCTGGCGGTGCTGGCGTTCCTTGCGCGCAGCGGGCTCAAGCCGACGGTGAGCGCGCTGCGCTGCGGCCAGGGCCAGTACACGGCGACCGGCGCGCTCTCGCCGCAGTACCTCGGCGACGCCGTCGACATCGCGGCCGTCAACGGCGTCGCGATCACCGGCCACCAGGGCGCCGGCACGATCACCGACCTCACGATCCGTACGTTGCTGACCCTGCCCGGCGAATTCGTGCCGCAGGAAATCGTCAGCCTGATGCGCTACCCCGGCGCGCCGAACACCCACGCCGTCGCCAGCTACTGGGGCCACATCCACCTCGACTTCGCCCCGGCCGCACGCGCCGTCGCGCTCAGCCCGTCGGCGGCCGCCTCGGTCGCACACTCCGCCGCCGCAGGTAAGGCCGCGCCGCCGCCGCTCGTCAGCACCGGCGATCTGAGCGCCAACGAGTGGGATCAGCTGATCACGCAGATCGCGACTCTGCCGGCGCCGACCGTGGCCGCCAAGCCGACTTCCTCGGCGATCCCCGACCCGAAGCGCGGGTAGGAACCACCGCGCCACGCGGCCCAGGCGTCCTCCGGACACCGCTTTCGCGGCGCCCGTGGAGGCCTTCTCGCGCAGCCGCCGGACGCTGGACGGCTAGCCCGCGGATGCGGGCGGCGCACCGGGAGCGCCGCCACCGCCGGCGCCCGGTGCCGGCCGGAAGCTCGAGGTCAGCAGCGCCCGGCACTTGGCGTCCGCCGCCTTGAACTGGGCGCTGGTGGTGTCGACGCCCTTGGTATTGAAGATCGGGCCTTTGCCCGAGGTGTTGGGTGCGGGCAATTTGACCCCGTTTTCGGTCATGCATGCCGAGAACTTGGCGAGCGCCTGCTGGAAGCCCGGGCTGCGGACGCCGCCGCCGCCGAAGGCTCCCCGTGGGAAGCCGCCGCACTTTTTCACGGCTTCTTCAAACTGCGCTCGCGTCATGCCCTTTGGCAGCGTACGCCCGGCGCCACCGCCGCCGAGGAATCCACCCGGCGGGCGTCCCTGGCCGGGGGTGCGTTTGGGCAGCGTGATGCCGTCCTTCCGCAGGCATTCCCGGATCGCGGCGAAGCGGCCGGCGTTCGCAGGCGGCGCGCCGGTGGTGGAGGTCGCGGCGGCAGCGCTTGCGCTTGTGGCGGAGCTGCTGGAGGAGCCTCCGCAGGCGCCCAGCATGAGGCCGGCGAGGACGAGGAGGAGCACCGCTGTCACGGGCTTGCTGCTGTGTCTGTCGATGTGGGGCATTTAGTTCCTTTGTAGGTGATGGTGCTGGACGCACGGCTCCGCCTCGCGGCGATCGCCGGTCCACAGTATTTTCCGCTAACCCGGGCCGAACAGCGCCGGGCCCCCGCTGCTCCCGCCACCCGCGCCGCCACCACTGCTCCGGCTGCCACGGCTTGCCGCGCCACTACCGCCGGCGCCGGCGCTTCCGCTCGATCCGCCGGCGCCCGCGCCGCCGAACAGGGCAGCGAGGCCACCGCTGGCGCCCCCGCCCACGCGGATCGATTCGGCGCTGACCACGCCACCCGAGCCCTTGCTGCCGGTCACGACGACCGTTTCGCCTGGATGGATGTCCTTGACGCTCGATTTCACGGTCTTGGTCACCGTCGAGCCGGGCGAGGTGGTCACCTTCACGGTGTTGCCTTCGGCGTTGGTCACATACAGCTCCCCGCCCTGGATGAAGGCGACCTGGCCGCTGGCGGCGGCGCCCGCGCCCGCGAACGCGCCGGCGAGCCCGCCCCCGCCGCCGGAGCCTGAACGGGAAGCTCCCGTTGCCCCGCCCGCGGTCGTGCCGCCGCGCAGGCCCGCGAGCCTGGCCGCCAGGCCCGAGGCCGCGCCCGCCGAGCCCGCCGAGGAGCCCTGGCCCTTCTCCACGAGCACCCCCGCGATGAACCCGCAGGCGGTCATCAGCACGATCAGCAGCGCGACGGGCGTCGGCGCCAGCAGGCGCCGGCGGGGCCGGCGGGGCAGCTCCTCGCGTGCCTCCGTCCAGTCGTCCTCCGGCTCGAGCGGCTCGTAGGCAAGCGTCTCGGGCGGTTGGACGCCCGCGTCCTCGGTGACGGTCTCATGCAAAGCGGACTCCTTGTCTGGCATCGCGGACTCCTCGTCTGGCATCGCGGACTCCTGGTCGGGAAACGGTGTCTCACTCAAAGCGCAGCGCCTCTATCGGTCGCAGGGTGGCGGCGCGCGCGGCCGGATAGGTGCCGAAGAACAGGCCCGAGAGGGCCGCTGCGCCGAAGGCGAGGAAGATCGAGTAGGTGGCGACCTCCGGCTGCACGCCGGCGATCTTGAACTGGCTGCCGAGCACTCCCACCAGGACGCCGGCGAGCCCACCGATCAACGACACGAGCAGTGCCTCGGTGAGGAACTGGGTGAGGATGTCGCTGCGGCGGGCGCCGATCGCCTTGCGGATGCCGATCTCGCGCGTGCGCTCGGTCACCGACACGAGCATGATGTTCATGACGCCGATGCCGCCCACGAGCAGGGAGATCGCGGCGACCTCGCCGAGCAGCGTGGTGAAGACGCTGCTGGTCGAGCTTGACGCTTCGAGCAGCGACCCCTGGTTGAGGATCTGAAAGCCCGGTTCGCTGGTGTTCTTGACCTTGTGGCGTTCCTCGAGGATCTGCGAGACCTCCGATTCGGCCGCGTTGAGCGCGGCCGAGGACGTGCCCTCGACGGTGATCGAGCTGATCGCCCCGTAGCCTGCGAGGGTGTCCTGCACGGTGGTTATCGGCGCCATCACCACGTCATCCTCGTTGGTCGCCCCGTTGGAGCCCTTGGAGGCGAGGACGCCGACAACCTGGAAGTTGTTGCCGTTGACCTTGATGTTCTGGCCGACGGCGCTCTGCCCGGCGAACAGTTCCTGCAGGACCGTCCGCCCGATAACCGCGACCCGCCGGTGCTTGGCGACGTCTTCGCTGCTGAACGCAGCGCCTTCGGCGAGCTTGTAGCTGTGGGCGCTCAGATAGCTGGGCGTCGTGCCGACGAACGAGGACGGTTCATAGCTCGTGCTGCCGGAGACGAGTTTGACACTGGTGGCGTTCACGACCGGCGAGGCGCTCATGACGTCCGGGGCCAGGCTCTTGTTCTGCAGCGCTTCGGCGTCCTGCTTGGTCAGGGAGATGCTGGCCGCCGTGTTCGCGCGGGCGCCGCCGCGAAAGCCGTTGGTCATGACCACCAGCACGTTCGTGCCGAGCCGGTTGATGCTCGCCTGGACGGCCTGGGAGGAGCCATTGCCGACCGCGATCAGGATGATCACCGAGGCGACGCCGATCGTCATCCCCAGGATCGTCAGGCCGGAGCGCAGCTTGTTGGTCGCGATCCCGCCCCAGGCGATCCGCAGGGTTTCCGCGCCGATCATGGTTGGGCCTCGGCCGGCGGCTGAGAGTGCCCGCGCACCTGGCGGTGCGCGGACTTCTGGCCCCGAAGCTCGGGCGGCAGCTCGTGCGCGGCGCGCGAGCGCGCGTCCGCCACGATCTCGCCGTCGCGGAGCCTGATCACCCGCTTGGCCTGTGCGGCCACATCCGGCTCGTGGGTTATCAGCACCACCGTGCGACCTTCCGCGTTCAGGCCGGCGAAGATCGCGAGGACGTCCTCGGTGGAGCGCGAGTCCAGGTTCCCGGTGGGCTCGTCGGCGAGGATCAGCGCGGGGTTGGTCACGATCGCTCGGGCCACGGCCACGCGCTGCTGCTGGCCGCCGGAGAGCTCGGAGGGCTGATGATGCATTCGGTCCTCCATGCCCATCGAAGCGAGCGCGGCGGCGGCGCGCCTGCGGCGCTCGTCACGGTTCACGCCGGCGTAGGCCAGGGGCAGTTCGACGTTTGCGAGCGCGCTCGTGCGCGCGACGAGATTGAAGCTCTGGAAGATGAACCCGATCTTGCGATTGCGCAGGTCCGAGAGGTCGTCCTCGTCCATCTCGCTGACGTCCGTGCCGTCGATCTCATAGCTTCCGCCGGTAGGGCTGTCGAGGCACCCGAGGATGTTCATCAGCGTGCTCTTGCCGCTGCCCGAGCTGCCCATGATCGCCACGAAGTCGCCCGGCTCGATCCGCAGCGAGACCGCCCGCAGCGCCCGCACCTTGATCTGGCCGAGGTCATAGGTCTTGCTGATGTCGTGCACCTGGATCACGGCCGCCGGCCGGCGGCGCGCGCGGACCCCGCCGGCGCTCCTCGAAGCGGGCGCGCGGGCGACGACCGGCCGCTCGCGCGGGGTGCGCGCTCGGCCACCGCGCGCAATCGCTGCCAATCGCCGTCGCGAGCCCATCAGCCGCCGCCTCGGAACAAGGCCGCGCCTCCGCCGGGGAAACCGCCACCCCCGCCGCCGAGGGCGCCACCCAGGCCGGCGCCGCCGAGGCGGCTGCCGAGCCGGGAGGTCAGGCTGGTGGCGCTGCTGTTGCTCGTGATCGGCAGCAGGACCTGTTCGCCGGCCTTCAGGCCGCTGAGGATGATCGTCGAGCTGTCGCCCGCCAGCCCCGTGACCACGCGCTGGCGCACGTCCTTGCCGTTGCGCACGACGGTCACCGTGCCCGCGGTGATCGCGGTGCTCGGCACGTTGACGCCTTCTTCCTGTTTGACCACGACTTCGGCCGTCGCGCTCATGCCCGGCCTGATCTCGGATGAGGCTTGGTTGAGCTGGAAGGTGACGTCGTAGCTGACCACGCCGCTGTTGCTCGTGGACAGCGTCGCGACGTTGACCACTTCGGCCGCGAGCTTGAGCCCTTCGAGCGCTTCGACGGTCACCGTGGCGGGCTGCCCGACGTGCACGTGGACTATTTCGGACTCGCTCAGCGGGACCACCAGCTGCATTGTGCTGAGGTCGCTGAGCACGGCGAAGGCCGACGAGCTGGAGGAGCTCGAGGAGCTGGTGCTGCTGGCGGCGCCTGCCGAGCGCCCGGCTGCGCCGGCGCCCGTGCCGCCCGTGCCGCTCGTGCCGCTCGTGCCGGAGGAGCTCGAGGAGCTCGAGCTGCTGGACGCCCTGCTCGTGCCCGCCCCCGTGACCGTTTCGCCGACTTCGCCCGACAGTGAGACGATCGTGCCGCTGGTGGGCGCAAACAGCTTGGTGTCGGCGACGGCCTGCTCGTCGCTCTGCACCTGGAGCATGTCGCTTTTCACCGCGGCCCGCGCGGAGGCGAGGTTCGCTTCGCGGGTGGCCGCGCTCTGTTTCGTTTTTTCAGAGGAGCTCGGCGTGCTCGTCGTCGTGGTCGAGCTCGTGCCCGAGCTCCGCGTGGCTTCGGTCGTGGTCGGGGTCGGCCTGCCCTGCGCAGCCGCCGTGCCGGCCGAGGCGCCCGAGGCGCTCTTGCCGCTTGCGGGCGAGCCCGCGCCGCTGCCGCCCGTGGACGTTTCGCCGCCGTTTTCTTCCAGCTGGACGAGCGTGGCTTCGGCTGCCTGCAGGCTCGCCCTGGCCTGTTCGAGCGTCACTTCGGCACTCTGCGGGTTCAGTTCGGCCAGCAGCTGTCCCGTCGTGACCTGGCGCCCCTCGCCGATGTAGATGCGCTGCACCACGCCGGCGGTCTTGAAGCCCAGGTTGAGCTGGATGGCCGGCTGGATGTTGCCGCTGCCCGAGACTGTCGACTGGACCACCCCCTGTTGGGCCGTGACGATGCGACTCTGCACGGTCGCCGACTGCGAAGGCGCTCCGACGACGAGGAAGGCTGCGACGATCGCCCCGGCGCAGAGAGCCCCCAGTGCATACACGAGCCAGGATGCTCTCGGACGATCGGTCATTTACCTTTCTAGGATCATCGCCCGCGCCCGTAAGAGGCAGCGAAGAAAGGCTGCAAGCGGGGATAAATTCGGATAAAGGCATGACATTCCTGCGGTTTAGGCCAGACCGCTGGGGACGGCCGGCGGCGGAGTGGCGTCTGCGATCATCAGCCGCGATGGCAACCTACGGAGGGATCGACCTCGGCGGGACCAAGATCCAGGCCGTTGTCGTCGACGAGGACAACAGCGTGCTCGGCTCCTCCCGACGTCCCACTCCGACAAGCGGCGGTCCGGCCGAGGTGGCGGCGGAGATCGCCGCGACGCTGCGCGACGCCGCCAGGGGCGCCGAGACCGAGCCGGCGGCGCTCGCGGGGATCGGCGTCGGATCGCCCGGCACGATCGATGGCGGCAACGTGACCAGCGCCCGCAACCTGCCCGGCTGGGAGGGCACGTTCCCGCTCGCGGACACGCTGCAGCGCTCGCTGGGACCGATGGTCGTGGTCGGCAACGATGTCCAGGTGGCAACCGACGCCGAGTTCAGGCTCGGCGCCGGAAGGCTCTACAAATCGCTGCTGGGCGTGTCCTGGGGGACCGGCGTCGGCGCGGGCCTGATCCTCGACGGCCGGGCCTGGATCGGGCGCGGCGGTGCCGGCGAGATCGGCCACATGGTCGTGGTGATCGACGGCGCGCGCTGCACGTGCGGTCGGCGCGGCTGCATGGAGGCCTACGCGGGCCGCGCGGCGATGGAAGAGCACGCACTCAAGCTCGTCGAGAAGGGCCGCAGGACCGACCTGTTCAAGCTCATGAAGGAGCGCGAACGCACGCGCCTGACGAGCGGCGTGTGGGCGCGCGCGCTCGAGCACGACGACAAGCTGGCCCACGAGATCATCGACCGCGCGGTCGGCGCGCTTGGGGCGGGCGTCGCCTCGGCGGTCAACCTGCTCGACGTCGAGGGGGTGATCGTGGGTGGGGGCCTCGGCGTCCGCCTCGGCCATCCCTATGCGAAACGGATTGCCGAGGCGATGCAGCCCCACCTGTTCGCCGACGAGCGCCCACCGCACATCCACGTGGCGGCCCTCGGCGATCTCGGCGGGGCGATCGGCGGCTCGCTGCTGGTCCGGGCAGAGGCGTAACGTAGGGGCTGCCTTGCCACAGCCGGTAATGCACCTCTCGTCGGTCCTGCGCAGCCCGCTGCTCGATCGCGCGGGCGATCGTCTCGGTCGGGTGGAAGACCTGATCGTGCGCCTCGCCGACGGCGGCTATCCGCCGGTGACCGGTCTGAAGGCGCGGATCGGCGGACGCGAGCTGTTCGTCCCCGTGGACCGGATCGCGGAGCTGGCGCCCGGAGCGGTGCGGCTGTCAGGCGAGAAGCTGAGCCTTGGCCGCTTCGAGCGCCGAGCGGGCGAGGTGCTGCTGGGGGCGGATGTTCTCGGGCGTAAGCTCGTCGCTGTCGAGGCCGATCCGCCGACGCTCGTCACGGCCCAGGAGATCGAGCTCGCGTGCATCGAGGGCTGGTGGCGGGTCGTGGGTGTCGATCACAGCGTGCGCGCGCAGCTGCGCCGCGCGCTGCCGCGCCGCCTGCGCGGCATCGTCGCTGACCGCCCGTTTCTCGACTGGTCGGACATGGAGCCGTTCGTCGGGCACGTGCCGAGCTCGCGCCTGCGCTTCTCGCACCGCAAGCTCGCCAACCTGCATCCCGCGGAGATCGCCGACCTGGTGGAGGCCGCCTCGCACGACGAGGGCGAGGAGCTGATCGAGGCGGTGGCACAGGACCGCGAGCTCGAGGCGGACGTGTTCGAGGAGCTCGACGAGCACCACCAGCTCGAGTTCATCCGCGAGCGTCCGGACACCCAGGCGGCGGCGGTGGTGGCGCGCATGGCCGCCGACGACGCCGCCGACCTGATCGTCGAGATCGACCAGGAGCGCCGCGGGCGGATTCTCGCGCTGCTCCCGCCGGCGCAGCGGCGCCAGATCGAAGCGCTGCTCGGCTACAACCCCTCGACCGCCGGCGGGCTGATGAGCCCCGACTTCATCGGCCTCGACCCGGCCGAGACGGTGGCGCAGGCGCTCGCGAAGGTGCGCTCGAGCAAGCTCGGGGCGGGCACGTTCACGACGGTCTACCTGGTGGACGGCGAGGGCGGGCTGCGCGGCTCGGCGTTCGTGGTGACGCTGTTGCGCGCCGAGGAGCACCAGGCCCTGGAGGAGATCGCGGAGCGCGAGCCCGTCTGGGTGCCGACCGACGCCGATCTGCCGGAGGTCGCGCGCATGATGACCGACTACAACCTGGTGATGTTGCCGGTGCTTGAC
>Ga0209040_10003263_pt1 | contig 12490 bp, 7 predicted proteins | sample BogFormECP12_OM3_FD_188240 | JGI IMG/M metagenome (GOLD analysis project Ga0209040, IMG submission 188240) | Bog forest soil microbial communities from Calvert Island, British Columbia, Canada - ECP12_OM3 (SPAdes) (version 2) | ecosystem: Environmental > Aquatic > Freshwater > Wetlands > Bog ... | reverse complement strand
TGCGCGGATCGATCAGCATGCGGAGACTGTCGAATCCATCCGCTGTCACCAGGCCCGCGGCGACCAGTTCCCAAAGTGCGTGGCTGACGTCCTCCGCCGGTGCGCCCAGCACGCGGGCAATGTCGCCCGGGAACATCGCGCCGCGCTCTCCCAGATACGACCGCAGCTTGTTGGCAAGGTCGCTGAGCGAGGCTGTAAGATTCGCCTCCGGAATTTGTCGTTGTGACAGGCACAAATCCATCCAAAGCGCTTCCTCCCTCAGGAAAAACGTGATCGGAGCCATGCCCGTGGGGATAATCCGCTTCGGTCCGCCGCTCTCGATCGAAGCAAATGCCGGATGCGGCGAAATTCTTCCCCAGCCGACCGCGCCCGTCAGCGTGAGCGCATCCAGCCAGCGCGGATCGAAATTCGCAACCCTCTGCGGAAAAATCGACCGCTCCCACTCGATCGCCGGAGCCTCAAAGCCTTCCAGTCCGCGAATCGCTTCGAGCAATCCCTGCTCGCCGGTAAGTTGCCTCTGCGCTCCCAGGTGCTGCCAATCGAGCACGAACCGCATGTAGTCCGCTGGCGTTACTGGAGCAACCTGCTTGCGCAGCGAGTGCAGCGTGCGCTTGTGAATACGCTGCAGTAGGCGACGCTCGCACCACTCGACATCTTCCTCCGCAATCGTGTCCGCCGACGGCGAACTCTCGAAACAGCCCCTCAGAATGGTGCCTGTCATCTCCAGCCGCAGCATCTGCTGCCATATATCGTCAGCCGCAACGCCCAGCCGTTTCCCAAGACTGCGTGAAGTCACCGGACCCAGCAGCGCCATCCAACCCTGAACCGCTTTACGCAGAACATCATCCGCGGTGGCGTGAGCAGCAGCAATCGCCGGGACCTGGTGGGCGAAGCCTGTGTCCGGCCAGAGCAATCGCAAATCCTCCGAGCGCTCCACCGCAGCGAAATAATCCCGGTCATGAACTGAGGCCAGCGTAACGCGTCCCTGAAGCTCCAGCCGCGCATACCACTCTCCCCATTCAGCCGTACGAGCGTCGGCCGCAATCTCCGCCGGAACAATAACCAGGGAACACAGCAGATCGTGAAACTCATGCTCATCACGTAAATCCGGCCATACCTGCTCGCGAACTTCGGCAATCGCCTCGGGAGACAGCCGTCCTGCCTCGCCCAACTCCTTATCCGGAAGCTGGCCGCGCATTGCCACCGCCCGCGCGCGTCGCTCCTCAAGCGGAGCATCGTCAAGATAGGCATAAGGATTCGCATTCAGCAATTCATGTGAAAACACCGACGGCGTCGTCGTATCCACAGCCACGCAGCGGATGCGCCCGTCGTGCATTGCCTCGAGAACGGCCTTCAATCCCTCGAGATCCATCGCCTCGCCAAGCACGTCTCGCATCACTTCCCGAACCAGAAAGTGGTCCGGGATTTGAATATCGCCCTCAATGTTCTCCTGGCACGCTGCCACCTGCGGAAAAACACTGGCCAGCAGATCGTCCGAACGCATTCGCTGGATTTGCGGAGCAACCTTCTTGCCTTTTTGAAACCGTAACAGTTGCAAACTGCGGCCCGCGTCCCACCGCCATCGCGCCTTGAAGATCGGCGAAGCGAGCGAGGCCTGCTCGAGCAGCTCTGTAACCGTCTGGGTGGTAAGAAACTGAAAGACATCGCTCAGTGGAAAGCTGTGCTGCTCAGCAAGCGAGATGTTCAGCCCGTTGTCCGTAGCCGCAGCCTGCAGTTCAAAATTGAATCCCCGGCAGAAGCGCTTGCGCAGCGCGAGCCCCCACGCCTTGTTGATCCGCCCGCCGAACGGCGCATGCAGAATCAACTGCATGCCTCCGCCTTCATCAAAAAATCTTTCTGCAACAATCGTAGTTACAGATGGAACCGTCCCCAGCACAGCCCGCCCGGCTGCGACGTACCCAATCATCTGCTCGGCGGCGCAATCGTCGACCGCGCACTCCTCTTTCAACCACGCTACTGTCCCCGCAACCGAAGAATTCGCCTGGCTGATGTATCCCGGTACGACATCTTTCGTGCGCCCATCAATCTCCTCACGCAACTCCGATACGAACTCCGACAATTCCATCGTCCGCTGCGGAGCCTCGCCCGTCCAGAAAGGCACCGACGGCGGCTGTCCATGCGCATCTTCGACGAGCACACGCCCGCTGTTCGACTCGACCCTCTGAATGCGCCAGCTCGTATTGCCCAGCAGAATGATGTCGCCGGCCATTGACTCGATGGCAAAATCTTCGTCGAGCGTCGCAATCTGGACACCCTCCGGCTGCATGATCACCTGAAACAACGGAGTATCCGGAATCGTCCCGCCGTTCGTCACCGCGACCAGCCTCGCCCCGCGCCTCGCCTGGATTCGCCCGTGCACGCGGTCACGCAGCAGATACGCCCCGTACCGTCCCCGGCTCGACTCGATGCCCTCCGTCAGCAGGCACAGCGCCTCTTCAAACTCCTCCCATGTCAGCTCTCGATAGGGCTGCGCGCGCCGAAAGATCTCGAACAACCGCCGCTCTTCCCACGGCGCCGCCGCACACGCCGCAACAATCTGCTGCATCAGCACGTCCGCAGGTTTCGCAGGAATCTCTAACCGGTCGAGCACGCCGCTGCGCATCGCGCGGACCAGCGCCGCTTGTTCCATCAGGTCATCGCGCGTCGTCGCAAAAAATCGCCCCTTCGGAATCGCCCCACGCCAGTGTCCCGCTCGCCCCACACGCTGCATGGCCGTAGCGATGGCCCGCGGCGTATTGATCTGGCAAACCAGGTCCACAGTGCCGATGTCGATGCCCAGCTCCAGCGACGCCGTCGCCACCAGGATCCGAATCTCACCCGCCTTCAACCTGCGCTCGGCTTCGAACCGCAGTTTGCGCGAGAGACTCCCGTGATGCGCCGCGACATTCTCCTCCCCCAGTCGCTCAGCAAGAGCAAACGCCAGCCGCTCTACCATCTTTCGCGTATTCACAAACACCAGCGTGGAGCGGTGCTCATTTGCCAACTCCGCCAGCCGCGTGTGGACACTCTCCCAAACCGACTGCGTGGCCACCGCACCCAGCTCATCCGACGGCACCTCGACGCGCAAATCCATCGGACGCCGCTGGCCCGCCTGCACAATCTCGACCTCAGGCGCGCGCGCGCCCGCCAGAAACTCCGCGACCAGTTCAATGGGATTCTGCGTCGCCGACAATCCAATACGCTGCGGCGCTTCGTGCCCACTCACAAAATCCGCCGGGTTCAACGGATTATCCCCGCGCACCATCGCGTCTAATCTTTCCAGCGTCAGCGCCAGATGCGACCCGCGCTTGTCATCGGCCACCGCGTGGATCTCATCCACGATCACCGTGCGCACCCGCCGCAGATTCTGCCGGCTCTTCTCCGACGTCAGCAGAATGTACAGCGACTCAGGGGTCGTCACCAGAATATGCGGCGGCTGCTTCAGCATTGCCCTGCGCTCGGCAGGCAGCGTATCGCCCGTGCGAACCGCCGTCCTTATCGGCGCGCACAGATACCCTCGCTCCAGCGCCAGCTGCTGAATCTCGCGCAGCGGCGTCTCCAGATTCTTCTGCACGTCATTCGAGAGCGCCTTCAGCGGCGAGACATACACCACCTCGGTTGCTCCATCCAACCGGCCGTCTATTGCTTTTCTCAATAGCCCATCGATCGCAATCAGAAACGCCGCCAGGGTCTTGCCCGAACCCGTCGGTGCGGAAATCAGTGTCGGCTTGCCTGCCAGAATATGCGGCCACCCCTGCTCCTGCGGCTCCGTCGGAGTCTGGAAGCGCCGCACAAACCACTCCCGCACCACCGGGTGCGCCCATTCGAGGCTCTCGGGAACGGCATCGCAAACAGGCAAAACAGGAGATAGCATGCCGTTATTCTAGCCCGATTTTCGTTTCCTCTTCGCCTGATCCTGTCCGCGTTCTTAACAAACCCCTTACGACCCGCTTCTTCCATCTTTATGCCCGCGGCGCTCGAATAAGAGATGCCGGTTTCACTCGACCGGCGGAGGAATCATGGGTACTTTTCGTACATGCCGGCCACTGCTCGTCGACGCCACGCAGTGCAAGGAAGATCAAACCATCACCACCGACCTCGGCTTCCGCCACGTCAAGCGCGGCGACTGGGTCGTTCGCGGAGAAGACGGCGAGTGCTACATCGTTGACGACGCCTTTTTCCAGCGCACCTTCACCCCGCTCCAGACCTATCCCTGGGAAAATAACCAGGAGGCCCGCAACTACGGCTGCTGAAGCCCACCCAGACCCCGTACGTCCGGATCTCCGCGCCGGAACGTAAGATGTGGAGATGAACGCATCCGGCGCGCGGCAATCCGCCACTTCGTCCAAATCAAGATCAACCTTCCGCGCACCTCTCATCCTCTTCTGGACCGGCCTTTTCATCCGCGTCCTCTACATCACCATCGCGCACACCTACCGCTTCAGTTCTTTTGAAGACCACTTCACCTTCGGCTATGAAATGGCCCGCGTCGCCCGCGCCCTGGTCACCGGCTTCGGCTATGCCGATCCCTTCAGCGGACACACCGGTCCCACCGCCTGGGTCCCGCCGCTCTACCCGCTCCTCATCGCCGCCGTCTTCAAGCTCACCGGGATCTACACACTCAAATCCGCCTGGATTCTCCTCACCCTCAACAGCGTCTTCTCCGCCGCCACCGCGCTCTGCGTCCACGAAATCGCCGCCCGCTGCTGCAACAGGCGCGTCGCCCTCTGGTCCGCGTGGATCTGGGCGCTCTATCCCGCGGCCATGCAATATGCCACGCGCTGGGTTTGGGAAACGTCCCTCAGCACCTTCCTCTTTGCCGCCGTGCTCGTGCTCGCTCTGCGCATGCGCGCTGTCGGCGAAGTCGCGCCTACACCCAACCGGCAATCCATCCCCCAATGGCTGCTCTTCGGACTTTTGTGGGCGCTCATCGCTCTCTCCAACTCCACGCTGCTCCTTTTCCTCCCTGTCTGCGGCATCTGGATCCTCATCGGCTCCCCGAACAAACCCGTCGCCCTTGCGCGAGCCGCCCTGGCCGCCTTCCTCTTCGTCGCGTGCATCGCGCCATGGGTCTGGCGCAACTGGATCTCCTTCCACGCCTTCATCCCCATGCGCTCGAACCTCGGCGCAGAACTCTACGCCGGAAACGGCCGCGGCTCCTATGGATTTCGTTACGGCGTCCTCATCGGCCTGCCCGAACAGGACACGCAGCATCGCCTCTACGTCCAACTCGGCGAGATCGCCTACGTCAAACAGCGCGGCGACTTAGCTAAAGCCTGGATACGCGCACATCCCGGACACTTCGCCGCCCTCTCTCTCAAGCGCTTCTACTTCTTCTGGGCCAGCGTCCCGCATCCTTCAAGCAAGCACTGGTTCCTCGACTTCGTGCGACAGGTGAACTACTGCCTGCCCTCGATCACCGGCGTCCTCGGCCTCGCTCTTTCGCTCAAGCGACGCACACCAGCAGCCGGCCTCTTTGCCTGGGCATTTGTGCTTCTCCCGGTTACGTATTACTTCATCACCGTCGAGGCGCGCTTCCGGCACCCTCTCGAACCCCTCATCGTCATCTTCTCCGTGTACCTCTTCCAATCGGCAACTTCCCGTAGCGACAGATTAGACGAGCGGTCATTCTGAACGCAGCGCTGCGGAGTGAAGAATCCATGCGATACAACGAGCGCCATCGCAGCCCTTAGCTTTCTCACATCCCCTGTTCGCTCGCTCTCTGTTCTCTTGCGCTCTATGCCAGTCGATGTACGCCTCTACGCTACACTGACCCTTGCCCGCGACTCCGTCCAACTCGAAAAGCTTCCGCGCCCCCCGCCTCATCTTCTGGACAGCCTTCGCCATCCGCGTTCTCACCATCACCCTCGCCCACACCTGGCGCATCCGCCCCTTGCAGGATCATTTCCAGTTCGGCTGGGAGATGGGCCGCATCGCCCGCGCCCTCGCCACCGGATACGGCTACGCCGATCCCTTCGTGGGACACACCGGCCCCACCGCCTGGGTCCCGCCGCTCTATCCTCTGCTCATGGCCGCCGTCTTCAAAGTGGCCGGCGTCTACAGCGCGGCATCCGCATGGATTCTCCTCACCATCAACAGCCTCTTCTCCGCGGCCATCGCGCCCGCCATTTACGAAATCGCCGCCCGCTGTTACAACCGCAGGGTCGCCATGTGGTCGGCCTGGCTATGGGCTCTGTATCCCGCCGCCCTGCAATACGCTGTCCACTGGGTATGGGAGATGTCTCTCACCACCATGCTCTTTATCTGGACACTCGTGCTGGCGCTGCGCATGCACGGCATTGGCGAACCAGCTAGCGAGCGAAATCCGGCGACCATGCGCCGATGGCTTCTCTTCGGCGCCTTCTGGGGCCTCATCTCCCTCTCGAACGCGACGTTGCTTCTCTTTCTGCCCGTTTGCGGCATCTGGATCCTGCTCGGCTCCCGGCCGCTCCTCCCTGCTCTGCGCGGAGCCGCTTTAGCGAGCCTTGTTTTTTTTGCGTTTCTCTTTCCCTGGATCTGGCGAAACTGGACCGTCTTCCACGCCTTCATCCCTATCCGCTCGAATCTCGGCGCGGAGATGTACGCCGGCAGCGGACCCGGATCGAACGGATTCGCCTTCGTCGCAACGCTTCCGCTGGTCGAGCGCGATCCCGAAACCATGGCCTACAAATCTTTAGGCGAGATCGCCTACGTCAAGCGGCAAGGCGAGAATGCGAAGGCTTACCTCGCCACGCACCGCGAGCACTACGCGCTCATCTCCCTCAAGCGCTTTTACTTTTTCTGGACGGGCGTGCCGCATCCGCTGGAGGGCTCTCCATGGGGCGAGTTCTTCCGCGAGCTGAATTATTGCTTCCTCAGCATCACCGGCTGCCTGGGCCTCGCCCTGTCGCTCAAGAAACGCGTGCCGGCCGCCGGACTCTTCGCGTGCGCCTTCCTGCTCCTGCCTCTTACCTACTACTTCATTACCGTCCAGGCACGATTTCGCCATCCTCTGGAGCCACTCATCGCCATCTTTACGGTCTATCTTTTTCAGTCGGCGAGGCCTCGGTCTTCAGCCGCTTCTGCGCGTCCCACGCCTTGACATACTTCCAGTGGATATACACCGAGTGGTTCAGGTGATACACCAGCCCTTCCAGACCATCGAGAAATCCCAGCCGGAAGAAGTAATTCTTCACAAACGTCGCCACCGGATTGACCATCGCCAGCCACAGCATCGCCGCAGCCGACCTGGCCTTCCCCTTCTTCACCAGCGCATAGACATTCTCTGAGCTGTAGTCGTTCATATGGCTCAGGAAAAGCTCGAAGCTGGGATAGGCGTAGTGGATCAGGTCGTTCTTCAGCGTCCCCTTCGGCCCGTCGAACTGCGGAGTCCCGTGCGGACCCACGTTCGTCTCCATCTGCGCGCTGCCCCGGCGCCATAGCCGCAGCTTGTGGTCGGGATAGAACCCTCCATGCCGGATCCACCGCGTCATGAACAAGTTCAGCCGGGGAACCCAGTAGGCTTCATATTCCGGATTCTGGATCGTCTGCCGGATCTCCTCCGCCAGCTCCGGGCTCACCAGCTCATCCGCATCCAGCAGCAGGATCCAGTCGCTCGTGCACTTGCCGATGGCGATCGTCTTCTGCTCGGGATGCCCACGAAAATCGCGGTTAAACGAGTGCTTGGCCCCGAACGACCTGGCAATCTCCGGCGTCCGGTCAACCGACCCCGAATCGACAATCACAATCTCATCCGCCCACTTCACCGCCTCAAGCGTCCTGGGTAGATTCTTCTCCTCGTTGCGGGCGATCATGGCGATGGAGAGCGTTACGGGCATGTCTTCGATGGCCCTCACTTTCTACGATCTACTCTGCCACGCCTCAAACGCAACCTGCGGATGCCTCGATCAACATCGACGAACGAAAGAATCCGGTCCGAAGGACCGCACCTTGCTGCCGACGGCCGGAGCGCAGCGCCACCTTTGTTGGCAGATTTTTTGCCCAGCAGCAATGCGATCGCTGTTCTTTGTCAAGCTCTAGTCCACAATTCTTCCAGCAACTCATTCATTCCAAATGAAAGATAGCCGTGGAACGCTGGCGGACAATTTCCGCTGAGTCGCTACAATAGAAGTAGTACCCAGAAGGCCCGCCATGCGGGCCTTTTTCTGTTTTTGGAGGAAGTCCCGATGGCCCGTTTCTGCGCCGAAATTCTCGCAAATGGCTCGCAATGCACGCAATTTTCTCGCAAGGGTCAGCCCTGGTGCCGCGCCCACGCCGATCCGCGTCTGCACGAAACAGATGCTGTGCTTGCCCGGCTCGACCAGCTGACCGGAGATGACCAGTTGACCGAAGAACGCTCCCAGGCACCGCGCGTTTCCCCGGCTTCTCAGACGGCTAATTCCGATAAGTCCTATCACAACAATGGATTACACGTTGTCCCAATACAATGAATGGATTACAAAGCACAATAGATAAACCTTGCGGAATGAATGAGTTCAAAACCATAGAAAAAGAGCGGGAGCGGGTAGCCAGGCGCAGCCCTTTGCTCTTAAGGACAACGGCCAGACGCTAAGAGCGCGCGAACACGACCACCCCATTCGCGGGAATGACAACATTCGCCGATTGCCCAAAACCGTGCATGGGAGGTCCCGACGCCCAGACCCCTCCGCCATTGCCCGCCACCTGGGGATTCACCCAGTTGTCGTAAACGTCGCTGTTGAAGACTTCCTTCCAGAATCCACCGGAAGGAAACCCGATCCCGTAATCCCACCACGTCGAATCCGAGAGCGTCGCCACAACGATGACGTCCTGCCCGGAATCCAGCCAGCGGTGGTACGCAATCACCCGGTTCTGGTCGTGAACATGGAACGGATTGACGTTATCGCTGCGGATCGCAGGCTGGTTCCACCGTAGCCGGATCAGATCCTGCGTGAAGCGCAGATGATTCACCATGGCCTGATCAGCGCCATCCACGCCGCCCCACCAGATCAGGTTTGGAGACGTGGGGTCCCAGTTCCACTGCTTGTCCTCCAGAAACTCCTGCCCCATAAAGATGTGAGGTATGCCGGGAGCGGTCAGCAGCACCGCCGTCGCAAACCGCGAACGGCTCCGCGCATACCACGAGCGTGAGTTCGAACTGTCGGCAAGAGCGGGGATGCGCGGCGCTCTCCCGATTGCGACGAGATCGTGGTTCTCCACGCACGGAACCGCCATCCAGCCGTGGCCGAGGCCCTGAGGAAAGAGGTTTCCGGCAATGGAATTGAAGTCGATGCCGGCTCCCTGCCCCTGCGAGGCCTGGGCGATCGCTCCGCGGACGGCGGTTCGCAGCCCGTCGTGCTGCACCACATCGAATCCTGTGCCGCCCCAGCCGGTCGGCATCAGGATTTGCGCTGTCGACCGAAAATAATCCGGATTATCGCCCTCCCAGTACTCGGCGTTCAGAAGGATTCGCGGCTTTAGGTAGTGCAAAGAATTTGTGAGATCGCAGCAAAAGGTCCAGCCCGAATCCCGGTTCATCGCGAGCAGATCGCTGATCTCATCGCAGCGAAATCCATCAACATGGATTTCTTGGACGTAGTACTTGGCATTGTTGATCAGGAACTCGCGCACCGCGTCATTCCAAAGGGCAAACGACAGCCCTCCCGCGGTCGACTGATCTGTGAAGTACAGGCTCTGATTCAGGTTGAACGGATCATCCGCCCGATCCCCGAAGAAGATGCTCTGATCGTCGCCTTCAAAACCGCCCGCATGGTTGTACACGATGTCGAAGATCACGGCGATGCCGTAGAGATGGCACAGATCCACCATGGCCTTCAGCTGCGCCGGCCCGGTGCTGATGTCCTGAAACGAAAGCGGCGCGCATCCTTTGTTCGCCAGCATCCGATTGATGTTTCCGAGGTATCCATTGAGCGCACCAGGATCAGTCACCACGTAGGGAAAGTCCGGCGAGAAGAGGTCGGCGCCGTTATAGCCCATCGAAACATCGGTCTCCATTTCGTCGACTGGCAGCGGCTGCAGCACGTTGATGCCTAGCGCCGCTAGATACTCGATCTTCCCGATCACGTCGAGGAAGGTGGATGGCCGGCCAGGCGCGCTCGGAGCATAGGTCCCGATGTGCAGTTGGTAGAGGATCATGTCGGAGAAAGCGGGGGTGACGAACTGCCCGTCGTGCCACGGATAGGCGTCGGCGGAGCGGATCAGGCAGGAGCAGATCGGGAAAGGCTGATCAGTGGCCAACTCGCGCGCATAAGGATCGCGCTTGTACCCACTCGAACCGGTACCGGCGACCCAGTAATGATAGGGATCGCTGTCCTTCGCATCGGCGACAAATCCCGTCCAGTACCCATTGCCATCCTTGGCCATGAGCAAATCGTCGGTCTGGCCGGATTGCCACGTTCCTCCGAAGCGTCCGTTGACATACACGGCACTCGCCCGCGGCGCCCACATGCGGAAGGTGGCGCCACCCCCGTCCACGAGATTCGCTCCCATCGGAGTCGTCGGAAAGATATTCGCCTGAGAAAGCATGCATGATCTCCTGAGTACCGATATCTGAATCTGGGATGAAATCGAAAGCTGGAGCGGACTAAAGCTGGATGAGAGTAGCGTACCTCAGATTCATGCACTTCTCATGAAATAAGGAAGGTCAACAGGATACTCGGACTTGCACGCGTGGAATCATGGCAGAATAGCGCGATGCCAAACATGCAACCCTCACCCATCCCGGACTTTCTCTACGGCACGGCATGGAAGGAAGATCGCACCGCAACCCTGACCGAGCTTGCCCTCCGCATGGGCTTTCGGGGCATCGACACAGCCAACCAGCGACGGCACTACTTCGAGGCCGGAGTTGGCCAAGGGCTCGCCGCTGCCTATCGTACAGGAGTGGCACGCCGCGGGGATCTCTTTCTGCAGACGAAATTCACCTATCAACGTGGTCAGGACCACCGTTTGCCGTACGATCCCGCAGCCCGTCTCTCCCTCCAGGTTGCCCAGTCGATTGCCAGTTCGCTCGAACATCTGGGGACAGACTACATCGACAGTTACATATTGCATGGACCCTCTTCCGGCATTGCTTGGACGGATGCGGACGCAGAGGTCTGGCAGGCGATGATAGACGCGCGCGATGCCGGCCGCACCCGTCTCCTCGGTGTAAGTAATGTTTCCCTGCGGCATCTTGAACAGATGGCGCTCATCCACAACGAAGCTCCCGCATTTGTACAAAACCGTTGCTTCGCCCGCCTCGGCTGGGACGGCGATGTGCGCATGTTCTGCCGGGAGAGAAAGATCATCTATCAGGGATTCTCGTTGCTGACTGCGAACGTGGAGGCGCTGCACCATCCAGTGATCGCCGAGATCGCCTCGCAGGCTCACGCTACTCCGGCACAGGTGGTATTTGCTTTCTCTCGCGCAGTCGGGATGTTGCCAATGACCGGAACCTCCGACGCCGAGCACATGAGGCAGGACCTGGCCAGTCGCGACCTAAGTCTATCGCCGGACATGGTGAGGACGATCGAGCGTCTGGGCGGTTGACCGAGAATTGTTCGCTGGGTTCAGTCCGTTCTGCTCCACACGGATGCAGTTCCGGTGAAGCGTTCCGGCCCCGCCGTAATCCTCTCGGTCTTCGCGGTGGACACAGGCGGCTTTTAGCCATCGGCGGAACGAGTCGCGCCACTCTGCTGGATCGTGATTTTCCATCGAAAAACTGGAGCCTTCCATTGTTGCGTCCTACCCTTCTAGCCGCTTTTATCCGTCACAAGCGTCACAAACCAATAACCACGCGGGTCCGAGCCACTTTTTTCATCCGTCACATTTCCCATTTGTGACGGATGCAAAATCATCGTTTTCGCCAGTGTTGGCGCGGGTTGTGACGGATGTGACGTTTCCGGAGCCACTTATAGGGAGATAGCGACTAAATGAGTCGGCAAATTGTGCCTGAGAATAACCCTTGCTGGTACGCTCTCCGACACGCACGGTGCCGGAAGTTATCCCGAAGGGACGAAGGTACTTTGCCAGCGTGCGCGGGGTCAGTTCCCACTCCGACCAAGGGCTTTCCGTAAGCTCCTTCAAGTGACCGATCAAGACTTCAGTGAAAATATTCGCGGTGGTGATGTCGGCAAGTACTGTCCGGATGTCAGCCAGCAGCCGCATAGGGGTCTCTTCTTGGTCGTCGTCCTCTTTGCCGCCGCATAGTACACGCGCCGACTTCCGAAATTCGTCCACCCTGTCTGGTGCCGCGATGGTGCAAATCGAGAGAAGTGGAATCCACATGTCACTGTCCCTATCCGAAAGAACCTCCAGTTTTTTTGGCGTCGAGGGATGAATATAGAAGTCGTAAATGTCAGAGGAGTTAGCTTTAGCCCACTCCGCAATCTGCGTTTTCAGCGGCTCGTATGTTTCTGTTGCTTGCCGGAACAGAAACCTTTCTACCTTCTGGTTGCGGGACTTGCGTTGCATGTGGATGGCGATTGACCTGTCAACCACGGTATTGTGAATTTTGCCGATAGCCGCCAAT
>Ga0209040_10003262_pt1 | contig 12494 bp, 8 predicted proteins | sample BogFormECP12_OM3_FD_188240 | JGI IMG/M metagenome (GOLD analysis project Ga0209040, IMG submission 188240) | Bog forest soil microbial communities from Calvert Island, British Columbia, Canada - ECP12_OM3 (SPAdes) (version 2) | ecosystem: Environmental > Aquatic > Freshwater > Wetlands > Bog ... | reverse complement strand
ACCTGCGCGACGTACACCGTCTGCATGTCCTCTCCAAACTTGTCTGGGTATGCTGCAGACACATTCTTCATCCCGGGATCGTCCAGCAGAATTCCCGCGAAAACAATGGGGAGTTTTCTGCCGCTGCGATGGCCGCCAAACGCGGGCCAACCGTAGCCAGCTTGAACGCAACCGTAAAGATCGATTCCGTATTGCACAAAGTAATTTGTCAGTTTCACTTTCTCCTCTGCCGGAAAATTCAACATAAGCAGCAGAGATGCATAGGAATCGGCAAAGGCAACGTGTTGTCCGTAGCTTGGCATGTACTCTGCCGGCGCATCAAAGAGAAACGCATTCGTGTCGATCCACGGCCGGCGATACAGTGTCTCGTACTGCAGAAGCGTGGGAGTTTCTGCCGGATTTGGTGGGGCAAGGGACGGTAGGATGTTCCGCTGGAGTGAGCCGGCGTGATAGATGGTTTGATTTCTATCGCAGTAGGAAGGGCGAAAGGCGTCAGCGGGAACTGCCGACGCCAAGACCGTGAGGACTGATACCGTGCGCACCGGACTAGCGCTCATGGTGCTCGAACGCATCACTTCTGGAAGCGCGTGGCCCTCCGGCAAGCTGATCGAAGACACCAACGCATCACCCGGTTTGAGTGTAAAGGGCGGATGGGCTCTACGAGAGGCGTCAAACCACCAGGACTGATCTGACCCGTCATTCAGCCTGGAATCGAAACCGCTCTTTCCATTTGGAGTGGGCAAGTTCAACACGGATCCGTTTAGATAGGGCGAGGTGGTCGTTGGTGCGGGACTGATACCGGTAAGGGTGACAGGACCTACGACGTAGTAGTCGCCGGTAACAAACTGGCCGATCGGCACGCGCTCGGCGAAACTCCAGGTAATCCCGTCTTTCGTGATCGAGGATGCAATAAACGACGACGAGATTGTAGTGGAACTGACGATTCCGGCACATCCGGCCAGCGTGAGTATGCTGAATGAGAGACCGACTGCGGCCGTCTTCCATCGGAAGAAGCGCCGAAAGGGAAGCCCTTCCACGTTTTGGTTTAGGAAACGAATGAGGAAACCCCAAAATCCTGAATGTTCGATAAGGCTGGCGACAACGAGGCCGTCCATAAAAGATTTAGCCCCTGCTATTTCGAATCCTAAAATTGAAGAAGGCCAAGATGCCAGAGAGTGTGCTCCGAGACTACTTATAGACCTTTGACGAACATGGCAAGGCAAAATATAGCAGGTAAAGACTATTTTTGTTGAGCTTCGCGACTACTCTTAGCGAAAGTCGGTTAGACCTTACCGTCGATGGCACGGAAAACAAAGCGAACGAAATATTCAGATCTGCATGCCATCGTAGTCGAACTTGCCTCGAACCGTTATTCTTATACGGGCCTCATAGACTTCTGGTGTAGTGGTCGTAAGGGTTACTCTGAAGATGAGCGCGAATCTTGCCAAGTTCTTTCGCTGGTTGTTCGACTCTGAGCACGGCAAAAGAGACTGCCTTATCCCCCGCTGGCTATTTTTACGCGCGCTCGGTTTCATTTACTGTTCAGCCTTCTTCTCCCTACTCTTTCAAATTCGTGGGCTGATCGGTCCGAGTGGCATCCTGCCCGCTGCCGAATACTTACAGGCAATAGCAAGTTCGGCGGATCCCGCTCGGTATTGGCATCTGCCAACGTTACTGGGATTTACCACAAGTTCGCATATGTTGATCGCCCTATGCTGGGTGGGTCTTCTCGCATCACTCCTCTTGACAGTGAATATTTGGCCACGCGGCATGCTGGCCATCTGTTTTGTATGTTTTCTTTCTTTCGTGAGCACTGCTTCGGAATTTTCTGGCTATCAATCCGACGGGATGCTGCTCGAAGCTGGATTTATTTCCTTGTTCTTCGCTCCTCCTGGATGGCGCCCGAAACTCGCACGCTCGCATCCCGTTATGCGTGCCAGTCTCTTCCTTCTGCTATGGGAGTGGTTCCGAATTTACTTTGAATCGGGTGTAGCGAAACTCGCAAGTGGCGACCCCGAATGGCGGCACTTTACGGCGATGGACGAGTATTACCAGAATGGGCCCTTACCAACCTGGATTGGTTGGTATGCCCAGCAACTCCCGCACTGGTTTCACGCGGGGACTGTATTCCTAACACTCGCCATCGAGCTGACGCTCGTGTGGATGCTGTTCTTGCCGCGGCGCTGGCGTATTGTCTGTTTTTTCATTGTGACCCCGCTGCAGATCGGGATCATCCTCACGGCCAACTATGCTTTTCTAAATTATCTCGTTTTGACGCTCGGTTTTTTGCTGTTGGATGACCGCTTGCTTACCGGATTCTTGCCGCGGCCGTGGAAAGATCGTTTGCCGCCTCCGGCGGATGCGCCAGTTGAAGCCCCCATCCCCGCAGGTACCCAATCGATTCTGAGGGCAGAATCGCCAGAAATTGTAGTGCAGGAAAACCATGCACCGCGATGGAGCGAGCATGTGCGGTCTATCTTCGCATGGACACGAATCGCGATCACCACGCTTGTTCTCGGGTGGCTCTTTTATTCCTCGACCCTACAGATGATCTGGATGTTCCTTCCCAACATTTCGCTGCCCGTCGCTCCGGTGGTTTTGCTGGAACCCTTCCGCATCGCCGGACGTTACGGATTATTCGCGGTTATGACGCGAGGTCGCTACGAAATCGAATTTCAGGGTTCCGAAGATGGGCAAAACTGGGTAACCTATCCCTTCCGCTTCAAACCGCAAGATCCTAGCAAAGCACCCGGTATTTACGCTCCCTATCAGCCACGCTTCGATTGGAATCTGTGGTTCGCGTCGCTTGGCGATTGGCAGCAAAATCCCCTGGTTCCTAGAACCGAAGAACGTCTCCTGGCCGCTGACCCAGACGTTCTCTCGCTGTTTGCGGGCAATCCGTTCCCTCAAAAACCACCTCGTCTAGTGCGCGCCGTTCTTTGGCAATACTGGTTCTCGACGTGGGTGGAGAAGCGTACCCAAGGTGTATGGTGGCGGCGCAAATTCCTCGGCTTGTACGCTCCCACACTCGAGCGGCGACCTGACGGGAAACTTGGAGTTCTCGAGTGGCCAACGGAACCAGGCGAGCGACAATGATCCTCAACCGTGAGAGAAAGATCGTATGACTAAAGCCTGCGTGGTCGGAGCCGGCCCGAACGGTCTAGCTGCGGCAATCGTTCTTGCCGAGAAAGGGTTAGAAGTCGAAGTTTTTGAAGCAGAGCCGGAACCCGGGGGAGCGGTCAGAACCCTCGAACTCACCCTGCCCGGTTTTCTCCATGACTTTGGCTCGGCAGTTTACCCGTTTGCTGCGGGTTCGCCATTTTTCCGCTCGCTTCCGCTAGCAAACCACGGGCTTGAATGGATTCATTCCCCGTGTCCACTCGCCCATCCTTTCGACGACGGAACGGCAATCACACTCGAACGCGATCTAGCTCATGCGGAAGCCGCCCTCGGTAGGGACGGAAAAACATGGCGCAGACTAATGCAGCCCTTCGCCGAGCACTGGTTCGACATAGCAGCAGAAGTGCTCCGACCGATACACCTCTTTTCCCGGCATCCGTTGCTGCTAGCCCGATTCGGTACAGTTGGTCTTCCGCCGGCGACACTCATTGCTCGCCTGTTGTTTCGTGAAGAACGCACGAGAGCACTTTTCGCTGGTCTGGCGGCTCATTCCTTTCTCAGCCTCGAAGAACCCTTGAGCGCAGCCTTTGGCATCCTGCTTGGCGCTGCGGCACACGCTGTTGGTTGGCCAATTCCTCGAGGTGGCGCGCAGTCGATCACCAGAGCGCTCAGCAGCCATCTTGCGGCGATGGACGGGCAAATCAAGACCTCGGTGCGCATAGATAATCTTCTCTCTTTGCCAAGCTGTGACCTCATCCTCTGCGATGTTACGCCGTTTCAGTTGTTGCGAATGGGGGCTGATCGACTCTCTCCGGGTTACTCCCGTCAATTGGCCAAGTACCGCTACGGAGCGGGCGTATTCAAAGTCGATTACGCGCTACAGGATCCGATTCCATGGAGGGCAGCCGCGTGCTCTCGCGCCGCGACCGTGCATCTCGGAGGGGATGCCGCTGAGATTGCAGCTTCTGAATCGTCTATGCGGCAAGGCCGACTTTCGGAACGTCCCTTTGTGCTACTCGCTCAGCCGAGTCTATTCGATCCGACGCGCGCGCCGGCAGGGAAGCATACTGCTTGGGCCTACTGCCATGTCCCGGGCGGCTGTGAATTCAACATGCTGGAAATTCTCGAAAAGCAAATCGAGCGTTTTGCACCTGGGTTCCGTGACTGCGTCCTGGCTCGTCGCGTCTTTCCGCCTGCTGCCCTGCAGGCAATGGACGCCAATCTAATTGGCGGGGACATTTCTGGCGGATTGCTCAGTATCAGCCAGTTCTTATTTCGACCAACCTGGCGTCACTACGCAACATCGGCGAAAGATCTTTACCTCTGCTCGTCCTCGACTCCGCCAGGCGGTGGAGTACACGGAATGTGCGGATACCATGCGGCACGGTTGGCAATTTCGCGCCTGAAGATTTAGTGAGCACTCCAGGCGATTCCCGTGATCCTCTATCGCAGCAAGAAGGCCTGTCCAGATGGGTATAATACAAATGCTTATGCTCAGACGGAGAAGCCGAGAAAAATGCGGACGTCCATGCTTTATTTAGTGTGTTTATTGATCATCAGTTGTTCGAACGGGGCCGCGCCCAGAAGCCATAACTCGACGGGAGCAATGCGGCAGGCGACAGAAACACTCAGTCCCGAAGGACTAGTCGAACTGCACACGATTGTGGACGGCAGCAGGCTTGCCGAGTTGCAGTGGCAGAACTTTTCAGACTACGCCATCTGGGTGAAAGAGTTCTATGCAACCGACCCGGTACAGCTGGCGTGGACCAGTGGCGGCAAACCAACCAAACAAGCATTGGAACTCATTGGGATTCTGGAGGATGCCGAACAAAAAGGGCTCGAGAGCAAGGATTACGACGGTGAGCGCTGGCCAGGGCGAATCGGCAACTTAGGTGTCAGCCACGGGGAAGCTGATTTGGTCAACTTTGATGTTGCACTGACCGTTTCCAGCATGCGGTATATTTCTGATCTTCACCTGGGAAGGGTGGATCCAAAAATATTGCACCGTGACTTTGATCCGGAGCGCCACAAATATAACTTGGCGGAGTTCTTGCGCCAGCGGGTCATGACAGCCGCGAGCGTAGAGGAAGCACTCAAAGGCATTGAGCCCCCATTTCCTGGCTATCAGCGAACCATCGGAGCGCTCCAGAAATATTTGCAACTCGCAAAGGAGGAAACGCCCGATCCATTGCCCACTGTGAAGAAGCCAATCGAACCTGGACAAAATTATGAGGCTCTCCCAAAACTAGCAGCTCGTTTGAAGTTCTTGGGGGATTTGCCGGTTGCAGCGAATTTAGCGCCGGATTCAACCGCCTATCAAGGAGACATCGTTGAAGCCGTGAAACAGTTTCAGCAGCGGCATGGATTGGAGTCCGGTGGCAAACTAGGCCCTCAGACGATTGAGGAATTGAACCGCCCCATGAGCTTCCGTGTTCGGCAACTGAAACTGACACTCGAGCGCTGGCGTTGGCTGCCGCACGAGTTTGAGCAACCGCCGATTCTTGTGAATATCCCCGAGTTTCTGCTGCGGGCGCTCGACAAAGAAGGCAAGCCCACACTGCTTATCCGCGTAGTGGTTGGGCGGGCCATGCGTACGGAAACCCCGGTACTCGAAGAGGACATGAAATATGTTGTGTTCTGGCCGTATTGGAATGTTCCGCCCAGCATTTTGCGAAACGAACTTGTGCCGAAGATCGCTAAAGATCCAGCGTACCTCGAGAAAAACGCATTCGAAGTTGCCACGTATTCCGGGCAGGTAGTCACAGATGGTGTGGTGAGCGAAGAAACCCTGGCGCAACTCCGCGCGGGAAAACTAATGGTGAGGCAGAAGCCAGGCCCGAAGAATGCTCTGGGCCTCATCAAGTTCATTTTCCCGAACGATAATAATGTTTATCTGCATTCAACTCCCTCTACGAGCTTGTTTGCACAGAGTCGTCGGGATTTTAGCCACGGATGTATTCGGGTGGAAGATCCAGCAGCCCTTGCAGAGTGGGTGTTGCGCAACAATCCAGGCTGGACGCGCGAGCGGATCGATGCCGCGTTCAAAGCGCAGAAAGAACAACAAGTCAATTTGACGAATGTGATTCCGGTTTTGATCGTTTACGGGACTGCGGTTGTACCGGAAGACGGCAGAGCGAAATTCTTAGAGGATATCTATGGCCTCGACAAGAAGCTCGAGAAGTTGATTGCCGAAGCCTACGCCGCCAAGACTTGAGAGGGCGCGAAAGAGTACGTTCACTCTGGATGGGAACCGCTCTTGGTAGCGCTGCAGCCATAACACCAATTGCGGACACGCCCCGTATCTACATGCACGAAGCCTGACCGCGGATAGTAGCCCACCCCGCCCCGGCCGAGTGCTAAAGCCGCATTCCGCAACGTAAGAGTATCAACGCCCGCGATTCTAATATCGATCGCGTGCGCCTCCATATGGAGGCTATTCTTGGCAACTCCAGCCGATCGAGCGCGCAGAAATTCATTGCTCCAAGATGATCTGAACCCGCAGATGATTTGAATTTCGGCTCCAGGCCGGCCCACGGCAGTAGTTAAATCCGACAGGATGTCGAACACTCGCGGATCGTAGTGTTTCACCTCTCCCGTGCGGTGATCGCGCAGGAAATGATCGAGTTGTTCTTCCGCTTCTGGCAAAAAGCTATCGCCCTTTCGATACGTGATACTGATCCGCTCTCCGGTGTGGGTGTGATAGAGATGAAGTTGATGCACATCGCGGTCCTGGACGCCCGTGGGCTCCACACGGTTGCTTCGCGCGGAAGTTGTCGCGAACAACGTTAAAACAAGAACAAAGAGAGCAAACGCAAGCTTCGAGCGCAAAATCCCTCCGAGAATTGGCGAGGATGCCAGGTCCACTGGATCATGCAAAGTCCAAGTTTACAGAGTCTAGAGACAGGTTGCCATTTAAATCGAGATGCCCTGGCCGGGAATCACCTCTTTGGGGCAGGCATGAGTTCCCCGGCAGCCTTGCGAATTCTCCGATCACAACTTTCCCACTCGCCCATCGTGCATTGCTGCTTTCGGCAGTCGAATTCGCAAAGTGCAATATCTTCGGGGACCGATTGAACAATCTGGCGTTGAAACCAGCGCCAGAATCTCCGCAAGGGGTGGCTGGATTCGTCCTTTTTCGCCATCACGTCAACTCCAGTCAAAGAGATCAGTTCGATTGGGCAAGATTTCAGGGGTCACCCCCTGAAGGTGCCTTGTTGAACTGCTCCTGCGGAGCATTAGGGCGTTAGTCTATCATGAATGGGTTTCTAGGACGGGAAGGCCACTATGTTATCCTATGCCGAAGATAACCGTTCCGTTATCCGGCGCCACGCGGGACGAATGGGTGCCTACCGATCGAATCTGAGGCACTAAGCCTGTTATTACACGCTCGAGTCCGGCCGCAGTTGCACTGCTTCTAATCGCGGCACAAGGATTTGGACGACTGCCAGTGCAATCAAATAAGAAGATCCGGCCATCAGAAATGGGATTGTATAACTCCCTGTCCACTGCAAAAGATGCCCCACAATCTGCGCGATGAGCATTCCACCGATTGCCCCCGCCGCTCCTCCAATTCCCGCCACCGAGGCCACGCTTGTGGTCGGAAACATGTCGGACGGCAAGGTCATCAGGTTTGTCGAAAAACCTTGATGTCCCGCTGAAGCGAGCCCAATCAACAAAACAGCGGCCCAGGTGGAATCCACTCTTGAGGCAAATACGATCGGTATGACGCTGAGTGCACAAACCAGCAAAGCCGTTTTGCGCGCCATGTTCACCGTTCTTCCATGCTGCAGAAAAAACGAGGAAATCCATCCGCCCGTGATGCTGCCGACGTCAGCCATCACGTAGATCACCAGGATCGGCAATCCAATTTGCCCGAGCGACAGCCCGTGGCGCCTCTCGAGGAAATCCGGGATCCAAAACAGATAGAACCACCAGATCGGATCGATGAGAAATTTTGCGCTGACGAACCCCCATGTCTGCCGATTCCAAACAATCTCCGACAAGCGAGGTTTGCCAACATCCATGTTTAGATCGCTGCGAATATACGCGAGTTCCTTCGCTGAGCATCTCGGATGCTGTTCTGGCGGCTCGTAAAGCCAGAGCCAGAAAGCCAGCCCTACAAATCCCAGCGAGCCCACTGCAAAAAAGCATCCCTGCCACCCCCATCGAACATAGATCCAGGGGACGATCAGAGGTGTCAACGCGGCTCCCACGTTTGTCCCCGCATTGATGATGCCAGTCGCCAGCGCCCGCTCTTTCTTCGGAAACCATTCCGCGACCGCCTTTAAACTTGCCGGAAACACGCCTGATTCACTGAATCCAAGTGCAAAGCGCGCGGCCAAAAATCCACTAATCGAACTCGCAAAGCCATGGGCCATCGAAGCCAGGCTCCAGAACGTGATGGTCACGGCATACCCAGTGCGGGTGCCAAGTCTGTCGATCAATCGGCCCACGACCAGCATTCCTGCTGCATACGCGGTCTGGAATGCGAACACCAGATTTCCGTAATCAATTTCGCTCCAGCCGAATTCATGTTGTAAGTTGTTTTTTAAAACCGCCAGAACCTGGCGATCCATGTAGTTCTTGGTCAAGCCAAAAAATAGAACGGCGCAAATCACCCAGCGGAAGTTAGCAAAAATGGTACCTTTTATCAGACTGAAACTCAGGTGAGGGTGGTCGATGGAATTCATTCACGATGACTTCTTGCTGCATTCGGAAACAGCCCGGCAACTCTATCACAACTACGCGGCCGGAGAGCCCATCCTCGATTACCACTCGCACCTTTCTCCCGCCGATATTGCTTCCGATCGACGTTTCAGGGACTTGTGGGAAGTGTGGTTAAAGGGCGATCACTACAAATGGCGAGCAATGCGCGCAAATGGAGTCAAGGAGCGCTACTGTACGGGTGATAGTTCACCCCACGAAAAATTTCTGGCTTGGGCGCGCACAGTCCCCGCCACGATTCGCAATCCGCTCTATCACTGGACTCATCTTGAACTGAAGCGCTACTTCGGCGTGAATGACTTGCTCAATGAGCAATCCGCGAATGCCATCTGGGATCACGCAAATCGAATGCTGGCCACTCCCGAATTTTCCGTGCAACAAATCATCCGGAAATTCAAAATTATTGCCCTTTGTACTACCGACGATCCATGCGATGACCTTGCCGATCATCGGACGATTGCTGCTACGCGCCCGGGCTTCCGCGTATTTCCTGCTTTCCGGCCGGACGAGGCTCTCAGGATTCACCCTCCCGCGAGGTTTAGCTCATGGGTTGACCGCTTGGCTCTTGCCAGCAACATTTATATCTCCAACTTTCAGCATTTCCTTGACGCACTCAAGCAGCGGCACGATTTCTTTCACGCCAACGGTTGCAGAATCTCTGACCATGGCCTGCCACGCTGTCCGGGAAACTGGTGCACTGAATCCGAAGCCGCACTCATTTTCGATGACGTTAGATCCGGCAAAACCGTAAATGCGGAAGAGCAGGAGAGTTTTTCCTCTTTTCTAATGATGTTTTTCGGCCGTTTGGATGCCGAAAAAGGTTGGACCAAGCAGTTACATCTTGGTGCTTTGCGAAACAACAACACTCGACTTGTCACTCAATTGGGCCCGGACAGGGGCTTTGACAGTATTGGGGATTGGAATCAAGCCGCTCCGCTCTGCAGCTATCTTGATCGCCTGGACCAGGAAAGAGCGCTGCCGAAAATGATCCTCTACAACGTCAATCCCGCCGACAATTACGCTTTCGCCACTGCAATTGGAAATTTTCAGGACGGATCGGTCGCCGGGAAAATCCAGTTTGGCAGTGCGTGGTGGTTTCTTGATCAGAAGGAAGCTATCGAGTGGCAGTTGAATGCGTTGTCGAGTACCGGATTGCTGTCTCGCTTCATTGGCATGTTGACGGACTCGCGATCTTTTATGTCTTTCCCGCGGCACGAATATTTCCGCCGTATTCTCTGTGACATGCTGGGCCGCGACGTCGAGCGCGGTGAGATTCCCAACGACACGAATCTTTTGGGCGGCATGGTCCGCAATATCTGTTTCACGAATGCACGCGAATATCTAGGGCTCGACCTCGGACCGAATTGAACTGGGTTAGGAATAGGGCAAAATCACCAGTTGTGCATGGAGCCGTCGAACTTGCGGTTGACCGGTAAATACGCTCGCTCGTAAGGCCATGCAGCCGCGAGTGCCTCATCGATATCGACTCCAAGGCCGGGCGCTTCGCCGGGATGCATCAAGCCATTTTCAAAGTGATACGCATGCGGGAACACTTGATCGGTTTCCTTTGTATGCCGCATATATTCCTGAATGCCAAAATTATGAATACTCAAATCGAAATGAAGTGCCGCAGCCATTGCCACTGGACTCAAATCGGTTGCCCCATGCGATCCAGTTCGCACTTGATACAACTCCGCCAAATGCGCAATTTTCTTTAAGTGCGTGATGCCCCCGGCGTGGACAACCGTGGTTCGAATGTAATCAATCAGCTGCTCCTCGATCAATTGCTGGCAATCGTAAATGGTATTGAACACCTCGCCGACGGCCAGCGGAGTTGTCGTATGCTTGCGAATCAACCGGAAACTCTCCTGCAGTTCTGCGGGCGTAGGATCTTCCAACCAGAACAGATGATAGCGTTCAAGCTCCTTTCCTGCCCGCGCCGCTTCGATTGGCGTCAGTCGGTGATGCGCGTCATGTAACAAGTGCACTTCTGGCCCGAACTCCTTGCGCAGCCGCGAAAACAACTGTGGCACAAAATCCAGATATCTCTCTGAAGACCAGGCATTTTCCGGAGGCACACCTTTCTCCGCTGGTTCGTAATGCATCTGCCCGCGTCCGACGCCATAGGTGCTATCGAGTCCTGGAATTCCCGATTGCGCCCGTATCGCCTTGTATCCAAGTCTCAGATAGTCCCCCACGGCCGCGACGGTATCCTCTATGTTCGACCCGCTGGCATGACCATAGACCAGCACCGCGTCTCGCGATGCCCCGCCAATCAGTTGATATAGCGGCACATGCAAGCTTTTAGCTTTGATATCCCACAACGCCGTGTCTACGGCGGAAATCGCCGCCATGGTCACTGGTCCGCGCCGCCAATACGCGCCCTTATAGAGGTATTGCCAGACATCCTCGATCTTTCGGGCATCCCGACCGATCAAGAGTGGAAGAACGTGGTCGTTCAGATAGCTCGCTACCGAAAGCTCGCGGCCATTCAGCGTCGCGTCCCCCACGCCATGTACTCCGTCTTCGGTGATCAGTTTTAGGGTCACGAAGTTACGGCCAGGAGAACAGACAATTACTTTCGCATCGGTAATTTTCATTCGAGGGATCCTCTGGCTGTAGCCCTACGTTTGTTCACTCTTTGACATCCTCCCCTCCGTGAACGAAGGGGATTCCCTACAGAGGTTAAGCACATTGTGCTGCCTCTTCGATGGGTTCCTGCTTCCTTGCGGAGTCTCCTGACCGACCGCTCCACAGGCTATTCGCTGACGCACGATATCCCGACGCCAGAAGGGCTACACCCTTATCGCTTCTGAGGAACTTGGCTAACTGGTTTCGCGCTGCTACATCGTCCGCATTCGCTTTGAATCCACACGAGACGCACAGGAATGTTTCTTGCCTCTGGCGATTCAACGGCGAACGATGCGAGCAGTTCGGACAGTCCTGGCTGGTGAACGCTTCCGACTGGTACTCAACCAAACCGCCAGACCAGAGTTGCTTGTACTCCAGTTGGCGGCCGAGTTCTCCCCAGCCTTGACGAAGGATTGCACGATTCAAACCGGACTTCTGTCTGACGTTCTTGCCGTGCTTTTCCTTTGTTCCCGCGGCCGATGCCGTCATGCTCTTGATGTTGAGTTCCCCCAGCACAATTACGGCGTGTTTTTTGACGCATTGGCTGGTGGACTTCTGGGTTTGGTCCTTTCGTATATTTGCCATTCGACGGTCTAGTTTGCGAATCTTGCGAACAACCTTCTTCCAGTTCTGGCTGAACTTCCGCTTCTTGCGAAGCCGACGCTGATAGAACTTCTTGCGATGCTCCTCCCACGAAACATCTACGGATGGCACAACCACGCCGTCTGAGAAGGTGACCCGACGCGCGACACCGAAGTCGCCAGCAACGATTGTCTTCGAGGGATGGATCGGGTCTGCAATTTCGACACTGCACTGTACCGATAGAATCCAGCGCACACCGTTCCATTTGACGGTTACGCTATTTGGCTGGCCTTGGATGTGCTGAGAGAAGCGGCACTTGACCCAGCCCAGCTTTGGCAAGCGGACTTGCTTGTTCGCTTCGTCTATTTCAAATAACCCCGGATCCGATTCGGTGAAACTAATCTTGGCCTTCGATTTCTTTTTGAACTGCGGCGGCT
>Ga0209040_10003261_pt1 | contig 12495 bp, 13 predicted proteins | sample BogFormECP12_OM3_FD_188240 | JGI IMG/M metagenome (GOLD analysis project Ga0209040, IMG submission 188240) | Bog forest soil microbial communities from Calvert Island, British Columbia, Canada - ECP12_OM3 (SPAdes) (version 2) | ecosystem: Environmental > Aquatic > Freshwater > Wetlands > Bog ... | reverse complement strand
GGTAGCCTCCCGCCTTTGCCGCCAATGGCGCCCTGCCGCTCGAGAACCCGCATTGGCGCCGGGCAAAGCTGGCGCCTGACCCGGAAGAATAAAGTGTCAGACTCTACGGTTTCCCGCCTGTTGCTGCGCGACCGCTGGGTCGTCGGCAGCTGCGTCGCCCTGATCGCCGTCCTCGCCTGGATTTGGTTGTGGCGAGAGTGGCAGGCTATGGGGCCTGATGAATCCATGCCAGGCATGGAGATGCCGAGCGCGGCGATGGCGTCGCCGTCGGACTCTGCAGCCTACCTGACCAGCGCGTTCGTCATGTGGCTCCTGATGATGGTCGCAATGATGTTGCCGTCCGCCGCGCCGATGATCCTTTTGTATAGCGCACTGGCGCGTCGCGCCGAGGCTCGGGGCGCGGTTCTGGCGCCGACGTCGGTCTTCGCCGGCGCATACCTCGCCGTTTGGGGCGGGTTCTCGGCGCTGGCGGTGTTGGCGCAATGGCTGCTGGTGCGGTCGGGCGCCGTCTCTGAAATCAGCCTCGCGGTAGGCAATCGACGCGTCGGCGGCGCCCTCCTGATCGCCGCTGGCCTGTATCAGGCGACGTCGCTCAAGCGCGCCTGTCTCCAAAACTGCCGCTCGCCGATGGCGTTCCTGGTGAGATGGTGGCGCCCCGGCGTCGCGGGCGCGGCGCGCCTCGGCTTCGCTCACGGGGTTTATTGCCTGGGATGCTGCGCGATGTTGATGGCGCTTCTGTTCGTTTTCGGGGTGATGAACCTTGTCTGGGTCGCGGCGTTGGCGCTGCTGGTCCTGGCGGAGAAGGCCTTGCCGCACGGATCGCGAATAGCGGTAGCCGCCGGCGTCGTGTCGGCTATCGTGGGGCTGGCGATGATTGTGGGCGTCCGGGCGGATTAACCAAAGGTCTGGTGCAGCATCGAGAAACTTTAAGACCCTCCTGGGGCTCTCCCGCCTCGTGCGGCAAGCTCGATAATCTCGTTTGTGATCTCTTCCTGTCTGAGCTGCCGGGATCGCGCGATGAGGTCGTCGAGCATCTTCGAGACATTGGTCTTCGCCGCCGTCATGGCGCGCATCCTCGCTTCGTTCTCTGCGGCGAGCGAGAGGGTGATCGCTTCGCATAGCTCGGCGAAGACATATTCCTCCGCGAGCTCCCCGAGGAGTTGCGGCGGCGGCATCGTGATGATCGGAGGCGCGTGGTTCCGGGCGCGGGGAAAGCGCGCGAAATCGAACGGCGCGAGCGTCCGCTCGACCGCATGGATTTCGCCGAGCGACGGCGCCGCATGCACAAGCGTGACGCTGGCGGCTCGCCCTGACTCGAGGCGCGCGTAGAGCTGCTCGGTCACCCGGTCCGCGAGCGCGCCGACCTCGTCGACATGCGCGACCATCGCCGCGCTCCAGCCGATCTCGAGCCCGCGCTCCTCCGCCGCCATCAGGCCTCGCCCGCCGAGCAGCAGCAATTCCCCCCGGTGCGATCCGTTTGCCCCCAAAATGCGCTCAGCTGCGTCGAGCACCCGCCGGTTGAACGCGCCGGCGAAGCCCTGCTCGGCGCAGAGAGCAATGACGAGATGGTCATCACGCCGGTCGCGAGGTCTGCGGGGAACGCCGACGTCTTCGGCGAGCGCCAGCGCCTGGCCGATCGCCGACCCGACGGTTGCGGCATAGGCGCGCACACCATCGACCCGTTCGCGGGCCTCGCGGGCGCGCGCCGCGGCGATCCCGCGCATGGCGGCGATCACCGACGAAAGCTGCCGCACCGAGCCGATGCGCGCGACGACGTCGCCGAGCTTCTCTGTCATGACGTCGCGGCCGGCCGCGCGAGCGTCCTGACCGCCTCGACGAGTTTTGCTCGGCCGGCGCCGTCGCAGGCTCCCGTTGTCATCACTGTAGCGACGACGTCGGGCGCCAGCGCGTCGAGCTGCGCAGCGACGCGGGCGCGCGCTTCCGCGATCCTGGCGACCGGCGTGGAGTCGAACACGCCCTCCGCCAGGGCCGCCAGCAGCGCGACCTGATCGACAAGGCGGAACGTGGCGAAGCGTGGCTGGGCGATGAGCGCGCGGATGCGCTCGCCTCGCGTGATCGTCGCGCGAACCCGGGTGTCGGCGATGCCGCCGAATCGGGTGAACATCTCGAGTTCGAGGAACTGGGAATAGTCGAGTCTCAGACGCCCGGAAGCGGCGCGTAGCGCCGGCGCTTGCGCCCTGCCGCCGACGCGGCTGACGCTAAGCCCGACGTCAACCGCAGGCCGCTGGTTCGCCGCGAAAAGGTGTGAATCGAGCACGATCTGGCCGTCGGTGATCGAGATGAGGTTGGTGGGAATGAAGGCCGAAAGATTGCCGGCGTCCGTCTCGGCGATCGGCAGCGCGGTCAGTGATCCGCCTCCGAGCTCCGGCGCGAGCTTGGCCGAGCGTTCAAGCAAGCGAGCGTGCACGTAGAAGATGTCGCCGGGAAAGGCCTCGCGTCCCGGCGGCTCGCGGGTCAGCAGCGCGAGCTCGCGATGGGTTGCCGCGTGCTTCGTGAGGTCGTCCACGATGACGAGCGCGTGGCCGCCCTTGTCGCGGAAATATTCCCCGATGGTGAAGCCGGCAAACGGCGCGATCCATTGCAACGCGGCGGAGGCCGCGGCAGACGCCACGACGAACACGCAGCGCTCTGGAGCGCCGAACTGTTTCGCCGCCTCGACCACCCGCTCGACCGCGGTCGCGCGCTGGCCGACGGCGACATAGACGCAAATCATGTCGGAGCGTTTCTGGTTGATGATCGTATCGACCGCGATCGCCGTCTTGCCGGTCGCCCGGTCGCCGATGATGAGCTCGCGTTGGCCCCTTCCGAGGGCGAACAGCGCGTCGACGACGAGAACGCCGGTCGCGACCGGTTCGCTGACGAGCGCGCGGTCGATGATCGCCGGCGCAGGCCGCTCGACCGGATGGAAGGCCTCGGCCATGACCGGCTCATCGCGGTCGAGCGGACGGCCGAGCGGATCGACCACGCGGCCGAGCAGACCGGGGCCGACCGGCACGCGCGCGACCTCCCCGGTCGCCGAGACGAGCGAGCCGACGCTGATCGCCTCCGCCTCGTCGAAGATTGCGGCGTTGACGGACTGCGCCTCCAGCGACAGCGCATAGCCCATCCGCCCGCCCTCGAAGCGCAGCAGTTCGCCGAGCCGCGCCTCCGGCAGGCCTGACACCATAGCGACGCCGTCGGCGATCTCCTCCACCCTGCCGACCGACCGCGCTTCGGGCTTGAGGTCGACGCGCGACAAGGCTTCGCGTTCGGCCGCGAGCCATTCGGCTCCGTCACCGCTGGACGCTGTCATGGCGGGTCAACTCCTCGACGATGCGGGCGAGATCGCTGCGGAAGCTGTTGTTGACGGTGGCGTGCGGCGCCTCGAGCTCGAGCCCGGCGATGACGTCGGGATCGACCGCGACAGTCAAATTGAGCGGCCGGCCGAGGGCGCGCGCGAAAGCATCGCGACAGGATTGCATTTCCTCCGCGCTGAGAGCGCGCGCCGCTGTCAGCCGCGCTGTGTTCGCGCCGCCGAGCCCGTCCCGGCTCGTCTCGGGCAGCGACGCGAGCGCCTTCGCCAGCCCGTCGACGAAGCCGTCGACGCGCGCGGAGTCGGGAAGGCGCGCCATGAGCTTGCTCGCAATGTCGACGGCGAGCCTCGCCGCGCGGTCGGAAGCGGCCGATTCCTCAGCCGCCCGCGCCCGGCGCATCTCTGTCTCCGCTGCGGTGCGCAGTTGATCTGCTTCCTCGCGAGCCGAGGCCAGCGCGGCGGCGCGCTGGACCTCGGCGTCTGCGGCGGCCTGGCGCAAAACGTTATCCCGTCCCGCGGCTATTCTGGCGCTCTCCGCCTCGGCCGCCTCGTGGGCCGCGACCGCCTGTCTCTTCACCGCCTCCGCGTCGCCAAGGAGCTTCGCGGCCGCCTTTTGCCGTTGCTCGATGATCGCGACGACCGGCCGGAACAGAAACTTGCTCAGGATCCAGATGAGGATGAGGACGTTGATCGTCTGTAAGGCCAGCGTCCACCAGTCGATCCGCATAGCGGCTAAGGCCTATTTGATGAACGGATTGGCGAACAGCACCAGGAGCGCGATGACGAGGCAGTAGATCGCCATCGTCTCGATCATCGCGAGGCCGACGAAGAGCGTGCGCGAGATCGTTCCCGCCGCCTCCGGCTGACGCGCGATCGCCTCCATGGCGGAGGCGACCGCCATACCCTCGCCGAGCCCGGGTCCGATCGCGCCCAAGCCCACGGCGAGCGCAGCGGAGAAGATGCTGACGGCCTGGATGATATCGTTCACTTGGTTGCTCCTCGAGGCGCGGCGTCGCCGGACGCTCTGCGACGGTCGCCCACGGCGGCGCCGATGAAGACGGTTGCGAGAACCGCGAAAATGTAGGCTTGCACCGTACCGGTCAGCAGATCGAGCGCCATCAGCGGGATCGGGACCAGGAGCCCGGCGAGCGTGAGAATGATGCCGATGACGAAGACCCCGCTCATGACGTTGCCGAACAGGCGCACGATGAGGGAGAACGTGCGGGTGAACTGCTCGACGATATTGAGCGGAATCATCACCCAGGTCGGCTCGGCGTAGGTCGCCAGATAGCCGCGGATCCCGCGTGTGCGGACGCCCCAGGCGATGGTCGCGACAAAGACGATGAGCGCCATGGCTGCGTCGGTTTCGATATGGGCGGTCGGCGGCTCGACGCCGGGGATGAGCGACGACCAGTTCGAGAAGAGCGTGAACAGGAAGATCGAGCCGATGAGGGCGCGAAACGGCGCCGGGTCGGTCTGCATCGTGTCACGGATCTGGCTGTCGATGGTCGAGACGACAAGTTCCAGCGTCGCTTGGGTCTTCGACGGCATGAGGCGGAGGCGACGCGCCGCCAGCGCCGAGCCTCCCGCCAGCAGCGCGATCACCGCCCAGGCGACGACCACCGGCTCGGTGACAGGGACCGGGCCGATGTGGAACAAGGGTTCGAGGCTCAGTGGCGACTTCACGCGAGCCTCCGATAGCGCCGCATCAGAAGCATGCGCGCGGCCAGCACCCCGGCCGCCGCCGAGAGGAACGGGCCGGCGCCCTGACGCACAATCAGCACGAGCACCGCCGCGAGCACGACGAAGCGCAACGCCTGCACGGCGACGCCGAGTCCCGTACGGCCGTTGCGCATCAGGGCGACGCTCCACCACAGGGACCCGAAATGCGCCGCTCCGAGCGCCGCACCCGCAGCAAAGGCGGCAGCGAGGATCACGACGTTCATTGCCTGTGCATCCATCGCCATGCGGTCCACAGGCCCGCCGCGGCGCCGATCATGATGAGGGGAGCAGTGAAGAAGATTCCCGTCTTCAGAGTCCAGTCGAGCCAGCGGCCGACGCCGACGCCGAGCAGGATCGGCGCGACGATCGCCCATCCGAGCACGCCGATCTGGCCGAGGCGCGTGGCGAAAGAAGGCTCGGGATCCTCGCGAAACCGCCGGTCGCGCTCCGCGGCAAGGCGCGCGGCGTTCTCCATCTTCCTGTTGTGCTCCTCGAGCGGGCCAATCATGGGGCCGCCTCCCCGGTAAACGGCGTATCGCCATCGCCGAGCGGCCGGCCGCCGCCCCTCAGGGCGCGCATGAGTTGGCGCAGCGCCCGCGCGTGCAGCTGCGTTTGCTCGACCCTGGCGCGCCGGTCGGCGTCGAGCTCGGCCGCGAGCGCGGCGGCGACCCTGGCCTGGAGCGCGGCGAGATCGTCCCCGACCGCGCCGCGTCGGCACGCGATCCTAACCCGATCGCCTCCTGAGACCGTGAGCAGGCCGCCGCCAATCGCGCAATATCGCGTCGTCTCGTCTGACCGCGTCCAGCGCACGACCGAAGGCGGCAGCACGGTCAGGAGATCGGCGTGCCCCGGCAAGACGCCGAAGGCGCCGCTCGCGTCCTCCGCCCGCAGCGAGCGCACGTCGTCGGCGTCGACAAGAAGGATGGCGGGCGTGGCGATCGTCAGATGCAGGCCATCGCTCATTCGGGCGCCTCCGCCGGTCTGCGCTCGTCGTAGCGCGCCGCGTCCTCCTTTTCGCGCGCCTCAGCGAGCGTGCCGACCATGTAGAGCGAGCTTTCGCGCCATTCGTCGCATTCGCCGTTGAGGACCGCCTTGCAGCCGGCGACTGTGTCGGCGACCTTGACCGAGCGGCCGGGGATGCCCGTGAACGCTTCCGTCACCGCGAACGGCTGGGTCAGAAATCGTTGCAGGCGGCGCGCGCGCTCAACGATCCTGCGATCTTCGGCGCCGAGCTCCTCCATGCCGAGAAGCGCAATGACGTCCTGCAATTCGCGATAGTGCTCGATCGCCCGGCGCGTCTCGGTCGCGACCGCGACATGCTCTTCGCCGACGACCAGCGGATCGAGCAGGATCGACGACGAGGCGATCGGATCGACCGCCGGATACATGCCTTCGGCCGACATCGCCCGCGACAGCACCACCATGCTGTCAACATGGGCGGCGATGGTCGTGACGGCCGGGTCGGTGAAGTCGTCGGCCGGCACATAGACCGCCTCGATCGCGGTGACCGAGGCCTCGCCGACCGAGGCGATCCGTTCCTGCAAGGCCGCCACCTCATCGGCCAGGGTCGGCTGATAGCCGACGCGCGAGGGCGCGCGCCCGAGCAGGCCCGACACTTCCGACCCCGCCTGAACGAAGCGGAACACGTTGTCCATCAGCAGCAGGACGTTCTGATGGCGCACGTCGCGAAAGAACTCGGCGATCGTCATCGCCGTCATCGGCACGCGCCATCGCGCCCCGGGCGGCTCATTCATCTGCCCATAGACGAGCGCGGTACGCTCGAGCACACCCGAATTCGTCATGTCGAGCAGCATCTCGTGGCCCTCCCGCGAGCGCTCGCCGACGCCGGCGAACACCGAAATGCCCCGGTAGCTTTCGACCATGGCGTGGATGAGCTCCATCACCAGAACGGTCTTGCCGACGCCGGCGCCGCCGAACATCGCGGCCTTACCGCCTTGCGCCAGCGGCGCCAGGAGGTCGATCACCTTGATCCCGGTGGCGAACAGTTTCGTTGCCCCGGTCTGTGAGGAAAAAGGCGGAGGTTTTCTGTGGATCGGTCGGCGCGGCGCGTCGGGGGGCAGCGGCGGCCCACGGTCGCCGAGCCGGCCGAGCACGTCGAAAAGGCGCCCGAGCGTCGCTTCGCCCACCGCGATCGTCACCGGGCCTCCGGCGCCCCGCGCCCGATCGCCGCGCCTCAGGCCCGTCGTCGGCTCGAGCGCGATCGCGCGAGCGGTATGGGCGTCGATGTGGGCCTGAACCTCAGCCACGATCGCCTTTCCTTCGGCGTCAACGACCTCGACCGCCTCGTTGATCAGCGGCGGCGGCCCCTCGAAGGCGAGGTCAATCACAGCGCCGCGGATTGCGATCACCCGCCCTTCGACCTCTATCGCCATCGCCAACCCGCGTAGACTTTTCTCAATCGCCTACTCTAGGCCGGTCTCTTTCCCTGCAAAAGAGCGCCAACCGGTTCGCTATAGCCGCCCCTCGGCCTCGCGAGGCAGCTCCCTCGGCGCCAGCCTAGGAACCTCAACGTCGATCGTGGTCTTGGATGACGGCTTTGACCGCAACTTCCCTTCACGGCGCGAGCACCGCCGCGCCCTCGAGCCGTCCCGAGCGCAGATCGTCGAGAGCCTCGTTGGCCTTGTCGAGCGGGTAGGGGGTCGTCGTGGTGCAGATGGGAACCCGCGGCGCCAGCGCGAGAAACTCGTTTCCGTCGGCGCGCGTCAAATTGGCAACCGAGACAAGCTCACGCTCTTCCCACAGAAGCCGGTAGGGGAAGGACGGGATGTCGCTCATGTGGATGCCGCCGCAGACGACGCGGCCTCCTTTGCGTACGGCGGCGAGCGCGGCGGGAACGAGCGCGCCGACCGGCGCGAACAGGATCGCCGCGTCGAGCGGCGCGGGAGGCGTGTCGTCCGATCCGCCCGCCCATTCCGCCCCCATCGAGCGGGCGAAGGCCTGTCCGGCCGCATCTTGCGGCTTGGTGAAGGCGAAGACGCGCCGTCCCTCAAAGCGGCAGACCTGGGCGATGATATGCGCCGCGGCGCCGAAGCCGTAGATGCCGATCGCCTCTCCGTCGCCGGCGGCCTTCAGCGACCGCCAGCCGATCAGGCCGGCGCAGAGCAGGGGCGCCGCCGCGACCGGATCGAGGTCTTCGGCGAGCGGAAACGCGAACGCCGCCTCGGCGATGGTATGGGTGGCGAAGCCGCCGTCCCTCGTGTAACCGGTGAAGAGCGGCGTATCGCAGAGGTTCTCGCGCGCGCTTCTGCAATAGGGGCAATGGCCGCAGGCATGGCCGAGCCAGGGGACGCCGACGCGCGAGCCCGACTCGAGGTCGACGCCTTCGCCGACGGCGTCGATGCGGCCGACGATCTCGTGGCCCGGCACGATCGGGAGCTTCGGATCCGGCAATTCGCCGTCGACGACATGCAGGTCGGTGCGGCAGACGCCGCAGGCCTCGACGCGCAGGCGAATTTGGCCCGGACCCGGCTCGGGATCGGGCCGCTCTTCCATGACAAGCCGCTCGCCGGCCCGCCGCAAAACCATGGCGCGCATGCTGAAAGGATAGCGGACTTGGAGTGCGCCGACTACATGTCGTTCCTAAATCCAACAGAGCGTGCGAAAACTCCCCAGGTTCGGGGTGAGGTGGCGCGAAGGGCGAGCGGTGCGGGAATTCGGGCCGTTTGGGCCTCATTGGCTGCCTGAAGCGACCTGCAGGAAGCTGAAATCCTCGCCGGCGCTTGGCCGATAGAGGCAGCCAGACAAAGCCCCCAGCTAACTGAAGTCGAGCCGCGTGCCGGTGTAGCCCCGGATCACTTTCGGCCCGAATTCGCCTTTCGCCAGTTCGAAAAACGGTTCCCCGGAACAATGCAGCGGCACGAGATAATCGGGGCCAATCTCCTTCAGGGCTGAAAGGGTTTCCGCCAGATACTCGGGCGGGTATGGCGCAAGGTGGAAGCCGCCGATGATCGCATGCACTTTTTTCACTCCGGAGACCTCCTGCGCCTGTCGCACCGCATTGACGACGCCGCGGTGGCTGCATGAGGTGAGAATGATCAATCCCCGGTCCTTGAGATTGAAGGCGGTTGCGATCTCATGGTTGAACTGGTCGGGAAGCGAGCCCAGCTTTTGCTCGGCGTCGGTAAAGCCCGCCGCGGAGCAGCCCGATCCGTGATCCATGCCGAGCTTCATCACGCTCGGCGATTTCAGCTTCTCGAAGCTTTGCTCGGCGATGCGGCCCGAGGAGAAGCCATGGCCGCCGACAAGCGAAGGCTTAGGCGTCGACATCACCATCAGATCGGCGGCCTTGAGTGCCTCGCGGTCGATCGCGCCGAAATTGCCCTTGACCGGCGGAGCCACCCATTCGCGCACGCAGAAGGCGTCTTCGCCGCCGACGTAAAATGGCAGCTTCGGCTTCAGTTGGCCGGCATTGTTCCTGAGGAAGCCGGCAAGGCCGCCAAAATGGTCATAATGCCCATGGCTCAGCACAAGCGCGTCGAGGCTGGCAGGCTGAACCCCTATGAGCGCCAGATTGTTGTTTAGCGCTTCGGGCGTAAAGCCGAAATCAATCAGGACCTGTCTCGTTTCATCGCCCCGATGGCTTTCGACATGCATCGAAAGCCCAAACTCGCTGACCAGCGTTCTGCCAGGCGGATGATCGGGGCCGATGCCCCAGCCAAAGTTCTCGACCACAAGGCCGTCTTCCTTGCGGCCGGGGGCGACCGCGAATTGATAGTCCTCGGTGACGATGCGGACGGCGACACGGTCAAGGGTCGGGATGGGTCCCGCGAGAGCGTCTGCTTCAACGGGCGATGCTGTTCCGATAAGATCTGTGAGCAAAAGGCTGAATGCCGCCAATGCTCCTCCGCAGGTCACATCGCGCCGCGTCGGTTCAACGCATCGAAAACGGCTGGGACGCGACAAATCCCTCCACCTGGACGCCTCCGACGCCTTGGCTCGCATCGAAGCCCTCCTCCCATCAATTATGCATAATTATGCACCAATTATGCTCCGGATTTATGCAACAAGAAAGCCTTTTGAGATCAACGCTGCTTTGTTGAATAATTCAAAGCAGACCGTGCGAACGCGACCAGCATCTGTTGCTGCCGGAGGCGGTCGATGACTATGTCGGCCAACACCCGGCGCATAGCCCGGATCCGAGGGGAGCAAGGTCTTCGGCTTGGCCTCAACGAACCGCGTCAGGAGCGTTCCTGAGCCCGAGCCCGAGCCCGATCCAGCTCGCCCCCGCGAACACGAGGTCGACGCCGAGGAAGATGCCGAGCGTATAGACCGCCGAGAAGGGCCAATGCACGAGAATGATGAGGCCGAGGAGGAGCGTGACGACGCCCGAGACCGCGACCCACATCCACGGCGAGCCGTGCTGCATGTTGAAGGCGAGGAAGATGCGCATGATCCCCGAGGCGACCAGCGCCGCGCCGAGGAACAAGGTCAGCCACACCGCGGTGAGCAACGGGTTGTCCCAGGCGATGAAGCCGGCGACGATGTAGAGGATGCCGAGAATGAGCCAGAAAATGAATCGGCCCCAGGTCCTCAACTGGAAGGAATTGACGACCTCGGCGACGCCCGCGATCAGCATCATGATGCCGACGACGTAGACGCTCGCCACCGTCGCGGCGAAGACGCTGCCGAGCGCGATGATCCCGGTGATGAGATAGACGACGCCGAGGGCGACGATCCACCCCCATTTGGCGTGCAAGGGCGCGAGCGATAGAGTGGTCCCGAAGCCCGCGGATGCCAGATTGGTCATGTCGACGCCCCTTTCAACGTAGAGGTTCGAGCCGATGGTTCGCTGATCGGACAGCTCTGTTCCAGCTTACCACAAGCGATGCTCAAGAAAAGAGCGCCGCCCGGCAGGATCGTCAGACGCTCTTAGCTCTCGGGCAGCTTCCAGTCCCGGAGCCGGTTGATCAGCACGAACGCCCCGGCTTCCTGCGACTCGGCGAGATGGTCGCGCGCCGCGCGCGAAAGCTTCTCCACCAGGGACTTCTTGTAACCCTTCTGGCTCGGATCGAGCGAGATCGTCGTCACGATCACCAGCACGCGCTGCTCGCTGTCGTCCAGGGATTTTGCGGTCCACACTTTCGCGCCCCGGGCGAGCGGATGAACAAAAGCCATAAAAAGCCTCAGAATAGGCCGGCCCCAGTCCCGGACCAGCGGCCCTACGCAAGCAGCGCAGGCGGACGTCGTCAAGCCCTCATGCCCTATTATTTCTTGAGGCTCGGCGCCGTCCTTTTCGCGCCCGCGGCCCTCGCGAGCTGTTCGGCCGGAAATCGGATGATGCCCCAGCGGAAGCGCAGACGGACGCATCGCTAAAACAACCCCACCCCCGTCAAACGAATGACGAGAGCGGGGCTCCGGGGAGGAAGGCGAGACACTTCGCCCTGCTGCAGGACATTCAGAACTTGATGCGGATGCCGGCGGTCGGCGAGATGTCCTGGGTCGCCGGGAAGCCGTTGGCGAGACCGCCGTAAACGTTGGAGATCATAAGGCCAGCGTAGAGGTCGACGCGCTTGACCGGCCGATAGTCGATCAGGAAGGAGATGAAGTCTTCCGAGCCGGCGCAGGCCCCGTTGCTGGAGCGTGCAACGGTAATTTTATTGCCGTTTGGTTGGACAAATGTGGTGACGGCGCCGGTGCAGGCGGTCGTGTTGTAGTCGGACTGTTGGAGGTAATAAAAGGCGCCGGTTACGTCGAGCTGCGGGTTGATCGCATATTTAGCCCCAACCCAAAAGTAGGGAGCGATCCTCGGAATAGCGTAAGTCGTGTAGCTGATCCATTGCGTCGGCCAGAATTTCGACGCGTTGGGGAAGGTCGAGGGGATCGTTCCGGGGACGTTCCAGCCGCCGATGGTCCGGAAGCCGTCGGGATAGGTATTGTCCGGGTTCCCCTGCCTGAGCCAGCTATACCCGCCATAGACCGTCAGGGCTTGCCATTTGTACTTTGCCGTTAGCAACACGCCGGTATTGTTCGACAGCGTCGCCTTCAAGTCGGTGTTGCTATAGAACATCGGAAGGCCCGAGGTGCAGCCGGTCTGGCCGGCAAAGGGACCCTTCGTCAGGGTGGCGCAAGTCCCGGTGAAGGTGCTGAGGTTCACCGCGTCCTTGGCGTAACTGCCGATGGCGTCGAGCGATAAGGTTCCCGTGTAGGGGGCGCCGCCGAACAAGTTAAAGTCGCCGCCGACCTGGCCCTGATACATGCCGTTTGTGCCGTTGCCCTGATCGTAACCGCCCCACTGCGCCAAGCCGCCGACGCGGAAATTCGCCCCGTAAAAAGCGGGATAGGGGAAATCCAACCGGTACTTAACGGCGGTGTTGGCGCGCGCCGCCTCGGTGTTGCCGAATCCGGCGAAGGAGCCGGAGAAACCGAGCGGTGAGAAGGCGTAGGAGCCGCCCATCGGATCGTAGGAGTTGATCGCGTCGAGCGACAGCGTGTTGACGCGG
>Ga0209040_10003260_pt1 | contig 12504 bp, 6 predicted proteins | sample BogFormECP12_OM3_FD_188240 | JGI IMG/M metagenome (GOLD analysis project Ga0209040, IMG submission 188240) | Bog forest soil microbial communities from Calvert Island, British Columbia, Canada - ECP12_OM3 (SPAdes) (version 2) | ecosystem: Environmental > Aquatic > Freshwater > Wetlands > Bog ... | reverse complement strand
CTGATCGCCTCCTGGTTCAACTACATCAATCGCGTGGCCGACGCGCTGGGTGTGGGCCGAGAGTAGCAAGAACTGTTGGCAATCGTTCGTGGAACTGGCCTGTACGCCGACTACTCCTGCAGCCATGAGAGCGTGCTCAAGGTGCCTCGAAGTCGAGGGCATAGATTTCCTGGGCGCCGATGTCGCGCATGAGCAGCGGCGAGCCGTCGGGTGCCAGGCCGAACCAGGTGTGCCAGGGCGTCACCACGCGCCGAAAATTCTTTAAGCCAGCGACCTGCTCGACCTTCCGGTCCGAGATCCTTACGCGATAAACCGCCTCCTCGGTGGTGAACCCGTTATCGAAGTAGACGAAGCTGCTGTCGGCTGACCACTCAAACGATCCCACGGTCGTAGTGGCCAGTTCACTCCACTTCTGATTCACAAAGTTGAACAGTACTAACTTGTCGCCAGCCAGAGTTGTGGCAACCAGGTATTTTCCGTCCGGAGAACGAATCGGATTAATAACCCCGTCGGAGCCGGGGATGTCGGTCGTTTGCATGGTTTTCAAGTCAACCGAACGGGTCGTCGAATGACCTGGTTCAGAGGAATCTTCGAAGGTAATCGCAGTTCCGTCCGGAGCCCAGCTCAGGCTTGCGACGTTGAATTTTCCTACTTCGAGTTTGCGCAGCGTGCCGCCATCGGCTGGAAGCAGATACGCCCGCACGACGTGGCGAGGTTCAGCGGCGTCGAGGGCGATCTCGCGCCCGTCGGGCGACCAGCGGGCACCGAACACCCAAAGCGGCGAAGTGGTCAGTTGCAGCTTGTCGTTGCCATCGATTCGGCAGCGCCAGAGGTTCCCTTCCGGATACGACACGTAGGTTACCCACTGGCCGTCCCGCGAGAAGGTTACATTGCGGGCCGAGATTCCATCCAGATAGGGCACAAACTGACCCGACTTCGCGTCATAGCGAACCAGTTCCGATCGCTGCTGTTCCCCAATTACATAAAGTTTCTTGCCATCCAGACTGGGCTGCGGCGAATAAAAATTCAAAGGACCAGCGGTTAGCGCCACGGGTTCCCGGTTGAGCTTGTGGAAAAAATCTGCCTTCTCAGGAATGGCCCAAATGTCAGCCCGCCCCCAATTTTGAACCGTGTGAAACACAAAAAACCTGCCATCGGGAGTCCAGTTGCCGTTGATTTTATCGTCCCCCGTTTGCCAATGTTCCAACAGTTGATGAAAGTTGCTGCCGTCTGCCGAGACTTCCGCCAATGTCAGGCGGTTGGGGAACACCAGCACGAAGCGGAGAGTTTGCCCGTCCGGCGACCAACGCAGCCAATACGCCGTTTCGTTTCCCAGGCTCAGGAACGTGTGCGAGGAACCGCTTCGACTCAATTGGGTTAACTCAGAGCCGTGACTGACAAGCAAGTCTCCGTTCGCCATCCACGTGGCATCCTGCCCTGCCAAGTCCGTAAGACGGCGAGGGGCGCCGCCCAGCGTCGGAACAGCGTATAAGGGCTGATCCTGCTCACTGCCCGAGAAACTCCCCAACACCAGTTCTGACTTGTCGGGAGAAAGGTTGTCCAACGCTGCGTTTGGAAATGGCGTAGCGATGGGAACCGTATCTCCTCCCGACGCCGATACCTGGGCCACGACAAAACGGCCATGCATGGTCTCCTGGACGAAAAGCCGCGCCCCATCGGTAAGCACAATGGGGGTGGTTTGCCCGAAGGAATTCTTCTGCCAGCCATCGTGGGTGATTTGCGTGTAGCCTGTGATTCTCGGCGGAGGCTGAGTTGGACGGAACAGATACCCAAGCCCGGCAGCAATCACTAGTACCGCCGCTGCGACCCCAATGACTTTGCCTCTCGAGCGGGGTTGGGTTGGTTTTGCTGCAGCGGGTGCAGCTGCCGTCGTGTAAACGGAAGTTATTCCGGTGCGCCCCGACTCCACATCACGCCGCAGACGCTTCAGATCCACTCCCACTTCGGAGGCGCTCTGATAGCGAAGCTTACGATCCTTTTCCAGCGCTTTGTTGGTGATCTGCTCCAGCTCCAGCGGCAGATCGGGATTCAGGCGTGCAGCCGTCGTCGGTGCCTTATGCAGAATCGCATCAAACACCATCGCCGACGTGTTCCCGGAAAACGCCGGCAACCCCGTCGCCATCTCGTAGAGCACAGCCCCGAATGAGAACAGATCGGTCCGGGCGTCCAGTTCGTCGCCGGCTGCCTGCTCCGGCGACATATATGCGATCGTTCCCACCGCCGTTCCCGGACTAGTCAGGTGCAGTTCGCTCATCACGGTCGGCGCCACGCCAAGCGACGCCGCGGAACTGCTATGGCCGGCCGCGACCTTCGCCAGGCCGAAATCCAAGATCTTGGCGTGCCCATGCCCGGACACGAAGATGTTGGCCGGCTTGATATCACGATGAATGATCCCTCTCCGGTGCGCCGCATCCAGACCTTCGGCGATCTCCACCGCAAGCGTCAACAATTCGTCCGTTGGCAACGGCCGTCCCAGGATGCGATCGCGCAGCGTCTTACCTTCCAGAAGCTCCATCACGATGAAGTACTGGCCATCTTGCTGCCCGATTTCGTGGATGGTGCAAATGTTGGGATGATTCAGGGCGGAAGCCGCACGCGCCTCGCGCTGGAAACGCTCGAGTGCCCCCGCGTCAGAACTCAATTCCGGAGGGAGAAACTTCAGAGCCACGCGCCGGCCCAGAGTGACGTCTTCCGCCTCATACACCACGCCCATTCCGCCACCACCCAGTTTCTGCAGAATGCGGTAGTGCGAGATGGTTTGGCCGATCATTGCGTGGGGCCATGTTAGGCGGAAGGAAATGGGCAAGTCAATGAACGCAGAGAGGTCGGCGGCTTAGGCGGATTATTGTTCTTGGAAATCGGGATATGACTCGCATCCCCGGATTTCTCGAGGCCCGTTTTTCACCGCTTTTTCTTCGCCCCGGGATTTTTCTAACCACTTGCCCGCCCGTCTCCCAATTCCATTCATCCGAGCAACTTGCCGACCAACAACTATAGCTTTAAGATTGTTTTCCGAGTTTTCCGAGATATCCACAGTGTCCCCGCAGAACTGCTCTAATGTTCCCACCGGAACATTCCTCCCGATGTTTCTATTCCCTGTCCACTAAACTTAGGCTGGAGCTTGGTCGCTGTCTCATGGCCGAATCTTTAGGAGAGTTTTTCGTGACGAACTTTCAGGCGCACGCGCATGGCAACGCCCGCGCCTACGGGCGGAGGCGCGGCTATCGCATGAAGTGGTGCTCGTACGCTCAGGTGCGCGACACGGCGCTGCGCTTCACCCGCGAGTTGCAAACCCGCGGCATCGGCAAAGGCGATCGCGTCATGCTCTGGGGAGACAACTCCGCTGAATGGGTCGCAGCTTTCTTCGGATGCGCGTTGAGCGGCGTAGTCGTCGTGCCGATGGATGATGGGGCGGCTGCAGATTTTGCAGAGCGGGTATCGCGGCAGGTGGAGGCGAGGCTCTGGGTTTGTTCGCGGAAGCATGCACCGGAGAGTGCCGCCGGCGGAACTCCGGTGGTGGTTCTTGAGGAGATCAAAATCTCCACTTCTCGCAAAGGAAGCGAGAAGTGGGGCACCCCCGATCCATCGAACGCGACGGTTGATCGCGATGACATTCTTCAGATCGTATTCACCTCGGGCACGACTTCCGAGCCCAAGGGTGTTGCTATCACGCACGGAAATGTTCTGGCGAATCTCACGCCTCTCGAGCAAGAGATGCGGAAGTATTTGAGGTATGAGCGCTGGGTGCATCCGGTAAGGTTTCTGAACCTCCTGCCTCTGAGCCACGTCTTCGGACAATTCTTAGGAATGTTCCTGCCGCCGCTGCTGGGCGGGACTGTGATTTTTCAGGAAGAGTTGAAGCCTTCAGAGATCGTCAGCACGATCCGGCGCGAACGTGTGTCGGTACTGGTGAGTGTGCCGCGGATCTTGCAGTCGCTGAAACAGAAGATCGAACGGGATTTCGAAGACGCTGGCCGTCTCGACGACTTTCGGCGGCGGTTCCGCGTCGCGGAGGGTCAGCACTTCCTCCGCCGCTGGTGGACCTTTCGATCGATTCACCGGAAGTTCGGCTGGAAATTCTGGGCGTTCATTTCCGGAGGAGCTGCGCTCGACAGCGAGACGGAGGAATTCTGGGGGCGGCTGGGCTACGCCACGATTCAAGGATATGGACTCACAGAAACCACCTCGTTGATCAGCGTGAATCATCCCTTCAAGTTGGGGAAGAGATCGCTTGGGAAAGTGCTGCCGGGACGCGAGATGAAGCTGGCAGAAGATGGCGAGATTATGATCCGCGGCGGAGGCGTGGCGGCGGGGTATTGGGAAGGGGGCCAGTTGCAAAGAGTTACGAACGAGGAAGGTTGGTACGGCACGGGAGATGTGGGTGCGCAGGATGAAGACGGGAACCTTTACTTCAAGGGACGCAAGAAGAACGTGATCGTGACGCCGGTTGGACTGAATATTTATCCGGAAGATCTGGAGGCTGCGCTGCGGCGTCAACCTGAGGTGAAAGATTGCGTCGTGGTTGGAGTTGAGCGCGGAGGAAATGCGGAGCCTTGCGCGGTGGTGATGCTACGCGACGGCGCGAGCGGAGAAGAAGCAGTCGAGCGCGCCAACCAGTCGCTGGCAGAATTCCAACGCATGCGGATGTGGGTGCGGTGGCCGCAGAATGATTTCCCGCGCACCAGCACGCAGAAGCCTCGCCGAAATTTGATCGCTGAATTCACCACCAGCCAACTCCTGAACGCAGGAAGGACGGATCAGGAGAGAGAAGGTGAGAATGCTGTCCTGGAGTTGATCGGGCGGATCACCGGGCGGAGAGTGAGCGCTTTCAATGCCGGGTCAAGTCTCGGTTCCGACCTCGGACTTAGCTCACTGGATCGCGTGGAGCTGATCAGCGCACTGGAAGATCGATATCAGGTTGATCTCAGTGAGACACGCTTGAGCGCGGCGCGCACGGTTGGAGACTTGGAAAAGATGTTGCGGGGTGAGCCTGTGCAGCGGGCTGAGTACCACTATCCCGCCTGGACCTTGCGTTGGCCGGTGACGTGGGTGCGCTGGCTCACCCATTATTTATTGATGAGGCCGGCAATCATTCTGCTGGGTTGGCCCAGGATCGAGGGGCGGGAGAATTTGCGGGAGTGGAGCGGGCCGCTGCTGGTGGTCTGCAACCACATCGACGACGTGGACGTTGGGTTTGTGCACACGGCGTTGCCGGCGCGACTGCGGCACCGGATCGCGACCGCAACCGGCGGTGAGGCTTTAGAAGCTCTGCGCACCCCGTCCCCGGGCCGAGGGCTTTTCGGGAGACTTTACGATCGTGCACAATGGATACTGGGCGTCTCGTTTCTGAACCTGTTCCCGCTGCCGCGCGAGGCTGGATTCCGTCAGAGTTTCGCTTACGCAGGTCAGGCCGTCGATCGCGGATACAGCGTGCTGGTCTTCCCCGAAGGACGCCATACGGTGGACGGAAAGATCAACCCATTTCGCGCGGGGATTGGCCTCCTCGCCAGGAATTTGGGCATTCCAGTTTTGCCGATGAGGATTATTGGACTGTTCGAAGTGAAGCAATCGGGCAGAAAGTTTGCGGCTCCGTGGAGAATTCGCGTGCGGGTTGGCCAGCCAGTCATGATCGTGGCGGATTCTCCGCCGGAGGAAATTGCGCGGCAGTTGCAGGGCGCGGTTGAAGCTTTGTAGGAACCGCCGACGAACTGCCAAGGGGAGCGCATCCACCTCGGGACTAAAGCTCAGTGGTGGTGCAGTTTGGCTTACGCGCCAAGCCGGGGAAGCGGGAGATCCTTCGCTACGCCTGAAAGACGGCTACGCTCAGGATGACGCCGCAGTGTAAGAAGCCAAACTGCAGAGCTACTTAAAGCTCATGGCCCTGTTGGCCCGGGGCGGCGCGGCTGAAGCCGTCGCCCCTTCAGAGCTGTTTCGAAAAGAGATTCTACTCTTCCTCTACGCTGCTTTCTTCCGGATGCGGGTGCGATTCGAGTTGCACCTCGGGCAGGTTCGCTTTCTGGAGTAGGCGATTGAGCGAGGGGAGATCGGAAGTCTTGAGCGCGTTCCAGCGTTTCATCACGTCTGAGACATTTCGTTCAGTCGACGCGACTGCCTCAGACTGCGCGGCGGTCGGTTCGGCATCGACCTGCCACACCTGGCCATATAGAGTGGCGACATCCCGATTCACGCGAGTAAGAGTGATTTCGTCGGAAACCGGGGCAAGGGCAGTAGCCGGCGCTCCGAGTATCGCGGTCAGTTTGCTCTCGAAGGACTGAATAAAATCGCGAGCCGCGCCAGCCTCCTGGCTCAGCTTCTGCAACGGTTCGCGAAGCGAGCGCGCATGCATCACGGCCTCAGAAGTCTCGCTGAGCAGGCTTGCCAGGCGCAATTCCGTCTCGAACTTTTTCTCCAGGCTGGCCGCCGGGATTTTCACGCGAGGATCCATCTTGACGGTGAAGTTCGCGGTATAAGTCTTTCCGTTTGCGGTGAGCCGTGCGGTGTAGGCGCCGGGCAACGCCGCAGGGCCGAGCGGGTAGCGCGGGGTATCCCCAGGAATTGCGGCGATGGGATATTCGTGACGCGTGACATCGGGTGCGGGATAGTGCATATCCCAAAGCCAGCGGTGCATGCCGGCTTCAGACGATAGCGCGCGAAAAGGACGCAGCCAATAGAGAGGAATCAGTTGTTTCTTCAAATCTGCTTCGGTAGCGTCGGGCTGATCCGCGCTGGAAAAGCGGCGAACGAGTTTGCCGCGGACGTCGAGGATTTCGAGAGCGACGGGAGCAGCAGCGGAATGCCCGAGATAGTAGTCAAGGACCACGCCTTCCGGAGGATTGGCGGCGGCGGGTTCGTCGGGGGGAAGCGGCGTGTCGGTGTAGGTATCGCGCTGAATTCGATAGGCGGGCGCTGGACTGAAGAGATGAGCTTCGGCGCCGCCGAGCGAACTGACGGCTTCACGCAGCGGGGTGATGTTATCCAGAATCCAGAAGGACCGGCCGTGCGTGGCGACGATCAGATCGTCATCGTGAATCCAGAGATCGCGCATGGAAGAGTGCGGGAGATTCAGTTGCAACGATTGCCAGTGGTCGCCATCGTCGAAGGAAACAAAAACTGAATTCTCGGTGCCGGCAAACAGCAGACCTTTGCGCACGGGGTCTTCTCGAACGGTATCAACTGGGCCGATGTCGGGAAGGCCGGCGGTGATCAACTTCCAGGTTTTGCCGCTATCGTGGGTGCGGTAAATATAAGGTCGCTCGTCGTTGATGCGGAAGCGGCTTACGGAGACGTATGCGGAGTCATCATCGAAATGCGAGGCGCTGATCTGCGTAACTTTGCTCCAGGAGGTGAGCTGCGGTGGAGTAATGTTGTTCCATTTCCTGCCGCCATCGCGCGTTTGCCAGACGAGGCCATCGTCGGTGCCCGCCCAGAGTGTACTGATACTTTTGAACGAGGGCGCGAGGGCATAGATGACTCCGCGCTGCTTTTCGGCGTCTTTCGGGATAAGGCCGCCCACGCTGGCGGGAACCTCGGGATTCTCGCGGGTGAGATCGGAGCTGATGGTCTGCCATGTGCTTCCGCCGTCGGTGGTTTTGAAGAGCACGTTGCTGGCGTAATAGAGCAGGTGCGGGTCGAGCGGCGAGAACATCAATGGCTCAGTGCGATCAGAGCGGTACTTAGAGCTGCGAAGCGGGATTGGCGAGATGTTCTGCACTTCGCCCGTGGACCAGTGAAACTTTGAGACTTCATTGCGACCGCCGCCGTAAATGACGTCAGGGTCGAGTGGATCGGGGGCGACGTAGCCATATTCGATGACGCCCACGGGATGCCATTCGCGGAAGGTGATGGCGCCGTCGTTGCCGCGACTGGAGATGCAGACGGAGCCGCTCTCCTGCTGGCCGCCGCAAACGCGATAGGGGAAAGTGTCGGTCACAGCGACGTGATAAATCTGCGCGGTGGGCTGGTTGTACCAGGAGCTCCAGGTCGCTCCACGGTTCAGGGTTACGATCGCGCCCTGGTCGCTGACGAGGAGGATGATTCGTGGGTCAGTGGGATTGATCCAGAGATTCTGGTAATCGTCGCCGCCGGGAGCGCCGCGGAATCCAGACCAAGTCCTGCCGCCATCGTCGGAGCGCATGGTCACTGTGCTGGCGCAGTAGACCACATCCGCATTCTTCGAATCGACACGGGGAATGGCGAGGTCACCGCCACCGATGCGGCCCGAGGGACGGGGATCGTCGGTTGCTTTAGACCAGTTTTCTCCCGCATCGTCGGAACGGTAAACGGCGAGCGGGCCCGAGGCGACGGTGACGGTAGCGTAGAGACGGCGCGAATCGCTGGGAGCAATGGCGACATTGATTTGCGAAAGATCCTTCGGCAGACCGTTGGTCAGGGGATGCCAGGTATTTCCGCCGTCGCTCGATTTGAACAGTCCGCCGCCGGTTCCGTTAACTTCGTTGTTGTCCTCCCAAGGACCCTCGCGGGCTTCCCACATTGAGGCATAAATGACGTCGGGGTGGGAAGGATCGATCTCGACATCGGAGGCTCCGGTGTTCTCGTCCTTGTAAATCGATTTTTGCCAGGTCTCGCCGCCGTCGGTGGAACGGAAAAGGCCGCGCTCGTTATTCGGCCCATAGGGATGACCGAGCACAGCGGCAAACACTCGATTGGGATCGCTGGGATCGATAGCGAGAGCGGGAATCTGGAAGCCATCGCGCAGGCCGAGATGGGTCCAGGTCGTGCCGGCGTCAGTGGATTTGTAGATTCCGTTGCCAATAGAAAGGTCGGGGCGATGCAGGCCTTCACCGGTGGCGACGTAAATAATGCTGGGATTGGAAGGAGCGACGGCGATGGCGCCGATCGACTGCGTGGACTCGCGGTCGAAGATGGGGGCCCAGGTGCGTCCGTAGTCATCCGACTTCCAAACGCCACCGTTGACCTGGCCCACGTAAAAAATATTCGGTTGGCTCGGGACGCCGGCAGCGGCGCGAGTACGGCCTCCGCGGAAGGGGCCGATCATGCGCCAGTGCAACTCTTGATAAGTGTTTTCTGGAATTTGCTGAGCAGCTATTAGTCCGATGGGTAGAAAAACCGTAACGCAGATAAGCAGTCGAAAGACTACCTTGGATCTGATCAATTGGCCCCCTGAGCGTTAACAAACTATACAGAATAAACCAAAGCTTCGCAGGTGAGAGGGTCGAATGCACCCGCGGTAGCGGTGGAGTTTCAGGCGGCTCTGCGGCACGACTGGAAGTCGTGCCCTACCCAAACCCGTTTACGAGATGGCTTTGATGGCTTCTAGGCAATCTCTCTCAGGGTTTGTTCGATGCCGCCGGTCTTGAGTGCTGGTGTGGCCCCTGACTGGCTGGCGACCCAGGCGCCGACGCGGTTCGCGTTCTCGTTGATTTGCGGGAGCGAGGTTCCGCGTAGATATCCGTGCACCAGGGCAGCGGTGAAGGCGTCACCGGCGCCGACAGTATCGGCGACCTTCACCCGGAACCCGTGATGCTCACTGCATTCGTCAGCCGAGACCAGGAGGCTGCCGTTATTGCCGCGCGTAACACAAACCAGTTTCAGATCGTACAGAGACAGCAGGCGCTGGGCGGAGTCCTTCTCGAGACGATGATCGAGGTCGAATAGCTGCATGATTCTTGGGAGCTCATCCTGGTTGAGTTTGATAACGGTGGCCAGCTTCATCGATTCGGCGAGGACTTGTCTTGAATAAAAGCTCTGCCGGAGGTTGACGTCGAAAACGCGGGCCGCGCCTGGTTGTGTAGCCCGTAGAAAAGCGCGAATGGTGGCGCAGCTGTGCGGGCAGCGTTGGGCCAACGATCCGAAGCACACGGCGTCGGTCTGTTGCGCCAGCTTCTGCCATTGAGGCGTCCAACTAAGAAAATCCCAGGCTACCGACTCGGATATTTCGAAACATGGCTGGCCGGTGCCGTCAACCTGGACTTTCACAGTTCCGGTCGGATGCTCCGCATCGGTCTGAATGAATTCGGTTGAGAGGCCAAGATCGCCGAGACGGCGCAGCGCTTCTGCGCCGAGAGCGTCTTGGCCGAGGCAACTGGCTGGAATTCCGTGATCTCCGAGCAGCGAGGTGATGTAGGCGAAGTTGGCAGGAGCGCCGCCGAGCTGCTTTCCCGCAGGGAACAGGTCCCAAAGCAATTCGCCGAGACCCACGACAATGTGCTGCTTGCTCAGCATAGAGTTTCCCGTGACACGGGCAGTTGCAGGAATGAGCGAAGTGGCGGAGAATCGGGGAGCACGAATCGAGATCGAGACATGGCGCACGCGTCGCCGCAAAATCGAGAGTCGTCGCATGATCGATCAACGTTGATTATCACATCGCGATGACTCATTTCATTCATTCCGGAAGCTGGGTAAAGCTGCTCGCGCTGCTGCTGGCGCTGGCTTCACAGGATAGCGCAAATTTGCCGTTTGGGGCGTGGCGGCGGGTTTCGGAGACTCCCATCATCTCGCCCCAGGGTGATGGATGGGAGTCGGCGGGCACGTTTAATCCTTCGGTGATTTTTCGCGACGGGAAGATCGTCATGCTTTACCGGGCCCAGGACAAGGGTGGCACCTCGCGCCTTGGTTACGCTGATAGTGCGGACGGCGTGCACTTCACGCGGCGGAGCGAGCCGGTATTTTCGCCGGAAAAAGACTACGAAAAAGATGGTGGTGTTGAAGACCCGCGGCTGGTGCGGTTTGGCGATACGTATTATCTGACTTACACCGGGTACAACAAGAAGGATGCACAGCTGTGTCTCGCGACCTCGAAGGATCTTATCCACTGGGAGCGCCGAGGCGTAATTCTTCCTGCCTACAAGGGACGCTGGAATGTTCGCTGGACGAAGTCGGGAGCGATTGTTCCGGAAAAGATTGCAGGCAAGTACTGGATGTATTTTCTGGGGACAATGCCGGATAACAACGACCAGGTGGGGCTGGCCACTTCGACGGATCTTTTGCATTGGACGGAAGCGACGGATGCTCCGGTGCTGCCGGTGCGCCCGGGGAAATTTGATTCTCGTGTGGCCGAGCCCGGACCGGCGCCGATTGTGACGCCGAAGGGAATTGTGCTGATCTACAACGGCGCCGACGACAAACTTGTTTATCGCACTGGCGTGGCAGTGTTCGAACGCAACGCTCCCGGCAAAGTGATCTCGAGAACAGATGCGGGGCTTTTCGCCCCCGAGAAAGAATGGGAGAAGGTGGGGCAGGTTCCGAATGTGGTGTTCGTGGAAGGTATGCTGCGACAAGAAAAACGGTATTTGTTCTACTACGGAGGCGCGGATAAGTACATTGGCGTGGCAGAAGCGCCCGCTCTGCCATAGAGAAACTGCGCCGCCTATTCTCGACGGAGGATCACTCTCATATGAAGAAGAAGATGGTTTCGTGGATATCTGCGGCTTTGGTTGCCTGCCTTTTGGGCCCGGTTGGTGCCGCGCAGACGACGGCTCATGCTGTCGATGCAGAGGGTCATCAATGGTGGCAGCACGCGGTGTTTTACGAGATTTATCCTCGCAGCTTCGCCGACAGTAACAACGACGGCGTCGGCGATCTGAAGGGAATCACGTCGAAGCTGGATTACCTTAAGGATCTGGGAGTGGATGCAATCTGGATTTCGCCTTGCTTCCCTTCTCCGCAGGTGGATTTCGGCTACGACGTTTCCGATTACGAAAATATCGACCCCATGTACGGGACGCTGGCGGACTTCGATATGCTGGCCAGCGAGGCAAAGAAGCACGGCATTCATATCATCCTCGATTTTGTGGTCAATCACTCCTCCGATCAGCACAAGTGGTTTCTGGACTCGAAGTCGTCGCGGACATCGGCACATCGCGACTGGTACATCTGGCGCGATGGAAAAGGTCCGGGAGAGCCGCCGAACAACTGGGTCTCCATTTTTGGAGGATCGGCGTGGAAATTCGATCCGGCCACGAAGCAGTACTACTACCACATCTTCTATCCCGAGCAGCCCGATCTGAACTGGCGCAATCCGAAGGTGAAGGAGGCGATGTTCGATGTGACCCGCTGGTGGTACCAGCGCGGTGTGTCAGGCTTCCGGCTGGACGCGGTGGATACGCTGTTTGAAGACCCCGATCTCAAAGACAACCCTATTTCTCGCCCCGGCAAGAATGCGTTCGGAGATCCGATCGAGGAGAGCAAGTACAACCAGAAGTTGCCCGAGGTGCATGAAGTGCTGCGTGGACTGCGCAAGGTGGCGGACGAGCATAATGCCGTGCTGATTGGCGAAACCTGGACGGCCGATGTCGCAGAACTGAATCAATACTATGGAGAAGACAACAACGAACTGCAGTTGCCCATGGATTTTCTTTTCACGACCGTGAACAAATTGTCGCCGCCGGATTTCCGCAGGCAGATTGCGGAGGTGAATAAGGCCTCGGGTTGGCCGACGTTTGTGATCAGCAATCACGACATTGTGCGCTCCTATGACCGGTATGGCGACGGAAAGCACAACGA